>Ga0070741_10001539_pt1 | contig 69508 bp, 62 predicted proteins | sample Coa_R1_4_FD_66440 | JGI IMG/M metagenome (GOLD analysis project Ga0070741, IMG submission 66440) | Surface soil microbial communities from Centralia Pennsylvania, which are recovering from an underground coalmine fire - Coalmine... | ecosystem: Environmental > Terrestrial > Soil > Unclassified ... | reverse complement strand
CATGCCCAGAAGGCAATCGTCGTGCTCATTGGTTGCTCTTCGCCGGCCGGCGCCAGGCTCCAAATCCTCACTGACTGATCCTTGCTGCCCGAGACAATCCGCCGACCATCCGGCGAAAAGGCCAGGCACCAGACCTCGGAGCGATGCCCTCGAAACACGCGGATTTCCTTCAGGTCGGAGGAATCCCATAGCCGCACGGTCTGATCGCTGCCGGCAGTGGCGAGCTGCCGCCCGTCGGGAGACCAGGCAATCTGCCACACCGCAATCTGCAGCGTTTGAATGCTCCGCACCAACTGCTGGCTGGAAAGATCCCAAACCGACAGCGTGCCGTCTCCCTCGCCCACAGCCAAAAGGCCGCCCTCGGGTGAGAAGCCGAGATCGAAACGGTTTTCCTTGCAACGCAGTCGCGCCACGACCTCACGCCTTCTTAAATCCCAGACCGTCACCTGGCCGTCATACTTCCCAATGGCCAACAACCGGCCATCGCGGGAGAACCTCAGCACGCGGCCGGCGTCCGGCAACGAAAACAGTTCCTGGCCGGAGCGATTGTCGAGCACCTTGGTCCTGTCCGGCGGGCGGGACTTAGCCGTGGCTTCCGCTTCGGAATCGAGGCTTACTGCGACCACCTCCTCCACGGGGCTCACCGCCATTTGCAGACAATGCGACTCAATTCCAAACAGCCGCTGCGAATTCTGAACCTGGCGACACTCAAAGCGCCCGTCTTCATCGCGCAGAAAAAACCGCTCGCCATCATGGGAGCGCGCGCCAGAGCTTATCGGAGCCGAGTTAAGCAAAGTCGCCTTACGCGTTTTGGTTTGCCAATCCCATAATTGCATTTGTCCGTCGAAGGCGGCGCTCAAAACCAGATTGCCATCCTCCGAAAAGGTGACCTGTTTGATGCCATTGGAGTGGCCGTTGAGCAGCGCTTCCTGCTGACCCTGAATGGCCCGCCAGTAGTACCACCATTCAAATCCGCGCAAGTCCGGATTGCCCGCGGCCGGGACGTGGACGGAGAGCAGATCTTCGGCCCGCCCGAAATCTCCAGCCTGGTAGGCCTGTTGCACGCGATCCATGTCGGCCGCATAAAGCAGTTCGCGGGTCTTGCGCTCCTGCTCCTCGGCGCGCCGGCGATACTCCGCCTCCACCCGCGCTTCCTGCCGGGCCCGGCTCGTCTCCAGTTGCTGCACGACGATGACGCAGAGGGCCAGCGCGCCACAAGTGGCCAGCGCGGGCAATACCCGCTTGAACCGCCGCTCCATTGCATGTAACCGCTTCACGGACTTGCCGGCCTGAATCAGGAGCAACTCCGAGAGCATCTCTTCGGCCGATCGGTACCGTGTCGTCGAATCTTCCGCGCAGGCTTTGAGGATAATTTCGTTGAGCTCGAGCAACCCTTCCCGGTCCGGCAACTCCGCCAGCGCAGCCGGCAGCAACGGATAGTCCTGACGCGGGCGGCCCGTGGCTGCCTCGTAAAGCACTTTGCCCAGGCTGAACAGATCTGCGGCGGCGGTGCCGGGTCCTTCCGGCGGCACATAACCTTCGGTGCCGACAAACGAACGCGTCGCATCTACGTTCGAGACCAGTCCGATATCCGCCAGCTTGGGGTGGCCATTGACAAAAATGATGTTGGACGGTTTGACGTCCCGGTGGATAAGTCCATGCCGATGCAAGTGCGCCAGAGCGCGGCACAACCCGATGGCCACCGGCAGACATTCCGCAGTCGTCAGCCGCCCGCGCTGATCCACAACTTGCTTGAGCGTTTTGGGCTGATACCGCGCGGGGTCGAACGCCACCGGCGCCGCGCCATTGCTCGCCTGGGTTGTGGCGTCGTCGGCCAGTTCCATGACGTAGTAGAAATAGCCCTGCCCTTCATTTCTGCCCACGTGCAATACGCTGATCTGGTTCTCTTGCGAACGGGAAACCGGTTCGAAGCGCTGGATGCCCGCAAACTCGCGCTCGAACGGCCGCGCTTCCTCAAAATTGGCGCGATACACGATCTTGGCGGCCCGAAAGACCCCGGTCACGCTCCGTGCCAGCCAAACCTCACCATAAGCGCCGCGTCCCACCGGGCGCAGCAGCTCGTAATCAGGAATCACCGGGGGCATAGCACCCTTTCTTACCGCAAAAATCAGCATCGTTAAAGCACAAATTCGGCGCAACCTCGGCGTGGCGCGTCGTGGCGCGTCGCGGAAGAGTGCCGCGGGAAATAGTTTCAAGGTTGGCGGCGCTCTGCCGAGACGCCGCTACGCCGCTACGCCGCGATCCGTTGACGCTGCGCCGGGCGTTTGATACGGTGCCGCGATGCTTGGTGAGACCCAAAACCAATGCTCCTCGCCCGCGCAGCGTTTAATCGAGGCGGCGCCTGAAAAGCAAATTCCCGTCAACAAAGGAGATTAGATGGCTGGAGACGACGACAAAGCCAGAATCCAGAAATTGATTCAGAATCAGATCAATCCCGACGCGCTCCGGGGCCTGAAGATTTACAAGGACGTATGTCCGAAGTTTAACGAGTCCATTAAAAAACTCACGGACGCCATTCGCAATTCGGACATGGATATGATCCGGTTGTATCAGGGATCGCTCGAATCCGACATCAAGCAAGTCCAGGAGGCGATGGTGTGGCTGGAGCAGGCATTTCAGAGCATTGACATCATCAACAAGGACCCGGGCGACGTGGATCCAGCGGCCGACTTTCCCGACCTGGAAACGCTGGTCAAAAGCATGTCGGCGGCCAAGACGACGATGGTCGGGCTGCTCAAGAGCGGCGCTCAACTGGACGACAGCGCGACCAAGGCCTTGGCCAAGGAAGGCGGCAACGAACGGGAGGCGATGGCGCAATGGGCGCAATTGGTTGGTTTCCAGCGGGACTGGCGAAAGATGGCCAGGAGCTTTTGGGGGACTTCAAGGAGATGTTGGCGAAGGCAAAGCAAGCGGCGCAGTCACGGGATTCTAAAACTCTGGATCAAATAAAGAGTAACGCCGCGAAGTTGGTGGGCGCAGGGGACACTCAACGCTTCCTGGACACCCTGGACATGCATCTGAAGTCATTCGACAGCAAATTCGACCTCAAGAAAATGAGCAAGGAGTTCCAAGACCAGGTCGCTCGGGAGACTGCCACGCTTAAGTCCCTCGGAAAGGACGTTGAGGCGTCTGGAAAGCAGATCCAAAGCATGCACGACGAGATCGAGAACCTGAAGCTCGCGCCGATCGATCCTAATAAAGCGGCGAAGGCACTTGGCATACCGGCGGCGGCAATCCCGAAACTCAAAAAGGCTCTGGAACTGGACGACGCTGCGATGGTTAAGGCCCTGGACGCATTGGCAAAGGAGCTGAATCTCAAGACGACCGGTAAGGCGATGGCCGACAAACTGAGCAAGATGTGAGGGAAGCGAGCGGTGGATGGTTGGTCTTCTGGGTTGACCGCGGAAGACGCGGATTTCGCGGATGGGAAAAGAATCGGCGTTATGCGCAGCATTCTTTCCAAGAGCGCGCTTGAAAACCTCAGCTTGGGCGTGGGCACCTGGGTTTGGAGTCCCGCCTTCAGGCGGTTTTGGCGCCGGGCCGCCTAAAGGCGGGACTCCAAACCGAGTTTGAAAACATGACCTAAAAGCGCGTCTTCACTGGAAAGCGGCACAGGGCGAAGTTACTCCAATTTTTTGCTGACATAGCGCACTTCTTCTTTCAACAGGCGACTGAGGCGATGCGCCACCAGGTAAATCTGAAACACGCTGACCCCGAGGTTCGCGCCCACTTTCGCCGCCGGCCACCCGCGCACGGCGTATAAATCGAAAATCTGAGCGTGCTTTGGCTTCACTCGCCGGCGCAGTCGAGCCAGAGCTGTCTCCAGGACGCTCTTTTTCCATTCCTCTTCCCAGAACTCATCCAGGTCCGCCGGATCAGCCACCCGCTCTGAGGTCGCCGTCCCATCGGGATCGGCTCGGCGACTGGGCACCGCCGCCTGGGGCGGCTTGTTCCGATAATGGTCGGCTATCCGCCAGCGGGTGACGTTCAGCATCCAGTTCTTGAACGAACCGCGGTCCGGGGATGACTCGAATTCGTGGACCTTCTTGGCCACGCCCAATAGTGTTTCCTGCACCACATCCCGAGCCTCATCATCCGAAAGCCCCGCCTGCCGGGCCACCCCGTAGATAAGCCGCCAGTAGGTCCGGGTAAACTCTTCCCAGCTGTCGGCGTCCTCCCAATTCTTTAGGCGCCCGAGCAAACTGGCCCGGGTAGCAATGGAGTCGGAAGGATCGGTGATCATCGTGTTTAAGGTGCTCGACCAGCAGCATAACGTCGCAGGAACCACATTTCTTTCACAAAAGTGAGATTTTTTTGAAAGGTTCGGACCCTGATTTGCGTTTAGTGTAGCAGCCCCGTGCATTCGATCGAGCCGCCCCTCCGGCGGGCTTCCGTTTGAAGAATGGGTATTAATGTAAGCATGAAAATATGCCGATAACGAAATTTTGGGGAACGGTCCTCCTTTGCGGCCTCGCCGCGGGACGGATGTCGGCCACCCTGGCTGTTAGCACCGCTCCGGCGCGACCGCTTGCGCTTGCTCCGGGGAACCTCCAAACGAGTTCGCGCTGGGCGCCGCTTCAAATCGTCGATGCGCCAACGACCGCCGACATCTGCGCGGCGGTTATTTTCGACCATCAGCTTATCCCGGTGGGTGAGCCGACCGATCAACAAAACCAGGACCTTCTTCTCGCGCTGCAGGCCTTCGGCCGGCGATCCACTCGCGACGATTTTTCAAGCCTCACCTCGTTTGTGGCGCTTCATCCTGATAATCCGTGGACCACCGCTGTGCAAACTCAGCTTGGTCAGGAACTTTATCGCACGGGCCGCTATTCCAGCGCTTTGAATCACTGGAAGCAGGTCTGGGATTCGAACAAAACGGCGCCCACGGAGGAGGCGCTCGCGTTGGCGCACCGCTCCGCCAGCCAGCTTGCCATGATGTACTCGCGTTTGGGGCGCATGGCGGAATTGCGGCCGCTGCTGGCCGAACTGGGAAAAAGATCTGGACGAGGGCTGTTAGTGCGGGAGCTTCGCGCGGCCACGGACGGCCTTTGGAGCATGGAGCATCGGCCGGAAGTGTCGTTTCGCTGCGGGCCATTGGCTCTGGACCGCATCTGCTTTGCCACTGATCGTTCGAAGGCGGGCAGCTTGCTGGTAGAGAATTCGCAGTCCACGACCAATGGTTTCTCGGCCCGGCAAGTCGCTGAATTGTCGCGCCAGCTTGGAATGGATTACCAGGTTGCGTTCCGCAGCCCCGGCGCGGCGGTCATTCTGCCCGCGGTCATCCATTGGAAAGTGGGTCATTATGCCGCCCTCATTGCGCGGGACGGAAACCTGATTCGCGCTGAAGACCCGACCTTCGGGAACATGAAAATCTGGCTTTCAGATGCCGCACTGGACGCGGAAGCCAGCGGTTATTTTCTAGTACGGCCGGGCGCATTGCCGCCGGGCTGGAGGAAGGTTGGGGATAGTGAGGCCGCCGGAGTTTGGGGAAAAGGCACGACGCAGAAGAGCGATCAGGATTCAACCACCGATGACGACGCGCAGACGTGTAAGGAAAAGTCGACGGAGGATAACCAGTCGATGAGCAGTCACAATCCCAATGAGGATCCCGGCACCCAATCCAGCCACTATATGCCGCAGTGGAATGTGCATCTTATGCTGGCCAGCCATCATGTGCAGGACACGCCCATCGGCTATGCTCCACCAGTCGGGCCGGCAATCTTTATTCGCGCCTCCTACGATGCGATCAACGGATGGCCCGATTATGGCCTGCCCTTTTCGAATATCTCGCAGGAGTGGCGCCTGAACTGGCTCACCTATGTCACTGATGATCCGATGAATCCGGCCGGTGACGTTCAGTTCGCGGCCGACGGTGGTGGAACGCTAATTTTCAGCGATTATAACCCCACCAACCAGGTATACCAAAACCTGTTTCGCAATCGGGCCACGCTACTGCGCACCGGCACCAACAGCTACGAACTGCGCTACCCGAACGGCTCCAAAAAGATCTTCTCACGGCCGGACAACTCGGTCGGCACCTTGCGCAAAGTCTTCATGACCGCGATTGTCGATCCGGCCGGAAACGCCGCCACCCTTGATTTCGATCTCGCCGGCCGAATTCTGGGTATCACCGACGCGCTCGGTCAAAAAACACAATTCTTTTATGACCTGCCGGTCACCAACGTGGTGCCGACACTTCGTTGGGTACCGCCCTACATTTTAACCCGGGTAGTGGATCCTTTTGGCCGCACAGCCACCTTCGAGTATACCTCCGCGATCAACGCTCGGATGGCCGGCATGACCGATGTCATCGGGCTCAGCTCGAGTTTTCAGTACGATTACAATCCCGGGCTTCCCGACCTCGGGATGATTGCCCTGATTACTCCTTATGGAACAACCAAGTTCTCGAGAGGATCGTACAATGGGCTGTGGCGTGCCAATTGGGTTGAGATTACGTATCCCAATGGTGAAAAGGAACGCGTAGAGTACTCCGAGATCGCCGGCAACGGCGTCCCCAGCAGCGAATCGCTTTCGGTTGTCCCAAAGGGAGTGCCGGTCCGCAATTACATCCTTTACGGACGCAACACCTATCACTGGGACCGAAGGGCGTATGCCTCGGCGTATTCAACGCTGGATTACAGCGGAGCCAAGGTCTACCACTGGGCACACGAGCTGGATTACACGACAGCCTCCCCTATTCTGGAGAGTTTCAAAGCTCCCTTGGAACACCGGGTCTGGTTCAACTACGATGGGCAAGTCAATGCCTCGTTTGCCGGCAGTTCCGATCAGCCGACCAAGATTTCCCGCACCTTGAACGATGGAACCACTCAGTTGTCCCAGACCGAATACAATTCACTGAGCAATCCGACAAAGGTGATCGACCCGCTGGGGCGCGAATTCACCCTGATCTACGACAGTAACGACGTTGACCTTGTCGAGATGCGGCAAACGCGGGCGGGCCAAAACGAGGTGCTGCTCAGCGCAACGTACAATAACCAACACCTGCCACTGAGCGTTACCGACGCAGGAAAGCAGACCACCCTCTTTGGTTATAATTCCCGCGGTCAATTGACCGCCTTCACCAACGCCCTCGGTAACGTCACTACGCTTTCCTACGACGTCAACGGTTACTTGATTTCGGTGGACGGTCCCTTGCCCGGTACCAATGACACCCGGCGCTTTACCTACGACCCGGTCGGACGCCTGCGAACGGTCACCGATCCGGATGGATACACGGTTACCATCGACTATGACGACGGGGATCGTCCCACCCGGATCACCTACCCCGACGCTACCTACGAGCAAATCACTTATGACCGCCTGGACCCAGTGGTCCTGCGGGATCGAGCCGGCCGCGAAACCCGGTTGACCTATGACAGCCTACGGCAACTGGTCTCCATTCAAGATCCACTGGGGCGAGTGACTCGCGCGCAATGGTGCGGGTGCGGCGGCTTGGAGTCACTTGTGGATCCCCAGGGGCGAGCGACCTCCTGGACGCGCGACCTTCAAGGACGCCTGGCGGCAAAGACCTATCCGAACGGCGGCCAGGTTCACTTCGAATATGACCCGGCCACCGGCTGGCTCAGTTCTGTTCGCGATGAAAGAAATCAGCTCACCGTTTTCGATTACAACCTCGACGGCTCTCTTCGTCAAAAGCGGCATGTCAATGCGATCCTCCCGACTCCGGATGTCAGCTTTGCCTATGACCCAAACTATGCTCGTGTCATCTGCATGCAGGACGGGGTGGGAACCACCACCTACACTTACTACCCAATTACCGGCAGTGCCTTTCCCGGCGCGGGGAATCTGGCGTCAACCACCGGCCCTTTCGCAAACGACGTGGTTACCTACACCTACGATGGACTGGGCCGGGTGGCCATGCGCGCGATCAATGGGGTCGCCACTCGACGCAACTGGGATGAAGCGGGTCGTTTGACGCAGCTTACCAACGCTCTTGGCGTTTTCGCATACAGCTGGGAGGGCGCCAGCCGGCGTTTGTCTACCACGTTATATCCAAACGGTCAAGCTACAGAGTACGCGTATTATTCCAATACAGGGGACCAGCTGCTCCAGCGGATAAGTCACCGGCTGGAAGGGGGTGGCCTGCTCTCGGAATTCACGCACGGTTACAATGAACTAGGCCGCATTACCAACTGGACGCAACTCCAGGGCGGCATACTCAAGACCTGGGCGCCACAGTACGACGCGGCCGATCGCTTAATGGGCGTTATGGAAACCGCGTCCCTTGGCACGTCGCACTCTTATACGTATGACTACGACCCATCCGACAATCGAACCGTTGATCAAACGGACCTCAATCGCACGGAGTTCTTTTACAATATCCAGAATCAATTGGTCGGCAGCACTAACAGCCAATCTACTGTCTCAACTTACGCGTGGGATGCAGCGCATCGCCTTGTCGGAATCACCAATGGGACGCATAGTACAGCATTTGCCTACGACGGCTTCGATCGGCGCGCGCGCATCGTTGAAAAGGAGAGTGGCGCAATACTCAGCGACCGCCATTATCTGTGGTGCGGCTCTGAATTGTGTGAAGAGCGCGATTCAAGCGGTTCCACGGTGCTGAAACGGTTTTTTTACGACGGTTTACGGGCGGAGAATGGCAGTGACCTCCCGGCCGGTAACTACTTCTTCACGCGCGATCATCTTCGCTCAATTCGTGAAATGACAGACAACACGGGAGCGCTTCGTGCTCAATCCGCCTATTCACCTTTCGGAGTTCGTCAATCTTTGGGGGGAGATTTGAGGCCCGATTTTGGGTTTACCGGGCATTACGAGCACCAATACAGCGGGTTGGATTTAGCCCTTTATCGGTCCTACAGTCCGCAACTGGGGCGATGGCTCAATCGAGATCCGATCGGCGAAATGGGCGGCCTAAACCTGTACCAGTATGCGCTCAACGATCCGATAAATGTGATTGACCTCTACGGATTGACAGGATCGGGTTGGGGCCTCGGGATTAGCGGGGAGGTCTCCTTTGTTCAGCCGCTTAGCTCGGGTGGAGGCAGCGCAGCAGGCTTAAACTTGCAGCTTCTTTCCAAAGGGCCAGACGAAGGCTTAGCTTTGTACACCTATTCACCCGGGAAGGACAATTCTGTGGGCGTCAACATCGGGGCTTCCCTTCAATTCAATATCACTTGGGGCGATGGCGAGTGGACGGGGCTGTTCAATAATTACGCGCTGGGGGTCAAGGAATTGGGGGTAGGCTATTTTCAGTCACCGTGTCCGGGCGAAAACGGGGAAGAATGGAAGGGGGTGAGTCTCGGGGTTGGGGTGGGTCCCTTGCCCTTAGCGGTTGCAGCCTACCAAACGGACTACACGAAAGTTTCGTCCATTGGGGATGACTTCTTCCAGTGGCTAGGAAACGCGCTCGGAGGAGGTCAGCATTGGGGGCCCTAATCAAAAATGCAGTGCAAACGCTGCCGTGCGTTGGATTACCTTCAGCAAACTGATGAAAACCTTTCGGAAATCGGTGTGTGCATGGCTTCGTTTCTGGCTCGTTCTGATCGCGTGGGATTGGAACTCCCCCAGCCAAGGTGCCGAGGTGTCCTATTTCTGTGACGAGAGCGGGAATCTGACGCTTGTCACCAATGCGGTGGCATCCGCTCCCAATATTCTCGCCCAGCCTGTGTCGGCGGTTACACAGGTCTCGGCCAATGCCTCCTTCGCCGTCTCTGTCGTCGGCTTGCGGCCACTCGCCTTCCAGTGGCAATTCAACAGCAACAACATTCCCAACGCTACGAGCGATACCCTCTTTCTCACAAATATCTCTGCGACTGACTTCGGTGCTTATCGTGTGCTCGTGAGCAACGCTGGTGGTTCCGTGACCAGTAGTAATGCCCTCCTTCAGTTGGACTCCGACCGGGATGGCATGGCCGACGCTTGGGAAATCGCGCATTTCGGCAACATTACCAACCAGTCGGGCTTCGGAGACCTTGACCTGGACGGTGTATCGGACCGTGACGAGTTCTTGGAAGGCACCGATCCAAAAAGTGTCAGCTCCGGCAATCCACGCCTGACAATTTTTAGTGATTTTGGCCAGGTCTTTGTCTCACCGAACGTGCCGCTTTTTACCAATGGCCAAACCGTTACTCTTACGGGCATCCCCGATCCAGGATTGCAGTCCCTGGGTTACCTTGGCCAGCCCACCAGCGGTGGTCCGTTTTACAGTTTGCGCACTAATCCGGCGCCTTTGCGCTTTGGCGCGCCAGGGGTCAACGGCAGCCAGGTCGTCCGGGCGATCTTCGGCTTGCCGTTGGACTTCGCCTTGAACGTCACCAACGCCTGGCGAATCGACCAGGCTGGCTGGTACGGCCAGACCAACGTCACCCATGATGGCGTCGCCGCCGCCCAGTCCTCGCGCATTCTCGGAGCTGCCGAAGCATTGCTCGAATTAAGTAACGTCACCCTCAGCAAAGAAGGCACCATTACCTTCTGGTGGAAAGTGGATGGCACCGACCGCGACCTGCTTCAGTTCCGCCGCAACAATCTGCTCCGCTCCGGGGCGATTGGAACCAACACCGATTGGCAGCAGCGTACGTACTATCTGCCCGCCGGGGTAAACGTCGTGCGATGGGAGTATGTCAAACACAGCGATCAGGTCTCAGAATATAACGGCATGTTGTACGCCCCCGCCGATGCCGGTTGGGTCGACGAGGTCAGTTACGCGCCTTGGCCCGACGCGGCGATCGATAGCGACGGAGATGGCCTGCCTGATATTTGGGAATACAAGTATTTCGACACCCTGGCTTATGGTCCGCATGATGATCCGGATGGTGATGGAACCGACAACCTGACGGAGTATCTCGACGGCACCGATCCCACCAGCAATGCCTCTTTGCTGCCCCGCTTGACGGTTCTGGGCACCGGCGGCACTGTCACGCGCAATCCTGACCTTCCCAAATATACGATCGGCCAAACCGTCCAGCTCCAGGCTGTTCCCGATCCAACGAATTACTTCGTCATCTGGAGCGGAGCCGTTTCGGGCACGAATATTACGAACAGCATTTACATGAACGGCAATAAGACCATCAGCGCCACTTTCGGTTTGCCGCTTGGCTATGTCCTGGACGCACCCTCGCTTCCCTGGACGCGCGGGGGAGTGATCGGGTTTTTCGGCCAGACCAATTTCTCGCATGACGGATTGCACAGCGCGCAGGCCGGGCCGGTCGGCTTGCGCCAGGAAAGCTCGATGCTCACTTCCGTTGCCGGGCCCGCCACCCTGGTGTTCTGGTGGAAAGCTTCCTCCTTGACGAACCAAAGCGTCGGCCGCTTCCTCATTGATGGAGTCGAGCAGACGGGAAGCATTTCCGGAGAGACGCCCTGGCTGGCTGAGTCCTTTTTCCTCGGAGCCGGCAACCACACACTGAAGTGGACCTATACGAACAACACCGGCATCGTCTCGCTCACCAACGGCATTTGGGTCGATCAGGTCGCCTACACTCCGGGCACTGTGGCGCCGTCCATCGCCGAACAACCACTCGATGCGCTGGCACCTGCCGGCGGAACGGCCAGTTTTCATGTCACCGCGACCGGGACTCCGCCGCTGGCCTACCAGTGGTTTCGAAACAATGTTAGCCTGGGACCCACCGCGACCAATTCAACTCTGACTCTCTCAAACCTCGCGGTTGCCCAAGCGGGAACCTACCGTGTGGACGTGAGCAACTCGGCCCAGACGACCCCGAGCCGCAACGCGACTCTCACCGTCCTTCCCGTTCCGCCTCTCAACGACAATTTCGTCAATGCCACCGTTTTGAGCAGCACCAATCCCGTGCTCGGCTACACCTTCGGCGCTACCAGTGAAACCGGCGAACCCTATCACGCCTTTGTTTTGGGCGGTCATTCCGTCTGGTGGTCCTGGACCGCGCCGACGAGCGGGGATTTCCGACTCAGTCTAGTCGCCACTAATATGGACACTCCGCTGGCCGCAGCGGTGTATACGGGCACCGCCGTAGCCGCCCTGACTTCAGTCAGCAGCGGGCTTGGGTCTTCCTTCATCGTCGGCACCGATACTATTTCAGTCGACTCGTTTGTGTTCTCGGCCCAAGCCGGCACCCGCTATAGCCTGGCGGTCGACCACGGTGGTGTCACGGACGGATTTCTTTCGCTCGCGATTGCGCCATCGAGTCGGCCCGTCATTGGCGTCTCCGCGGTGGCGTCCGGTGGCGTTTTCGGCTTCGATTTCAACGCACCCCCAGGGGCAGCCTACGTAATTGAGGCCTCGACCGACCTGCAAACTTGGAACATCGTCGTCAGCGGAACGGTTCCGCCCAGCGGAATCGTCAGCTTTACCGACCCGGTGCTGAGCAGTTCAACGGGGCGTTTCTATCGCATCAGCCTGCAGTAGGGTTTGACTCGCTGAGAACCTATTAGCGGCTCTCGTGCTAGGTGACACCCGTTTGGAAATTCTTCGCAGCGGCTAACGATCGCTTGAGATTATCGAGCAACTCGTCCGCGTTGCGCGCTTCTTCAATTGGCACTATTTCCTGGTATTTGGTCAGCGCGCTGATGGCCGCGGCGAACTCATTTTTCATCGAGAGCACCAGGGCGAGGTTGAAATAGACGTTGGGAAAGGCCGGGTCGACCTCGGTGGCCAGTTCATAATGAACCTGGGCCAAGCGCAGGTCGTTTACCTCGAAATAGAGGTTGCCCAGGTTGTAATGGGCTTCGAAGTGCCGCGGGTCGTGCTTGAGACAGTTGGTGAAGCAGTCAAAGGCTTTGGGAATTCGGCCCTGTTTGGACTCAAGGATGCCCAGGTTGCAGTAAGCGTCGGCGGTGCAATCCTGGGCGGCAATGGCTTTAAGGTAAAGCTCGGCGGCCCGGGCATCGCCCCGTTCGTCCAGCAGCAAAGCATATTCGAAATGACTCGAGTCGGGGGTAAACTGCAGAACCTGCGCGCTGGCCTGAGCAAACAAATGCAGCTGGCCGGGATTCTCCTCCCGTCCCCGTTTGGGAACGCGCTTGTAGCCAAACTTCGCGGCGCGAACAGGAAATTTTAAAATCTGTCCCATCCGGACCAGTGTTTGCCCAGAACCCGCAAAACTCAAGTTCTTCGCTAAACTACGCGACCTGCTTCTTCTGTTTGACCGGCTTGACCTCGGCGGCTTCTTTCTTTCCCTTGGCTTTCTCCATCGGCTTCTTCTGGGCCTTGGTTTTTTCAATGCTTTGGCGCAGCGCGGTCATAATATCCACCACGGGCTTTTCTTCCTCGGGCGCGCTGATGACCTGTTTGCCGGCGATCTTCGCTTCGATCAGCTCGCGCAGGGCATCCCGATACCGATCGTTCAGGTCGACCTCTTCCAGGTTCGCGGCCATGGATTCAACCAGGCTGATCGAGAGCTTCAGCTCTTCTTTGTTGACCTCGACTTTTTCCAATTGGGGAACATCGGTGATTTTGCGCAGTTCCTGCGGATTGCGCAGTTTGTAAAGAACCATCCCGCCGTCCAGCGGCGCAATCAGCACCACTTCTTCCCGGTCCCGCAAAACGACCTTGCCAATCCCCACTTTGCCGCTGGCTTGCAGCGCCTGCGAAAGCAACGAATAGGTTTTGGCCGCTACAACGCCGTCCGGTCCGGCAAAATACGGCGACTCGTACAGCGTCGGATGCACTTCACTGGCGTCGATGAACCCCTCAATCTCGATCACCTTCGTGCTCTTGAGCTTGATTTTTTCAAGGTCCTCGGGCGAAACGATCACGTACTGTTCGGGCTCGAATTGGTAGCCTTTGACAATCTCATCGCCGGTCAGCACTTTGCCGCATTTCTTGCATTTTTTGTCGTAGCCGACGGGGCCGTTATCCTCTTTGTGCAATTGATTGAACCGGATGGTTTCCTCGGTATCCACCGCGTTATAAATGCGGATGGGGATGGTCACTAACGAAAACCGGATGTGGCCTTTCCAGATCGATCGCATCATAGTTTACCTCAATTGAATCGGTGGTTAACGGCGCGCATGGGGGACTTAGGAGCAGGAATGCTGCCAATGAAAGCAAAGGCGGCCTGTGGAAGCCATTTCATGTCAATAAGTTAGATCCGGTCTCAATCTTATAAACACAGGTTCTCGCAGCATCCCATCGGGCGTTATCGAAGCGTACTGCACTTCGCACAGCAGCTTCGGCTCGACCCAGACCGAACGGGCATCGTCGAGCGGCTTCTCTTTAACTGGTCTGATGGTGGTTGTCAATTTCTTCAATAGTTCGAAAACGGCTGTCAGGGAGCTATCGTTGAAGCCCGAGCCGACTTTGCCAATATACCTGAGTCCGCCGGCCTCGCGTTGAGCGACGTGGAGCGCGCCAAAGCCGGTCTGCCGATCGCCCTTGCCTTGCGTAAAACCGATGATCACGCACTCGAGAGTCTGGCGGGTCTTAATTTTGAGCCAGGCATCGCCGCGCTTGCCAGGCTGGTAGGTGCTTTGGCGTTGCTTGGCCATGATTCCTTCCAGGCCGAGTTGCCGAACGGCTTCCAGAAGCGCGGGGCCATCGTCAAAGGCTTCGCTAACACGATAAGTGCCTTCCTTCTTAACGGCATCGGCGAGCCATTCGCGGCGGCGGGCCAGCGGCTCGTTGAGAATTGCGCGGCCGTCAAGGTAGAGGCAATCGAAGAGGTAGCAGACGGCGGGGGTTTTGGAGCGGCCACGGTCGGCGGCGGCAGCGCTGGTGGCCTGCATCCGAGTTATGACATCCCGAAACTGAGGTTTGCCGTTCGCATCCAGGCAGACGATTTCGCCGTCAAAGAGAGCTGAAGTGGCGCGAAAGGATTGTTCCGAAGCCAAGAGCTCGGGGAATTGACGGGTGAAATCCATTCCGTTACGCCCACGGATTCTGACCTCGCCCTCGTCCAATGAAATCAGGGCGCGGATGCCGTCCAACTTCAGTTCGAACAGGTAATCTGGAGATGCAGGCAGTTTGTCCGCGGGCCGGGCGAGCATTGGTTCGATGGCGGCGTGCAGCCAGTCAACTTGCGGCGCGTCGACCCGTTCCAGCAACCATTGGTTCTCCTTGGTGTGATGAATGCGATACTCGCCGTTGAGCTCAGGCGAGTGCAGGCGAAAATAGAACCCGTCTTTCTTCTGCTTCGTGATTTCATGCCGCCCGCGGGCAAATTTCCACATCGTGCCTCCGCCGTATTCGCCCTTCGGAATGATGCCTTCGAAATTCACATACTCGAGTGGGTGATCCTCGACATTGACGGCCAGGCGCATGATCCCGGGCCGTGGCGGCAAACCTTTCGGCACCGCCCACGACCGCAATACTCCGCCGTGCTCCAATCGCAGATCGTAATGCAGCCGGGAGGCATGGTGCCGGTGAACGACAAACGCACTGCCACCGCTGTCCAGCGCAGTAGGCGCCGGCTCAGAAGTTTTCTCGAAGTCACGCTTGGTTGAGTAGCTTTCGAGTTGGGCGGGAGTTTTGTAGGTTCGAGCGGACTTTGGCTTCTTGTTCTTCGCGGGCAGCGCCGCTGGCCGTTGCGTATGAATCGGCGTGGCATAGCCGGAAATGGCTTCCCAGGGATCTCCGCTCGCAGTGATGCGGTCCGGCAATGTGTGCACATTAAATATGGCCGGGGTCTCGATTGACTCCAACTCTTCCCACGTGAGCGGCGTCGAAACCGGCGCGCCGGGAGTTCCCCGCAAACTGTAGGCGGCAATAATGGTTTGGGAGGAGCGATTGCGATAGATATCCAGCAAGACCTTGCCTTTTCGATGCTCCTTTTTGATCTGCAAAGTAAGGCTGGAAGCGTGTGAATCGACGAACGGCTGGGCGATGGACTTGGCGGCTTCGAACGCAGTTTGGAAATCCCATTTGGGTTCAATAGGCGTGAGGATGTGCAGGCCCTTGCGCCCCGTGGTTTTTACAAAAGCGTGATAACCGAATCCTTCGACGTGTCCCTTAAATTCCAGCGCGAGGCCTGCCACGTCCGAAAACCGGAAATTCTCGGGAGGATCGAGATCGTAGACGATATAGTCAGGCTCGGTGAAATGGGGTGCGCGTGAATGCATTTGATGCAGCTCAAGACACGCCAGGTTCGCCAGCCACGCCAGCGACGCGTCTTCGCTCGCGATGATGTAATCCTTCTTTTCCTCGCCCAGGACGACGTGCTCGAGCCATGCGGGCGCCCATTCAGGCCGATTTTTCTGAAAGAAAGATTCCCCATCGATGCCTTCCGGGAAGCGCAACAGCGAAAGCGGGCGGCCCTTAACGTGCGCGAGGATCGTGGGCGCCAGCTTCAGGTAATACTCCAGCACGTGAGCCTTGGTGATGTTATCGGCCGGGTAGAGGACCTTGGTCAGATTGGAAACTTCAATCTGCCGCCGGCCGACCTGGGCCATTTGCGCTTTGCGGGGAGGCATTAACTTAATAAGTCGACACTCGGGCCAGGAGGCAAGTTCCCTCCCCTGCCCCACCCAGGACTTTGCGACCTCTTCATTTCAAGTGCGCACGCTCCCGATGACCTTTGCCATCCAGTCTTTGATCGAGTCCAGCACGTCGGCCATAACGTCGGTATCTTTCCGGCCGCTGCGCGCCGGCACGTGGAAGGAGTGATTGGCATGCGGGAACAATTTTAGGTTCGCTCGCGCGCCGAGGCTGGCGATCAGGGATTCCAGCAGAGGCAAGCTGGCAAATTCGTCCCGATCTCCTTGCAAGAACAACATCGGGATTTTTATCTTGAACAAATGTTCCCCACGCTTATCGGATGGTTGCCCGGGCGGATGCAGTGGAAACCCGAGGAAGATGAGACCACGAATTCCCGCCATCGGCGCTTCGGACTGAGCTTGCGAAGTCATCCGGCCCCCAAAGGATTTGCCGCCCGCAAACAACGGGGGGTCCGGCATAAGCGACGCCGCTTTGGCTACGGCGCCCCGCACCACCGCATGGGCGACGGCCGGAGGGTCCGGCCGGCCGGACCCTTTCTCCATATAAGCAAACTGATACCTTAGTGTGCTAACCCGGCGCGCAGCCAATCCAGAAGCCACATCCGCCAGGAACGCATGCTTCATTCCCGCCCCGGCGCCGTGTGCGAGCACGAAGCCTGCGCGTGCTTCGGCGGCATGTTCGAACAGACCCGAAACACCGGCTGTGCCGTCGATCGGAATCGTGACCGATCGAGCCGTTCCAGTCTCTGCGGAATCGGGTTTTGGTTTACTACTCAAGGGCTGTTTATGCGCAAAGAGGGATGAGGCATTTCAGGCCAGGTGCCAGGGCTCGCGGTAGGGCCTTGTCAGGAGCATGGAGGCGTCCGGGTCATCCAGGATTCGCTCGGTCGCGACGTCCCATTTGAGTTTGCGGCCGGTCAACATGGAGATCAGGCTAAGGTGCCCGGGAATGGCGGAGTGATGCGCGGTTTCGACGGGCGTGATGGTCGGATGGCGGGACTTAACGCACTGTAGGAAATTACGCCAGTGATTGGCGGAACGGTAGAGCTTGACCTTCCGCAGATCCTCGGGCAATTGCATCTTCTGGTTCTTCCAACGGGGATCTGAGGACTCAAAACCTCCGCGATCGACCCAAATCCAGCCTTCGGAGCCGGTCCATTTACAGCCCATTTTGATATCAGGATAGCTTTCCGGTCCGGTGCCCGCGATCGTCATTTGGACATCATTGGGGTAGCCGGTGACGTGACTCAAATACCTGGCCGAGACGCGGTATTTGGGCGCTGTGTTCCAGATGGCATGCGGTGGTGGAAACTCGACGTGCTCAACCTCGACCTCGCTGGGGCCGGTTTGGTCGAAACCCAGGCCCCAGTGCGCGATATCGCAATGGTGTCCGATCCAATCCATGAGCTGACCGCCGCCCGTGTTGTAGTTCCAGCGCCAGTTCCCATGCACCCGGCACTTCACATACGGCATCATCCTGGAGGGCCCAATCCAGAGATCGTAGTCCAGCTCCGCTGGTGGCGACGTGCAGGCGTTTTCGTCCGGAAGCCCGTCAAATCCTGGATGCCCGCTGTTTTGTCCGCCGGGCAAGCCGACTTCCACCTTGCTGATGTTGCCGATCAGGCCATTGCGAACGATCTCGCAGGCATACCAAAAATTATCAATCGAGCGCTGCCAGGAGCCGGTCTGCCAGATGCGGTTGTTCTGCTGCACGGCGTGAACGATGGCCTGCTGCTCGGCAATCGTTCGCGCCAGCGGTTTTTCGCCGTAGATATCTTTGCGGTGATTGGCGGCCTCGGTTGCGACCAGCGCGTGCCAGTGGTCCGGAACCGCGAGCATCACCGCGTCGATGTCGTCGCGGGCCATCACTTCGCGGTAATCGTGGTAGCCCCGGCAGTCTTCGTTGTCGTAGTGCGCGTTGATGATCTTGACGGCGTGGAGCAAGTGGCTTTTGTCGAGATCGCAAGCGGCAACCATCTGGCAGACGGGATCTTTCATCAGCTCGTCCGTATTCCAGGGGCCTTGCCCGCCATAGCCGACGGCGGCCATAACGACCCGCTCAGAGGGCGCGGTATGGCCGTCCGCGCCGAGCACGCTGGCGGGAACAATCAGCGGGGCAGTCAGAACGGCCCCCGTCGAAGCAAGGAATTGACGACGGGAAACGGCTGGGGCGGTGCTGGTAGTTTTCATAAAGACTATGACCGGGCAAGACAATGGCATATTCAAAGAGAACCTGCGAATCGATTAGCTTGGGTTCCAGAAGGAGACTCCCACCAGGACACAAAGCGAAGATGAACGAGGGTGCAGGGCGGTTCCGGTGATGCCAATGCAGTATAAATTTCTCGTATTGGATGGCTCTATTGTATAAGTGTTTCGCCAATGGATGCACAATCTCAGAAATGCGAAATTACAATCCGCTATCATTACAGCCTCGAAGACGCTCTCCTTGCTCATACTCTCTATCTTCGAGGCAACCCTCCGCGAGGCTTTTGGGTTCTGATGTCCCTGATATCTCTTTTCGTTCTCGTCTGCGGGGCACTCATGTGTTTGGAACATGAACCAGGTGGAACCAGTGGCTTGGCCGCAGCGGTGAGCATGGTGCTTTTTTTCTGGATAATTCATCCTTTCCTTCAGCGCCATCGGGAACGGCGCCATTGGAGGGAACGGACAAACCACGATGAGCGGGTCGTGGTGCTATCGGATCATGGAATCAAGCAGATCAAACCGGGAACTCCGGCTGGCGTTAAATGGGAACAAATCGCCAAGGTTGTTCAGTCTCCATCCGGCCTGCTGATACGGGTCGGTCAGATTTATCAACTGCTGCCGCGACGCGCTTTTGACTCGCAAGAGGATTTCGAGCGAGCGACTGAGTTGTCGCGAGCCCGATGTCGCCGGTTTCGAAGTTTACCTAAATAAGGCTGATGCTTTGGCACGGAAGCCACTACAGCAGGAACCGTACGCCTGGACCCAGGACCAACACTCCGGCTAAGAGATTCAGACGTCAGGGAGAGTGAAGGCTCCGATTCACATCGCATCATAACGAGCTATGAAGGCATTCAACCGAATTGGCCTTTACAAGGCAATCCCTGGACCTCTTCACGGCTTGTACAGCCGGAAGAATCGCTGAGTTGAAGTGACCGGTACCGTAGTTGAAACGTAGCCTGTGTTCGTGGTCAGCGCCGCCGGCACATTGGTGAAGGTCACTCCAAGCGCAGGAGCCGCCTGAAGCTGGAACGTAACGGTATTGACCGGCCAGGAAAGCACAGCGGAACCACCGGTTACGGACATGTTCAATCGGGGAGGTGGCGAACTTGGCAGTGGCACGGTAAGCGTCGCCACAGAACTCGTGACAGCGCCGCCGGCGTTCGTCACCACCACCAAATAATTGCCGGAGGCATTGGTCTGCACGTTCGGAAGGGAATAGAGCGCGGAGGTTGCGCCAATCAGATTCGTGTTGCTGCGTCGCCACTGATAGCCCAGTCCCATGCCTGAGGCAACGACGGCCATGGTGACGTTGCTGCCCACGTACACGGTTTGGTTCGTCGGTTGGGTAGTAATCGTCGGTTTGGGCGGCAGCAAGACTGTCAGCACCGCGACGCTGCTCGTGACCGCGCCACCCGCGTTAGTGATCATGACGGAATAGTTGCCGGAATGATTGGTCTGGGCGTTCGCGATTGAATACAGAGGGGAGGTAGCGCTGGCCAGGTTAGTGCTGCTTCGCCGCCACTGGTAACTCAGCCCGGTGCCTGTGGCCGTGACGGCCATCGTGACGTTGCTGCCCACGAATACGGTCTGGTTGGTCGGTTGTGTAACGATGTTCGGCGGGGCCGGCAAGGGACTGGTAGTCAGGAGCGGGATCGTTGTGCCCGTGCCATACACGGCGTAGCCGGTCACACCGGCGTATGCGGTTTTGTTTGTGCTGACGGCTTTGTAAAATACCACGCGCACGTAGAAAGTGGTTTTCGGGAGCAGCGCCGTGCCCGGGATGACCCAAGCCCGACTCGTGCCGGTCAACACCCCACTGGTGCCAGGCAGTGGCGAGTTGGTGATTGAACCGTAAGGGGCGAATTGATTTGCCACCAGGGAGGCGACGATCACGTCGTTGGTTGTGCCGCCCGTAAACGCGTTCCAGTACACGGTGAAATTCGCACCGGGATTGACCGCTTGCATCGCCGCGTAATTCGTCGCCACGGGCGTGTTTGGATAATTGTCGCCCGTAAGAGTCAGGTTGGCGGCCTTGGTGCCATCGTGGACCATTTGCATGGTAACGCGATAAGTGCCATTTGGGACCGCCGCATCAATCGCGGCCTGACTTACATCGGAGTAGCTGACTTGCCAGTGGTCGCTCCCGTTGCTCATCGGATATAATGTCGGATTTGCAGAACTACCAAACCAACCCCGGGCCGGTCAAGCCCGCCGCCAGCTTCAGGGGCCCGGGTTGCAAGTTACAGGTTGCAGGTTACAAGTTGCAGGACGCGCTGGTGATGCGTTGGAATCGGAACCATCAGCCGCATCGGCAAGCGCTCCTCGGCGGCGTCGCTTGCCCGTTGCTTGGCGAGATTTAGGAGTAAACACCCCATAATAATCGTGGCGGCGCCCTATGAGCGCGCGCCGACTCTTACGAAGCGGAACGCAAAACGACACCGGCCCTCTAGTTGAAAATTGTTGCGGGTGTGGCATTTTCTCTTGCAGGAGTTATTTCTAATTGTGCCTAAGCCCGAAGCAGAACATCCGGTCGAGAAGCACCTCGCGAATATTCTTTTGGTCGATGATCGCGAGGAAGACGTTTTCTTCATCCGGCGCGCCTTTAAATCCGCGGATCTCCAACACCGAATAGCGCACGTGCGCGACGGAGATGAAGCGATCAAGTACCTTTTGCGCCAAGCGCCTTATGATGATACCGCGCTGTACCCCGTACCCGATGTGGTGGTCCTCGACCTGAAAATGCCCAAGCGGGACGGTTTCGAAGTCCTGCAGTGGTTGCGAGATCAGAACACTCTGAAGCCCGCGCCGGTGGTGGTCCTAACCTCCTCCGATCGCGACGAAGACAGAAAAAGGGCCAAAGACTTAGGCGCCGGCGGTTATTACACCAAGCCGGTTGACTTCACAAAACTGGTGGTCGTGGCCAAAGACATCAACCGCCGATGGCTCGCTCGCTGTCGGGATCTCGGGCTGTTGATCGTGGACGATGACGAGAACGATAGGTTTCTGCTCGAACACGCTTTCAAGAACTTGAACGTCGGCTATCGAATTCAGACTTTAAAGAGCGGAGGCGAAGCGTTGGCCCTCTTGAAAGGCGAGGGCATTTACGCGGATCGAAAGACATTCCCTTTCCCCTCCTTTATCCTCACCGACCTGAAGATGCCCGGGGGCGACGGCTTCGAAATCCTGTCTTACCTTAAAGCGCACCCCGAGATCCTGATTGTTCCCGTGGTAATGCTTTCCGGCTCGAGCGACCCGGATGATGTGCGCCGAGCTTATCTGTTGGGAGCCAGTTCTTTCATCGTCAAACCGCCCAGCCTGGACGGGCTGCAAAGTATCGTCCAAAAACTGCATTACTACTGGTCCGAATGCGAGGTACCGCTCACCGACGATTACGGCCGGGCGATCCCGACGGAATCCACTGGGAAAATCGGTGAGCGCTTTACCAAGCAGTGATCAAGGGATCGGTAAACCGGCGATTTTGCCAAACGTGCGAGCGGCGGTTCCCAGCGCCACGGCCCATTTGCCCAGCGACTGAGCTTTGATGGAGCTTTTTGTTTTTGGCGCGCGCTTGGCCTTCCAATCCATAATCTCGAGTCGCGCCTGTTCGTTGAACTTGCGGTACGGCGCGACTTCTTTTTGAAGCTTCAAGACCTCGTTTAAGGTATCGGTGTTGGCTTCGGAAAGTTCCTGGATGCGTTTTGCCTTGGCTTGTTCCTGAGAGTCCAGTTTCTTTAATTTGTCCAAGGCGGCGTTCAAGCTTCCCACCAGGTCGTCGCAACTTTTATCCAGGCTGGCGATCTTGGCCTCCAACTTCACCTGGTTTAGATCACAGGTCTTCACGGTGACCATGCATTTGCCGATGATGGGGCTCAGATCGGACATGAGTTCGCGCGACGTGCTGCCGACCTTGCCTTGTTCCTTTTCGACGCTATCGCGCATATTGACCAGCCACACATCCAGTTCGTCGGCCGCTTCGCTCACATCCTGCGCCATGTTCGATACCAGAACGGCCAGTTCGGAAGCGGCCTTGCAAATGGCGACCACGCCAAGAAAGACCGAGCCGCCGGTGGCGATCATCGAGGCCAACGAACTGGCAATCGTCAGGGCTCCCACCGCAGCCTTGCAAAGGCATTTGGTATTGTACTGGGACAGGGTTTTGTTGCGGCGCAATGCCGCTTCCCATTCATCTTCCACCGCCTTATTGACGCCGGACTCCTGCCCAATGGCGACTTGCTTGAGCACCTGATTGGTGGTCTTGAGCATGTCCTGACGATCCTTTTCTGAAAGCGTCGCGATTTTCTTATCGAGCGTTTCGATTTCTTCTTTGATGGTCTTGATGGCCGGCTCGACATAATCGGTCGCCGCGTCCTCGAGCTGCTGCCAGCGCAGCCCTTCCTTTCCCTTATCAATCAAAGTCTTCAGGGTATCGTCGACCTCCACTGTCACCACCAACGTCATGTCCGGAATCGTCAGGTTTTTCGCTTTCACACCGGGTGCGAGATCGATCTTTTTGAGTAGTCGCGTGGCCATAAGTGGTTTTGCCTTGTTAATGGAATGGTTTGGAGCGGGGTCGATGTAGCTCGGCGCAGACGCGGTGGAATTGCCTTTCGGTCCTGCTCATTTGATCCGACTTTGTGAGAAGCCCGCTGCGCCGTCAACCGGCAAGTTTTTCGTGGTTTGCCCGCCCGCTCGTTCACCCCTGGCGATACAGCTTCCAGTTCGCCCACGTCCATCCACCGTGGACCCCTGAGTGCGAAGCCGATGCTTAATCAGTGGGTAGCTCTTCGAGCCCCTGTGAAACCCGTTTCTTAATGACCCGCGAACCGAGTAAAGGCCCCGCCGAACAGGTCCTGAATGTCGCGCTGAAGTTCGGCCCGGGTCACGATCCAACCGGTATTAGCCAACCTCGTGTACTCCTCGATGAGCACCCCGGTCAGCACGCTACGAAAGTGACGCCATTTGTAAACCACCTGGTCCAGCACGCGCGCATCCGAATGCTGCGGCGTAAAACTCAGGCCAACCAATTCCAGGCGCAGGCGGGTCATTTCGTCCACCAGATACGGAATATTGGTAAACCACCAGCAGCCAAAAATGTGAAGGTTGCGGAATTTGCGGGCCAGGACGCACGCTTCGTGCTGGTTTTCCCGTGCCAGAATCGTCGCCATGAACTTGTTCTCGGGAAAACCTGCGCAGAGATTCTGCAGCGCGGTTAGATTGGACAGGCCCACTCCGTCTCCCGCCAACCGAAGCCGCGGATTAACCGCCCGGCGCACGCCCGGCATCAGCGCGAACGGCAGTCCATGCTCCCGGCAATGGGGCAGCAACGCCCGCTCAATCAATTGCGAGGTTACGCTCCGGTCCGGGAAATTGAAGTCGGGCCCCAGCGAAACCATCACGTACCTGGCGCGAATACGTTGGGTCCAATCCCCGAGGAAACGGCGAACCTCATCGAAAGTCCTGGCGTTTGGCTTGCCCGCCTGAACTTTGTAACCCCAGGCGCTCAACTCGCCAGCCGTTGTCGGCCAGGACAATAGAAGCGGGTCGACCCGTAGGCCGGCTTCAAACCGTACATCGCGGTGAAAGCCCCTTTCCCAGACGGATCGTTCCGAGCTGTCAAACGGCGAATTGGTCATGAAAACCTTGCTCAACCCGGCAAGCTCAAAACAGCGCGTCACATGCTCTTCACGGTCCTGGGCCGCGAACCACCGGCGCAACACGGGCAGATCCCGGCGGTTCACATCCAACCCGAAGCATTGCAGCGTTGTGAGCACTCCGCGGCACGCTTCGGAAATGGGTGAGTGCTTCAGGAACAGCTCGTCCCAGATCAGCTCGGCCTGCGCCGCCCTGGGCAGGTTCCAGAATTTCTCATAAGGCATTTCCAAATAGCGAAAGGCCTCGGCAACCAGGTAATGGTAGACCAACAGTTCGTCGATGCCCCACAGCAGCAGGTCCTTGAACTCCGGATCATACAGGTGCGTATGAATATCGATAATCGGAGTCGAGCGAACCAACTCTTCGATCTCTTTTTCCAACGACCCGGCACTCAGCTGCGCATTTTTATTTGCCATGGCTTTCAATCAGTTACTTGATCGTTCGCAAGACCCGCCGTGCACGCTTGACCCAGATCCGGTCGCGCGCCCGCTGAAAAGCTGGGGCATGGTCGTCGTCCGCAATAACTTCCTTGAGCTCGGCTCGCGCCAGGTCGGACTTGCCATTGGCAACGTAAAGTTCGGCCAGTTGGACTTTGGCTCTAGGATACGAATGCCGTTCGGTCACCTGCTTCCAAATACCCAGCGCTGGAGTCTTTTCGCCCAGGGCGCTCAAGGTCTCCGCCAGTGCCATGAGCGAATAGCCGTAGTCATGTTTGGGATTCTCGCCCACCACGCCTTCGAGCAATGGGCGGGCTTCGGCCGCTTTGTTCTGCCGCAACAAGCATTGACCCAGGTGCGCCCGCGTGTCGATATCCTGCGCGTCGCGTTCGAGCGCCGAGCGATAGCACTCTTCCGCCTTGTCCAATTTTCCTTGCTGAAAGTAAATGTCGCCCAATTGGGAATAGTGATGGGGTTTGTCCAGGTGATGAATTTGGGCTTGCAACTCCTTGATTCGCCGGCGGTCATGGGCCCCGGGCAGTTCGAAACCGCGGGTGGCCGAGGGAGCCGCTCGATAGACCATGAAATAATAAAAAAGCGCCGAAAGTCCCCAGCCCACCACGATGAATAGAGCCCAAATCCATTCTCGTCGGCGCACGGCGTCGATAAGCATCCAGAGCTGGAACAGAGACAAGAGCGCCAGCCAGGGCGAGCTCAACCAGTACTGGACGTCGAGCAGGTTTGAGAACAAAAAAGCCAGCATTCGGCGCAAGGCTAAACGGAGCCTGGGGCTTGCCAAAGACAAAAATCAGGCAGAAAGTAGGCTTGTTTTCAGGCAAATTGTTGCATATTGAGGAGGGGACAGCGTTTGCATGAACCAGACCCTCGTCGTAGTGCCAACCTACAATGAGCGCGAGAACTTACCTCCGCTCACGCAAAGGCTGCTGGGGTTGCCAGTCAGCGTCGACGTGCTGGTGGTCGACGACAACTCCCCCGATGGGACTGGCAAACTGGCCGAAGACCTGGCCGCTCGGCACCCCGTGATTCATGTGCTGCACCGCAGCGAAAAGGACGGCCTGGGCCGCGCCTATTTGGCCGGGTTTAAATGGGCTCTCGAACAAGGCTATGAATTCGTCTTCGAGCTGGATGGGGATATGTCGCACAACCCCGACGACATCCCGATGTTTCTGGAGGCAGCCCGCTCAGCCGATCTGGTGCTCGGGTCGCGCTACCTGAATGGCATTCGCATCATCAACTGGCCCCTAAGCCGGCTGATGCTCAGCAAAAGCGCGGCAAATTTTGTGCAAATAGTCACCGGCATGCCCTTCACCGATCCAACCGGGGGCTACAAGTGCTTTCGTCGGCGCGCCCTCGAGGCCATCGACTTGAGCAGTATTCACTCCAACGGCTACAGCTTTCAGATTGAGATGACCCACAAGCTCTGGCGCAAAGGCATGAAGATCGTCGAAGTGCCGATCATCTTTACCGACCGCTTCCAGGGACGCTCCAAGATGTCCAGAAGCATCATGGTCGAGGCCTTTTTCATGGTTTGGCGTTTGCTGGCCCAAAACAAATTCCGCCGGCGCCCAACCGACCCACCGCGTCCGCCTCCCGTGGATCCCGGTGAAATCAAGCGCCGCTCCCCGCATCGCCCGCCCGAGAGCGGAACCGGTCTGGGCACGCTGGCCCTGGACGCCTGACGCCCGGTGCGCCCTCGCGGGGCCATCCAAGCCGCGACAAATCAGTGGCGCGCGTGGGCGGCCCGGCGCCAAAAGACCTCAAAAGGCGTCTCGCGGACTTGCTTCGGATCATCCACGTCGATGATCAATTCCAAACTCGGGAGGCCGATTTTCCGGGCGAACCGCATCGCCCGCGCGATTAATCCAAAATCGTGTGCCTCCTCCCGGTCGACGGTCCAACTATCCAAGGATTGAAAATACTGGCCGGTCGCGGAGTGTCGTAAGAATGTTCGCATACTCGTAAGCTTTCTTAGCATACTCACCGCGAAATCGCTCGTTGACCATCGGGCAGGAACCCCAAATCAACTGTAGAATGCCCGCATCATCATCAGGGGCGCTGCGCCGTCTCGGCTTTTTTTCTTTGCGATCTTTGTTCTCTTGCGGCCAACTTCCTGAAACGTGCCGCCGTGGATTCGCGCGCTATCGCGCTTGATGAATTGAAACCTTTCCATGAACCGAAGGGAAAAAGCCCGCCCTCACCCCGGCCCTCCTCCCCAGGAGAGGAGGAGCTTTCGCAGCGCATTTTCGGTTCATGGTCGCAATGCATCTGCATGCGCACAAGAAAGCTTTCCAGAAACCTGAAACCTGATAACCAACCTCCTCCGGCCGCCGTGCGCCAGACGTAATTTTGTTGAAAAATCATCCCGTCGCGCCCAAGCTTTTCACGCATGCAATCTGTTTTTACAGGGCCCGTTTACGTAGTGCGGGATAATATCGACACCGATCAGATCATCCCGGCGCAGTACTTAAACCTCGTGCCCACCATACCTGATGAGTACGAGAAGCTCGGTTCCTTCGCCCTGTGCGGCTTGCCCGAATCTCTTTATCCAATTCGCTTCGTCAAAGACAACCAACTGGACAGTCAATATCCTATCGTTATCGGTGGGCGCAATTTCGGCTGCGGCAGCTCCCGCGAGCATGCCCCCATCGCGCTGGGCTCAGCCGGGTGCAAGGTCGTCCTGGCCGAAGGGTTCGCCCGGATTTTTTTCCGTAACTGTGTCGCGACCGGGGAACTATATCCCTGCGAATGCGTCGATCGCCTTTGTGACATTCTCAAAACCGGTGATGTGGTCACCGTCGACCTCGATGCCGGCACGGTGAAGCACCAGGACAGCGGCAAGGTTTACCAGTTCAAACCGCTGGGCGAAGTCCGCCCGGTAGTGGATGCCGGCGGACTGTTTAATTTCGCCCGCAATAGCGGAATGATTCCCAAGGCTTAGCTCTTCCCGGGCCGGTTCTGCAGCAGCGCTTCCAGCGAGTAATCTGTATCTCCCAGTGAGAACAGGCGCTCGGCAATTTCATTGAGAGCTTGCCGCGTCGCGCCGAAACGATCAGCCAGTGTGCTAAAGATGTTCGTCAGGTCATACTGATGAGCCAGGCGATGATCGCTGGCCATCCGGTATTGGGTTCGGCCAACCCCTTCGTAGTACTTCAAATCCGGGAAACCCCGCGCTTCAGAACGAAACCGAATCCGGTCCGGAAATACCCCCGCCAAAAACAGCGAATAGTTCCCCATATGAACCCGGATATAAAAGCTGGTCCGGTCATCGGCTGTGCGGAGCGCGCCGAGCATTTCAAAAAAATAATCCAACGGGCCAGGCTGGCCCGGCACCAGGCAACGTGAACGCTCGGATAAAACAAACTCCGCCAGCACCTCCGCCACATAATCCGCTACCGTGCGATCCTGAATATCCGAGCGGCGAAAAACATTTCGAACCAGGATATAGAAATAGAACCGGCTCGATACGTTGAGGCAGCCGCGGCGCTCAAGCAGCGCGTGCAGGAGGGCTTCGTCGTCGAGAATTAAATCGCGAGATTCCTCGTCGGCGAGGAGTTTGATCAGGCATTGAGCTGTGCCGATTTTGCCACCCAGCACAGAAAGAATAAATTCGATGTCTTCCGCCGCAAATTGGGCTCGGCAATTCGATTGAATCAGCTTCATCGTTCTACACTGCCAGTACTTCGATGAACCGCCTGACTGCGCCTGTTTTCCGACTCATTACTCATTTTTGTCGGCTATATAAGCAAGTATAGAGCAAGTGTCGTTCCACGCAACCCCGTCCAAACCCCGGGAATCTCCCATAAATTACCCAATCTGGTCGACTTGGGAGTCCCCCGGGTTCGGAGTCCCGGCTTCAGCCGGTGCGATCCGCGGCTACTGCTTCCGCATAATTTCGCAGCTGACCCCTTTCCTCGAGTCACGCCGCGCCTAAAGGCGGGACTCCAAACCCCGACTCAAATCGCAAGTATCCCCCCCTGGCTGGCATTGCTCACCAGCTTCTGGTACCGGGCGAGCCATCCCGTGAGCTCGCGCTTGATCGGATGCCACGTGACCCGACGGCTCTCCAGTTCGGTCGCCTCGACCAGAATGTCGATTTTCCGATTCGGAAAATCAATCCGAACACGGTCGCCTTGCCGCAGCAAGCCGATTGGTCCGCCCTCGGCAGCTTCGGGTGATACATGGCCAATGCAGGCACCGGCCGTGCCTCCGCTAAAGCGCCCATCCGTGATCAAAGCGACCTTGTCGCCCAAATCCATTCCAACGATATAACTGGTGGGCGAGAGCATTTCCTGCATGCCGGGCCCGCCGCGCGGTCCTTCGTTGCGGATGATCACCACATCCCCGGGTTTGACTTTGGACGCCAGAATGCCCTCGCAAGCTTCCTCCTGGCTCTCGAAAATCACGCAGGGCCCCTCAAACACAAACCCAGGACCGCAATATGCCTTGAACCCGTCGCTGATGCCGGCCGTCTTAACGACGCTGCCCTCCGGAGCAAGTTGTCCATACAGAATCGAGAGCCCGCCGTCAGGGGTGTAGGCGGTATCCTTGGTCCGAATGCAATCCTGCGCGTTGAACAGGAACGCCGAATCGTAAGGCATAAGCCCGCTTGGCTGGGCTTCCTGGATCTGACCCGGCCGATATTCATGGTAAGCCTTGGTGATTTGCCATTTCCGCAGCCGGCCGGTGCGTAACAGGCAATGCACGTTCTTTTCTCCGCCTTTGCCATACTGCCATACCAAAAGCACGGGCGTGCCTTTAAGCTGACCCAGCTCAGCTCGAACCATTCCTTTGAACCCGGCAAACTTCTCTTTCAACCCGGCTTCAATCGCGGCTTGTCCGATCCAGGTCGTAGATTCGTTGACCTGAAACTCCCCGTCATCGCTAAACAAACAGGCCGCCGCAGCCGCGTCCCCGACATTGAATGCCGCGGCCAGCCGCCACAAAGTAATCGCGCGCGCGTCCGCCGGAAAAAACAGGAGCGGCTTGGGAATGAGATTCCCGCTCGCGGTGCGCGCCGCCGGCCCGAGTTTGTCGTTCGGATCCAAAACCATCGCCGAAGATCCGGACACGCGAGCAGCCCTGGCCCAGGCAGTGCAGGTGGCCGAGCGGACATCCCACTCGTCGATATTCTCGCCGAGAGTTTTGCCGGTTACCGTCTTGCAAGCAAGCGTCAGCGCATTCATGCGCTTGAGCTCGCCTAAAATCGTGTGGATCCCTCCAGCCCGGTGCACATCCTGCACGTGATAATTCGAAGAAGGCGAAACCTTGCAAATGCACGGCACGCGGCGCGAGACGTCGTCGATGCGTTTGATGTCGTACTCGATGCCGGCCTCACGCGCGATGGCCAATGTGTGCAGAATGGTATTGGTCGAGCCACCCATGGCCACATCCAGCGCAATCGCATTGTCGAACGCCTCGACCGTGGCAATGTCGCGCGGCTTAAGATCCAAGCTCACCAACTGAATGATCGCGTGCGCCGCGCGTTCGTACAGCGCCTCGCGTTCCTTCGAAACCGCCAGGATCGTTCCGTTGCCCGGCAGCGCCATCCCCAGCGCTTCGCACAGGCAATTCATTGAATTGGCCGTAAACATGCCCGAGCAGGAACCACACGTCGGACAGGCGCTTTGCTCGAGCTTTTTCAAATCATCGGCCGATATCTTGCCCGACTGCAACTCCCCTACCCCTTTGAAAACCGAAATTAAATCCGTTTTCTGGGTCGCCGGGCGCAGATGTGCCGGCAGATCACCTTCCGTGCTTTGCTGCGCCACACCCGCCGCCATCGGACCGCCGCTGACAAACACCGTCGGGATGTTCACCCGCATCGCGGCCATCAGCATCCCGGGCACGATTTTATCACAGTTCGGAATGCAGACCATGCCGTCAAAGCAATGCGCCCGTACCATGGACTCCACGCAATCCGCAATCAACTCGCGTGAGGGCAGCGAATACTTCATCCCGCCATGGCCCATCGCGATGCCGTCGTCGACCCCAATCGTATTGAAGATAAAAGGCACCCCGCCCGCCTCGCGGACCAGGCGTTTGACCAGCAGCCCGATCTCGTTCAAATGCGCGTGTCCGGGGATGCAGTCGGTGTAGCTGTTGCAAATCGCAATAAACGGCTTATCCCAGTCCGCCTCCGACTCAATGGAACCGGTGGCGCGCAACAACGAACGGTGCGGCGCGCGTTCAAAGCCTTTTTTGATGGTATCAGAGCGCATAAATCCAGTGCTAAAACTTAGCGGCAGGACGGAAGAATGAAAGCGGAAAGCGCGACTGGAAAAGCGGAAAGCGGGAAAGCGGAAAGCGGGAAAGCGGAAAGGGAAAGCGGAAAGGAGGAAACGCCTTTGCAATTCCTGCAATCACCGATGAACACCGATGCACACGAACCCGGCAGGGTTCATGGAAATATCAGTTCCTGGTCACGACGCGCAGGATTTCGGTGTCGTAGGTACCGCAGACGATGCCGGAGTCGCCCGGCAGGAAACCGTCGGCCAATAATCGGGAGGTGCAGGCGTCGGCGGCGTTGCGGGGTGTGGCGCCACCGCCGGCAAGGCGGTAGCGCAGGGCCAGGATCAACGCTTTGAGAGTCACCTCGACCGCCAACAACGGCTTGGAGATCAGGTCATTGGCGCCCCGCGCTTCGGCGTCGGCCCGAGCCGCAGTGTCGGCCTGGTCGGTCACCAGGACAACGGGAGTGAAATGGTGCATGGCAATCTGGCGCAACATGCCGCAAACGGCGTAGCCGTCGATGCCCTGGAGAGCGACATCGATGAAAATAACGTCGAAAGCCCGCTCGCTGGCGATCGCCATGGCCGATTCTCCATCCTCGGCGAACTGAGGACTCTCGAAGACGGATTGCAACACCCTTTCCATGGCCCGGCAGGTTACCGGGTCGTCGTAAACCGCCAGGATTCGGATCGGCCACTCGAAGATCGCCTCGCCTTCCGGACCGGCGGCACCAAGTTCCTGCAGGACCTCGACCGCTTTGGCGGCAGTAACCAGGGCGGTGGCGGTTGGTCGGACTGATTGATCCATCAGTTTTTTCAACAAGGCCTCGAGCGAATGTCGAATTTGCCAGGCCGCACGCTGGCGGCGAGGCTCGGAAAGGGGAGTGAGCGCGTGAGTGAGCAGATAGGCGCGGAGCAGCAACTCCTGGCGTTTGAGGGGGTCCTGAGCCTCAAGAAGAGCGTTCGTGATCTGGCCCAGGACATCCAGTTGTTGTGTTTCAGGCTCGAGAAAGCCGGGGCCGGCGTCCTGTTGCACCGCCCGAACCAGCCGAGCCCCCTCCGCGGCACTGGCGTCCTGAGGAGCGCAGGCCTGCTGCAACCGGCGACGCACCTTGCCGGGCAGGAGTTGCCAGGGGTGGACACACCTTTCCCGGAGATCGGGACTTAGCCGCGAGATGCATAGCACCACGGCGAAGATAACGACTGCCACATAGGGCAGCGTCTGAGATTCTTCCCGTTGCCTGCTCGGGGGCTGGACCTCCACTGAACTGTCTTCCTCTGAAGTTGTGCTGTCCGGGAGAGCCACACGAAGGCGATAGCGGTCCTGTTCGGTTTGCGCCCATTGGGCAGTCCTCTCGCGCTCAACAAAGGTGGGGTTAGGCACCTTCTCGTAGTCGCTGGTGTAGTTCTCGGCTTTGGGAGAAGGAGCCTCGGGGCTGGCTGATGCCAGACCACAGCAGCAAACGCCAAGAAGGCTGACGGCCCAGATCGCAACCGGGCGCATCAACGTCTCGGGCAACCGCAACCTCCAGTATGGCGCGCCCTTTCGCATTACGGACGAAGAACCGATAACAATTTCACTCTATAGGCGTGTTTCAAAAATGCAGTGGGCCGCGAGACGCCGCTCGGACCCGCGGGCCAGCGGCCCGCGCTACGTGGCGCCGGCGTCCTCGCCTGCGGGTTTCGGCGGCGTCTCGCCGCCGGAATGGCGCGGGAGCAACCATTTTTAAAACAGTCTGTAAGAGCGTCCATGCCTAGCTGCTGGGCGGAGGGGTGGTGGAATTGGGTGCCAGGGTCGTATAAACGTTGCGGAAGATCTTCAACAGGCTCGGCGTCAAGGGCGGCAGCTTGGTCGGATTGTTGAAGTTCAGATCATAAGCCCAGTCCCGCTTGGGCGGATTGTATACATTGCCGAGGCCCCAGATATTGGTTGCGTATAGACTCGGAAACATTTTGACCATTGACCCGTTGTACGTGAGTGGGTTGCTGAGACCCCACGATTCCAGGAAGCGCGGAAAGTTTTCCATCCCGCCGCTGTAGTTTCCGTTGGCCGTCTCGACTGCGCCGGCCAGAATGGCGGCATTCACGGTCGTGGGCCGGGCTACGCGCGAGGCCAGTGCCAATCTGCTGTTCGCATCGTTCCAGTTGGCCGAAAGGATGGTGACGGCGTCGCCGACGAGCGAGGCCGGAAGGGTCGTCGTGGTGTTGGCCGTGCCGAGGTCGGCCGCGGTGGGTTGGTTATAATTGCCCAGCACGTAAATCGGACTGGCGCTCGCTACCGTGAGGCCCAGCGGCGGAAGCACCAACCCGTTGCGCACGCGCACGGCGCCGAGCTTGCCGGCCTGCACGGTTCGGCGGTCGTACACGTAAACGGAGGTGATGTCGCGGTTGCCCAGGGCCACGCGCACGTCGCGATTGGTGGCGCTCCAGCTCTTAAGGGCGCCGATGTCCAGATCCACCGGCAGGATCGTCTTGCTTTCGCGCGAGTCATAAAATGAGTTGGTGAGAGTCACGAAATTCGTGAACTCAGCCGGCGCAACCACCGTGGTGAAATTGTTAAATCCTCCGCTGCTCGCCGTGACGCCCGTGTCGGACACCGTGACCAGCAGGTCCACCTGGTTGTAATACCGTGAGTGGCCCATGGGCGAGCTCGGACTCTCCCCCAACGCGGGTGGCTCGATTATCTCACGGATTGCCTGGGGCGTATTGGCGGTCCCGATGGGCAACACCAGCGACGGCGCGTGGGCGGTCTTGCTGCCCTGGTACACGACCGAGCCGACGGGCGGCGTGCGCGAATCCGCCGGATCGCGTTGGAACAGGATGTCACCCACAGCCGTGACACTGGATTGGAAGGTCAGGGCGCTGTCGGGTTCCACGTAAAGCATTTGGTTGGAATGGACCCGCCCGGTCACCGCGAAGGGCTGGCCGCAACTAATTTCCATATCGCCGGAGGAGTACAGCGCAAACTGAAAGATCGGGATTCGCGCCAGGTCCACCTGTTCCATCACGCCAGCGACGACATCCTGGAGCTGGTGCACCTGGCGGGCGTCGGAAACCAGGGTGTAAGTCGAAACATACCCGCTCAGGCCGGCATAGGGCCCGGTCAACACGACGTAGTTGCTGGCAATGCCGCGTCCGATGTACGTTTGCCCGATTTGTCCGCTCGCGTTGTTGAATTCCCAGTCAGTCCAGTAGGCGGAATCGGCGGAGGTGGGATGAGTGGCGCGATAGCTGTTGAGGTTGTTCACGACCAGCGATTCGCCGCCATCCAGGAAGTCCTGGTTCATCTGCGTGATAACTTTCTCGATCGCCGATTCCCCAGCGGCCACCGCGGTCGCATAGCGATTCGAGCGGTCGGTCAGCCGGGTACTCGTGGCGGACCAGGTCATGGCGCCGGTGAGCAACAGCAGGGCGATGCCGCTCATCACCAGCGTCATTAGTAACGCGCTGCCCGCGGGTTTTCGGATGCGATTCGGTCCGGACGTTTTCATAGTTTTCAAACCGGACTTAGCGCCGGGTGGCCGAGGTTTCCAGTTTGTAGTAGTCAGGCGGCACGCCGAAGCGGACTGCCTGGTAGAACTCCAGTTTCAGGTGCAGGACGGTATTGTTTTGCATATTAGTGAGCAGGTTGCCCTGGTAATCCTGCGCCCGAAACAGGTCGGTGGCGTTGGTGACCGATTGCGCCACAACCCTGGTCGTACCTGGCACACTCGTGCCCCGCCTGAACTTCTGGTCGGCAGGGTTGACGAAATACATGACGAAGCTGCTGGCGTTGGTGGTGGGGTAAACGATCAAGGCCGGTCCGACCTGCGGAGCACCGAGCGGCAGGCCGGTGAAGATTCCATTGGTGAACGTGCCGATCTGGAACGTGTCGCAGGAATGGATTTCGTCCATCAGCACGCCCACAATTCGGCGCGCTCCGGCTGACGCATTGAGCTTGGTTTCCTGGATCTGGAACATCCGCAAACCGAACAGGTGCGTCGAGACGACGCCCCCGACCAGTAAAATGAAAATGGACACACTCACCATCAGTTCGGTCAGAGTGAAAGCCAACTCTCCCGAATGCCCGGGCCGGTCATGGAAGCGGCAACCAATGGATGGTTTCATGGCATCAATCAGGCCCGCGCAGGGTTTCGACCGTGTTGGTGAGCAAGAGGGGGACTCGGCCGGCTCGAAATTGCCAGACGCAATCCACACGCACGCGGCGCAATTGCGGCGTAAGTGAGACCTGGGTGATCGTGGTATAGTTCGTCCCATAGGTAACGCCCGCGCCCTGTCCGGACAGGTCAAGAATCACGGGTTTGGCGGGGAAGTTGGTGGCCACCAACTGATCCACGACCGGCCAGGACGAAACATTCCAGATCGCCGCGTGGGTGTCTTCCAACCGCTCGAGCGCCCGGGTGTTGGCCGCCAGCGCAAGGCCCGCTTTTTCCGCGCTCACAGTCGAAAAAGTATAGCCACCGACCAGACTGAGGACGGTGAGGCTGGCAATGGCCATTGCCACCACGACCTCAGCCAGGGTCATGCCCAGTGCTTGAGCACGAGAGCCGCGGCCAGGGGGAGGGTCTGGAATCAGGCAGTGCATGTCGGGGCTGTGGGGTTAACTTACTGAGACCGCCCAAAGCTCACTCATAAAACAAACCGCGCGCACTTCAAGTCTTCAGCAGCCACGATGCCAGCTACTTAGCCCCGCCGCTGCTTGCTATTGGCTCTCAGAATGGGACAAATCCTTGGCCCGTTCCCCGACCCCCGGGGTCCCTGCACCAAAATGTACCACTAGCAGGACACTGGGTGTCTCGCCTTCAGGCGGGTGGGCCGGGTGATAACCCGGTGATAGCGCGGTAGTTGCCGGTTGATTGTCGCGACCTCTTGCCCTGTCTCGACCCGGACGCAGCCAGTCGCCAGCGCCGGCTCCGAGCGAGCGATCTCCAACTTGACCTCACACGCTGCCGTTTCAACGGGCATCCCCCAAATCCGCGAATGTCTAACACCAAATTGGATCGCTTAAACCCGAGCGAGCGCCTCCGTTTTTAACGGTTTTAGCGTTTTAACGTTCTAACCTTCCTAGGGTTTGCGCTTGTGAATCATTAACCGGTTCCCATCGGGGTCAGCCACGGTCGCCATCCAACAAACAGGGCTTTCCATTGGTTCGAAAACGAACTTCACCTTGGCCGCGCGCAATTTATCGACGTATCCCTGGAAATCATCGACTTCGAGCGCAGCTGCCGTTCCGTACGGGGAAGGCGGCCAATCCTTGCCTCCGCACATGAGCGCCAGACAGCCCGGGCCAATGTCATATTCGACCCATTGATCTTCCCCGGGCTTTTCTCCGAACCCGCGGGATTTTGTTAAGCCAAGCACGCCTTCGTAGAATGCCTTGGCCCGGCTCATGTCGGTAACCGCATAGCCGGTAAATGCGATCTCGAGGATTTGCATGGTGATTCCTTTGGTTGCTGGCAAACATCAATCCGCCGTCCAATACGCGCAAGTTCTAAAAATAAGTAGCGCATGCATTAGGACATTGGACCAGGAAGTGCCGAGAGAGGCCTTTCGATGCGCGGCTCACGAAAAGCCTCCACGACCGCAAAAGGATCCTGCACGGGAACCACGAACCCCGCCACTCCAATGTTTTCCCCGCTCCTATTCCTCATCTGCGGTTGCCCGGAATCTGCGGAGGTTCGAATCTGCGGAGGTTCATTGAAAGACAATCCGCCCGTCCAGAATCGTAAGAATCACCCTGGCTTGATCGATTGTCGAAGGCTCGGATTTATGAATATCGCGGTCGAGCACCACCACGTCGGCCAATTTTCCCGGCGCGAGTGCTCCTTTGACTCCCTCGGTAAATTCGGCGTATGCCGATCCAACCGTGTAGGCGCGAATGGCTTCATCCAAAGAAATCTTCTGTTCCGGGATCCAGCCGTTGGGGTGGCGGCCATCCAGGGTTTGTCGGGTTACCGCTGCTTTGATTCCGAGCAATGGATTGAGCGGCGCCACGGTCCAATCCGATCCGAAAGCCAGCACCGCCCCGCTGTCGAGCAAGGATCGAAAGGCGTAGGCGGTCCGACTCCGTTCTTTGCCGACGCGCTTTTCGCACCAGCGCCCGTCATCCGCGGCATGGTACGGTTGCATCGACGCAATCACCTTTTGTTGAGCAAAGCGCGGGATTTCCTGAGGCCGCAAATGCTGCGCATGCTCGATGCGAAACCGGCGATCGCGCGCGCCGTTCGCCGCCGCCACTTCCGCATAGAGATCCAGAATGCGCAGGTTGGCCTCGTCTCCGATCGCATGAATCATCACCTGCAAGCCTGCGCGATCGGCCGCCTCAACCCGTTGCCGCATGATTCCTTCCGGAAACATCTGGTCGAATAGCAGCCCACGATTATTTGGGTCATCCGCATACGGCTCAAAAAAAAGGGCAGTCGAGCTGCCGAGACTGCCGTCCGAAAAGCCTTTCAGAATCCCGATCCGCAGCATGTCGCTGCCCAAGCCCGCGCGCGCTCCCGCCTCGAGCAACTTCTGCCCACTGACAACCGATCGGGCCGCATAGATCCGCGTCAGAAGCTCGTTCCGACCGAGCATCTCCTCGTAAAGTTCGAGGTCATCATCGGTTGAAACGTCGGTCAGGCTGGTCACGCCGCACGCGGCGGCGTGCCGGGTTGCGGCGCGCGCGGCAGCACGTTTCTCCTCAATGGATTTGGCAGGGATCACGCGCTCGACCAGGTTCTGGGCCGAGTCTTTTAAAATCCCCGTAGGCTCGCCAGTCTTCCGGTCGCGCACAATCAAGCCGCCGGGAGGGTCAGGGGTATCACGCGTGATGCCGGCCAGGCGCAGCGCCAGGCTGTTGGCCAGGGCCATGTGGCCATCGAGCCGAGTAATCAGGGCCGGGTGTGCGGGCGTCACCGGATCGATCAGCCAGCGTGTCGGCAGCCGGCTCGAAGCGTGGGCCACTCCGTGCGCAGCGCCGGCTCCGGCGCCCCAATTTTCATGATCCCAATCTCCGCCTTGAACCCAACGGCCGCTGGGAAAAGTCCGGGCATATTCCCCTAAGCGCTGAACCAGCTGGGCCGGTGAAGCCGTGTTGCGCAGATCTACATTGGACAATGCGAATCCACCCGCGAGGAAATGCACGTGCGCATCGTTAAACCCCGGCAGCACCGTCGCGTGCTCCACCTCCAGCACCCGGCTTTTTGGACCCGACAATGCGCGAATTTCAGCATTGGTTCCCACGGCGACAATGTGTTTGCCGGCCATGGCAACTGCTTCGCAGAAGGGTCGAGCCGGGTCCATGGTATGAACTGTTCCATCGAGCAAGATCAAATCTGGCGCAGGCATGGCTTTGGTCGGCTAGTTCGGTTGTCCATCAGGTTTCCAGCCAAAGAGGGTAGAAGCGATCCCGGCTAAAGTCACGGTTGACCACGGGTTAAGAATATCGCGGAAAGAATTGCTTCTGTAGGACTCGATTTTAACATTGGGGCATCGACATCAAAATACGACAAGCAACTCTGGCCGACGCAGATACCGTCGCCGAGTTTAATCTGCGCCTGGCCATGGAAACGGAGGATTTGCGACTGGATGCCGCTTGCGTTCGTGCCGGCGTTTCGGCGCTGCTGGCGGATTCCACGAAGGGTATTTATTTCGTCGCGGAGGTTAATGGCACGCTGGCCGGTCAGCTGATGATCACCTACGAATGGAGTGATTGGCGCAACGGCAATTTGTGGTGGATCCAAAGCGTGTACGTCCGGCCGGACTTTCGGCGCATGGGTATTTTCCGACAGCTCTTCAAACACCTGGAAGCATTGGCTCGCCAGCGGGAAGACGTGCGCTCGTTGCGATTGTACATGCATGAGGAGAACTCCACAGCCAGGCGTTCGTATGCGAAGCTGGGCATGCGCCAGACCAAGTACCAGGTGTTCGAACTCGAACTCGACCCCAATCACCCGGGCGGCGGATGAAAAATATGGGGGCGAACCTATTCTGGCTGATCGTGGCCGCCGCCGGCGCATGCGGGTATGCCCAACTGGCCCTTGGCCGTGGCGAGTCAGTTAATTCCAGCTACATCCTGCTGGCCGCCTTGTGCAGTTACGCGATCGGCTACCGCTTTTACTCCAAATGGATCGCCGCGCGCGTGCTGATGCTCAATGATCGTCGCGCCACTCCTTGCGAAGTTCACGACGACGGACGGGATTTCGTCAGAACCAATAAATGGATTGTCTTTGGTCACCATTTCGCCGCCATCTCCGGGCCGGGCCCTCTGGTTGGGCCGGTGCTCGCCGCCCAGTTCGGCTATTTGCCCGGCACGCTTTGGATCTTGATCGGCGTTACCCTGGGCGGGGCCGTGCAGGATTTGGTGATTCTATTCTGTTCCCTCAGGCGCGACGGAAAATCCCTCGGCCAGATGGTCAAAGAGGAGTTGAACACGACCGCCGGGGTGATCGCGCTGATTGCCATCCTGGCGATCATGACCATTCTGCTATCGGTGTTGGGGCTGGTGGTGGTCAAAGCGCTCGCGGATAGTCCGTGGGGCGTTTTTACCGTCGGCGCCACGATCCCGATCGCCCTGTTCATGGGTAATTACCTGCGCTTTTGGCGCGTGGGAAAAGTATTGGAAGCCTCGGCTGTTGGAGTCGGCCTGCTGCTGCTGGCGGTTTGGGGCGGCAAACTCGTTCATCAGGATCCCGGCTGGGCTCAGGTCTTTGGACTGCGCGACATCACTCTGGCCTGGACCATTATCGGGTATGGTCTGGCTGCTAGTGTTTTGCCCGTATGGCTGCTGCTTGCACCCAGAGATTATCTGAGCACGTTTCTCAAACTCGGCACGATCTTCGCCCTGGCGGCTGGGATCTTCCTCGTTCTGCCGGACCTGCGGATGCCGGCCTTTACGCGGTTTATTGACGGGTCGGGCCCGGTGGTGGCGGGAAAGATTTTTCCATTCTGTTTCATCACGATTGCCTGCGGAGCCATTTCCGGTTTCCACACGCTCATTAGCAGCGGCACCACGCCCAAACTCCTGACCCGCGAATCGTATGCGCGGCCGATTGGCTACGGCGCCATGTGCCTGGAATCGCTGGTCGCCATCATGGCACTCATCGCCGCCTGCACTCTCGAGCCGGGCGTTTACCTGAGCATGAACGTCAAAGCGGACCCGGCCGCCACAGTTGCGAAGATGACTTCACTCGGATTTCCCGTCACGCAGGGTCACATGGTTCAACTCGCCCATGATCTCGGCGAAAAAACGCTCTTCGGCCGAACCGGGGGCGCGGCGACTTTGGCCGTGGGCATGGCGCAAATTTTTTCCAAAACGGTCAATGGCCGTGGGCTCGATCTCTGGTATCACTTCGCGATCATGTTCGAAGCGCTGTTCATCCTCACGACGCTGGATGCGGGCACGCGCGTTGGACGTTATTTGCTTCAGGATATGCTCGGTCAATTATGGAAGCCGCTGGGCGATACGCGCCGGACCGGAGCGAACCTTCTCGCCAGCATTTTGATGGTGGCGGCCTGGGGATATTTTCTGATCCAGGGTGTGCGCGACCCACTGGGAGGCATCAATTCCCTCTGGCCGCTATTTGGCATTGCCAACCAGCTCCTGGCGGCCATTGCCTTGTGTCTGGCGACCACAGTAATTCTTAAAATGCAGTTGACCACGCAAAAAAATGTCCCTGCCCCTGTTGGCGGGACCACACGCCCCACGACTGCAGCATTGGCCCACCCTGCCCTGGCCCTCATTACCTTTGGCCCTTTGCTTTGGCTTTTGGCCGTCACGATGACGGCCGGAATCCAAAAAATTGGCAATCCCGATCCGCGAATCGGATTTCTGGCCCAGGCTGGAATGTTGCGCATGGCACGCGGCTCCCTCGAAAATGCGCTCGCAATGGCGAAGACCACTGGCTCAGCAGAGGCCATCGCCGCGGCGGAACAAACGCTGCGAACCAATACCGTCCTCCGGTTCAACAACCTGCTCGACGCGGCCGTGGCGTTGGTACTGCTGGGCTTGACCGCCGCCATTGTCCTGGTCAGCGCGCGACAATGGTTCCTGTTGCTGGCCCGGCGCAAAGCCCCGGAGTTGCGTGAAACCGAGCCCGTATGGTTGACGCAAACCGAGATCGGCGCCGCCAGTTCAGCGCGCTTGGCGGGCCTGGTTCCACTGGCGCTCGCTTTGGCCAAGGAGTTATCGGTCGAAGCTTCCTTGGAACGGGCGCAACAACACACAGCGATTTGTCAATGCGAGCAATGTCCCAGCGACACTGAAGTCTCGCAGTCGACCGTCAAAACCAACTCCCAGCTTTACGTCGAGGTGACGCAGCACCGGTTCAAAGGGGTGACCCGGTGCTGCTGAAGCGCTAAAAACGATACATGCAACGCATTGGCTTATTCGGTGGTTCTTTTGACCCAGTCCATACCGGCCACTTGTTGGTGGCGCAAGCCGCGCGCGAGGAACTGCGACTAAATCGGCTGTACTTCGTGCCGGCCGCCCAATCGCCTTTCAAGCCGGAGCGCGAGCCAACTCCCGCCAAGGAACGATTGCGCTTGCTGCGACTGGCCCTGGCGGGTTGGGACTGGTGCGAGATTGACGAGCAGGAGATCCGCCGCGGCGGGGTTTCCTATACCATTGACACGGTCCGTGATTATGTCGGCCGTCTCTCGGGGGCTGAACTGTTCTACCTAATCGGAGCCGACCAGGTCAGCCAGCTCATAAAATGGCGCGCCGCCGAGGAACTGGCACGCTTGGCGGAGTTTGTCGTTATCCCTCGGCCTGGCCAGAACTCTGCCATGGTGCCGGCGCCCTTTCGCGGCCGCCAATTGTCCGGCTTTCCAGTGGCGATTTCTTCGTCTCAAATTCGGGCACGAGTCAAAGCCGGACTGCCGCTCGAACCGTTGGTGCCGCGGGCGGTAGCTGAAGCGATCCGTAATAATGGGCTTTATCTTTAGCCGGTTCTAATCCAATTTTCCCCTAGATGGATTCAAGAAAACTGGCGTTGCTTTGCCGGACATTGGCAGAGAACAGGAAAGCGGAGGATATCGCCATCTTGGATGTGCGGGATCTCTCGTCGGTGACCGACTATTTCGTCCTGGCCTCCGGCACCAGTGAACCACACCTGCGGGCCATTGTCGATGAGCTCACCGAAAAATTACGCGACGAACATGGACTCCGGCCACGCGCCGTGGACGGCACGTTCCAAGCCGCCTGGGTGGTGTTGGACTTTTTTGATGTCATCGTGCACGTGATGCGGCAGGACGTCCGGGAGCGATACGATCTGGAGACACTGTGGGGCGATGCTCCCCGGATTCGGTCACGCAAAAAAGCGCAGGCCGCTTAGGCTCGGGTCTTGCACCCGAGCTGAACCTTGCCCGGAATCCGAAAAAACATTCCTAAGCGGGATTGGGGGGCATTTCGCTGGCGGCGCGCACCATCTCGTCCAGCAGCTTCTTAAACTCATCCAAACCCGGGGCGGGGATGATGATCGTGTCCCGCCGGCCGCCGACATCCTCCGTAATCCGTAAGAAGCGGCCGCGCGGATTTTCCTTTAACGCAAACAAAAAGGTTTTGCGCTCGATCTGGACCTTGTCGGAGCGCAGGGTTTCCTCATTGACGGGGGGTTTGGGGGAACCGTACGGACGATTACCGAAAGGCGATGGACGCTCGTTTGAAATCATACTGCATTTCCCTGTGCGGTCGCCCCTTGAAGGCAACTCGACTACTACACCTAAAAGGTTAACGACAATAAGGGTTTGTCAACTGCGGAATTTCCCCGGCAAATGAGACGCCCCAACAAAGCGCATCTCATCCGGAGGATTAGAGACGCGCCAAAGATAAACACCCAGGCCGGCGAGCAATAGCACATTGACGCTAGTCGAGAGCAAGTGCCACCCCCGAAAACTGCTGGCGGCGGCCTGCCGTTCCTCGGCTCGAGTGGCGGGGCTGTACTGGATCAGCAGATTGGCTTTTAACTTGGGTTGCAGCCCATAGGTCTGGGCGATCCCGCCCAAAAAAAGCACAAAAATCAGCGCCAGCCAGAAGCGTTGGGGATATTTCCCAAAATAGAGCCATTCAGCCCCAGTGTGCAGTAGAGCGATCAACGCGCAGAACAGGAACAGGATGAAACAGCGTCCGGCGAGCGCCTGGCCAATGGCGGCCGAAAAGTACGGGAAACTCTTCGGGCCCAGAAGCTCCCGCATGGTGCTCGAACCAGTGGCCGGTTCGAGCACGAATACGAAAAAGGCCAAGCTGCCGAACCACACCGCGGCGTTGAGAAGCCCAACGAATCGCAACAGCCCGATAACAATCACGGGGCCACCGTAGGAAAAAGCCCCGGCTGAGCCAAGCGGATTTGGCTTTAGAGGATGTTAGCCGCCAGCTCGGCCAACTCCGAACGTTCGCCCTTTTGCAACTCGATATGGGCGGCGATGGCTTCCGACCGGAACCGGCTGACCAGGAAATTGAACCCGTTGGACGATGAGTCCACGTACGGGTTGTCGATTTGGTATGGATCGCCCGTGAAAACGACTTTGGTGCCGTTCCCAACGCGCGTGATAATCGTCTTGGCCTCGAGGGGCGTCAGATTCTGCGCCTCGTCAATTACCATGAACTGGTTGGCGATGCTGCGGCCGCGAATGTAGCTCAACGCCTCGACCACGATGCTGCCGGAGCGCATCAGGTCGCCGCTGCGCCGGTGCTCGTGGCCCATGTTCAGGTCGCTGAGCATTTCGAGCGCGTCGTGGATCGGCTGCATCCATGGCGCCAGCTTCTCTTCGAGTGAGCCGGGAAGAAATCCCAGCTCCTTGCCCATCGAGATCGTGGGCCGGGCGACCACCAACCTCCGAAATTCCCGGTCCAACACCGTGCGCTTCAGGCCCGCCGCCATGGCCAGCAGCGTTTTGCCCGTCCCGGCTTTTCCCATGAGCGTCACGAGTTTGACCCGGTCGTCCAGTAACGCATCAAAGGCGAAGTGCTGCTCGCGATTGCGCGGTTTTATCCCCCAAATCCCTTCACGACAATCGATGATCGGAATGAGCCTTTTCCCGCTCGTGTCCACCTTGGCCAGCGCGGTGCGTTTCGGGTTGGTTTCATCGGTGAGAGTGCAGTACTCATTCGGGAAGTACTGGCTGCCACCGTTCAAGTCCAGCTCGCCGTTGTTGCGGAACGCCGCCATCTTTTCGGCGCTGACGGTTACCTCGATCATCCCGGTGTACAGGTCTTTGATCAAAACCCGGTCATTCTCGTAATCCTCGGCCAGGATTCCCAAAGCATCCGCCTTGATTCGCAAGTTGATATCCTTGCTCACCAGCACGGTCTGGCCTTTGGGATGGGCTTTTTTAATATTAAAGGCCAGCAGCAGAATGCGGTTGTCGACCGAGCCATTGCCAAAGAGGGCATGGCCATTGATCGACGCCTTTTCCTTTTCAAAGACGATCCGCAACTGGCCGCCATTGGGCAACGCGACGCCTTCGCTTAACCGACCCGCGCCGCGAAAACCATCCAACATCCGCGACACTGCCCGCGCGTTTTGGCCTAATTCGGTGGATTCTCGTTTGAACCGATCGATCTCCTCGATGACTTCAATCGGCAGCAAGACGTTGTTATCGTCAAACTTGAGCAGCGAGTTGGGGTCATGAAGCAAAACATTAGTGTCAAGAATGTAGTTCTTTTTCACGAGCGAAGGACTTGAAATGGACGTCGGACATGCGCCGGTGCCATTGCTTGAGCCGCGTGTGCCGGGCTGGCAACCGATAATGACCCGAATACAAAAAATTTGCCAACATACCGAATAGATCAAAATCGACGAACCGGGGCCGATCATCCAGCAGAAAAGGTCGAAACATCAACATTTCCTCGAACGGCACCAGGCTCTGGGCAAGCGCAACCAGCAATCCTTTCTGCTGTGACCGCCATTGGTCCAGACAGCCACGGCCAAATTTGCGCTCTTTGTGCCGCAAAAAGCGAACCCGCTCCGCTCGGGGCACGAGTTCTTTCCAGTAGATATCGTTCAACCGGAAGCAAATGCCCTCGATCTCATTTTCGATGTGGCGCCAAAGCACCGATTGTATGCCTTCTAATTCCCAAGGGAACAAGCCCAATTTTAGTTTCCCGTCGATATATTTAGCGATGACCTGCGAATTGTCATCTACCTCGAACACTACGGTTCGGCCGTCCCGAATAATGGGCACGCCATAATAGCGCTCCCGGGTCAAACGCCAGACCAGCGAGCGATCACCGTTGGGAATATTGATAATTTTGAATTTCTTTCCGGAAAATTCGAGGATCCGACGTTGAACAATGCAGAAGGGGCTCCAGGGAAACTGAATGAGTTGAATCATGACGTTCGCTTCGAAAGCGCCGACGTCGACTCTAGGGGCCTCCAAGTTGGGTGACAAGTGGAAATGAATCGCTCGAATTTAACACACCGCTTTACATCCCGAACGACAGGACTAAACTGCCGATATGCCTTCGGATTACGACGCAACGGAGTTTATTGATGGCGATTTTGAGAGCCATCCATCGCCGCACTCCGGCGCCGTAGCGAGCTCAACCCAACTGCCGCGCGCGCCTACCCGCGAGGAAGTGGATTCCAGGGTGGCGGAAACCCATCAGAAGCTCGCCGAGCTGCGACGGGCGCAGGAAACCCTCGAGCGCGAACGCGCCGCGTTGGAAGAAACGCGACGGCGCCAGGCCGAGTTTCAGACTGGGCGCCACGAGATGCTCCAGAACCTGACTCGCGGAACTGGTTTACTGCAGGAGGCCGAGTTTGGAGCCCGCCGCGATGCCGAACAGATGTCCAAGAGCCTCGAGGCTTTGCGCGACGCGCTCTCTAAAGTTGAAGCGATCAAAGAGGAAACATGGACCCAGGACAACTTTAACCTCGAATTAACCCGGGCGCTCACCACTCTCGAGAACGCCCGGATGGAATGGAATGCCGCCCGGCTGAAATTCCAAATCCTCTCCAGTCCCGCCACCACCGCGGTTCAGCCGGCGGAGCGCGATTCCGGGGCTGCGGTGCTGCCTTCGTTAGCCACCTGCAGCCTGGGACAGTTGTGCCGTTTAGGTTTAGCGCTCACCTGGCCGATCGCCGCGGTCCTATTGCTGGGCTTCGCGGTCCTGCTGGCGCTGCAGCTACGCCGTTAAAGCATGGACTTTGCATCGATCACCCTGGGTCTTGCTCGAAAAAGACGGGCTGTCGCGAGACCTTGCCCGATCAGGCGAGTATGTCCTGGTTTCTAAAAAAAGCCGACCCCATTTCTGACCGTGCGCGCTCGCTTAGTGCCCAGATCGCGTCACTCGAAGCACAAATCAAAACCCTTGATGGAACACTTCAACAGCAAAACGGGCACCCGCGGCTGCGCTCGACAACTCTTCCTCAGGCAACCGCGCTCCAACGCTTGACCTCGCCTACAGTGGCACCGCCGCAGCAGCCCGAGCCTGTTTTCGAGGAAATCGACGTCAATCGCCTCAACAAACAATCCGAAGGCCCCAACACCGCCGCACATTATAACGAGCTCGGGGTTCGGAAATACGACCTACCCGCCTTGCTGCGCCGGTGGCGCAACCATTTCCGAGGCCCGGCTGCCACCAATCCCAAGCTGGTCAGCTACTTGGCAGCTGGCGGTATTCAAGGCCTGCGTCCGTTACGCTATGAAAAACGGGTGGCGCGCAATCGCTTTATCGTTTTCGTACTTTTCCTCTTTTTAATGCTGCTGGGGCTCGCCGCCGCATTCCTGCATCGCCGTTGAGCCGTTCGTCAGCACTGTCCAAATTCCAAACAGACGTCTCAAGTCGAGACAGTCTCGCCGCAATCTTCCGGGGATGGTTTGGAACCTCAAGAAAAGGCGCAAAAATCTGTGGATCAATGAGACACGTGAACACGGATCTGGACGACCCAGAAGCCGGCCAGATGGAGCGCGCGGAGCAGCCAAACAACGCACTTTTCGCCCGGCGGAAGCGCCAGATTTCGCCGAGTTTTCCAGGAGGAATTCGCTGGGTGTAAGGTAAATGAGTCATGCATTTGCTTGGCATCCGCCGTGCTTTCCGGGCAAGCATGATTGACGTTGCGCTTAGCATTTTGGCGCTGATTGCCGGGGGTTTGACTCTCGAGTTGTTCGCCGCCACTTGGCCACCTCTGGGCCAACCTGAAGAACGAGGCCTTAACTTTCGGCACAAGGCCCTCGATACGATCGAGGAGCTGCAGATCGGCAACCCCAGTTGAGTTTTAACTCCTGGGCCGGCCTGCTTCCGACCAGTTTGTTTTCCTCACGGAAGACAATATGGTCCGGCTCCCCGACCGGTCGTCGGTGCGCCGGGAAACCATGCAGTTAGGTCCCCGCCGGGGAAGGTGAATGCACGGCGAAATCCGCGTGTCGCACGTGCCGCCTGAAGCCCTGGCGGGGGCCTGTGTTTTTTGGAGAACTCGCAGCTTGCCGAAATGTGAATTAAGAACTTACCTCAGCAAGCGCTGTCAGTTGGACCTATGCCGTCATTCGAACCCGGGGGCGCGCCGGCCAGCCCGGCGATGGTCGTCACCACCCCAATTGGTACCGACCTGCGTCACTTTTCGGATCGTATGGTTTAAAATGTCCGCAACGTACGTGTTGCCGACCGAATCGAAGGCCATCCCTCCCGGGGAATTAAAACGGGCCGTGGAGCTCACCATCTTGCGGTGCCGGCTTATTTAGCCGGCTTCTCGATGAACCCATGGTGGAGGCCCATGTAATACGGTAGCAGAAACACCGTTCCTGCGGCGAGCTCTCCCCCGTTGCCGCCATAATCCAGTTGCCATGGGTCGGTATTCCAGTGATTGAATTGCCTGTTCTCCACAGGCAAAACCTTGCCGTTCACCCGGTATCCGCGCTGGTGCGGAGGATCGGGCGTATCCAAATCGCTGGAACGGATCTTAGGCAAATCGAGGATATCCAAGCGATGACTGTTGTGATGGGACCAGTTCAGACGATCCAGGGGAAACCCGTACAACGTGGCCATGCTGTCGTCCAGCCACCCGGGCCAGGGACTGACCGATACCGGTCCCCAAATCCCCGGCAGAGTCACGTCGCGGTTGTGCGCAACGTACGCGAAGTTAAAGAACGGGTTCATTTCCGGCGCTTCATTGAGCCAGTACCGGAAAAAAGAATAACGTATCAAACCCTTGAGGTTTTCGTCCTTTGAGCAGCGCAGCAGCCCGTAATAACACATGAACGCCATCTCGTCGTCGGATTGATTGCCTGAACCTGGCCCCTGCTGCACCTTGGGATGCATGGCGTTGTGCGCGTAACCGTATCGATCGATAAGCAGGCGAGAGGCTTCCTCGTATTTGGCGTCGCCGGTCACATGGGCCGCCACGGCAAGATAACAGAGGATGCTCAGCGATTTCAATCCGCGCTCTTGCCACCAATCGGGATCGTTATTGAGAAAACGCGGCCCGTAAACGCCCCACCGAGTCGGTTTGCCGTCGTGATCGACCAGGCAAAAATCGTGCGAGATAAGGTGATCGGTTAAGTCGCGCACCACCTCGCGGACGCGCTCCCGTTCCTCCGCGGAATCAGCGCATAAATCATAATACAACGGATAAAAAAAGTAGTGGCCATCCAGTTCATCGCTGCTGGTGTCGGATTTCCAGTACCACTTTCCGTCAGCACTCTTGGGCCAGCGCGGCTCATACGCTTTCCAGAGTTTATCACGCTTCTGCTCCGCCAGATCGCTCTGGAGCCGTCCGATATTTGGGTCCGGCCAATCACTGGGACGAATCGTGCGCGCGACGTAACCTCTCGGCGGGGAGTGCTCGCAGCCTTGCGTGACCTTTTGCAGGAAACGCAAAGCTTCGAAAGCCTGACGGGCGCGGCGCTTTGCCTCCGGCGCCTTGGTCGCTCCATAGGCAAAACATTCACCCGCCCCGTACATCGCCGTCCACAAACCGTCGTTATCGCTATCCTGGGGATCCGCGGTGGACAAATCGCCGGGTTTTCGCAGCGGGGCCTCCGCGACAAATCCGAAGGGCGTCCGCTTGATCTGCCGCTCGATTTGTTCTTCGTACCATTCAGCTTTCCGGCCCAAGCTCATTGCCCTTGTTCCCAGGCATGCGATCCCGGCGGCGGTGGCGCACCAGGCGTTCCCTTCCGCGTCGACGCACAACTGACGGACATCATCGTGGGGAAGCCATAGTGGGCCTTGCCGGTAATGCCATTCCTTTCCATCAAAACGGATGGCACCAAGATGGGTGGCAAACCACAGCTCACCGTTTGGTCCCGGGGCGATCTGCGTAAAATCGTTCCACGGCAAACCGTCTTTTCCTTCAAAAAACCGCCAGATGTTGTCAGTCCGGCAGCCTACGCCAGCCTTGCTCGCCAGCCACAGCCGACCGTGGAAATCAAAAGTTACTCCCAAAACTTGTCGCGCCGCCCAGTCCCGGCCGGCAGCGTCCAAGGCACCGAGCTTGGCCCATGCGCCATTCCGCCAGCAAAACAGCCCTTCACTGCAAGCCACGTGCAACGCTTTGTCACCGAAAGCGATTTGATGAATTTCAGCTGAGGCGGGCCAATTCAAACGAGTGACCTCCGCGTCGTCGACGCGAAAAAGTTGCGTCGCAGTGGTAACAAAGCTCGTGAAAGTCCCAATCAGCAGTTGCCTGACATCGTTTGCGGGGATCTCGACCCTACGCCAGCGTCCGGCGGCGTCTTCAAAGTCAAACTCACCAGCAGGAATTCTTGGACCGTACGGTGTCCATCTTCCGCCGGAATACTCGTACCAATGCCCAGGGAAAAGCGCCCTGATTGCGCCATTCGTGGTGGCGAATATCAATCCGGCCGGGCCAGCCGGTAAACTATTTGTCTGGGAAAAGCTCGTTGCGACTTCCTGCCGGAAGTCCTCGTGTGCGGGAAATAAATCGGCAGCCCGCAACCGCGTAGAGGATAATATCAACAGTAATCCGGTAAACGCCTCCAGTACACGCGGTGAATTCACGTGGCAATGCTCGCAACTCGGCCCAATTACGGCAATAACCTTGGCAAGGAAATTGCATACTCCTCATTTTGTCCCGTATGAGACAGATTTATCGTCTGAGCCGAAGCGTCTGGCAGCGGGGCGTTTTCCGCTGGTTCCTCGCCACACTTTTAGGGGCGATTATCGGTATCGTTACCGGACATACGGTTATCGCCTCCATATCCGGGTCGGTTTGTGTCGTTGACGGCATGAGCATGGAACCGACCTTCGGCCCTGGCAATCGGGTCTACACTGCACCGATTTCGACACCATTGCAGCGCGGGGACATCGTGCTGGTGGATGATGGCCACAAGGAATACGCCCTAAAACGAGTCGTGGCCATGCCGGGAGAGACTATCCAAATGTGTCGAGGGTATGTGTTCATCAATCGCAAGATGCTGCGGGAGCCATATTTGGCCAAACACACCTACACTTTTCCGGACGCGCAGGTCGAAATATCGGCGTTTAAGGTTCCTGAAGGACAGTATTTCGTGATGGGGGATAATCGCGAGTACAGCATTGATAGCCGCCGTTACGGACCTATCGAACGAGACCACATCAAAAGCCGGGTCCCATCTTCTGGGGACTCAATGCGAGCATGGTTCAGCGCCTATACCTTGCCGTCTCAAGGAATGCGCAATATCAGGGCACTGTAACCGTCCAATTCCCGGACAGAACTCATAAAAGTTCAAAACGCCAGGATTCGAAAAACGAGCTCCTGCGAGGCCCCGATCTTCGCGGTTACCCCCTAAACGTGAAAAGGCGGGCGAGCTTAAAATTCCTGAACACGATAGACCCGGTGTCCGGAATTGGCGTTGGAGTCAGACAACCGAAGCGGTTGCCCAGTACCGGCAACTGGCGCCAGGCTCGTCCAATTGGCATCATTGAGCAGCTCTTTATACTGTAAGACATAGTTATGGCTGCTTTGGCTGGCAACGGAAACACTAAATGTACCGCCGCTCCAACTCACATTGGTCAGGTTGAATGGCGGCGGAGGCGACGATACCGAGCCTGAAACTAAAGCAACGCTGTAGTTCCAGCCAGCTCCCAGCGAGCTTACCTTGCCTAAATTCGCGGGCAAATCGAGTTGGCCGGAGTCGTCACGGCCCCAGACCACCACGGTGCCGTCGCTCTTAAGAGCCAGGCAATGATCCTCGCCGGCGGCCAGAGCGGTTACCCCGCTCAGGTTGGCGGGTACGGTCGGCGCATTGCCCCAGGACACAACCGTGCCGTCTTTTTTCAGCGCCAAGCAGTACTCCATGTTCCCGGTCAGCGCGCTCACACTGGACAAGCCAGCCGGCACGTCCGTTTGCCCTGCGTCATCCACTCCCCAGGCGACCACCGTGCCATCGCCTCGCAGTGCCAGGCTGTAGTTCCAGTTCGCAAACACGGCAACCACATTGTTCAACCCGGTGGGAACGTCGCTCTGCCCGTACGCATCCGAACCCCAGGCTGCAACCGTGTGGTCGGCCTTCAGGGCCAGCACATGGCCACGCCCAGCTGAAACCGCGGTAACGCCTGTTGCACCCAGCGGAACTTCTGTCTGGTTAAACTGGTCATCACCCCAAGCCACGACATTTCCATCCGCCGTGAGAGCCACGCTGAAGAATGCACCCGCCGACACAGCCACGACCTGACTTAAACCTGAAGGGATGCTGCATTGTCCGTCGAAATTGTATCCCCACGCCGTCACCGTTCCATCGGACCGTAGCGCCAGAGTATGGTCCAGGGCGGCTGAAACAGCGGTAATGTTCGTCAGGCTCGCGGGCGCACCTGGCAGTCCCCCGCCCCAACTGACAATCGAGCCCGGGTTGCCAGGCGTGCCCAGACAAGCGAGCGCACTCAGTCCTAAAACGGAAATGACGTGGATGCTGAGGACGAGCAGGCCACCAGAGCGAGTCTTGGGAGATGCATTCATTTCAACGGACCAATTCAGAATAGTTTGTCCTGGTTTCACACGACGAAACGCACCTGTGATACGTCATCACAAAACGTGCGGCAACGGGGTGTAACCCTTTGGAGTATGAAACCAGCGCGACCTGCTCTGAAAACCCCATGGCAGCGGCACCGGTCTTCTCTAACGCTATTTGCCATGAACTTGACCAAGCTTCTGGCCTGCGGGATGGCGTGTGCGGTTCTCTGCCAAATCACCGCTTCGGCCCAATCTCCTTTCCTGTACCACATGACCATGCAGGGCACTTATTATCAGACCAACGGCGCCGGTGACTTTGTCGCGGCGCCGCTGACCGACAAAATCATCCTTCAGGACGCCGCTCAGGCTGGGGGCATCAGCCCCGACTCAATTGCCCTGGTTTATCACCTGCAGAACAGCGGCCTGGGTGACACGATCGACATCGTCAACGCGAGCACGGGCAGCACGTTGGTGAACCTGTTCGGTTTGTACTTTGGCGACGACCCGACCCTCGGCCGAAGCGCGGCGACTAACTCAACTCAGACCGTGATTCGGCGGTTGGACTACATCTATACTCAGCAGAATACCACCTACACTGCTTTCAACACGCACTCGATGGGCTCGGCCTTTACCGTAAAACGGATCCTCACAGATACGAACGGCATCACTCATTACACGATTGAAGCGCAGATGTCGTGGATAGTTAATCCGACGGCGAAAAGCGGCACGAAGCTCTGCAACGTCAACTTCACCACGACCACGCCGTTCCCGTAATCAGTCCAGCGTCGCACCTGTTGGTCCGGACGGGCCCAAGGCCGTCGCTTGATTTGCAACCTCCCAGCTCCTAAGAGCGTGTTTTAAAAAACAGGCCGGGCCGTGGGCGCCTGGGTTTGGAGTCCCGCCTTTAGGCTGCCTTTAGGCGGTTTCGGCGCCGCGCCGCCTAAAGGCGGGACTCTAAACCGAATTCTAAAACACGCTCTAAGGATGACGCAGTCGTAAGAACTGTACTGAATCATTGGGGCCACCCACTGGCAAAGTCATTTGTGAATGCGTGACCGAGTCCGTGACGTCACCCCAACCGCCAGCGTTATTCAATCCAACGCTGTTGGTCTGAAGGATCCAGCCCACATAGGTGGCCGGCCAGGAAACGGTAATTTTGGAGGCGCTGACTGAAGCGGTCAGACTGGTACCGACTGAAGGCACAGGTGTGGCGACGACCTCGGGAGAACGGACGCCCTCGCCGATCTGGTTGGTCGCCGTAAGGACGTAATAATACGTGGTGCCATTATTGAGCCCGGCATCAATGAAGCTACCACCGACAAGACCGTTGGTGACCGTCGTGTACGGGCCGCCGCTGGAGTTGCCACGGCTGAGGTTGTAACCGGTCGCGAAGGGCACTCCCTGCCACAAAAGCAAAGCCTGCCGGTCACTGGCCACGGCTGAGAAAACGGTTGGCGCGACCGGCGCTGAAGTAGCCGCGGGATAATAGGCGCTATTGGTGGCATTCAACCACCAAGTAGCGCTGGTGATGCCCCGGGGATAATGGTGACCGCCCTGGAGCGGGCCGGTCCCATAGAAATCATCGGAGTATCCTTGGAATGGAGCGCCCTGAATTTGCACGCTGGCATGGACTTGGTCCACCGCGCCCTCCACGTTGTTGGTGATGCCCAGAACGGCTTCGGCCGCGTACTGAGCGACAAAAACCTTGCTCTGCCATGTAAATGACGTGCCGCTGGTGACCATCCAGGCCCCGGTGGTGGGATCCAAGCATTTTCCGGGTACCAGCACTGCCACGACATGATTTGAAAGCGCCTGGAGCATCGACGCATAAGGACCGCCCGTGCGGTCAATGGCATTAGTAAGCCCCATCGCGGCCGGATACGCCAACCCTTCGATCATTGAGATTGTTGCGGCTTGGCTGCTGCCATCCAATAACGCGGGGATAAAGCCTAACGTCGGTTGATAGGTGTTCCAGCGATCCACTATGGTCTGTGCCGTAACTCCAGCCATATTGTGGCACGTCGCCGCATCCGCCACGTCGCCGACCTGGTTGAAAATGGCGTTCAAGGCGAGGTAACAAGCCCAGTTTCTCACAGCCAACCTCCCGCTGAAGGCGGGGGTCCGAAGCGAACCATCTAGGTCATCGAAGGTGGTGATTTCGCCTGAGTTAACGTTCTTAGTAATGCCGTCCCGGGAAGCGGCATTGGTGTGGTCCCGCAAAAGCATTGAGTCAAGGCAGGTTTGCAGCAAAGCCAGGTTGTTGCTCAACCAGGCGTTGTCTGCCGTGCGGCTCCAGTACAACCCAGCGGACAAGATCCACGTTTGGAGTTCCTCGTCGCCCATTGCACCGCTGTATGCCGGGCCTGTCCCCGAATCTGGAAAGCGACCCATGTCATGATAAAACGAAAAACCGTGGGTTGAAACTTGTGTCCCGGTGGGGCCGACCAGAGGAACATCGAAGCTATATCCGGGGCCGGAGAGCGCGCCGGAAAACCCGTCCAGAACGTTGCGCAATGCCCAGGGTTGCATGTAAGCATCGTAGAAGGCGTGGTCAATGGTAAGGTCAAAAGTGTTGATGAAATTGAACACTCCTTCGATCTCCCACCAGTGCACGATCCCTTGCGGATCGATTACACAGGCGGTGTCGGCCATGTAGGTATGAAGGGTGGTGCAGGCCAGAAACTGGCGAAACGGATTAAGCGCCGCGCGGCTCATCGCCTCCGCCAGTTGTTGACAGCGCAAGCGAGCATCGCCGAGGCCCGCGAATGCCGCATCGATCACACTATCGATTGAGGGAAATAATGAAGTGTAGAAATAATGCGCCCCCGTCCGGGAATCGACCACCGCGCTTCGGTAGTAGGCAAAGACCACCGTCAACGAGCGGGTTTGGCCCGCCGGAACAGCCAGGTGGAAAGCAGCCCCCTGCTGCAGGCCGTTGAAAACGGAGGCAAGACGAGCTCCGCTCAGCAACTCGCAACTGCCGGTCTGCGTGGCAAGCGCGGCTTCCCCCAGCGTGAAACCCTGGTAGGCGCCGCCCCCGAACGTTTTTGGCGTCACGGCAACGGGAAGCCCGAAATAAAAATCTTCCGGGATGCTATTGGTATTGGTGATGGTGAAGACGAGCCAGTTGGCGGGAAGGAAATAGCGTTTCTTCTCGCTCAGGGTTGCGTTGCTGAAATCGGCCATTGGCCAGGCAGGAGTGTAATGGCTGAAGGCCAACCCGGCTCCTGCGATGGTAAACTCATCCGTGCAGGGTGCGAAAGTGCGCTGGATGCTGGCGTCAGGAAAAGCCTGGGCGTTTGCGGATATTCCGGAAACCGATGCGACAAATGGCATCAATTGCATTCCGGAACTGCCGGACAATGCGATCAGAACGCCACCACCACCGCCGCCACTCGGGATCCAGTAAGGAAACAAGCCGGTTTCTGTTCCTATTCCGCACGCGTCGCCCTTGAAGCCGTAAGTGATGGTTGAGCAGGCACCCATCGGCGCGTGGTCCAGGTTTACAAACGCCAGTTGATTGGAGGCCAGTAGCGGCAGGGCGGAAGCGGGCAACGCGCCGATCCCTAGCATCAGCAGGACCGGGGCGAGCAGCCCGAGGCAATTCATCCGACCAAACGCCATCTTCCTTTTGGCCGCGGGATGGGTGTTTATCCAGAAAAGCTGACGCGTCACTCCAGGTCCAAACGCGTCATCTCGGGTTCCGGAATATACTTTGGTAACAAATGGGGCGCACGGGACAAACCAGCTCTCGAAGGTCTTCATAATGATTCCCATTTTGTTCTCCTGAAACCCGGTCTGTTGCCTCGGACCGTAGCAAGTCAACACCTCGTTACAGTAGAAACAGCACCCTTTATCGCTCCACCGCGCCTAATCGGCAAGCCTAAGCTTCACGAATTTCGGTCAGACCCTGCCAGGTTCAGGCGAAACCTGTTGGAATTGGTTCTGACGTGGTTGGTTCCAGATCCGCTTTGCCCAACTCCGAGGCTTTCATACCTTAGAATCCAAAGCCGAGCTGAGGGCCTTCAGGGCGGCGGAACGCTGCGGTGGACAGGTCTGGAGCTTCTTCGCCCAAACCAACTTTTCGCCGGGCGACGTGGAACATCTGGGAGATTTGATCGGCAAAGATCCCTTCACCGCGCATGCGCGAACCGAAACGCGCGTCATTGAGTTTGCCGCCCCGAATCGCGCGGATGCGGCCCAACACTTTGTCCACCTTCTCCGGGAACGTTCGTTCCAGCCATTGCTGAAACACTGGCGCGACGGTCAAAGGCAACCGCAACACTTCGGTTCCAGCCCATTGTGCACCGGCCGCTTTAGCTGCCGCCAAGACCGAGGGCATTTCATGATCGTTCAACGCTGGAATGACTGGAGCGACTAAAACGCCGACGGGGATCCCGGCCTTTGCCAATTGTTCGACCGCAGCCAATCGCTGACTGGGAGAAGAGGCGCGTGGCTCGAGTTTGCGGGCCAAATCACTATCCAGCGAGTTAATCGACACATGCACCATCACCGCTTTGTGGGCAGCCAATTCGCTTAACAGAGCGATGTCGCGAGTGATCAGAAAGTTTTTGGTGATCAAGCAAACCGGGTTTCGAAATTCCGCAAGAACTGCGAGACATCGCCGCGTCAGTTGCAGGCGCCGTTCGACCGGTTGGTAGCAATCGGTCACCCCGCTCATCGCCAACAGTTGCGGCTTCCAGTTTTTGCTGGAGAGCTCGCGCCGGAGCAGTTCCGGGGCGTTCTCTTTGACCATGATCTTGCTCTCGAAATCCAACCCGGCCGAAAATCCCAAATACTCATGCGTCGGCCGGGCGTAGCAGTACGCACAGCCGTGCTCGCAGCCACGGTATGGGTTAATTCCGGCATTGAACCCGATGTCCGGGCTGTTGTTGTAGGCGATGACTGACTGAGAAAGGTCGCGCAGGAATTGGGTGCGTGGCGCCGAGTCTTCCTCCGGGTTCCAGTCCTCGTCGCGTTCGAGGGAAAGTGTCTCGAACCGGGTCGGTAAATTTGCCGCCGCACCGCGCCCGCGCGGAGCGGCATTCTTCAGTTTGGGATCAGCGTCCATGAACAGAAGTTACAAGTTACAGGTTGATCAAGGTTGGCCGCCACAAGAGGGGCAAAATTCAAATACTCTCGATACAGTTGAGCGAACTTTTTTTCTTTTGCCTCTGTGGGGCTAGTTTGACGTTTGTCCGTGGTCGTAGACGGGCAGTGCACCGGCATCATATTGGAGATCGAGCGCGAAGCAATCCAGGGCGTATCGGTCGGGATTTGGATAGCCGGCCAGTTTGGCTTTGATCTCTTTCAATTCCGTATCGAGTGGCTTCTGGTCGTTTTTGGCCTGGGTCTGCGCTTGCTTGAGTTGTTTATCTTCGGCGGCCAGGACCCGCGCACGCGCGCGGTTGCGTCGTGAAGCCCGCTGCTGTTCATTCACGGCCTGGTCACGGGATTTGGCCTGGTTTTCCTGAGAAACCAGGCCGGCCCGTTGCTGGTTGAGTTCGGCCAACCTGGACCTGAGCCGCTCGAATTCGGCCAGGTCTTCCACGGGCGGATTGCGCAGCAGGAGCCTTTGCGGTCCGGCGGAGGACCCACTCGATCCATCAGCAGCCTTCGCTTCAATCCGGGCCTGGTTTGGCTCGGCTTTGCCTTCGATGACCCACGCACCCGAGTTGGTGCCGACGATTGAGCCGGTGATACGAACCCATGCGCTGAGCGGTCGTTGGCCGTGCTGGTTGGTCCACCAGCTAAAAAGCGGCGTCAGGTCGACTGGGAAATTGTTGACCCGCCGTTTGGGCGCTTTTGCGGGATTGGCCGGAGTGCGGATGCCTAAGCCGGCCAGGAAGAAACAAATCAAAACCAGGCGAAGCCCGCCTGCTTTGTCCCGGCGCTTGGAAATCGGTTTACCAGCGCCAGCGATTGGCCGAGGGTCTTCGGCCAGCATAAATCTATGCAACCTCCAATTCCGGCTTGGCGCATTCCAGCCCCCAATAATGCGTGATGCATTCGAAGAGATGCTCGACCGCCCGATAATCCATCGGCTTGATCATATAAGCATTGGCGCCCAACTCGTAAGCGCGGTTGATATCGGCAGTCGAGTCGGAAGACGAAACGATGATGATCGGAATGCGGCGCAGCGGTCGATCACCGCCTTTAACCCATTCCAGGACTTCGAAGCCACTCCGCCGCGGCATTTTAATGTCCATCACGATTAATTTTGGCAAAGGGTGTGCCGTTCGATCGGCGTACTTGCCTTCTCCTTGCAGGTAGCTGATCGCCTCCTCTCCGTCGGTAACGACCTGGAGCGGGTTTTGGATACGGGCGGTGCGGAAAGCGCGTTTCACTATAAAGATGTCGTTCAGGTCATCCTCGACGAGCAAAACGGTGAAAGGCTTGTTGTCCATAGCAATCGCAATATGTGCAGTGCGAATTTAGCTGAGCTTTACAAAAACGCTAGCGTGCGTACCGGCGCAGTCGGTCTGATTGGCGTTCTTTTCACAGCGGAGTAGCCACACGTCAAAATCAGGCAGGCGTTGGGGTGTGATTAAATTCGTCGGTGATTCTGTGTCGATCGGCAGAATCCGCGGGGGACCGCAAGCCCACCAAATCAGGACTATTTGGCCATTTCGCCGGGCACATTCATGCCGATGGTCCGTTGCAGCCTGGCGCGCGCGGTTTCGTAGTCATGCAGGGCCTGGACCTGGGTCGTGCGCGCTTCGGTGAGAGCGGTTTGAGCGCTCAGGACGTCCAGCTGGGTGCCAGTGCCCGCTTCACTCCGGGCGCGGGCCAGGCGCAAAGCTTCTTCAGCTTCTTCAACCACTTTCTTTTGCGACTCGAGAACTTCGCGCGCCTCGATGAAATTCGAGTAAGCGGTGCGGACTTCCAGCTCGATGGAGCGGCGTTTGTCATCGACATCGATTCCCGCACGTTCGTAGTTGGCGGCAGCCTCCTTGACCCGGCCTTGGGTGCGCAGGCCATCGAAGAGATTCCAGCTTAACTGCGCGCCGGCAATCCAGCCATAATCGGTCGTAGTTAAATCCGAGTTTAAAATGGAATTGTGCAGATCATAACCGACATAGCCTTGCAGGACCGGTTTATAACCGGCCCTGGCCACAATCACATCTTCTTTGCGCAATGCTTCGGCTTTGCGCAGCACGCCCAATTCGGTGCGTTGCTCGAGCGCCAGTTCAATGGCCCGCGGCAGTTCCAATTCAAAGGCCTCAGCTTCCAGCCGGCCCGACAACTTGAGCGGGATATCTTCAAAAGTCCCGGGTGGCACGTTTAAGCCCAGCACATTGGCGAGGTTATTTTTCGAGATCCGCAAGCTATTGCGCGCGGTAATGAGTTTAGGCCGGGCATTGGCCAATTCCACCTCTGCGCGGAGGACATTGAAGCGCGGCACCGTGCCGGCGTCGAACCGGCGCGTGGTGTCGGTCAGTTCGTTGGTCAGCAAAGCGACCGAAGCTTCCTGGACAATAATCTGCTGGGCGGCCAACAGAACGTCGTAATAGGCCAACTGCACCGCCAACACGGTGTCGGAGAGAGCCGTCTGATAACTCAAAACGGCTTGCTGTTTGGTGAGTTGAGCCGCGCGAAGCCCCGAAAGGATCCGGCCCCCTTGATACAGGGATTGGATGAGTTTGACCTGGGACGACCAGTTCTGCGGAGTGCCGAAGGTAATGCCCGGCGCTTCGACCACATCCACATCAGTTCGCTGGACCCGGCCGTAGCTGCCGTTCAGAGTCACGCCAGGCAAAGCGATGGCCCGAGTCTGAATCACAATTCCCTGGCTGGCCTCCAGAGCTTTCTGAGCGCGCAAAACAGATGGGCTTTGGTGCAGCGCGAGGTTAATCGCGTCCGCGAGCGAAAGCGGGCTCCCAAAGGGCTGGGGTGCTTGCGGCCCGGCAAACGATTCCACCGCGTGAACAGGGACCGGCGGCCAGCAGAACATCAGCAGACCCACGAAGAGCGCCGCGCCCGGGAAGGGACGGCGCATCGCTGGTGGGTTCGGTTTGTTTTCGCCGTTCGAGAGGCGGTGGTCAGGCATGGCCGTGGGTCGTTCTTCGTGGTGTTGGTTGGGGCAGCAAACCATCATGAAGACATTGCGTGCCGTCTGCTCGGGCGTGCCGGTCAGTTCCATGTAAAGTTTGACTAACTGTTGTTCGTCCATGGCGAGATGGCAACCCACTGCGCAGGGGCGGCGAGAGTGCGCCTGCTCCAAAGGCGGTGTAGCAGGTTCGCCGCGGGACGCATACTTCTTTTTGCGAATCGCTTCTCATTTTTTGCGGCTTTTTTGTTCGTGACTTCCGGGCACCGGTCACTTACAAAAGGGCTCTGCAAAACAGCACGATCGGCAAATGAAACGCATGCGCGCAAAGTTGTACAAACTGCGGAGCAGAGCGGTGGCTAAGGGCAAAACGGAGTTCATCGATCTGGATCTGGAATTCGACGGCAAACGGGCTTTTGTCGTTTGGGATTCCATCAGCGTCGGTAATTTCCTCCTCAAGGCGCGCATGGAGATTGATCCGCAACTTCTACACGCCGACTCAGGCCGCGGCTGCGACTATATCTACCGCGGCGAGTTGATTCTGCCCAATCCCGAGCATAATTAGGACGGGCAAAGGAGTCACGGGTTGGTCCCTTGGTTTGACGAAGCGTGCAACGCGCTCGGGAAGCGATTGAGTTCCAGCCAGTAGTTTTTGATGACCCGGGCCATTTCCACGCGTTTGTTCAAGGAGACCGGTTTGACCAGGTAGGACCTGGCGCCCAAAGAGTACGCTTTTTCCACATCATTCGAATCAGCGGAGGAGGTCAGGACGATGACCAACAGGTTTGACAAGCGGGGCTGGTTCTGCACCCAGCGCAGCACCTCCAGCCCCATCTTGACCGGCAGTTTGAGATCCAACAATACCAGCACCGGGAACGGGTATTTGCTCCGGTCGGCATACTGCCCCGTCCCGGCCAGATAATTGATTGCTTGTTGGCCGTCCCCGACGACTTGCAACGGATTGCCGATGCCCGCGCTTTCAAAGGCGAATTGAAGAAAGAAGACGTCGTTGGAGTCATCCTCGACCAACAGAATAGTTCTGGCATCGCTGCTCATGGTTTAACGCCAGGTAATTCCAGCCAGAACCGGCTGCCGCGCCCCGGAGTGGACTCGACGCCGACGTGTCCACCCATGCGCTCGACAGCTTTGGCGACGATGGCCAGGCCTATGCCGGTTCCCTCGTACTGCTCGCCTGAGTGAACGCGCTCGAAGATGCCGAAGATCCGGCGCTGATCTTCGGGCGCGATCCCAATCCCGTTATCTTCAAACCAGATCCGAACGTTGCCGCCATCGATCCGCTGGGTCGAGATTTTGACGTGAGGAGTTTCGCCCGGCCGATGGAACTTGACGGCGTTGGAGAGCAGGTTGGAGAGACACTGCGTGAGGAACGCTTCGTGTCCGCAAACGCCAAGCAAGGGTTGCTGCACCTCGATGCGCACTTTGGGTGGGAGTAAAACCGGGTAATCGTTGATGACCTGGACGAGCAAATCCTCCAGATTCAGCGGTTTGACTTCCACCGGTCCGCGGGACACGCGGCTGAATTTCAGGACGTCCTGGATCAGGTGGTCCAATCTTTCAGAGCTGGCGATAAGCCGCTGGAAATAGGTTCGTGCGGGTTCATCGAGGACATTCGCCAGGCGGTTCATCAATAATTGAGCATACCCCTGCATGGCCCGAAGGGGCGCCCGAAGATCGTGCGACAAGCTGTAGGAGAAGGACTCCAGGTCGCGGACAGTTTCACGGAGTTGAGAGGTTCGCTGATTAACCCGCTGTTCGAGTTCATCCCTGGCCTGGCGGAGTTGCTCCTCGGCCAGTTTGCGATCGGTGATGTCAGTCAGCACCCCGAAAAGGCGCAAGCGCCTGCCCAGCACCGCGGCGGACATGCTGTTTTGAACCCAAATCACCCGGCGGTCGGCCGTAATCATCCGACACTCCATGGTGAGATCGGTTCGTTCCTCGGCGGCCAGACGCATGGCTTGCAACATCCGCTCGCGATCTTCCCGGTGAACATGGCTTTCCCAGCCAACGCCTTTGGTCCAATAAGTCGGCGGATAACCCAGCACCTGTGCGCAGCGGGAACTCACATAAGTTAATTCCAGGGAATTGGGATTGGCTTCCCAGACCACGCCCTGCACAGTGTCGACCAGGGCTTTGAAATCACTTTGGGTCTTAGGGCGCGCTTGTTCGGCGCTCGCCTGGCGGGTGAAATCCAGGACGATCGTTTGCACCAACCGTGCTGCCGCACCGCTCTTGATTTGCGAGCCAGAGATGAGTTGGACTGGAACGGTCTCGTTCTCCGCACGCAGATAAAGTTCGGAGGAAACGGGGACTGTGGACCGTTGCGCCAGATGCAAGTGTTCGAGAAATCGCGGCACGTATCCTGGGGCAACCAGGCGACCGAAGTACAGTTGTTGTTCCCCGGCCTGGCCGGGCAGCCCGGCCAGTTCGAGGAAAGTTGCGTTGCATTCGATAATCCTGCCAAGATCATCCATGGTGAGGTAACCCACCGGGGCGTTTTGGTACAGCTCGGCGTAGTGTCGGCGCGAGATCTCGGTTACGACCGCTTTGGAGCGCAGTTCCTCCAGGTCCTGATGCAAGGTCGAGAGCTCCAGTTCCAACTCACAAATCCGGCGTTGATAGGCCGCGCTGCTGCTGAGTCCCCAGGCCGGAGCATTCCTCTTGGTCGTCCGTACCGCGCGCGCGTTGGAGGGGGGGCGCAGAGCCGCTCTTTCGCGGGGGCTGACTCGCTTTATCGTTTTTTTTTCAACCCTGGACATGTAACAGCATTGTGCACGGAAATCGGATCGTACAACATGGGGCATCCAGCACCCTCCCTGGAACCCCTGGGAGCTCAGCTCGGTGGTTATTGTTTAATCGTCTTTTGCAACTTTGCCAAGCGCCAACTCGGCCGTTCGAATCGTGACAGCACTTCACGGCGCACCGACAACTACCCGGCACCTATGAAATGTCGCACCCACCCAGGCATCGAGGCGGTGGCAGCCTGCCCGTACTGCGGAAGCGGGCTATGTCCGGATTGTGTCCGGGCCGCCGGCACTCCCCGGCTGGCCTGCTCGAAAAGTTGCGCCGAGGCGCTGCAGCGCAACGAGCAGGCGCTCACGACGATCCTGCACCAAACGGTGCGCAGCGCGCAGGCCAGCGCGTTTTATTGCTACCTGTGCGCCGCACTGTCAGGCGGGGCGGCGGTGGTCGCCTGGTTTATGCTGCCTTCTCCTTTCCTGATCCTGTTCACGGCGGGCTGCGCGCTGGTGTTATTGGTGTCAGGCATTTGGTACAGCCGGGCGTCGCGGAAAAAGAATATGTGAAGCCGGGGCCTGATGACTGTAGCATGGCGCGTGAACATCAATCGGCTGGCTGAGTTTGCCCAGCGGCTTCCCCGGCGGGGCCGTTCAATTTTTCTCACTTGCACCTTCGGGCTTGCGGCTGGTCTGGCGGCGGTGGCTTTCCAGATAGCAATGAACGCGCTCTACCGGGCGACGTTCCTGCAATTGTCTCATCAGCCTGCCCTGACCTTTGTGCTCGGCACGCTGGTCGTGATCGTGAGTACGTCCCTGATCGTAGGATTCCTCCTGACCCGCTTTGCGCCGGAGGCTTCCGGCAGCGGGATTCCCCAGCTCAAACTGGCATTCTGGAAGGATTTCGGATTCGTGCCCTGGCGGGTCGTATGGGTGAAGTTCCTGGCCGGAGTTTTGAGCATCGGTGGCGGGTGCAGCCTCGGCCGGGAAGGTCCGAGCGTGCAACTGGCCGGCGGGCTTGCCTCCAATCTCGGCGGCCTGCTCGGACAACCCAAACAAGCGCGGAGGATGGCCGCCGCCGCCGGCGCAGCGGCGGGTCTGGCCGCGGCCTTTAACACACCGTTGGCCGCCGTCACCTTCGTCCTGGAGGAAATTATCGCCGATTTGAACAGCAGCTTGCTGGGGAGCGTTTTGCTGGCCTCCGTGATTGGCGCGTTCGTGGTGCACGGATTTATCGGCAAGCAACCGGCCTTCGCCCTGGCCAGTGTCGAAACGTCGGGCTGGTGGGTTTACCTGTTGACCCCCATCGTGGCCGCCGGGGCGGCCTTGATCGGTGTGCTTTTTCAAAAATGGACGATGACACTGCGGGCGCGGCGAAAGGAGTTTGCAGGTTTGCCGGCCTGGGCCCGTCCGTCGTTGGGAGGAGTGATCACCTGGGCCCTGGGCTGTGTGGTCTTTCTCAAAACAAATCACCTGGGTGTGTTCAGTCTTGGGTACGACGACCTCTCAGCCGGGCTTAGCCTGAAACTGGGCTGGAAACTGGCCGCGGTTCTCCTGGCAACGAAACTGGTGGCGACCGTCCTCTGTTATGGTTTGGGCGGGTGCGGGGGAATCTTCTCGCCGACGCTTTTTTTGGGAGGAATGTGTGGCATCGCGATGGCTGGATTGTGGGCCCTGGCCTTGCCTTTGAGCGGCTCGGATCAGCTCACCCTGGCGGTGGTGGGGATGAGCGCCTGCCTGGGGGCGGTAGTGCGCGCGCCGGTGACCGGGATCTTAATCGTCTTCGAAATGACCCATGAGTTCTCGTTGGTTCCAGCCTTGATGCTGGGTGCCCTGGTCAGCCAAACCATCAGCCGGAAACTCAATCACCACAGCTTCTATGAAGAAATACTGGTGCAGGACGGCCATCGGCTGGACCATGTGGTGCCGCCGCGTGATTTGCAGGCCTGGCAACAATTGCCCGTCTCGGCCATTGCCACGCTGCAGCCGGTGGTACTCAGCGATCTTTCGCCGCCGGCGCTCCAAAAACTCCTGCGCAATCAACCCTATCAGCGCTTTCCGGTAATGCACAATGGCGCGCCGGCGGGCATTCTCACCCGCAAGGAAGCCGAAGCAGCCATTGCCGAGTCACGAGCCCCCAGGCTGGACCCTTTGGTCACCTGCCTGCCCAACCAAAGTATTCGCGAACTACAGGCTAAACTGATCGATTCGACTTCCCTGATGGTCGTGCTCCTGGATCGGCCTTCGGGAAGCATTCTCGGCCTGGTGACTCTTCATGATTTGTTGCGGGCGGAGGTCGCCTTCGCCAAGGAAGGCGCCGGCTAAAGTTTAGAGGGCGATTTGAGCAGCATGCGCGGCCGATTCCCCATGATGCAATAATGGGTCATTTCGGTCCACGCTGCTCTGGTGTCCTGGCCGGTTGGCTTACGAAGGCGGCTATATCTCGCGCCGCCTTCGTCTCCGGCCCAGGCTTCTGCAGAAACCCAAGATCCCGAAACCAATCAATAAATCGATCCTGCCACGTCCCGAAGGGAATTCCGTTCCGATCGCCAAGGCCGGCGCTCATCCGGCTGCCATCGCCCATCAACTCCCCCGGATGGCGGCCGTTTCCGTAGATGTGCATTTCCACATTGGGAATGCCGGCGTGCAGCATGGCCGAGAAGTATTCGTCGGCCCAGATGGCGTGGCCCCGGTCGCCCGCGCCGCCGCAAATAATAAACCCGGGCGGAGCGTTGCGGGGAATCGGAGGATTGCCGCCACGCGCGAAAGGACTTGGCCCGGGATAAACCAGGCTCACAAAATCGGGTCGTGAAGTGATTCCCGCCAGCGGATCGGAAGGATCCTTGTGCTTTTGATCGAAGTCCTCGAAAAACACGGCGGCCGGGGCGGCCAGTTCCGCGCCGGCCGAAAAGCCCATGATCCCAATTTTGTTTGGATCCAAATTCCAATCCTTGGCATGAGCCCGAACCAAACGGATGGCCTGCAGGCCGTCATTTACGGCATCCGCCTGCACATTGTAGCCATCGCGCCTCAACCGATAGCGAAGGATCACCGTATTGACACCATATCGATAAAAAAATGGCACGAAATCCGCGCTCTCAGAACCGACGTTCAGCGTGTTATGCCCGCCACCGGCAGCCAGGAGGATGGCTGTGCCTGTGTTAATGCCTCCCTCCACAGTATGCACTTCAATCGAAGGGTTATGAATGTTGACGATGCTGTTGATCCGGCCCGGAACCGATTTGCTCAGGTTGTATTGTTCCGCCTCAGTGACTCGCTCCTTTTTGAGCAGCGGTGAATCTGGCGGATAAAGCGGCACCACCACGCCGCCCTGAACGATCGGCTGCGGCGCATAAGGCGCGTCATTGGTTGGCCCGGGCTGGGGTACTCCCAAAGCCGGAGCGATGGAAGGCAACTCGGCAGCATAGGCGCAGATCAAAGAAATCTGTGCGGCAGCCAATAGAATAGCGGCGCACTGGAGCAAACGGTGTTTCATGGCCAACGATTTTGAAGGTATCACACACCGACGCAAGCGCGTTCATTGAGATCGAGTCTGAAGCCTTACGGCGGGGGAAGCTATTGGTTGACTCCTGCGACGCAAAAACCAACGATCCCGCAATTTCTTCGGTCGCCTGCTGGGCGCTAAAGGGAGTCGACCACGAAGCAGCCTTACGCGCCGGCGTCATCGGGGCAGACCGCCCCGCCGCCGCGGCCGGATCCTTTCCATGAACCGAACGCAAAAAGCCCGCCCTTACCCCGGCCCTACCCCGGCCCTCTCCCCAGGAGAGGGTGGAGCTTTCGCAGCGCAGTTTGGGTTCATGGTCGCAATACATCTGCATGCGCAAAAGAAGGCTTTCGATGAACCAGTCCCCTTGCTCGTCCCTCGAAGTCTCAGAGGAAGAGGAAGACGAAGAGGACGAAACGGCCCCGGGTCGCGGTTCATGGTCCGATTGCATGGTCAAAAGCGAACCTGGGTTTTCCAGATCCACAAATAAGCGGTTAGCGATTTTTCTGGCAAAAATTATTGAATGCCAATGTCCTCAACGGGGTTGCTCGTTCGTCGTAGTATTGATCGGATCGAATGGATCGATTAATACTCAATAAAAGAAAAACATATGAGCACCGAAACGAAAACTCCTCAATACATGTTCCTGTTCCGCGGCAACGATTGGCAGAAAGGCCTCTCGCCTGAGGAAATGCAGAAGATCGCCGGCCAATGGATGGCTTGGTTCGAACGTTTAACGGCCCAGGGCAAGGTCACCGCCGGCAGCCCTCTCGAGCTGGAAGGCAAAGTGGTTTCCGGCAAGAATGGCCGGGTGATTTCCGACGGTCCCTTTGCCGAATCCAAAGAAACGGTCGGCGGGTATTTCCTGCTCCAGGTAAACAGCTTCGATGAAGCGCTGGCGATCGCGCAGCAATGCCCAGGGCTGGCGTATGGTGCCAAGGTGGAGGTGCGGCCAGTCGCCGAAAGTTGCCCGCTGCTCAAAGAAACCGCGAGCGAGCCACAGTTGGCCCACGCTGGGGCTTCTTGAAGGTCCATCGAGCGTGCCGCGGCCCGGGTCTATCTGACACGACCGCGGCTCACCGCCTGCGTCGCGAAGGACCATCCAAAAGATCGAACATCCAAAACGTCCGCTAAAACCCTCATTCATTATGCTCGTCAAAATCCTGATCGTGCTCGCCGTGCTTTTGGTTGGTTTTATCATCGTTGTCGCCTTGCGCCCATCCCAGTTTCGCATTATGCGCTCGGCCCTGATTAGCGCGCCACCCGAAGTTGTGTTCCCTCAGGTGAACGACCTTCATAACTGGGAAGCCTGGTCCCCCTGGGCAAAGCTGGACCCCGCCGCCAAAGGAACCTACGAAGGTCCTGCGGCGGGCGTTGGCGCCGTTTTTGGCTGGTCCGGCAATCAAAACATCGGTGAAGGCCGCATGGCTATCACCGAGAGCCAGCTCAATGAACTGGTCCGGTTTCGGCTGGATTTTGTGCGGCCATTTAAAGGCACGAACGTTGCCGAGTTCACGTTCAAACCTGAAAATGGCCAAACCCGTGTCACTTGGACCATGTCCGGACGGTATAGCTTCATTCCCAAAGCCATTGGGCTGTTCATCAACTGTGATGACATGGTCGGCAAGCAGTTCGAGAAGGGGCTGGTGGAGTTGAACACAGTCGCGGGCTCGACGGTAAAAGCCTGATTTCGGTGTGAATGCCAAGCCTACTGCTGAGGCCGCTCCGCCACCTGGTGAAGTGTCGGTCCTGGTGGAACACTTGTTCCGGCATGAAGCCGGCAAGATGGTAGCCATTCTGACCCGCATTTTCGGCCTCGATCACCTCAGTTTGGCCGAGGATGTCGTCCAGGAATCCTTGTCGCGAGCTCTTCAAACCTGGCCATTCTACGGCGTGCCGGCCAATCCGTCGGCGTGGCTCATGCGGACGGCACGGAATCTCGCGCTCGATGTGGTCCGCCGAGAAAAGGTCTTTCGTGAAAAGGAGGCCGAACTCGTTCACCTGATGGACCGGCCCAGCCTTTCACCCGAGGCCTCGATTTTCACCGAGCACGAGATTGCTGACGATCGCCTGCGGATGATGTTCGTGTGCTGTCATCCGGTAATCCCCGCCGAGGCCCAACTGGCGCTGGCTTTGAATACATTGTGCGGGTTCAGTGTGCTGGAAATCAGTCGCGCTTTCCTGACCAGTGAAGCGGCGATCGCCAAGCGCTTGACGCGAGCCAAAGCGAAAATCCGCGACGCGCGCGTTCCGTTTGAGATCCCAACGGGCGCGGAACTGGCCGGCCGCCTCGAGATCGTCCTGGAAGCGCTGTACCTGCTTTTCAACGAGGGTTACAAGGCGTCGGCTGGTGACAAGCTCGTGCGCGAAGATATCTGTCAGGAGGCCATCCGACTCGCCGCGCTGCTGGCGCAGCACCCCATTGGCAATCGGCCCAAGACCCATGCGCTGTTGACGCTCATGCTCCTGAATTCGGCGCGCAATCCCGCGCGAGTGGATGACCAGGGCAATTTGCTGCGGCTCCAGGAACAGGACCGCAGCCGCTGGGACCAGGCCACACTCGCCCGCGGCATGGCGCATTTCGCCATTTCCGCCGCCGGTGAAGAGCTCACGCGGTACCACCTCGAAGCAGGAATCTCCGCCTGCCACTGCGCGGCCACGGATTTCGCATCGACCGATTGGCCGCGGATTTTGGCGCTCTACGACCGGCTCACCGCTTTCGACAATTCTCCAATCATAGCGCTGAACCGGGCAGTGGCCGTGGCCAACGTCCACGGCCCAGCCGCAGGAGTCGCGGCCGTCGATGCGATTCATAATCGCGCGCAACTCGACTCCTATTACCTGCTCTATGCGGTGCTCGGAGATCTCGAAGCGCAGCAAGGAAATCTCCGGGCAGCGGCAGGTTACTTTCGCCAGGCTTTGGAGCTGACCCAACTTGAGTCAGAACAGCGTTTCCTGCATAAACGGATTGAAGCCTGCCGCGAGCCCAAGCACGAGGCTGCGGCGGCGGCCTAACACTGAGGCTATGGCAAAAGCGCGTCTTCGGCGGCCGAAACCCTAATCTACGCACAAGGGGAAATCGCCGCGAAGGAACACTGGGAGCACAAAAAACAGGATCCAATTCCCTGCGTTTTGGCGGCGAGACGCCGCCAAGACCCGCCGGCCAGAGGCCGGCGCTACGTAGAGCAGGCGTCCTCGCCTGCGGGTTCCGCCGGCGTCTCGCCGCCGGAATTTAGAATTGGGTTTGGAGTCCCGCCTTCAGGCGGTTTTGGCGCCGGGCCGCCTTTAGGCTAATGCCTTTCGGTAATTATTCATCAGCTGCCTCGAGGACTGATATGGTAAGGGGCTCGGTCGAACTTTTCTGATGCTTTT
>Ga0070741_10001538_pt1 | contig 69523 bp, 61 predicted proteins | sample Coa_R1_4_FD_66440 | JGI IMG/M metagenome (GOLD analysis project Ga0070741, IMG submission 66440) | Surface soil microbial communities from Centralia Pennsylvania, which are recovering from an underground coalmine fire - Coalmine... | ecosystem: Environmental > Terrestrial > Soil > Unclassified ... | reverse complement strand
GCTCCGCCGTCCGTTGCTCGCGCGGCCAGTCCACCTGGAAGTGGCGGCTGATGCGGCTGAGAATCTCCCAATAGAGATGCAGTTGCTGGCGCTCGCCGGCCTGCTCCAGGGGCGAGTCAAGCGGCGGGCATAGCGGGCGTTGGCTCGGCAGGCGGCCAGCCGCGCCGGAGTGAGCTGGGGAGAGCGGCATAAACGAGGTTTAAGAGGTCGATGACCCTTGGCAGTGTCCATAGCGGCTTCAGCATAGCAGAGGGGGCAGCACAGATGGAGACGGATGAGACCTTTGAGACACTTTTCCCCCACCACAACCACCCCTATCCTTACCTCAACCCCGGAGGGAAATTTCGCCGGCTCTCTGAGGAGGAGGTCGCGTGGATCGCCGGGTTTGCAGTCCGCGTTTTTGGCGCTGCGATTGGTGCAAAAATCGCAGACCGTAGAGGCGTCGGTCCGTGCCACCCGATTACCAGTTTCCCGGTGCCGGATATTTCCCCTTTTTCATCTTAACCCCGAGCCCTCCGGCTTCGCTCAGGGTAAACTCCGCGAGGCGGAAGAATCCCTGCCTTCATGGTTCCTCAAATACGGAGTCGCCGTGCTTACTTCAAGCTGACATGCGAGGATTCTTCGCTTTACCGCACTCTGCTTCGAATGACCGACTAAAAAGCTTTTTTAGTGACCTTACCGGTAGACGATTTCCTGGAATGCTGTCAGCAAACCCTTGGGCAGGCGCAGTGCACCCACCGTTCCGCCTGCGTGAAAAGGACCTCAATATTCTATTTATATCATCTTTTTGCCCGCCGCTCTGCAAGAGAGTCGGCCAGAGCGGTTGCACACGCCCAGGGCGCAGATTACCGCAGTTCAGCTGGAAAAGAAAAGGCAGAAGTCGGGCTCACGTGAAAGCGGCAAGGCGGGAATGACGCCAGGCAACAAGACCGAATGCGATGGCGGAGATTGTCGGCCGTGACCCCTGGTGCGCACTGTGTCCCATGGCGAGCGACCATTTCGAACCTTGACAAGAAAAGCTTTGCGTTGCATGATACGTTGTGTACGACGCGTCGTATACGACATAATCGGCACTTCTTTTTACCTCTGGATCGGGACGAGGTTATCGTGTCATGCCACTCCAGGTAAAGAACATCATCTTGGGCCTCTGGCTGGCGTTGGCGGCAATCTGGTTGATCGGCGCTTTCACAACCAAACCCTCTGTCCGCAGGGAATCCACCCGTTCTCGCCTGCGGGTGACGGCGCTCGGGGCGCTGGCCGTGGTCATTGGCTTTACCAAATACTTCGAATTCGGATGGCTCGCTCGCCCCTTCGTTCCTGCCACCCGTGCGGTGGCTTATGCCGGTCTTGCTCTGGTGTTTGCCGGCATCAGCTTCGCCGTGTGGGCGCGATTTTACCTGGGGGGCAACTGGAGCGGCGTCGTCACAGTCAAGAAAGACCACAATCTGGTCCGTCAGGGCCCTTACGCCATCGTGCGCCATCCCATCTATTCCGGCCTGCTGCTGGCAATCCTGGGCTCGGTCGTCGTCTACCGCGAGCTGCGCGGTGTCATAGCCGTCGTATTGTTTCTGGTCATGTTGCGCTTGAAGTCTCTGACGGAAGAAAGGTTCATGACGGAAAAGTTTGGCTTGGAATACCGCCAGTATCAACAACAAGTGAAAGCCTTGATTCCGTTTATCTGGTAAACGGGCAAACAGCTTCTGTGCGCGAGGATGAAGTGAAAGGGAAACCGGCTCTCGGGGAGATGGCGCAGGAACTCGACCGCAACCTGCGCGAGGTGCGACGCATCCTGCGGAAGCCGGTGGAAGAGGAAACCGCTCGCCTGGGGCTCACTCCACCCCAGCTCAGCATCATGCGGGCTCTCTTCCGGTCGAAGGGTATGAGCCTCAAAGACTTGAGCCGGGAGGTCGGTCTCGCTCATTCCACGGTCTCCGGCGTTGTGGACCGGCTTGAAAAGAAGGGAATGGTCACGCGGCGGCCTGACCCGAGCGACCGCCGGGTCACCCGAATTCTGATCCCCGCGCATCTCCGGAAGCTAGGTCAAAAGAGAATTGACGAGCTCACCATTCACCCTTTGGCCGAGGCCTTGAAGCGTGCAACGGCGGCTGAACGAAGAACCATCTGCCAAGGTGTCGCCATCCTCCGCCGCGTGATCGAGAGCTCGCGCCATTCCTCACCCACCTCGGCACGCTCAAAAACGACCCTGCGTTACGAGTGAATGAGATTGAGAAAGCCCCTGATCCCTCACCCTGAACCCGAATACAGAAATTCTTCACTATCGCAATCACAGCGGCCCGTTGAGACAGGTTGCGGCTTTCAGCGCCCCCAGGACTGGGCGGTGGAATACGTTTTGTCGGGCTGCGTCGCCTTGCGACTGTTTGAGCCTCTATGTTACGTTTAAAAAGCTCAGGGCTTTCAAGGTTTCTCATCTATCCGGACGCCGCATGATTCTTGCTTATTCAGGCCGATCGCCGCGCGTTGCCGCCTCAGCCTTTATCGCGCCCAGCGCCGACATTATCGGTGAAGTTGAAATCAGCGAAAATGCCAGCGTCTGGTTCCAATCGGTTTTGCGAGGTGATATAGAGCCGATCCGTGTCGGAGCGAACAGCAATATTCAGGATGGGTCCGTGCTGCACACGGTGGAAGGAGCTCCAACCATTGTCGGCGAATGGGTCACGATAGGTCATCGAGCTGTGATTCACGGCTGCACGATCGAAGATCATTGTCTCATCGGCATGGGAGCCGTCATCCTGAGCGGCGCTCGCGTGGGCGAAGGGTCAATTATTGCCGCCGGGGCCGTGGTAGCTGAAGGCACCATCGTACCGCCCCGCAGCCTTTATATGGGAATTCCGGCGCGGTTCCGGCGTGAACTTCACGATGCTGACCGGGCGTTTATTGATGCTCATGCCGAACACTACCTGCATTACAAAGAGACTTATCTCCGGCAGGCCGCCGAAAAACGATTCTGAACGCCGTCATTCCGGGCACTCGGTTCTCTCGAAAATTAACCATGTCGCTTGTTTCTGTGAAGGCATGGACTCAATGACTGGACGCGCCGGTTTCGGCGAAGTGATGCGAACGATAAGTTTTTGTCTCACGATAAGGTGGGCCGTTGTCGCGCTTGCCTGATTCGTATTGACTCCATGTCACAAAAGCTATCTACAATCCGGGCCGTGAAAGGCATGCGTGATTTGCTGCCGCCGGAAACGGCGTTATGGCAGCGTATTGAAGTGGAATGCCGGCGTGTGTTTTCAGCCTACAATTTTGAGGAGATCCGGACGCCTGTTTTGGAACAGACGGCACTGTTTGCGCGCAGCGTGGGAGCGGAAACCGACATTGTCTCAAAAGAGATGTACACGTTTGAGGACCGCGACCATCAGTCACTCACTCTGCGCCCGGAAGCCACGGCCAGTGTCGTGCGCGCCTACATTGAGCGCGGTTTATCAAACGAGGGCCGCATCCAGAAGCTCTACTATCTCGGCCCCATGTTCCGCCGCGAGAGGCCGCAAAAGGGGCGCTACCGGCAGTTCCATCAGATTGGCGCTGAGGTGCTGGGCTCCGATCATCCCTTGATCGACGCGGAAACGCTTGAAATGCTGATGCTCCTGCTCGAACGGCTGGGATTAAAGCAGTCATCGTTGCTTCTGAATTCCGTGGGATGCAGCCGCTGCCGCCCGGAATACATTAAGCTTCTGCGACGCGAACTCGAACCGGTCAAATCCCAAATGTGCGCGGATTGCCAGCGCCGCATTGAAACTAATCCGCTTCGGGTGCTCGACTGCAAAGTTGAAGCCGACCAGCCCATCATCGCCCGCTTGCCGAGCATCCTTGATCACCTTTGTCCCGAATGCCGTCAGCATTTTGAGACCGTGACCCGCGAACTGAAACGGCGCGGCATCTTGTATGAAATCACGCCTCGGCTCGTACGAGGCCTCGATTATTACACCCGGACGACGTTTGAGATCACTCACGGGGAATTGGGTGCGCAGAATGCCTTGCTCGGTGGGGGGCGCTACGATGGATTGTCGGAAATTCTGGGCGGCCCGCCAACTCCGGGGTTCGGATTCGCGATTGGCGAAGACCGGCTGGCGCTGGCGGTAGAGGCTGCACACTCTCTCGAAGGAGAAACCCGCCCGGATGCCTACATTGCCTGGATGGGAGAAAGCGCGCGGACTCCCGCCCTGGAACTCACTCGAAGCCTGCGGCGGGAAGGCTTCCGAGTAGAGATCGGATTTGAACCGGTCAAGCTGAAGAAAATGCTCGGTCTGGCCAGCCGTCTGCGCGCGCGGTTTACGATTCTCATGGGGGAAGAGGAACTCGCGAACGGGCGCCTGCAAGTGAAGGATATGGAATCGGGCCAGCAGGAGCAGGTGGCGCCGGAACTGATCGGGCCCTATCTATGGGAGAGGCTGAAGGTGTGAGGCCCGCAAGGCAGGAGACACGCGTGTTTCAACAACCCGATAGATAAAAGGAGTAACGATTGGCTCTCGATCTTTTAGGTGAGCGGCAGCGGACGCATTATTGCGGTGAACTCCGCGAATCGCATCAGGGACAGACCGTCTTTCTGGCGGGATGGGTGGCGCGAAGACGCGATCTGGGAAGCCTCATCTTCCTCGATTTGCGTGACCATACCGGCGTTACCCAAATCGTCTGCAACCTCGAAATCAGCTCTGAGGCTCACGAAAGGGCCGAGCAGGTACGGCCCGAATACGTGGTTGGGGTCGAGGGCGACGTGGTGCTGCGCGACGCGTCCACGGTGAATCCCCAGATTCCCACCGGCAAAATCGAAGTGCAAGCGCGCAAGCTTTTGCTCCTGAACGAATCGCGGACACCGCCTTTCCCCATTGAAGATGAAGGGCGGACGGCTGAGGAAACCCGCTTGCGCTACCGCTATCTGGACCTCCGCCGCAACCGCATGCAACAGAACATCCGCCTGCGTCACCGCGCCAGCCTCACCGTCCGCGATGTCCTCAGCCAGCACGGATTTATCGAGATTGAAACCCCCTTCCTCACGCGTTCCACGCCTGAAGGCGCGCGCGACTATCTGGTGCCCAGCCGCGTGCATCACGGACACTTCTATGCCCTCCCGCAATCGCCGCAATTGTTCAAGCAGATTCTGATGATCGGCGGTTTTGACCGCTATTTTCAGATTGTCCGCTGCTTCCGCGACGAGGATTTGCGCGCCGATCGGCAGCCGGAATTTACACAGATTGATATTGAGATGGCCTTTCCGCAGCGCTCGGTTCTTTTTGCGATCATTGAAGAACTGATGGCAAGCCTCTTTGCGCTGGTCGAGGTTCACATCCCGCGCCCTTTCCCTATTCTTTCCTATGACGAGGCGTTGGAGCGCTACGGCTCGGATAAGCCGCATACCGGATTGGGTCTGGAATGGAAGCGAGTCAACTTGCCGGAGGGCGCGCAGGAAAAGGTAAGCGTTGCCTGTCCACTCAAGGCCCTGCGGGTTCCGGGCGGGGCCTCGGCCAGCCGCAGCCAGCTTGACAAGCTTCAGGAAACAGCACAGGCTGCGGGGGCCGACTGGTTCAGCGCCATCAAGATGAGCGGCGCTGAGCCACAATCTTCGCTTGTCAAAGCGCTGGGCGAAGATGCGGTTCGTCAGCTGGCGAGCGCAGCCGGGGCGCAGGCCGGCGACTTGGTGATCCTCCTGGGTCTCAAACCGGGAGCGGGCGGGCGAGGCACGCAACATCGGCTCGACGAAGCTTCCAGCGAAGTGCGCCTGGAGCTTGCGCGCAGGCTCGACCTCCTCAAATCCGGTGGCTGGCATTTTCTCTGGGTCGTGGATTTCCCGATGTTCGATTACGACGACAAGGAAAATCGCTACGTCGCCATGCATCATCCTTTTACCTCGCCTCGCGAGGAAGATCTGGGAATGCTTGAAACAGATCCCGGCGCCGTGAAGGCGCGGGCCTATGACCTCGTGCTGAACGGCTCGGAGATTGGCGGCGGATCGATCCGTATCCATCGCCCGGATATTCAGCGCCGTGTTTTTAGCGCGCTGGGGATGACACCGGAAAAGGCTCGCGAGCGCTTTGGCTTCTTCCTGGATGCGCTGGAGTATGGAACGCCTCCCCATGGGGGCATCGCGCTTGGCTTCGATCGCATTGTCGCGCTGATGGCGGGCGAATCCAACATCCGCGAAGTGATCGCTTTCCCGAAAACAGCGAGCGCCGTGGACGTGATGTGCGACGCGCCGTCTCCGGTTGAGCCGGAGCAACTGGAGGAGTTGGGCTTAAAAATCAGGGAAGATTGATTCTTGGGTGGCTTCACGATTTGATGTTTGAACCCTCGGACGATTGAAAAAATGAAGGTCAGTCCCTTGCGACTTAAAAGGATTCCGAAACGGTGGCATTCCGGGCCCCTCGTTGGTGCTCAGGGTAAACTTCGCGAGGAGTCACAACCATCGTGATGAGTGAGAAATGGAGAGTGACAAGTCAACACCATTAGAACCTCAGAGGGATTTTCTGCTCCTCACTTGTCACTGCTCACGGCTTTTTCGGTTTCCTGGAATGAGAGGGTGGACGGATTTTTCAGCCTTCGGCTTTCAATCGCAGAATGGCTCGGTGAATCCCTGATGAAATTTTATGTCGATCATCCGCATCCTTCCTGAAGCCGTTGCTAACAGAATCGCCGCGGGCGAGGTGGTGGAACGACCGGCATCGGTGGTGAAGGAGTTGTTGGAGAACTCGCTTGACGCAGGCGCCAATCGCGTTGAAGTTTATGTCGAAGCGGGAGGCAAGCGACTAATCCGCGTGGAAGACGATGGCTGTGGAATGGATCGCGACGATGCCATCGCGGCTTTCGAGCGCCATGCCACCAGTAAAATCCGCTCAGCCGATGACCTGTTTGAGATTACCACCTTGGGTTTTCGCGGCGAGGCGCTGCCTTCCATCGCCTCCGTCTCCCGCGTATTGCTTGAAACACGGCACGCGTCAGAAAACGCCGGAGTCCAGGTGGAAATTGCTGGTGGAAGGCTGCGCGACGTCAGGGAAATCGCCCGCTCGGGTGGAACACGCCTGGAAGTGCGCGATCTCTTCTACAACACGCCCGCGCGACGAAGGTTTCTGAAGTCTGAATCCACCGAACTCGCGCACATCGCGAGCCACGTGACGCATTACGCGCTGGCCTATCCGGAGAAATCCTTTCGCCTCACCTCCCTCACGCATGAGATTTTGAATGCCTCCCCGGTCTCAACCCTTCGCGAGCGCCTCTATCAGGTGATGGGATCACAAATATTGGAGCAATTGATTGAGATTTCCCCCCTCGAACGCGCAATGCCCCTGGATGCAGCACCGGAAGAGACCGAGGGGGGTGAGCCGCCGGAACCTGTCAGAGTGAGGCTTTTTGGCTTTGTCTCCAGGCCTGAGGTTCAGAAGCTCAACCGCAATCAGATCTATTTTTTCGTCAATCGACGGCTGGTGCGCGATCGCGTCATCCTGCATGCCATCACCGAGGCTTATCGCAATATTCTTCCTTCGGGCATGTTTCCGGTAGCCCTCATTTTCCTGGAACTGCCGGCGCACGATGTGGATGTTAATGTGCACCCGTCGAAGGTTGAGGTTCGCTTTCGTCATTCCAACTTCGTTCATGAATTCACGCGCGACGCGATTCGAGGCGCGCTGGTTGCTTCCCGGCCCATGGCAGCTTTCCCGATGCGAAGGCAGGCCATGCGGGAGCGGTTCCAGCCGGCAGACACCACTGAGATAGAGGCGATGGAAAGGATCGACCGGGATTCTCCGCCGGCCCTTGATCTCGGCGTTCAACCACGGAGCTGCTCTCCGGCTGATCCCAGTTCGCCTCTGCAAAAAGCGCAGCCTGAAGCGGCCTTTGCGCTTTCCGCACCGCAACCTCTGCCTCAATCAGGAACGTTGCCGCTTGAGGTTCAGGTTCCAGGGGCCTCGTCGGCGATTGGAGAGTTAACAGCCTTCAGGCAACCCGCACCATCCGGGGCAGGCTCTGGAAGACCCGCTCCGGATCGAGGATCCTCAAGCGGGGGCTGCGGCCCGGAGGCTGAATTTCTCACTGAGGAGGCTCGTTCCGGCATCGAGGGATTGCCTCCGTCAGGGAGCGCTGGCGAATTTCCTCGCAATCTGAACCCTCTCGGCCAGGTTCATGAAAGTTTTATCGTCGCCGTCAATGAGGAAGGTCTATGGATCATTGATCAGCACGTGGCCCACGAGCGCGTGCTCTTTGAACATCATCTGAGCATGCGCCTTGAAAAACGGGTAGAAGGGCAACGTCTGCTGCTGCCGATTATTGTTGAGCTGAAGCCGCAACAACAGGCGGTATTTCACGAAGTCGCGCAGGAACTTGGAGCTAACGGCTTTGATGTGGAACCATTCGGCCAGAGGACGATTGCCATCAAGGCGGCACCCGCAGAAATCCACCCGGATGACGCACAAAGGCTGCTTCTCGAGATTCTGGATCACGTGGGGTCGGAAGTGCGCAGCCTGACGCTGGATGACTTGCGCCGCAAAATCGCGGCTTCGGTCGCCTGCCACGCGGCCATCAAGATCAATATGCCCCTGGATGCGAGAAAGATGGAGTGGCTGCTTCGGGAGCTTGGGAAAACTGAATGTCCGATGAGTTGTCCTCATGGACGCCCGATCCTCCTGCGGTACTCGCTGCGCGATATTCAGCGAGCCTTCAAGAGAATCTGAACATGGGGCTGGAAGAACTTATCCGTTGTGCGGCTGTTTGCCCATTGCCTCTGATGGTGAATAGAGCGCGATGAAGCGAACATGCCCTTTATTTGAAGAACCGGAATTGCATATCCTTTGTCGCCTGTCGCCTCAAAATGACGGGTTACAAGGTTCAGCAAACCTATTGCGTTCGGTGTCCCTGCGGCCACCGGCGCGGCCAGCACGATGGCGGGCTGGCACGACCCCGCAAGATCAGGCACGGGTCGTGAGGGAAGCAAGCGGGAGAATAACCCTCACTGCAATTTGTTCAATGAGGTTGTCCGGGTGGATGACAGGCCGTGAGGAGTGTCTCAGCGTGCGACCGCGATCGGTTCGTACTGATCAACACCGAGAGGGAAAGAGGCGTGAGCGGTGAGCGAAAGATCCGCACGCTCGCCGGCGAGAAGTTTGAAATAGCCCGCAGCCGCGATCATGGCGGCGTTATCCGTTGAGAGTAACAGTGAAGGGAAAAATACGCTCAGTCCCGCGGCCTTTACCACTTTTTGAAAACGTTCGCGAAGCTTCGAATTGCACGCAACCCCGCCTGCCACGAAAACGGAGTTCACCTGCGAGCTTTTTGCGGCGGCCAGCGTGCGCTCCACCAGGTCTGTGACCACAGCTTCCTGAAAACTGGCAATCAAATCCAGTGTTTCCTGTGAGCACTGCGACCGAAGCTCTTCCAAGCTGACGCGGCCCACTCGATTCCGCCACTCACGACGCCTGGCAGCTTCTGCCCCAAGCTCGCTTCCGCGCAGGCGATAGAGAACGGCGGTCTTAAGGCCGGAAAAACTGAAATCCAGCGGGTTGCCCTTCATGCGAATGGGGCCGAATGGAACCGCGTCAGGGTTTCCAAACCGGGCGAGCTTATCGATCACCGGCCCTCCGGGGTAGCCCAGGGCCAGCAGCTTCGCCACTTTGTCAAAAGCCTCGCCCGCCGCGTCATCTCGCGTCTGGCCAAGCTGACGGTAATAGAAAACAGGAGTGCGGGTATGCGGGTGCACTTCCATCCACACCCGAAACAGGCTGGTGTGGCCCCCGGAAACCACCAGCGACACATTGGGAAACCGCGCCTCTTCAGTGCACAAGCCGGCGTGGCGGGCCATCTTGTTTTCCAGCCATGCCGAATGGATGTGACCCTCAAGATGGTTGACTCCTACCAGAGGCTTCTTAAGCGCCTGTGCCAGGGCCTTGCCGTAGACCAAGCCGACCAGAAGCGATCCAATCAGACCCGGACCTTCAGTTACGGCCAGCGCATCAATTTCCGGCAGCCGAACTCTTGCCTGACGGCAGGCTTCATCCACGACTAGGGCAATTTTCTTCAGGTGCTCGCGGCTGGCAAGCTCAGGCACCACCCCGCCGTACTTCTCGTGAGTCAGCACCTGCGAGGCAATGACGTTGGAGAGAACGCGCTCGCCGTCTTCCACCACGGCAGCGGCCGTCTCATCGCAACTGGATTCAATCCCAAGGATCAGCATTTTAAATCCTCTCAGAAGAGTATGTTAGCATACACACGAGAAGGCTCGTGAGGTTGCCTTCATGGGCGCGAGTCTTTGCGAGAGGCGCAAACATCAGAAGAAATAATACTCTTCGCGAGGTGAAAATGGAAATTCGCAAAGCCGTTTTGCCGGTAGCCGGATTGGGAACCCGATTTCTGCCGGCCACCAAGGCACAGCCGAAGGAGATGTTGCCTATCGTCGATAAACCCCTGGTGCAGTACGCCGTGGAAGAAGTGGAGTCTTCCGGCATTCCGATCGCGGTTTTTGTGACGGGGCGCGGCAAGGATGCCATCGAGGACCATTTTGACGTTTCCTTCGAACTCGAGCACATGCTGGCGGGCCGCGGTAAGGAAAAAATGCTTGAGCAGGTCCGCTCGATCTCAAAATTGGTTCAGATGATCTATGTGAGGCAGAAGAATCCGCTGGGTCTTGGCCATGCAATCCTTGTTGCAAAAGATCTGGTGGGTGATGAGCCTTTTGCGGTATTGCTCTCCGACGATATCATCGATGCCCAGGTTCCCTGCCTGAAGCAGATGATGAACATCTTCGCGCAATATGGCGGCAGCGTTGTTGCCGTCCAGCGCGTTGAAAGAAAGGCGGTTTCGAATTATGGCATCATCAAAGGTCAACCGGTGAAAGACCACAGGGCGGGCAACCGACTGTTTCGAATTACGGACATGGTTGAGAAGCCCCAGCCGAACAAGGCCCCCTCCAATCTGGCCATTATTGGCCGCTATATCCTAACACCGGCCATCTTTAAAGAGCTTGCCTCCACCCCGCGCGGAACTGGCTCCGAAATCCAGCTCACGGACGCCTTGCGTCGCCTGCTTCAGAAAGAGCCTGTCTATGGGTATCTCTTCGAAGGAAAGCGCTATGACGCGGGAGACAAGCTGGGCTTTCTCCAGGCTACCGTGGAGATGGCCTTAAAACGGCCGGAACTGGGAGCGCCTTTCCGGAAATATCTCAAGAGCTTGAAGATTTAGTGTCCTCATCGGGAATGGGTTGAAACCTATCGTCTTCAGGCAAAGCAAGCTTTGGGGTAACGTGGTGGCCTCCCCCGAGTCCTGTTGCTTCGATGAGTTACACGAAGAGAGGAGCTTCCCTAACTAGATGAAAATAATAGAGATGTTTTGGCGGAGAGGGTGGGATTCGAACCCACGTGCCCGCTTTTGGCAGGCAAGACGCTTTCGAGGCGCCCCCGTTATGACCACTTCGGTACCTCTCCCTTCCTGGATCAGAAAACTTGGCAACCGGTCAAAAGCCTACCCTGGGATAACGAGGCGTCCACGCCTCTGCCGCGGTAGAAAACGCCTCGCAGCACGTTTTTTGTCCAGAACAGGTTGAGTTGCTATCGGATTTTCTTTGCTGCGCGTTCGTTCCGGCGTTGTTTGAAGAATGCACTGAGTATTGCCGCACATTCCTTCGCCAGCACGCCCTCAGTCACCTCAAATTGATGATTCAGCCTAGGGTGATTCACCACATTCAGGGCGGAGCCACTCGCCCCAGCTTTGGGATCGCGCGCGCCGAAAATAAGATGCCCGATCCGCGCGTGGATCATTGCGCCAGCGCACATGGCGCACGGTTCGATTGTAACATACAGGGTGCAACTCTCCAGCCGGTAGTTGCCCAGTTTGCCTGCCGCTCGTCGCAGGGCCAGAACCTCTGCGTGCGCGGTCGGGTCGTGCAGATGGAGGGGGCGGTTGTGAGCTCGCGCCAGCACCTTGCCTTCGTGAACCACCACGGCTCCCACCGGAACCTCGCCCTCTCTTGCCGCCTTTTGCGCTTCGCTGAGAGCAAGCCGCATAAACTTTAAGTGATCTTCGGGCTGTTCTGAATTGAAGAATAGGATTTTCAGGGGGTTCTTTTGCACGATGCGACTCTTGCAGGATGCAGAAAAAATTCCAGCAGCGGTCTGGCGAGAATCATGGCGATCTCAAATCGCCGCCACACCTTCCAGACTGCGATTCAGCGGAGCACAACTCATTCACGCAGCATTCGATGCAGGGTTTGCCTTGTCCGCTTGAAAGTTCAGCACTCCATCAACGATTTCCGCGCGAGAGCTCTTGGGGTCTATCGGGCAGGGAAGATCAATCTCTCCCAGCATCTGCACTATTCCACCGCCTGCCAAAGTCCCCGGTCGTGGAGCCTGCCCCCAAATGATCAACCGCGTCGGGGCGATGCCAATCTGAATCTCATCTCCCGTAAATCCCGGGACGGAGGCGTGAACTTTAATCTGTCCGCCCGAATCCATCGTTTGGATATTGCCAGGTTTCACCAACTCTTTCTCAGCGCGGAACCAATCTTCCAGGTCATGTCCGTGATCGCCGCCGCGCGCCTCAAAGAGCTCATAAGCGCGATAGGCAATTGCCCTCTGAATCGTCTCTTCCAGCGCTCCCAGAGCCTGGCCATAAACGATTCGGGGCTTCGAAGACATGGCCATAATCTTATCTTCCAGAGTTGTAATGATCGAGGGGAAACCCCAAGCGTGAACAACATTCCCCAAACTCATTCTAACACCGACTACCGGCAGGGAGAGTTCTGTTGCGGGGGAGCGTGAGTGCTTGTGAGAGATTTACGTCTGCTGAAAAACTCTTGCGACCCGTCATTCCTGCGGGGCCGAAAGCAGCGAGAAATCTGAAAGAAGGTGGCCCGTGGTACTGAGTGGTAAGGTAAGATCACTTCCACCGTTCTGGTACCTTTCCCCGCCACGCATCACTCTTCACAGATTTCTGCTGTTCAGATTCTTCGGTCAGCCAGCCAACACGCATCCTTCCGGATTTGTCAGGCCTGCACCTGCTGCTCGTTCATGGCCTCGGATCCTAGCGGCAGCAGCCGACCTTTCTCCAGATGGCGCGTGATGGTGGCATGGCGGGCCGCGTGAGGATCGTGGGTGACCATCACGATGGTTTTCTTGTAGTCCCGGTTCAACCGGCTGAGGATATCCAACACCTCCTCCGCCGATTGAGCATCGAGGTCGCCCGTAGGTTCATCCGCCATCAACAGGGTAGGGTCAGTCACGATAGCGCGCGCGATCGCGACACGTTGCTCCTGGCCTCCGGAGAGCTGGCGGGGATAGTGATGGATGCGGTCGCCTAAGCCGACCAGATTCAGGGCGGCCAACACGTGTTTTCGGCGCTCTTCGGCAGAGAGCCTGGTCAAGAGCAGCGGAAGTTCCACATTTTCATAGGCGTCCAGGACCGGAATCAAGTTGAATGTCTGAAAGACAAACCCCACATGCGAATTACGCCACGCGGCCAGGCGATCTTCGCTTACTCGGGCAACATCCTCATTCAGCACTCGCAGTTCGCCGCTCGTTGGCCGGTCGATGCCGGCAATAATATTCAGCAGCGTGGTCTTTCCTGATCCTGAGGGGCCCATCAGGCATAGAAATTCTCCTTCCTCAATCACCAGATTGATATTCTCGAGCGCCGGGATCTCAAAGGAGTCCCGTTTGAAGATCTTTGACAAATTCTGAATTTCCACCACCGGTTTACCCATATTTGTGCCTCTCTTCTCAGAAGACCTCGGTTCCTGCCCCTCAGTTATGATGCAGAATCGGAACCAGAATCGGGCTGATCGTGTTTTTCTCGTTCAACGTTCTTGTTTGACGTTTACCCGCTCTCCCGACTTTAAGGCGTCCTGACCTTCAATCACCACCCTGTCATTCGGACCAAGGCCCTCCACGACTTCGGTGACGTCAGCCATCTGGCGTCCGATTCGAATGGCACGCAGGTGCACGCGGGAACCATCCAACACAAACACGGCTGTTTGACCATTCCTCTGAACGACGGACCGGCTAGGGATCGTCAGCGTATCTGCCGGCGCCTGCTGGCTGGTTTGCGGTGCCAGGAACGAAACGTGCGCATTCATCTCAGGCCGTAGATAATCGTCGGGGTTTGAGATCTTCACCTTCACTTGAATTGTTGCTTTCTGTCGGTCCGCCTCCGGAGAGATCTGATAGACATAGCCTTTGTAAAGGCGATCCGGATAAGCGTCCGCTGTCACATTGCACAGCTGGTTCATTCGGACCTTCGGGAAGTCATTTTCATTGATGTCGAGTTCCACCAGAAGGTCTCGAAGATTAGCCAGAGACACGACGGAAGCCTTCACGCCGGTATTGCCTCCAAAATTCATGTTGCTCACCAGTTCGCCCACTTCCACATCCCGTTCGAGCACGGTTCCATCGATCGGGGCGCGGATAAGCGTGGAGTCAAGCATGGTCTGCTCATAGTCCACATTGGCTTTGGCCTGCGCCACTTGAGCGCGGGCATAATTAATGTCCTCAATGCGCGGCCCGATTTTGACCAGATCGTAGTTTTGTTCGGCATTATTCAGCTTGGCTTTAGCGGAGTTATACTGCGACTGGGCGTCGTCGAGCTGCTGCTTGGAAACGATATTCTGGTGAAAGAGCAGCTGAGTGCGGTGAAGCGTGATGGCGGCGTTGTTGAAATCCGCCTGGGCCTGAGCCACGGTTGCGCGAGAAGCGGCAATTTCCTGAGGGCGCGATCCGGCCTCAAGCTCCTTCAGCTTGGCTTCCAAGGCTGCATAGTTGGCCTGAGCCTGTTCGAGTTGGGCGCGGTATTCCGTATCGTCCAGGCGCACCAGAACCTGGCCTTTCTTTACTTTGTCGCCAGCTTCCACTCCGATCCATGCAACTTTGCCCACGATCTTCGAGCCAACCTCAATGGTATGGTGGGCCACGATGTAACCCCCAGCCGTCAGCACAACGGAGCCGGCCGGCGCGCCCGACGTGACAGAAACACGCGCGACCTTCACGACCGGCGCATTGGCGAACGTGCGCGCCACGAAAAGCCCGGCGACTATCAGAATCGCGGCGGCGGCCACTGCGATCCCCACGAGCTTCCAGGAGCGTCTCGACTTCGGGTTAAGCGGCTCCTTTTGCGAGTGATCAATGCGGAGCACGCTTAAGTCTTTTTCCTGAGTTTCCGTCGCCATAGGATGCCGCCTTTCAGTCTGATAAGACTTTGTGACAGTCGCTACACCTTCCGCTCGCTGTTTTCAGCGCCCTTACGTGGAGCGCAACGCAGTGACAATGCTCTCATGAGAGGCGCGCCACGCCGGGAAGAATCCGCCCAGCAGGCCCATTAGAGCGGCGAATACAATTCCGACCCCGCAGAGTTCCGGAGTAACCCGGAAATTGAAGGTCAGCTCGCTGAAGGTGGTGAAGTTAGTCGTGCCGGTCGTTACTCCATTCATCGGCAGAGAGATCAGGCAGCCGATCACACCACCCAGGATGGCAATGAAAACAGATTCCAGAACGAAGCAAAGCAGAATACTGCGTCTCGAAAAACCGATAGCGCGCAGCGTGCCGATTTCCCTGGTGCGCCGCGCCACCGCAGCATACATGGTGTTCATGGCGGCGAAGGACGCGCCGACCGCCATCAGAATGGCAATGAAGATGCCAAACGCTTTGATCGGAGCGGCAGAACTGGTCTGCTGCTGGTAGTACTCCAGTTCAGTCTGGGTCTTCAGATGTAAGCGACGATCGTTCTTGGCCTGTTGCTCAATTTCGTTCACGGCGGCCTGATCGGTCGCTCGCACCACCACGTCGGAATATTGCGGCCGGTCGAAATCCTGCTCGAGGTCATGCACGTCGGTCCAGATTTCAGAATCGTAAGCGGAGTGTCCGGCTTCAAAAATGCCAACCACCGTCCAATAACCCTTGGCGAACTTCACTTTGTCGCCCAGGCTGCAATTCTGGAATCGCTCGGAAATCTGCTTGCTCACAATCACCTCACGCAGGCCTGGACGGAAATATCGGCCTGCAATCAGATGAAACTGGGGCCGGAGTGAGGGCCCATCCGGGCCCACGCCACGGATCGTGACATTCGCTCCACCCTTCTGGCCAAGCCGCGGAAAATTCATGAGGATAATCAACTCGGGATCAACCCAGGGATTGCCACTCTTATCCTTGGCGATTCCGTGCAGGTACTTGATGATCTGGAGAGCATCACGGTCCACGAAACTGACCGCTTCCGATTGCGCGCCTTCGCGCATGATAAGCACATTCAAAGGATTCCCGGTTGAAGTCAGCGAGGATTGAAGTCCCTCAGCCAGAGCCATCAGAATGATAAACACCGCCACAGTCAACGTGATGCTGAGCGCTGTCATCAGCGTGGTGGTGCGCCGGACAACCAAATTACGGAAGTTGTATTTCAACGGAATGGCCATAATAATTAACCCATGATTTGTTCATTGAATCATCAGATTCTTGAGTGGCTATGGGTTGTCCGTTGCAAACGGACAATGAGCCATGGACCATGCTTCCATTTCTTCATCCGACAAACCGCAGCGCTTCTGCGATGCTGATGCGCGAGGCGCGAAGCGCCGGCCATAGCCCGCTTACAATTCCCACCAGAGCGGCAATGGCCAAGCAAAGTCCCACGGCTTCCATGGTGACTGTAAAATGACCCAGGAACCCGCCGAGATTTGTGATGTAACCAATAGCATTGTAAAAGCCAAAGCCAACCGCAAAACCAATGAGGCCACCCACGATGGTGGCGATCAGGCGGATAACCTTCAGCATGCCTCCCCTGGCCGCCGGTCCCGCAAAAAGCATCCACGCGCCCGCGCCCACCAGCCAGGCGATCAGCAGCGCAAGAAAAAATCCCATAAACTTTGCCGAGGAATACGTGGCAACGATAAAGGCATAAATCAGTTTGGCCCCCACTCCGCCCAGGATGCCTCCCAACAAAGCGATGGCCACAGATTCCCCGAGCAGCAGGGTCAAAATCATATTCCGTCGGAAGCCCAGGGTTTTGAGCACCGCCACTTCGCCCGTTCGCTCGCGAATCGACATGGCCATGGTGTTACCTGCCACGAGAAGAATTGTGAAGACGACCGCCGCGGAAATCGCCGTGAGCAGCAGCCGGACGTTGCCCAGCATGGAAACAAAACTCAGAGCGAAAGCTTGTTCGGTTTCGGTCTTGGTTTCCGCCGCAGTATTGCGAAACATCGCATCGATGGCATCCATCACCCGGGGCACGTCCTGCGCATCGTCCACTTTCACGGTGAAAGTTCCCACTGTATTGGCTTCACCCAGCAACTCATTGAAATAATCCCAGTGGAAGTAAAGCGCCTGCTCCTGGCTTGAATCAGAAGGGTCTGTATAAACTGCACGAATTGTCAGTTCCGGGTTGATGGGAAAGATGGTGCCTTTCAAAGTGATGGTCTGGCCGATTTTCCAGTGGTACTTCTCCATTAATTTTTTGCCCACCAGGGCGGCTGTCCGTTCGTTTTCCCAAGCGGAAGCCTCATCCGCGGGAACCTGATAATCGTCATAGACTTTTAAGAAATTCTCGGAATCGGCGGCGAAATTCGCAAAGAAGTTGCTAGCGTCAATATACTGCCCGCCGAACCATTGCACGCCGACGACGTATTTCACCCCCGGCACGGATTCGATCCGTTGCTTGTAATACTCGGGCAGTGGCTGGGTGATGGAGGTCGAGCGGTGCACGACCACGCGCAAGTCTCCCTGAGCGGATGGGTTGCCGGTGCTATAGAGGCTCGTGAGCACGGCTTGCAGCGTTCCAATTAAAAAAATCGAAATCGCGATACTGGCAATCGTCAGAATCGTGCGCCGCCGGTTTCGGATTGCGTTTCTCCAGATCAATCTTGCCAGTTTCACGCGATGCCTCCTTGAGCAGGCTGTTGAAAACCTCGACAGCTCATTCCGGGGAACTGAAAGCCGTGGGAATTCTTTAACGTCCTTTTTGCCCACGGCGAAACTCGCCGCTTCGACCAGAATGACAACGTCCGGAACCGATCTCCAGCAACGGGTTCGAAGCGCTTTGTTGCCAGCACTCAGAGCCAGTCAGGAACAACCCAAGAGAAAATGAAACCAACTTTCACTACGTCCTATCGGATATAACAGTTCCATCAAACCGAGCGTTGGTAGATGCGAAAAGCGCGCGTGGCCAGTCCGGCGGTCACAATCGTCAGGGCGAGCAGGAGTCCGATGTGCGTCATGACGAGCGGCCAGCTCAGGTGAGCACTCAAGGCGCTGCGCCCGGCCACGACCGCCCATTCCACCGGATTGAATCGTGCCACGGCCTGAATCCAGGCCGGCATCAGGTTCCCGGCCATAAAGACGGAAGAAAGAAAAGTGAGCGGCAGTAAAATGAAATTTGACGCCGCAATCACGGTTTCTTCTTTCCGCGCAATCAGGGCCATGGCGCTCGAGAGCGCACCAATCGGCACGGCCAGCAATACGGCGCAGAGAATCAGCAGGCCTACACCCCTCAACCCTCCCGGAAAGCGGGCGCCCAGAATCATTCCCAGCACGACGATCAGCACTGACTGAATGACCGCAATCAGGGCAAGTTGAATCAGCCGGCCCGCGATCAACGCCACTCGGCTCACGGGAGAAACCAGAAAGCGATCCATGACCCCCAAATCCAAGTCCCGGATAATGCCCATCCCAGACCATCCCGCACCGAACAGCACGGTCATGATCACCACGCCCGGAGTCAGAAAATCAACGTATGCTGAAGCTCCGAATCCCGGAAGCAGGACGATTTTTTTAAAGAGCTGACCAAAGAGCACCAACCAAATGATCGGTTGCACCAGCGTGAAAGCAATGTAGAGAGGCTGGCGCATCAAGTTCCGAAAGTGGCGCAGCATCATATAGAAGGAATGTGTGAGCACTCTCAACGGGGGCCTCCCTGATCGGCTTCGCGAAACGTGCGCCCGGCATGGCGAAGATAAACATCGTCCAGAGAAGGCCGCGCAACGGTGACGGACGCCACTTTGACGCCGGCCGATTCCAGAGCCGCCAGTGCCACGGGCACCGTGGTGGCACCACGATCCGCTCGCGCATGCAACATGCGAGTGTCAACGACCAGCTCGCGTAATTCTTCCAACTGACTCAATACGAGGTGCGCCTTGCGGGCATCCTCAGGCTGCGCCAACTCCATGTGGATGGTGTCGCCCCGAAGTTCGCTCTTCAATTCCTCGGGACTGCCTTCGGCCACCACCCGGCCACGATCAACAATCGCCAAGCGTTGCGCCAGCCGGTCAGCTTCCTCCAGGTAATGCGTGGTAAGGAGAATGGTGATCCCTTCTTCACGCGCGAGGCGGGCAATCTCTTTCCACATATCCGCCCTGGCTTCAGGATCGAGTCCCGTGGTTGGCTCATCCATGAACAAAACGCTCGGGTGATGAACAAGTCCCATGGCCACGTCGAGCCGGCGCTGCATGCCTCCGGAATAAGTGCGTGTAACCCGATCGGCCGCCTGATCGAGGCCAAACCTCTCCAGCAGCTCCGTAACCCGCCGTTTAAGCTCGGGTCCTCGCAGCCCATAAACCCGACCCTGCAGCGTAAGGTTCTCGCGACCTGTCGCTTCAGAATCGACGCCCGACTTCTGACCGATGCAGCCGATAGCGTGGCGCACCCGTTCAGGATTGCGAAGCACATCGAGACCTGCCACCCGCGCCTCGCCGCTATCAGGACGAGAAAGCGTGGTCAGGATCTTCACGGTCGTCGACTTTCCAGCGCCGTTCGGCCCCAGGAGGCCAAAGATTGTGCCGGCCGCGACGCGGAAGCTCAACCCGTCGAGGGCGCGCACACCGCCCCGGTACGTCTTCACCAAATTCCGGGCTTCAATCGCCGGCACTTCGGGAGGAGACGAAGAGAGGGATGGATGTCGCACAGAATTCAATGACTCAACGAGGGTCATCAGCTAACCATCCGTTTCCGGGAAATAGCGCCTCGCGCCCAAATCCCTTGCGTGACAAGATTCTTCGCAGTTCCTGCTTGGCGCGGAAGATGAGCGTCTTAACATTAGCGCAGCTCAAGCCTAATTTTCGAGCGATCTCCTGGTGACTCAAATCCTGGTAATACTGCATGACTAGCGGAAGTCGATAGCGCTCCGGCAGGCAAGCAAGGGCCTCTCGAACGGCTTTCTGCTCCTCTGTTCGCAGTATCTCCTGGAGAGGAGACGCGTGGGGCGTTGCCGGTTCCGGCTTGTCAGGATTGGCGGGTTGGAAGAGCCGCTGCTCGGATCGTCGTTTGCGCAAGAGGTCCACGCAATAGTGACCCACGACACTCGACAGCCAGCGCGAGAAGGGCATCGCGCTGTCATAGGTTCTGACTGCTTTCGGCAGCCGGAGGAAGATTTCGCTGGAGGCATCTTCCGCCTCGGTTGAGCCGAGAAATCGCCGGCAAATGCCGAGCACGCGCGGATGAAAACTCTGAAACAGGTCGGCCAAGGCCTCTTCGTGAAGGTCCAACCTTTCGATTGCGATAGCGTTCACGAGTGAATCTCCACCTGCTGCGCCGCCATTGCCCGGATGCCTGCTAGGGAGAATTCTGTAACGTGGGCGATGAGTTTCTCCGTGTTCTCGGCGCTGAAAAAAGAGGAACTGAAGCCAGCAATGTTCGGATTGAGCAGCTTCAGCGTTTCTTTCGCTTGACCGAACATCAGGCATTGCCCCTGGATACTCGCGGCGCAATAAATCGTCTTCGGGTCGTTTGCGGGGCTACCAATCATTTCGCCCACCACCTCGCAGAGGTAAAGGAATTTCGGAAGAATTCCTCGCTCGAAAGCCATCTGCCAAATCGTTCGGTCGGAACCTTCGACTGGCTCGAGAGTTGGCTCAGAGGTTTCGTGGGCAACCAGCCTACCCAGCCAAAATCCTCTTGGATCGCCTTCATTTGCAAGTGCTTGAAGTTGCGCGCGAATGTAGGCGCGGAGCTTTTCTTCAGGCGATTTTCCTTTTCCTTCTTCAACCACTCTGGCCTGGGTCTGCTCCATTGTGGCTTCAATCAGAGACTTCCAGACCTCCGCATAGAGACCCAGCTTACTGCGAAAGTAATAATTAACCGCTGCTACGTTTGCACCTGCTTCCTTACAGATTTCTCGGACGCTGACCCGCCTGAATCCGCGCTCGGCCATTAATCTCGTGGCGGCCATGATCAACCGCTGGCGAGTTTCGTGATCGTCATGGATTGAAGAATTAACCATAAGGAATAAAACACTAATTACAAACAGTTGTATAAATCAAAAGTTTAAGTATGTCAATAAAATATATATTGCCTGCCTAAAAGGAACCTTTGCTGAATTCTCTCGGTCGGCATAGCTAGCGCTGAAGTTCACGCGATTTTTATCAAAAGCCATTGTCGCTTTCAATTCCTATTCATTGTGCAAAACGTATACCATCGTTTTAATCTGTTGTAAGCATTTGTAAATAATATATTTATTGATATGATTGTTTCTGATTCACCATCTAGAATTCACAATATTTCGCGAGTTCACAAATCAAAATTTCTCTGATAAGCTGAATGGCATGCTGTCCAATCTTGGAGAATCACCTCAAACCGATCGCCCATCGATCACTCAGGAGCAGCGGCATGCTCTGGTGCTCCGGGCGTGGGAAGCCATTAATTCAGAGCGCGAGCTTCACGGGGTACTGGCAGCCGTATATGAGCTTATGGAACCGCTGGTACCGGTAGACAGCATCGGGATCGTTGCTTTCCAGGGTGGAAAGCACGACCTATACGCGCTCTATGTTCCCGGCATTTCGCAGGAAACGCTGAATGATCTCGTGCGTGAATCGGCTCGACCATCGCAGCGCCCTTCTGCCCGGCCTATCGTCCCTTATGACAATGCTCCATTGCAGCCGGATCAACCGCACACTTGCGCCGACATTCTTCAGAAAGAGACGTGGCTTCCTCATGAGCAGCATCTGCACGAGGGAGGCATACGCGCCTATACGGCTGTACCGCTTTTTGTGCAGGGCACGCCGATTGGGGTGGCTTCATTCTGCCGTTTGAATCCGATCGCTTTCCCGCCAGAGCAACTCACGGTTTTGACGGACATCTCGCGCGCCCTTGCAGTTGCGGTAGCAAACGCCCTTGCCAATGAAGAGATTCGCAAGCTCCGGGATCAGTTGGAAGCGGAAAACATCGCCCTGCGCTCGCAGTTAGGCCAGGCGCCGTGGTTTGAGGATATTATCGGAGATTCGGCCGCATTACGACGAGTGCTTGAGGCGGCAGAGCAGGTGGCTGCCACCAATGCGACAGTCCTGATTACAGGAGAAACCGGTACGGGTAAAGAGCTGATCGCGCGCGCCATTCATCGCCGCTCGCCGCGTGCCCACGGCCCTCTGATCAAAGCCAACTGCTCTGCCATTCCGGATACGCTGCTGGCTTCCGAATTATTCGGCCACGAGCGTGGCGCCTTCACCGGAGCGATTCAACGGCGCAAGGGGCGGTTTGAGCAAGCCCACGGGGGCACGCTATTTCTGGATGAGGTCGGCGAATTGCCGCCGGACGCGCAGGTGATGTTGCTCCGTGTTTTGCAGGAGCGTGAGTTTGAGCGGTTGGGAGGAAGCGAGACTCTGCGCGTGGATGTCAGGCTTGTGGCCGCTACGAACCGCGACCTGGCTGGAGACGTCCGGGACGGGCGTTTTCGCAATGACCTTTATTACCGGCTGAATGTCTTCTCCATCCGCATGCCCGCCTTGCGTGAGCGTCCGGAGGATATTCCGATCCTGGTCGCTCATTTTGCCGCCAAATATGGCGAGCGCTTCGGTCGCAACATTGACCGCATAGACCGCCGAACAATGAAACTGCTCCAATCCTACCACTGGCCGGGGAATGTGCGCGAACTTGAAAATGTCATCGAGCGCGCCGTTGTCACCTCGCGGAATGGCACGCTCCGCATTGATCGTGATGCGTTCCCCGCTGTCCCGATAACTGCAAACATCGAGACTCATCTGCAAAGCGAGGAACGTGAGGCGATTGAACGCGCCCTGCGCATCTCGCGAGGCCGGGTTGCAGGCCCACACGGAGCCGCCAAACAATTGGGTCTGGCCCCCTCGACTCTCGAATTTCGCATCAAACGGCTTGGGATTGATAAATTCCAATTCCGCAGGCAGGAAGCGTAGCGCCCCTCCGACTGGCGACCTTCAATTCGTTCCCTTTTTCCGCTCAGCTTCGCAGAACAAACCACGTCTTACGATGCCGGTTCCGGTAACCGTAGATATCGCCGAATTTCCCTCAGCACACTCTGAAACATTTCCGGCCTCAGTTTGCCTGTCTGGGTGTTTTGCTGGCTGGGATGGTAGGAAGCAAAAAGGCGCGGCAGGTCACCGGGCAGCGTGTAGCAGGCCCCGTGCATGAAGCGCAGAGTGGAGCGGGGCGGCAGCTCGGAAATGATTCGCTCAGCAGAATCCGAGTCTGGCCAGAATCCCTCGTAAAGGATGCGTAGATAACTATCAAAGGCGATCCGACCCAAAGCTAGTACCGCCCGCACTCTCTTGAGCAACTGCAATTCACGAATGAGATATGGACGGCACCGGCGCAATTCTTCCGGTGTTGGTTTGTTGGCGGGTGGGGCGCATCGCAGCGAAGCGGTGATATAGCACCCGCGCAGCTCAAGCCCATCATTCCGACAAATGGATTGGGGCTGATTCGCAAATCCCGCTTCGTACAGGCCTCGATAAAGGAAGTCGCCGGAACGGTCTCCGGTGAACATTCGTCCGGTGCGATTGCCACCATGCGCTGCAGGCGCCAGCCCCAGAATCAACAGCTTGGCATTCGGGTCTCCAAAACTTGGCAACGGCCGGCCCCAATATTCCTGATCCTGATACATGCGCTTCTTCTCGCGGGCAACTTTCTCGCGGTAGTGCACCAGCCGCGGGCAGCGCGTGCAGGAGATCACGTCCTGCTGCAAACGTTCGAGTTCAAGACGAAACGATCTTTTCTCTGACATTGAATTCTCAATGTAGAATATCACGCGCAGGGCAGCGTCCGGTTTTGCGCTTCCGGCTGCGGTGCAGGGCGGCGCTTGATCTTTTGGTGAAACCTTTGGAGGAGAGATCCGAATGAATGAACGAGATAACCCTTCGAATCCGCCGATGCCGCTGAATTCCTCCCGGCGTGATTTTCTGAAGCGCGCTGGCGGAGCAGCGATGATGGCAGGGACGATGCTCGGAGCGCCAGGCCCCGCTTCTTCCAGGGCTTTGAATGGCGCCGCTCGGTCCTTACGGGAAAATTTGATTGGCATCCAGATCGGCGCTGTTTCATTCGTCGATGAGGGCGTCGAAAAGGTGCTCGACAGTCTTCAGCAGCGGGCCGGAGTGAACGTGCTCATGCTGGCAGTTTTCACCTATGGTCGCGGTATTGCCGGACGGCAGATCCCGGGCCAGCCTTTGCCGGATCATGGCGCGCAGCAATATGACACTTCAAGCTTCCAGGGCGGCGACTATGCAAACGTTCACCCCCAGTATTATCACCGGGCGGTCTTCCAGAATTTTCGGGCGCCCGATGTGGGAAGCTTTGACCTCCTCGGGGAAGTCATCCCCAAAGCACAGGCGCGCGGGATGAAGAGCTATTGCTGGTTTGAAGACGTTTATAATCCGCGATATCTCACGAACTTCGAGCAAATGGCCGCGGGGATCGACGTGGATGGGAGGCCTGCGCGAACCGCTTGCCTGAATAATCCGCATGTGAAGGACTTTGTCACCGCGCTGGTTGAGGATTGGATCAAGCAACGCTGGGTGCAAAGTGTTCGCGGCGGACCACGCCCGGCGGATGGCTATTTCGTCAGTTTCTGGCGTCTATTGGTGGACTATCCCGAAATCCTGGCATGGGAAAGACTCTGGACCGATAGCCAGCGCGAAATGTATGCGTTGATCTACGGCGAGGTTAAAAGCATCCGGCCTGATCTTCCCGTGGGGTGGCACATCTGGCACAACAATTCGTTCAGTCCTTTCTACCGCGCGGAACAGGATTATCAAAAATTTGAAGGTATGGCTGATTTTCTCAAGGTGGTGATGTATAACAATTGCGCCGGACCTCGATTAGCGCAATATATTCGCAACGTTCACTCCACCGTTTTTGGAGATATGCCTCCGGAAAAAGTCCTGGAATTTCATTACGAGGTTTTGGGTTACAAAAACGAAGCCAGTCTCAATGCCCTCCCGCAGGCTGGCCTTTCAGCCAATTACGTTGCCGAAGAAACTAGGCGGGCGCTGGCGGCTGTTGGTGGGCGAATCGCTATTTATCCGGGGATTGATATTGATGTGCCGACTGGGCCGGGAGAGAAGAAGACCTCGGCGGAGGATGTGCGCCAGGCGGTTCGCGCGGCGCTTGGCGCAGGCGCGCAGGGCGTGATTCTCTCGCGGAAATATTCGGAGATGGAGCTTGAGCACCTTTCGGGGGCGGGTCAGGCATTAAGAGACCTCGGACTTTGGAAAGGTTGAGAGATTCGAGGAGTGAGTGGACTCCATCGAATGGATTCTCATTTTGAAGGAGACAACGGAATGTCATCCATGACCAGGCGGGAATTCATGGCTGTTTCTGCCGGCTCTCTTCTCATTGCATCGTCAAGCGATTCGGCAGGCCAATCGTTGGATCAGGGGAAGCCCTGGTACGCCACCATGCGTCGCTGCGGGCAGATCAATTTCAATGAGACGGATCCGCTCACGATGAATCCTGACGCCTGGATGGATTATTGGGCGTCGCTCAAAGTGAACGCCGTGCTTCTGAACGGCGGTGGTATTGTGGCCTTTTATCCCACCCAAGTGCCTTACCACCATCGGAGCGAATTCCTCGGCTCGCGCGATCTTTTTGGCGATATGGTTGCGGCGGCGCGCAAGCGCGGTCTTCGTGTCGTGGCCCGTATGGATTGCAACTACGCCTATCAGGAGGCCCTTGAGGCACATCCGGAGTGGTTTGAGCGCAATCGGGATGGCTCGCCCCGCCGTGAGCCTGAATGCCCGTGGCTTTTTAAGACCTGCATGTTCAGCCCCTATTTTACCGACCAGATGCCCGCCATTTATCGTGAAATCAATCAGCGCTACTCGCCGGATGGTTTTTTCACCAACGGCTGGCCCAGCACCGGCCCGCTTGGAATCTGTTATTGCCCTGCCTGCCAGAAGATTTACCGCAATGAAACCGATGGCGTTCCTCCCGAGATGACGGATGCCCGCAGTCCGATCTATCGAAAGTATTACGAGATTTACATGAATCGGGTTGTTCAAATCTGGAAGTTGTGGGATGGGATTGCGAAAGAGAAAAATCCGGAATCCGTTTATGTGGGCAATCTCGGCGGCGGCATTTACACGACAAAAGACATCAAGCAGTTGGGTGAAGTGGCGGCTTGGTTCAATGCTGACCATCAGGGCCGCTCTGGAAATTCGCCCCTCTGGATCTGTGCGCAGCAGGGAAGGGTGGCGCAATCAGTGATGGCTGGGCGGACCATCACCAATGTGATTGGCGCCTATAGCAACAGCCAGCCGCTCTGGCGACATGTGAGCAAGCCGCCTGCCGAGACTACTTTGTGGATGGCGCAGGTTACGGCCAGCGGCATGGTTCCCTGGTATCACTGGCTGGGCGGATCGCCGGAAGACAAGCGCTGGCGGGAAACAGGCCGGGCGTTTTATGACTGGCTGGCTCTCAACGAACCACACTTCCGCAATCGCAGGTCGCTGGCGAATCTGGCCGTTCTTTATCCCCAGAGCACCATCGCCTTCTATCAAACTCAAGGCGCGCGCGAGCGGCGGCTGAACGGCGAGATCATCGATCCAGGCGAATACCTTCAGGGGCTTTATCACGCGCTTTTGGAGGGACGCTTTCTGTTTGACTTTATTCATCAGGAAAATCTAACGCCTGAGGCCCTTCGGCCCTACCGCGCACTGCTCATTCCGAATGCGGCTTATCTTCGGGACCGTGAGTGTGAAGCGGTCCGGCATTTTGTGACTTCGGGCGGCTCTCTACTGGCCACATTTGAAACGTCGCGCTACAACGAATGGGGTGAGCAGAGGGAAGACTTTGGTCTTGCGGATCTCTTCGGAGTCCATGTGGCTGGAGAGGTGATCGGCCCCCACTGGAACAGCTATATGCATATCGATCAGCCTCATACGATCCTTCAAGGCTTCGCTGGAACCACGCTGCTTCCGGGCCCTGAGTTCCGCGTCAAGGTAAGCCCCTTAAACGCCGAGTCGCTCCATCTGAGTATCGTGCCAACCTATCCAGCTTTCCCGCCGGAAATGGTCTATCCGCGTGTCCGACGCACTCAGGAGCCTGCAGCGGTATTTCGCCAGTTTGGAGACGCACGGGTGGTTTACTTCCCGGGAGATATTGCCCGCACTTCATGGCGTTCAGGCAATCCCGATCTCAGCCACCTCCTGATCAATTCCGTCCGATGGCTTCTGGGCGGCCAGCTTCCTGTTTCCGTTCAGGGCGAGGGCATGATGGAGTTGTTTGCCTGGGAAACTGAGCCTGGCTATTCATTGCATGTGCTGAATTACACCAACCCACACATGACCAAACCGTTTGTGCGTGAGTTCTATCGTATTGGTCCGCTGCACGTCGAACTCAAGATGCCGGGAGGCAAGCATATTTCAACCGTGAAAGCCCTGAGACTCGGTCGCGAGTTGCCATTTACGCAAGCCGCCGGGCGCGTCACTTTTGAGCTTCCAAGTGTACGGGATTACGAAGTTGTTGCCTTGAGTTTGTGAAATAGACTCAACACTCCATTTCAACCTTCATGAGGACTTGGCCCCAGCCCATCGATCCCTTGCATGGCATGGCACTTTCGGCGCTCGCTGCCGCAGGGCCTCTGCTTTTGCTTCTGGCACTTATGGGAGTATTGCGGAAATCCGCATCTGTCTCGGCCGTGTGGGGTCTGGCCGCGGCGTTCTTTCTTGCTGAGGCCGTATGGCGGATGCCGTTGAGACTTGCCGTTTTAAGCGCAGCCTTCGGGGCTGTCTACGCCCTCTGGCCAATCATGTGGATTGTGCTGGCCGCGCTTTGGCTTTACAACCTGGCGGTTGATACCGGCAGTTTCGAGCTGCTTCGATGCTGGATGGCGGAGCATGCTTCGGGCGATGAAGGCGTTCAAGCCATTCTAGTGGCTTTTTGCTTTGGCGCTTTGCTTGAGGGCACGGCAGGCTTTGGATCGCCTGTCGCCATTGCGGCTTTTCTCCTGGTTGCGCTGGGTTTCAGCAAACGGCAAGCGGTCAAGGTCTCCCTCATCGCCAATACGGCGCCGGTCGCCTTTGGCGCGCTGGGAATTCCTATTGTGGCGCTCGCGGCCGTGACGGGACTGAGCTTGGGGAAGCTTTCCGCTATGGTGGGTCGACAACTTCCGTTCATTTCTGTACTTCTTCCCGCCTATCTGGTCTGGGTGCTGGGGGGACGCAAGGGATTGAAGGCCGTCTGGCCCGCTGCCCTCACGGGAGGCCTCACATTTGCCATGACTCAATTCCTCGTCTCGAATTCATGGGGCCCTTACGCGCCGGATATTCTGGCTTCAGTGGCTTCAATCGTAGCCATGGTTGTACTCTTGCGTTATTGGAAGCCTGCGACCTCGAAAGAGATAGCCGGCCAAGGCTCGCAAGCGCCCGAGCGATTAAGCCGCCATGAGAGTCTTCGCGCGTGGTTGCCCTGGGTTGTGCTCTCCGCAGTCATGATGGGCTGGTCCTACTTGAGGCTCTTTCAAAAAGCATCGCTGCACATCCCTGTTCCGCACCTGCATGATGCCATCCTGATTACGCTTTATCAGCGGGTCTATGGGGCAATGTACGATTTCCAGCCTCTGGCAGCCGGAACCGCTGCACTGGGGGCGACCCTGATCACGGCAGTCCTTTTGAGAGCTTCGCCGAGTCTTATATTGAAATCCGGCCACAAGACAGCAAAGCAGCTTACCCTCCCGGGCCTCACGGTGTGCCTCATCGTGGCGCTGGCTTATCTCTATAATTATTCCGGCATGACCTATACCTTGGGCGCGGCTCTGGCAGGGCTTGGAAAGTTGTTTCCGTTTGCCAGCGGATTCCTGGGCTGGCTGGCGTGCTTTATGACCGGTAGTGATACAGCCAGCAATCTCCTTTTTGGGAATCTTCAGGTCGCCGCTGCGCACAAAATCGGCGTGAATCCGCTCCTGCTCGCCGCGACGAACTCCTCAGGCGCAGTCACCGGAAAGATGATTTCACCTCAGAACATCGCCATTGGCGTGACCACGGTGGGGCTGGTAGGCCGGGAAGGCGAAGTGCTGCGTTCCACCCTCTGGCATAGCCTGGTGCTCGCATCTTTTTTGAGCATTCTGGCCTTTCTGCAAGCCCACTGGCTGAGATGGATGGTGCCGAGTTAAAAGTCGCGAAGAACAATGAGGCGATTTCTTACAGGTCATTTCAACCCTCGGATTAATAAATAAAGCCGCCATCGTGGCGCGAAGCTTCTCCGTTAGATGAAGCTTTTTGCGCGGCAAGCGCTTTTTTGCGGCGGAGGGCCGATTGAATCATCATGAACTGCCCGACATTGTCGGCGTTTAACATGCCAACAAGTCGACCATCGTGTTGAACTGGAAGAGATCGGCAATGGCAGGAATGGAGAATCGCCAGGGCGTGCTCCAGCATGTCATGCGAATCCACCGTCTGAAACTCGCGGCGCATGGCATCGCGCACGCGCACCCCGGCGCCGCCTTGCGCGAGAACCCGCATCAGATCTTCTCGGGTGAGGACACCGAGGACGTGATCGCCAAAAACAACCGGAAAGTCCTGCTGCCATCCCCCTAAAGCGTGATCGATGGCCACGGAGAGTGGCTCATCAGGGTGAAGGGTTTTGAAATCGGTGAGCATGACCTGTTGCACGGGAATGCCTTCGAGAGAAGTTCGCATCAGGGCCATCGACGCTTCAGCTTCCGCGCCCATCCAGACAAATAATGCGATAAAAAGAAGGAAAGGGTCCGAAAACAAGCCGATAAATCCAAAGATCAAGGCCATGCCCTGCCCGACGTGCGCCGCCATCTGGGTGGCGCGGGTGTATTCCATGCGCGTGGCCAGAAGTGCCCGCAGCACGCGCCCGCCGTCCATCGGAAAGGCAGGCAGAATGTTAAAACCTACCAGCCCCAGGTTGACCACCATGAGCTTTTCAAGGAAGTTTCCTCCGGCCCAGCGAAAGTCTCTCCAATGCGGGTGGAAGCCCGTGGCCATGAGAATCGCGAATAAAATAGCCGCAATCACAACATTCACCAGCGGCCCGGCAATCGCCACCCACAACTCTTCGCGCGGCTTTTCCGGCATGCGTTCCAGGCGGGCGACGCCGCCGATCGGAAGCAGAATAATGTCGCGAGTCTGCACGCCAAACTTGCGGGCCGTCAAGGCATGCCCCAGCTCATGCAGCACGATGCAGGCAAAAATTACGAGCACAAAGACGACGCCGACGAAAGTTGTGGCCAGGCTCCGCCCGTTGGCATAATTGACGAACACAATGAAGAGGATGAGCAGCAGGAATGTGGCGTGCATGTAGACGTTGATTCCCGCGAGTCTGCCAATTTTCCAAGACCATCGCATGCCGATACCTCCTTAAGCGCCGCGTGTCGCTCAAATCCTCCGGAGCCCTGCTCTTTAACCCCAGTTTGCTCTCCCTAGATGGGCTTCGCAAGTCACGACAACTCTCTGCAGCCGTTTCGCAAATTGCGGTTGGCGGGATCCTGGGGAAGGTGCTGAGGGGGCCTCGGGGCTGTTGGAATTGGCGCGCTTCCCGATGAAGGCCTAATTACGCCGACTGGATTGCACGATCCGTAGACACCAGGGCCAGAGCTGACGCCCGAAGACAACGAATCAGGTTAGGTCAGGCCAGACCCAAGGATCGGGAAGAGGGCGAGGGGGCCTCAACTGGAATCTGCAGAAGCAGGTACCGACAAAGTGAGGAGTCAAAGCCGGAGCAGGTCCATAGCCGAGCGCGTGGCGTGAGTGCCGCGATGCAGATAGCGCAGCCGGTAGAGTCTTTCCAAGGTCAGGGCGAGGCAGGTGAGCAACCCGACGAGGAGCAGACGGACGGGATGGTGGTCGCAGAGGTGTTCCCGCCCATAGCGGTTTTTGGCGTCGTTGAAGCCCGGGTTCTCGATCTACGAGCGGCTCTTGGCCATCGCATACCCACAGCGGCGGCTGATTCGGTGGCGGGGAAGGTTGGTGAGCCCGCAGGCCTCGACGACGACGTCGCCGGGCTTATGCTGCCGATGCCGAATCACCCGCACCGTCGGCCAGCGCAACGTCTCCCAAGGATCAAAGTCATCCGCTTCCCACGGTTCGACGCGGTCGGCACCCTCCGTGAACTGGAGGTGGGGCGGCTGGGAACCAAAGCGTCCCTGGGCGGCCTGGAAAAGTTCGGGCAGATTATCCTTGAGGCGGGCGACCACGGGCCAGCCCACTTCTCCGGCGGTGTGCAGAAAAGGTGCCGTGGCAAATTCTCCGTCCACCATCCCGTCATCGATGAAGCGGGGCCCCAGACTCTGGCGCAGGCGAGCCAGCAGGCGCTGTCCGGCGGTGTACTCGCTGTCGCCTGGCCCGTAAGGTTCCACATCCACCGGCAAAGTGAGCTCCCCGGCTGACCCTAGCCGAATGGGCTATGCGGGAGTTGTCCAATTTCGTCGTCGAGTTACCAACGCCATAGCTTGTGTCTGTAGTCACAAGGCGATAGAAGGTGGTCATGAATGTATCGGTGCGCGAGCCTAAAGCCCAAGTGTCCCGCTATCTGGAGGATGCCCAGGCCGGCAAGGATATGGTAGTCACTTCGCGGGGGCGGCCGGTTGCCCGGCTGTCGGCTGTTGAAGGCAACGGCGTAGGAAAGCCCTCGGGCGAGGAGTTGCTATGAAGTCATTCGGGACAACTGCGACATGTTCGCCGGTCGTGCACCTACAGGTAGGCGCCGGCCCACAAGAGAGGGGCTATCAAAATTTCACGACGGGTGGGTGAAACAATTGGAACAGTCAAATTGGAGACACGCCGCCAACACCCGGAACGCCACGTCCTCCTTCACCCGCTGCTCGATCTTCCGCACGCTGTACACTCCCACACCGCACCCATACGCCAACAGCTTCGTCATCATCCGTGGATGGTAGCACGGCTGCCCCCCGCTCATACACGGCGTAGACTCCCTCCAGGTCCAACTCGTCCACCACGTCGCTGGCAAAATACGCCACGTGCTTCTTCGGCAGCCAGTCCTTCAGGCTGGGCGGGAATGACAGCTCTTGTTCCGGCTGATACGGCTTGTACGATTTCGACATGCCCCTTTTGTCGCACACCCCCGAACACGAATTCAAGAAAAATCAGTAACCCTCAGACACGCTCCTAGAACGTCTTATCCATGAGCAACGCCAATCGTGCCATACGATCGAGATTCGGCTCGAGTCCCCGGGCGAGTATTTGCCGAGCTTCCTCCAGGTTGTCGACAGGCTGTCCATCCTTTTCCATCGTGACCTCGCCCGTAACAATACGGACATCGAGATCACGCAGTAACTGAGCACGATCTCGAGTGCCATCCGCCAGTCGCAGCAAGTGCCTGGACGCTTGATCAATCTCGACACTCTGATGGTGGAGATTGGTTGCAATGCTCCCTTCCCGAAGCTGGTAACGAGCCAAAGGGCTAGAAAGGGGGCGCTCGCCTGGAGCAAGCGCCAGCCGCGGAGCATAAACGTGCAACTCCACCAGGTCGCCGGCATACATCCGCAAAATGAGGTTCTCGAGAGGCGTCGGGTCGTCAGTTTGCTGGTTGCAATCCCCGCCGACTCGCGTCTTTGCAGCGGCCTCCAGTTCCGTGAATGGCACACGGCGAGGCCATTGCGCCCCGAGCCAAGTAATCGCGGCTTTCGCCAGTGGGTGATTTGTGGAAAGCATCTTGCCGTCGGGCGCACGAAATTCTTCCGCCTGCACGGAGGCTAAGTCTGGATTCGGTGCAACCGGCTGCAATTGGGTGGCGACATAAAGCGACCGCAGCCGGTCCGATCGCGGCGTCCGGCAGACGGCCATTTCCTTGCGGCATAAAAGCGTGCGGCGGAACATGCGGCACAAGAGGAAGTCCACCCATTGCTCGCGCGCGACCAGATCGCAGTCTTCTTTGAAGGCCGTTGAAGCATCAGAGTTCAGGGCATGCGCGGCGTACATGGCCGGAAATTCCGCTTCACCCAGATACTGGAGGCCGTAGCGACTGGCGCGCTCGATGAATTCGTGGAAGTAAACTGGAACGTTGAAGGCTGCGAAGTCGTCGTGGTAGATCGAGCTGGCACTCAGTCGCCGCATACGCTTGAGTTCGCATTCGAGCAGTTGCCGGTAAGGGTCGGCCTCAGGCCGGGATTCCACAACGCGCTGGACGAACTCGATTCCCTGATGCACGCGTTCTTCGGCGCCGGAAGTGTGACGCGTCTCGAAAAGCATCATGTGACGGACCATATCTCGAATGTGTCCGCCGGGATAGGCGTTATAGCTGACATAAGCGACGCCATTCGCGGCCAGAGTTTCCCCGCAGATGGCGAGCACTTTCTCCTGTACTTCGGGCGCAACCCAGGAATAGACACCATGAGCGATGATGTAGTCGAACTCGCCCTGCGCGCGTGTAATGTCACACAAATCGATCTGCTCGAGTTTCAAGTGGGTGAGGCCGAGAGCTTCCGCCATCGCTCGCCCCTTCTGAATGGGCCGCTCCGCAAGGTCTACACCCAGACATTGGCTTTGCGGGAGGCCGAAAGCCATGGGAATCAGATTCGATCCATCGCCGCAACCCAATTCCAGAATCCGGCAGGATTCAAGCAGAGGCGGCGTCATTCCAAACAGCGTGGCGATGGTTGCTAAGCGATCAGGGTGGCTCTCAGGAAAGGGGAAGCCGGGATAAGGAACTTCATCAAAAGGGTTCGCCATGGCTTAACAGCCCTCTGGAAATGGAAACCTCAGGGTTCCAGATTCAGGCCGCTCTCTCCGGCCGACAATATCTAAACTGGGCCTCGCCCTCAAAGATGAAAAACCTCTCCTCGCAATGATCGTGAAAGCAATGCTTGATTCCGCTTTGCGGATGAAAGGTACCTTGGTGCAGAGTCTTCAGATAGCTGTCCATAGAACGGAAATCGAGCAAGCACATGCAGCCCATTTCGCTCGCTCCGTTGATGACATTCTGATACAGGCGATATTTTGCCACGTCAGTATGCGCTTTGCGATCAGTGAACGATCCTTTCACGCCTTTTCAATGTGCTTGGTCGGTTGGCGGCATGATAGAACTACGCACGTGAATCGATGCCTCCCGCGTCATACGCTCTCATAGTAACGGATGGAATATTGGGCGCAGTGATTTTCAATTTGCGGCCATACCTGCTGGTGGAGATCAGTCGCCACCCATTTCTGCTGTAAAGGTTGACTCTCAAATGCAATCGTGAGCCGATAATCCTGCCCCTCCTCCCGAGGGCGCAGCAGGCTAACGCCCCCAAATCCCTCCTGACGGGAGATAGCGGGCTGGAAGATTTCGTGAAACGCTTTCTCGAAGGCATTCTGAGAGCCTGCCTTCACTTTCATATCAACATGCAACACAAACATAACCACCTCACCAGACAAGCTTGAATACTTCAATGGCTGTTCCCCCCATCACCTGGGCGTAAACCTCGGGCGGAAGATCGAGTGCTTTATACTTGGCAAATTCAACCGGAACGTTGCTGGGCAGGTCAGATCCCATCATCACGCGGTCGGGACCAATGGTTGAGATCATCCAACGGATATCCTCACCCAGACACCAGGAAGTTTCGAGATAGAGGTTGCCGCACACGGAAGCGGCCACCTGCGCCTCGGCTGAAAAGACGGCGAATCCGGCATGAGCCAAAATGATTTTCAAGCCCGGGTACTTCCGGGCGGCAGGAATGCAGAGCGAGGGCAAAGCGAACGGTATGCCTGGGCCCGTGTGAACCATGGCCGGAATTCCCAGGTCATGCGCCGTCTGGAACACAAAGTCCCCGTCTTCACTGAGCGGATTCACTCCGTGGCCTATCGTATGCAGCTTGACCCCGACAAATTTCAAATCCCGGACACAACGTTCCACTTCTTGGCGGTACGCGTCGTGATTCCCGTGGGGGCTGAGGCTAGCCAGTCCAAAGAAACGTCCAGGATGTTTCACGCACAACTCCGCGATCCGGTCGTGAGTTTTGGCGGCTTCTTTGGCTCCAGGATAGGGTTGCACGATAGTGGCGTCCACTCCGCACTCGTCCATTCGGCGGAGCAATTCTTCTTCAGTGCTCAGCAGACCAAACACGCAGCATTCTCCCAAATGGGCGTGAGTATCAATGATCTTCAATGTCTTAGTCATGAATACGGCCTCCCTCTGATCCTTCGGTGGATTGATCTTCCTTTCTGGATGGCATCTTGTGCATCATTGGGCGTGACATAACAGATTGCTGAAAGACGATCCAAGACCATGCTCTTTCGAGCGGAGCGAGGAACCTCGTTCTGGAAAGTTAGGTACCCATGAGATTTCTCATCGTCTGCGGTTCCCCGAAATGACACGTTGCGAGGGATTTTTCAAGAACGTGTTGCAGCAGCGATGCCGGGGATCATTTCCTTTCCGCTTATAACGGGTGGGCGCAATCCCGCCTTCGCAAGAGCCAGATAGACAACAAATCCTACGACAAATGAATACAGGACAGATGGATTATCAGCTTTCACCCACGAGGCTGGTATCCCCGGCAAGTGATCGGGGATGCCCACCAGGAAACCGATCGCCCAGGCGATGTAACCCGCCCAATTGATTCCCAATCGCGGCCCGGACCAACGCTTTCCAGCTAAGAGATAATCCGCCGCCATCGCACCGCAAATGGGGCCAAACGATGCACCCACAATTGTGAAAAATCCCACTAAATCTTTGGCAACGCCGGTGATGGCTAGGATGGCGCTGATGGTCACACCGGCGAGGGTCGAGAGGCTGCGCGGAATCTTAGGCAACATGGTGCTGAAACTGTTGGACGCAATAAATGACGAAAAGCAGGTTGGCACCAGCGAGGCGGCAGCAAAGAGAAAGAACATGGCAGGCGCCAAAGCTCCCACGCTGGCAATCGCAGCCGTATAGTCATAGCTTGGTGGACCAGCTCCGCGACCGAGATAGCCGGCTACGGAGAGAATCGGAAGGCCACCAGCAATCAAAGCGCCAAGGACAATGCCGCAAATCCCGCCCAGAATAATGTCTTTGCGGTTGCGGTTGTTCATCCCAAAATCCGCGCCAGCGGCGCCAGCCGTGGCGAAAAAGCCGATCACAATCGTGAGAGCGTTCAGGAAGCCGGATAGCGGCGCGTGATGAGGAACTTGATAATGAGAGATTCCTTCACGGTTGGCCCAGAACACCATGAGAATCATAATCAACGGAACCCAGTTCAGGAACTTGGCTGCCTGGCCGACATAACGAATGCCTTTAATGGCAACCCATGCCAGGCTGTAAGTCCACACCACAACGATAACCGTGAAAAGGGCTTTTGCGGTTTGATCGAGCCCCTTCATGATAAAATCGGCTGCTACTGAGGTGACGACGGCAACCCAGCCGATCTGCAAAAACCCCATCAGCAGGCCTGGCATCAAGTAGCCCCCGGTCGTCCCGAAAGTGGAAGTGCCCACCACATAAAGGGGATGTCCGGTCTGCATCCCGAGCATTGCGGGCACATAGTAATAAAGAGCAAAGCAGAGAAATCCCGCCACCAGAAGACCCCAAAGGCAGATGCCCACATCGGCATAGCCAATCGTCGGTGCTGCAAGCTTCAGGTAAAATCCTACCCACAGAAAAATGCCAATGTACGTCGGAAAGGTATTTTTATACCAAGGTGCTCGACTGGTAGGAGGAACAGGGACAGAAAGCTTAACGTATTTAGGCGCCATACGCTCCACGGCAATCCTCGAATCAACGCTTTAATTTACGATAGAATGAAACCTATCTGGAACAGGTTGAATGGGTGTGAAATGCTGAAACCAGGCCGCGCCAAACAAACTCCAAATGTGATTATTTTTCATTGGATTGCAATAAGACCGAGTTTACTTCTGTTTGCATCCTCAAATTTCAGCGCCCAGAACAGCAGCCAGGCATCCGTTATCCAGGAGTTTCAAGAAGCGCGAGCAGCGGAACAGCAAGGTCAGTATGCCGCAGCCCTGACTCATTACCAGCATCTTCTCAAGCTCAACCCGCGACTCGCTCAAGTTTACAGCAATATGGGTTTGGATTATTACCGCCTGAATCGTTACCCTCAAGCTGCCGAATCGCTGAAGAAAGCGCTGAAGCTTCAACCCGATCTCCTCGGCGCGTCTCTCATACTGCGGCTTACGAAAAGCTATCCCGTCTAAATCATTTGCGTGTGGTTTGCAAACATTCTTGATCGCGGAACCACTCCGACACTACCGTCGTGGGGAATGAGGGCTATGCCATTTTCAACAACCATCGAACAGCATTCTTCTGCAGCTTGAAATACTCCGGCTGCCACATTGCGGGATTGTTGTGGCCCACAGCCGTAAACACGACGCGGCCTTTGCCATATTCATAGGCCCAGCCGCTGATGGATTGAGTCCCGTAGTGTTCGTAGGCCAGGCCGTCGATGTTCTCTGCCCGAAGAATGATGTTTTTGGGATCCTTATCGTAGGCTACGTAGTGCTGTTCATCATTTACCATAAAATCTTCTACACCCTGCGTGATGGGGTGATCTTTATTGACAATCTTCACCTTGAATGGGCGCAAGGGAGGGTGGCCGATATATGCTCCGCCCATGACGTCGCGATAGCTTTTCGAAGAGAGCGAAATGTGACTGCTGTTATGCAGCGCGTAAAACCCGTTTCCCGCTGTCACAAAATCCTTAATTGCCTCCCCTTGCTCCTCCGTAATCCAGCTTTTGGGGGTCTCTTTTGAAGATGTCGGACGCTCCCAATCGAAGCCGGCTTCCAGAAAGCGCTCGTAGTCGCTATAAGCGTCGGGGCCTAGATAGCCATCCGGCCAGATCATTCCATCGCGCAGGCAAATGAAAAGCTGATAATTGCGCAGCAGGTTTCTTGAAATGCGGTCATAGTTGGTGGTGTAGTCTATGGGAAGGCCTAGCTCGCGAAAAAGCCGATCCAAGCTGACACGAATATAGTCGGAGTTATGATAACGATCTCCAATCAGCGCTAGCGCGCGCGGGTGGCCGCCGGCCGTATCGGTGTCAATGTCCTCATGGGCGATAGCAGGCTTTCCGGCCCACACCCCCATTCCAGTCGCCAACGCCCCCAGGCGCTGCAAAAGATTTCTTCTCGATAGTGACCTCACGCAGTTCTTCATGAAATTAGTTCCTCAACATTCCTTCATGAACCACTCTCTCTTGCGCGTGACATCGGGGACAAAAGGGTTTTTGATTCTGCGCTCTGACGATCTGCAAGAATGTCCGCAGCCTTCTCCTCTTTGGTTCTGTACCCAATGGCTACAGCCTGCTCGCTACGGGTGCAACACTTGATTGGCTCGGTCCGTAACGGGGAATCCCATACCCTCCGTCCCTCTGTTTAATTGTGCGAACTTCGAAAAGTCGTATTTGGCTTCCTGAAATCGATGCTGCTTTTTGTGTACCGTCCCCAGCAAATAGTACGTTCTAGGATAATAAGGCGCCAAGTCTCGTGCCACTAGCAGGTAATGCTCGGCATTCTGAAAATCACCTAGTGACAAGAGCACCGAACCTAATTCATAGTTAGCGACAAAGCAGGTGGGGCTCAAAGCAACACCCTCCCTTAAGACAGTGAGGGCTTTATGGAGGTCCCCCATTTTTTGGAGCATTGCACCGTAAAATCCGAAAGGCTCACCATATCGAGGAGCGGGCTCCGACCTTTCGAGGGCTATGGCATTCAAAAAAGCTTGGGTAGCTTTGGAGTACTCTCCTAGCGCCTCGTAACAAAGACCAAGATTCTCAGACGCCTTCCTATAGCGGGGCTGAATTCTCAAACATACCAAGAATTGATCCCTAGCTTCTGAGTATCGCCCTATGCTATAGAGTGCTCTGCCGCAGTAGTACCAAATTTCGGCTTGCTTTGGATTGAGTTGTTCCGCTCTCCTCAACTCATTCACTCCTGCTGCGTTTCGCCCTTTCAGAATGTAGATTAATCCCAAGAGTTCATGCATGCGTGCATTCTGCTCAGATAAAGCCAGTGAATTTCGTATGGCAGCTAAAGCTGTATCGTATCGTTTTTGATGAAAGAGCAGTTCGGCCTCAAAAGCATAAACCTGAGCATTCGTTCCACATAATTTCTTGTAGTCCTGAATAGCCTCATTCGCCTTGTCGGAATATCCGTCCGCAAGGTACAATTCGACCAATGCGCGCACGTACCTAGTGTTTCCGGGTTCATTGGCGACAGATGCTGCAAGAGATCTCTCGGCGTCGGCAAAGTTACCCCCCAAATAAGATTGAATCCCCCGCGCGTACTCGTCTTCGGAGTCGCGAGTTTCATTACTTAAGAGCTCCTGGCGTGGAACATCAAACAACTGAAGTGAGTCATTTGACATAATGCATCTCGAATTAGGGCTTTTATTCTCTGGCGCCGCGACACACAGTCTGACTCCGACGACTTGGACTAGCATTAGAATACAGAAACACGTGCCCAACTCGGTCAGGGTGGTGTGCCGTAGGCTAAGCCTTGCAGGATCTATCAAGCCTATGGCCCCACCTGGGCGTAGATCATCATTTGGAGATAGCATCACACCTTGTAGGACCCTACTCCATTTGCTGAAGCTATGGACTATGTGCTCTCGGAATTGCAAGATGCCTTTCGGTGCCTTCGTTACCGTAACTTACCGTCCCCTACACATCATCAGTTCTGTGCTTGTGCCATATGAGCTTTAACCCGACTGTGGAAATTAATTGTGTGTCACGCTGGCGAATAGTACTTACAATGAGGATTCCTACCGTAAAGCATCCCATCGACGAAACGCCAGCGCCAAGATATTGATTACGAGAAGCCAATTTTTATACGCAACATCGACGAATGTCAATATTAAATATTCAATATCACATAATGAGAAACACTTGAAGGAAAGGAGGACGACCCACATTCACGGCAATGTAAGGTTGACTATGCCCTGAAGCCGAGTTTGCTTGAAAGGTCGGCGGCTGCCCGCACTACAGACTGAGCGAGAAAGGGCAGCCGTTCACCGTTCAGGCGAAACGCCGCGCCGGCGATGCTGAGGGCGGCTATGGCCCTGCCCGAAGAGTCGCGGACCGGCGCTCCAATGCATTTCAGCCCTTCTTCCAGTTCTTCATCGTCAATTGCGTACCCGCGACGCCGGATTTGCTGCAATTCCCGCTTCAGGCCTGCGCGTGTTGTAATTGTATTGCGGGTATAAGGCTTCAGTCCTTGACGGCGCACAAGCTCGTTAACATCTGCCTCAGGCAAAAATGCAAGCAGCGCTTTCCCCAGCGAGGAGCAATGGGCAGGCGACCGCAGCCCCAGAGTGCCCGAAATCCGCAAGGCATGATGGCTGTCGACGTTGGCAATGGAGACCACTTCCCCGTCGCAAAGAATCCCAAGATGTGCGGTCTCACCGCTCTCCTGGCTTAACCATTCCAGGTAGGGACGAGCCAGTTGCGCAAGATCAAACCGGGAAGCCGCTTGCTTCCCCAGTTCCAGCAGCTTCGAACCCAGCCGATACTTTCCTGTGACCGGATCTCGATCGGTGAAATGATGGCGCTCGAGAATTCGCAGCAAACGATAACAGGTGCTCCGATTCACTCCCGCACGCTCGGTCATCTCCGCCAGACTCTGATCCTTGCCGCTGCTTGCCAGAACATCCAAGATCGTGAACGCGCGTTCAAGGACCTGGGTTCGGTATGGAAATTTGCTTTCGCTCCGTCGTCTCATGCTGTTTAAGATATCATCAAGATGCCATTCAACAGAAAGCATGATTGAAGTCTAATTGTTTCGTTCTGACGGGAACCCATTCCGCTTGCAGGGGAATGAGCAACTTTGGTGGGGCTTTATAACGAGGACTTTTTTCGGAGGTGAGGCTAACGCTACTGGCCTGGTATGGGATACAAGTGGGCTTGGCAATGGGGCCCCCGTCCCTGCAGGCAAATCTCCTCGCAGAATTTCGACTGTACTCAACCATCTGGTAGCGGGGGGGAGGATCGAACTCCCGACCTAGGGATTATGAGACCCTCGCTCTACCACTGAGCTACCCCGCCTGCTGGACTACAGTTTGAAGAATCTTTAGTTCGAGAACGACCGAAAGCGGCCATTCCGGCAACACATGCCGCAACAGACTCGCGTCGCACCCTTTCATGCCTCAGGATGGATTGTATCCACTGAGACAATCGTTAAAAGCAAGGTTAAGGTATGAAGACTTTGGAAGTCAATGCAGACGCCGCCTAGTCTCTGAATCAACCGGTTAAGGCGATCTATCACCAGGAAGTTGTTGTCCTGCTTCAGTTGGAAATGGAATGCAGGATGGTTATCGGAGGGGAGGGAGCGTTCCATGGAGAACCAAGGCCAGAAGCCATACACGGCAGAGGAAAAAGTGGCGATCTTACGGCGGCCTCGGATCGAGAAGGTGACGGGGCCGGACCTGTGCGACGAAAACCCTCTGCATCCGAGAGTTTTCTACCGCTGGCTGAAAACGTTCTCTGACCGGCGGGCGGCGACCTTCGGGCCTCCGCCCCGCGCCGAGAAGCAGGTCGAGGCCCGTGAACAGCGCATCGCCTTTCTGGAAGCGAAACCCGTGAGCGCCAATGGCTCGCACGCTCACTTTAACGCTGTTATGGGTCGTATTGGTCAGACTTACGGAGCCCTCCACGCCAGACTCGTGCTTCCACCACAACCCTTCCAAGGTTTGCAGGCTGGGCGAATTCGGGATCATCGGCGAAATCATCATCTCGAAGCTGTCCGTAAAGATGAGGCTTCGTGGATCGTCGATCATGGTGATGTCTCCGGCCAGCGTTCCGGGCGCGGGATAAATGTATTTAGCTCCGCACTATCGTAAGGGGAGCGATGGGCAGCCATAGGGGGCAGAGCCTGTGCCAGCGCCTGATTCACGCTGACATCGACCACCGCATTCGACCCCAGGCTGACCGGCGAAAGGTCATATTCTGTGCCGTCCGTGATGTAGAGCACGGGCGTCACCTGAACGGAGTTTGCCGGCATCAGGTTCTTGACGTGAATCCTGGCAACGAAGTCGTGGTCCAGCCGCCAAAGCCCGGCGAAGATGCTCTGCGGCATTGCTGGCGGCATGGGCATATGCTCCGGCGTTATAGGCGAAGAAACGGTTTGATCTGAAGAAGACTGCGCCCGGACGGCGGGAAATTGGAAGTAAAAGAGCAGCGCCCCTGCAAGAAATAACGCTAAGATGAACTCGAAAAAGATTCTCTTCGATCCCATAAGTCCTCCCCAAGTTTGGGAAGTCTCAAAGACCGCTCGTGTATCGAAGAGTAAAACGTACTCCTTCCCGGGGGCTGCCAATTGAAATGTGTCAGCAAAATATCTGATTTTTTATAATGTGGAGATTTGCGAGTTCCGACCCAATGACTACGGGGCCACGGCCTGGAAGAGAACAGCAATGCGCCGGAACTCCCGCCCGCGGCATCATGAGGGGACTGGAGAGAATGGTCACTGGTGGCATTCGGACGATCACGTGCCCTTCGCCGATAGGATGGAGAATATAATAAGTCGCGGGAAGTATACCGCCGTTCTAAGAATGGTTTTCACATAGTCTCCCATGCTGCGTGCCACACCTCTGTCCTCCTCATCCTGAGCGCTCATCAAAAGATTTCGAACTGCTCCTGGTGCACACTCGGGTCGCTCTTGATGACCACGTCTTTGTGTGTGGTGGATTCAATCTCCGAGATCAGCACGCCATCCCGCGCCTTCAGGTGCGCGGCCACGGCAGGATTGACGCGCAGATGGAGAGTGTCGCCCTCAATCTGTGAAGCCATCTTGCGGCACTCCGAAACAATTTCATAACTGACCGTCGCGACGGACTTGATCCACCCGGAGCCTGTGCAGTAAGGGCAGGGTTCGCAGAGGGTACGCTCGAGCGAATGCTTTACTCGTTTGCGGGTCAGCGCCACCAGGCCGAATTCATTGAACGATAGAATCTTCGTAGGCGCGCGGTCGTGGCGTAGCGCCTCCTCAAGCGCCTGCACTACTTTGGTCCGGTTGCGGCGCTCATCCATATCGATAAAGTCGATCACAATGATTCCCCCCAGGTCTCGCAACCGGATCTGGCGGACAATCTCTTTCACCGCATCGATATTGGTTTTGACGATCGTATCTTCCAAACGGTTGGTTTTGCCCACGTACTTGCCCGTATTCACGTCAATCGCCACCAGGGCTTCTGTCTGGTTGAGTACAATATAACCGCCGGATTTCAGCCACACCTTGGGCTTCAGGGCCTTATCAATTTCCGCCTGAACTCCAAATTCCTCGAAGAGAGGCGTGTCGCGGGTATAGAGTTTCACGTGCCCAATCAGGGCTGGCTGGAAGCGATTCACAAAGTCTAGGACGTGCTGATATTCGATTTCGTTATCCACGCGGATGGTCTTGAACTCAGGCGAAAGCAGGTCGCGTAGAATACGTTCCACCAGGGTGAGATCGCGGTGCAGCAGAGCCGGCGCCTTCGCTCGTTCCGCTTTCGCGCGAATGTCGTTCCACAAATTAGTCAGGAAAGCGATGTCAGCTTTGAATTCCTCTTCTGTCCGCCCGGCGCCAGCCGTCCGCACAATAAAGCCGCCGGTGAGGGAGCCTTTGTTTTCCAGAATGATGTTGCGAAGGCGCAGCCGTTCCTCTTCCGAAGCGATTTTACGCGAGACGCCAATATGGCTGATAGTGGGCATGTAGACCAGATAACGCCCGGGCAGCGCAATGTGGGAAGTGATGCGCGCTCCCTTGGTGCCGAGCGGTTCCTTGGCGATCTGCACCAGGATTTCCTGACCCTCTTTTAACAGTTCGTGAATCTGCTGGGTCTGATGGTTTGCGCCGCGCGCGGTTTCCTGTCCATGAGGCGCGCCTGATTCGTAGCGCCGGCCCCGGTGACCACGAAACCTGCCCCGCCCTCTGCGATTCCGATGCGGTGCGACGCGCGGTCGGTGGGAAGATTCGCGCAAAGTATAGGACTGCTCCGCACTCTCTCCCGCAGCCTCCTTCTCCGAGGGCGGAGCGGCTGCGGGAAGGGCCGTATCCCCCGCCAAACCTGCCTCATTTGCAGGTGTTTCCGTCGCTTCAGAAGACAACGGAGAAGATTGAGAGGAAAAATCGGTGGCTTCGGATTCTGGCGAAGCGGATTCAACATCGTGCCGCTCCGCTTCAAACTCCGAAAAAGCCTCAAAAAAATCTTCCTCACGCCGCTCTGCCTCATCACTCTCGGACAACAATTTCGCAGGACCTGATTTGGAGACAGAGGATGACTCTGCTTCTGAAAGCGACGTGTGATTTTCCCGAAACTCAGACTCGGCTTCATCAACGCTCGGAGTTTCCTCCAGCGTGCTTCCAGCTTCCCCGGTTGATTGTAACGAAGTTTCTTCGCTGGAAACTGAAGGCTCATGGGCTGCTGTGAGGTTCTCCAATGGAGGCGAAGATGGCACAGGTTCTATCGTACCGCTCGCTTCGGCTTGCGCTGATGAGCTTTCGGGCGAGGTCTCAGCGGTTTCCGATGCTGCTTGGCCGTATTTGGCCAGTGATTCACCAGGCAGAAGCTCTAGGCCTTGTGAAGGGGCAGACTCCCGATCTTCGGCCGCTTCATGACGCCCCCCAAACCGGCCTTCCCGGAAGTGCCGCCCTCGACGCCGATGACGACGGCCAAAGAATTCACGCCGTTTGTATTCTGGGGCTTCTCCGGCGCTCGCAGCAACAGAGTTTGGGTCGGCATTCCCCGAAGAGGCGATTGGGGACCCCTGAGGTTGGCTCATCGCAGTGGGCGGGGTTTCACTCGCGACAGGCTCAGTAATCGCCTGGTGATGGGTTGGATCTTCGGCCGCAGGAGCTCGAGCCCCTTCGGTCCTTGATTCCTCCTGCGAAGGAGCTTCAGGTGAGGGCGCGCTCTCCTCTTCCAGGCTCATGCGGCTGGCTCGATTCTCAGCCTCCGTAAAAATGCGGTCGTACTCCTCGGAATCCTCGAAGAAGTCCGAAACGTAAAGAAACGCATCGCGTTCCAGGCCAATATCCACAAAGGCGGACTGCATGCCAGGTAAAACGCGATTGACGCGGCCTTTGTAAATTCCCCCGACCAGCCCTACATCCGTATCTCGTTGAAAATAAACCTCTACAAGCTGATCATCCTCCAACACGGCTACCTTCGTCTCGTGCGGGGACGAGGAGATCAGCAATTCCTTTGTCATGGAAACTCCTTCCCGGGCCCTTTCGGGAGGATCGACCTGTCTTTCAGGGATCAACTCCCGACTTTCCCAATGCGTCGTCGAGGTCTGGAATCATCTTCCGACCTCTCTCCGGCGCGCTGACCGTTGTTTTGGCTCGGCCGCATGGCCGAGCGCTGCCCGTCTCTGAAATTCCAATGCGCGCCTTGGGTCTGACGACGGCCGACTTCAAAAAACCCTGCAAAATTCCAACAAAGCTGGGGGCAAGCTCAATTCACCAGCCGCCGCACCCTGATGCTCATGGCGAGCCCCAATCCGGCGAACGTGAACAACACGGATGAGCCGCCTTGGCTCATCAGCGGCAATGGGATACCGGTGATTGGCAGGAAACCGATCATCATTCCGACATTAACGGCAACTTGAAAGAAAAGAACCGCTGCCAGGCCGACGATAAAAAATACGCCCGCACGGTCCCCCGCTGTTTGAGCTCCATCCAACAGACGAATCAACAAAATAAAGTAAAGCGCCAGTACAAAAAGCGTGCCGACAAAACCTTGCTCCTCAGCGAACGCAGCAAAGATAAAATCTGCGTGAGATACTGGGATGAAACCTAGCCGACTTTGCGTTCCGTGGCCAATTCCTTTCCCCCAAAGTCCACCGGAGCCAATCGCAATTTTGGACTGAGTGACCTGATAACTGGACCCCCGAATATCTTGTGTGGGGTGGATAAAGGTCATCAATCGTTCGCGCTGATAGGGATGCAGCATCCGCCATCCCACGGGCAGCATCAGGATCACCGCCAGCCCAAGGATGATTAATTGGCGTAAACGAATGCCAGCCAGAAAGATCCCTGATGCGATTGCTGGAAACAGCGTCAATGCAGTTCCCAAATCGGGCTCAAGCGCCACCAGAACAGCGGGGATGCCAGCCAACAAGCCAAGCGCGCCCAAGTCCTGCCATGTGACAGACCTGGATTTGCGACTGGCAAGATACGCCGCTACACTCATTATTATAACCAACTTAGCCATCTCTGACACCTGGAAAGTAAGCCCGCCCAAGGCCAGCCAGCGGCGAGTGCCGGCAACAGGATGACCAAAAACCAGCAGGCCAATGAGACCTAAAAGGGTTAAGCCATAGAGGCCTACAACTTGATCCAAAATGAGGTGGTAATCAATTTGGCTCACGATCAAAGCCAGAAACACACCTAGGAACACCCATTCGATTTGCTTCTTATATTGATCTGCGAGAGCGGTATGCATAGTGGTGCTATAAATCTCGATGATACCCACACCCGCAATCGCCAGCGAAATCAGGAGAAGCAACCAATCTAAGTCTCGAAAATTAAATCCCTTACGCATTCTTCACCCAAAGGTCAAAAGAGAAGTTTTTCAGCGAGAGCCCACGTCCTTTTAATTTGTGAAACGGCACTCACTTAGGGAAACGCACTTGCCTTTTCAGCTTTCACGACAGCCTGCTGGGAGATGCGACCCGCGATTTCCGGTTGCCTAGAAGGTAGCGGTGGGGGTGCCTGCTCCGGATGCCGTTCTGCGAAATAGGCCTTAATCACGTTCGCCGCAATCGGAGCCGCCACGGTGGAATGACCACCGTGCATCACCAGGACTGAAACGACAATTTCCGGATGCGTTGAGGGCGCATAGCCCACAAACCATGCATTATTTTTGTAATTGGCATTGTGTGCTGAATGTTGCAAAGCGACACTCACAACCTGGGCGGTCCCCGTTTTGCCGGCGATATCTAGGCCGGCAACGCGCGCTCCAGCCCCTGTGCCGCCTTCGTTCACCACGCCCCACATCCCCCGGTCAACCGCTTCCACCGTCCCCTGATCAAGTGGAAAAACATGCGGATCATTGGCAGGCGGATCGAGCTTCCACTCCATGAGCTCATCTCGGAAAGTCAGATGGGGACGATAAAAGATGCCACCGGAAGCCACCCCTCCGATCATGTAGGCAAGCTGTAAAGGCGTCACCGCCACTGCTCCCTGTCCGATAGCTACTGAGATGGTTTCGCCCGCATACCATTTGTGCCGAAAGCGCCTTTCAACCCATTCCGGAGTGGGCATAAGCCCCGGCTCTTCGCCTGGCAAGTCAATGCCCGTCTTCGATCCCAGCCCGAGATGCTTGGCGAAATAGGCCAGCTTGTCAATGCCCACCAGCTTGCCCACCGTATAAAAGTAAACGTCGCAGGATTGGACAATGGCGCGATGGAGGTCCACTACGCCATGGCCACGATGATGCACCCACGACCAGTCATGGTAGGTGTGGCCGTAAAACGTGGCATAGCCTGGACAATTCACCGTGTAATTCGGGTGAATCGTTCCGGTTTCAAGCCCGGCGACCGCCGTAACGATTTTAAAAACTGAGCCCGGCGCGAGTTGGGCCTGAATCGCCTTATTCATCAACGGCTTTTCGGGATCGGAGTTCAGTTGTTTCCAGGTTTTGAGGTCAATATGATGAGCAAATTCGTTGGGGTCGAATGTCGGCTGGCTTACCATGGCCAGCACTTCCCCGTTACGGGGGTCAAGCGCCACGACTGCTCCTGCACGCCCTCCCATAGCTTGCTCAGCAGCGAGTTGCAGGTTGAGATCGATAGTCAGCCGCAGGTCATGCCCCGGCTTGGGATCAATCGTATCCAGCGTGCCCATCTCCTCCCCGCGGCTGTTGACGACGATGCGCCGCATTCCATCCTGTCCCGATAAAATCGAGTTGTATTCGCGTTCGATTCCGGTCTTCCCGACCACGTCGCCCGGATGGTAGCGCCTGCCGGTTCGGGCGATCGTTTCCGGAGAAACGTCGCCGACGTAACCCAGCAGGGCGGCCGCAAAATCGTGCTTGGGATAAAAGCGCTCCTGGACCTGGATAAGGTCAAGTTCGGGGTATTCGGTGCGATGCGATTCAACAAATGCCACATCCTGCATTGTGGCGGATTTCTTGATCACAATCGGCTGAAAGCGTGGCAGATTTCTGCTTTGATCGACTTGCTGTTCGAGCGCTTGAGGATCAATTCCGAGACCGCGAGCGATTCCATCTATTTTTTCGGGAATCAGCTTGGCGGGGTCGTCGCGGTAAAGAAGCACGCTGAACGCGGGAAGATTATCCACCAGCACGCGCCCGTCGCGATCAAGGATTCGTCCACGAGGCGCGATGATCGGAAGGTCGCGGGTTCGATTGCGCTCGGAGAGTTGAAGATATTGCTCGTGATGCGTCACCTGCAGACGCCAATAGCCTGCAAGCAGAATCACGAAAACGACCGCAACCACGTACTGCAGGAAGGGAATCTTCCAGGCTGGAAAGCGCGGTTCTTCCGGAAATCGAACTTCCATGCTTCCATCGCGCGCCTGAGGGGCCTGGAGGGAACGTTGGGCATGGAGCTTCAACTCAAGTCACGCGCGTTCCACAGGCAAGAGAGCTAGCCAGGTCCCGAGGCTTATTTCAAGATTTTCTCATTCCCGAAACTAACACAAACACGGGGTCAAAACAAGATTTTAGAAGCCGAAAATCGCATTTGACATCGCCCAGAGCGGCGGGTAGCATAAAGCCAGTGACGGGTTGAAGATGCATCAGAGGGGGCGGGTAAAAGATGGGGGGCCGACGATGTTTCAACTCAGTGCGATGCATCTTCGAGGCCCGGCCATCAGGCTTCTTAAATCATGGGAGTTCACAATCGCGAAAACTTCGAGGTCGCTTGCCCGTGCTGCGGCGCCCGATTGACTATCGATCCGACTCTCGGCAAGGTTCTCCACAGCCGGCCACCTGACAAGCAGACTCACGGAAGGGATCTGGACCACGTCGCCCAGCTTCTGGAAAGCGATGCCGCGCGGCGAGACGCCCTCTTCCGTGAAAGCATGGCAGAGCAGAAAATCAAACCCGAATTGCTTGAGCGAAAATTTGAAGAAGCCCTGAAGAGAACCTCGAAGGAACCTGCATCACCGCCCCTCCGCGACCTCGACTTGGATTAGTCCATGGAGTCCGCCGTTCTAAGACTGAGCGCTATAGCCTTTTTGCTATAGTGGCGTTGTCATGCTGAACCTGAAGCTAGGCTAGCCTCCCATGAGGTCAGTCGGGAGCGTGCCTATCGGCATGAATTCAGGCAACGTAAACCACTGCCGCGTCATCTCCACACTCACCGCCCTTGAGCTCTTCCTCTGAGAGGATTCCTGGTTAAGAACCGGGCAGCGGTGATTATTGGAAAGAAATGGCGTGGGACAGGACACAATCTTTTCATTTTGTATAACTTCTGTATTCTATAAATGAGCAGTTCAGGTTATTCCATCAGGAGGCAAGCATGGGGCCTACAATTCGAGACGTCGCCCGGGCAGCGGGCGTATCCACGGCGACGGTCTCACACACCCTGAATTCCACAGGACGCATCGGTAAGGTCACCCGGAAGCGCGTGATGGCCGTCGCGCGCCGGCTCAAGTATTATCCAAACGGCCACGCGCGAGCCTTGGCCGCACGCACAAACATGACGCTTGGACTCGTTGTTTCAGATATTGAAAACCCATTTTTTGCTCAAGTTTTCAAGAATTTCGAGGTGCGGGCGCGCGAGCTAGGCTACGAGGTGATCCTTAGCAGCACGGGCTATAACGTTCAGCAGATGAAGCGCACTGCCGAACGTATGCTTGAAGAGAAGGTTCGGGGCGTTGCCATTATGACATCCGAAATGACCACGTCTTTGGTCGAAGAGATTATTGAGCGCGGCATCGCGGTGACTTATTTCGACCTCGATTTCCACGGCGAGGGGGCCAGCAACCTCAAAGTGGACTATCTGAACGGCATGCGCCAGGTGGTGGATCACCTGCATCAACTGGGCCACAGGAGGATCGCCTATGTTGGAGGGCAACCGGCGCTCAAAAACATTCTGTCACGCCATGATGCCTACCTGGCGTCCATGAAGGCACTGGGGCTTGAGCCGGGCCCGGTCCTGATCGGAAATCAGCGTTTTGATGGTGGCTACACCGCTGGCCAGAATATCCTGAAAATGTCACATCGACCGACCGCCGCAATTGCCGTGAACGATCTGACCGCTGCGGGCTTGATCAGCGCCTTAACACAAGGAGGTCTGCGTGTGCCGGATGATATCTCGGTGACAGGCTTCGATAATACCTATCTCGCCGCTTACTTTGTACCGCGACTGACCACGGTGGATATGCATCCTGATCTTTTGGGCCGCCTCGCCGCTGACGCCCTCCATCAGGAATCCTCCAACCCGAAACAGGCTGGCAGGGATTACCTTATTCATGCGGACCTGGTGATCGGCCAATCCACCGCCCCACCCCCCGATTAATCCGGCAAAGTAGGGATTTCAACAGGCCGACCACCCTGGGCCTCCTCCTTGGCAAGGAGGGATATTACGAAAGCGACTCTATATTTTTTCACGGCGGTTCAGTAACTCTGCCCACTTTTCAAATACATGTTTTCCGATTGCCTGGAGCGTGGGCAGGTAGGTCTGCGCCTGGCGGCGAATGTTATCATCGTTCAATCCCTCCTCCTTGAGTTCGTCCGCAAATGTTCGGAGCATGCCCTCCAGAATTTCCGGCACAATCTCCATGTGAAAGAGGAATCCATAGGCATTTTTGCCGTAGCGGAAGGCCTGGCACGCTGTCAGATTGGAGGAAGCGAGATTCACAGCACCATTGGGCGCCTCAAAAACATCTCCATGCCAGTGGTAAGCGGTGAAAGTTCGGTCGAGGCCTTTCAGAAGCGGATCGCCGAGGGTCGATTCAGTCAAGGTAACCGGATGCCATCCGATTTCCTTCTCCCGACCTTTTCTCACTTCAGCACCCAGCGCGGCGGCCAGCAATTGGCTGCCCAGACAGACGCCGAGAATGGGCTTCGACTCGCGCAAGGCACACTCAATCAAACTCATCTCATCGCGCAGAAAAGGATAACGATCCTGTTCGTAAACGCCCATCGGCCCGCCCATGATCACCAGGCCCTGCGCCTGGTTCAGGTCATGCGGTGCGGGCTCGCCCGCCGAAGTGAGAACCGTCTCGAAAGTGTATCCTCGTGATTGAAGCGCTTCTGCGATCAACCCCGGCTTTTCGCATTCCGCATGCTGCACGACAACAACTCTCTTCATGCTGGGCCTCGTGGGATTTGAACTGCATTGCCGCTTTTTTCGATTTCATAAGGGGATTATGCCTCACTCAGAAATCCCCGTCTTTAACGTAAGGCTGACTCCAGAGCGTGATCTGGAGAATCACTGACTTGATCCAGGCCTGGTGCATCTTTTCCACGTCTTCGGCGGCATGCCCTTTCTTCGCCAGAAAAGGCTTCAGTGTGCAGGTAATCGGATAGATGAGGGTGGGAAGATAGCGATAGTTGATGTTTTCAACGGACTCTACGCCGTCGGTTTTATTCTTGGCGGTGCGATGATGTCGAAGTCCAATTTCATATTGGTAATCAAGCCATTTCTGGTCGTAGTTCGCCGCCGCCGTGTCAAGAATCCACCGACCGAAGCGCTTGCGGACGGCTTGCACGTACTCCCCGTCCGGTTGTTCGTCTTTCTTTCGAGTGAAGTAATGGAGCAGGTGTTTATTGGAAGCCACGAAGCCATACCAAACGTCAAGAACCTGCTCGACTTGGTCCTTTAACACCTCGCCAGACATGCGAAGATACTTCACATCTTCATCAGTGAAAAGAACCGTTTGCTTCAGTAGCTCAAATTCCTGAAGCGTGATTGGCGATTTGTGGACAACGTCAGTCCCATAGGTGTAACCGGGGATGTGTCCGGGAGCGGGTGTTTGACTCATGATTTTCCTCCTTCTTTGCGATGATTTTGGGTGTAAAGTGCGGGCTTCGCCACCGACAGCCGGTGAAAGTCCGCTTTTTGCGAAGCGGCTTCATGATCCGGGCATTCCAGCCGCAAATGCCGATCGCCAAAGGGCGCATCCACGAAATCACAGTGATGCGGCCTTTCAGGGTCGGCGTGCACATTGGGCCGAAAGAAACGGCACGTGACGCACATGCGTGAAACAGGAATCTGCCCATGTTCCTGCAAATGGCGAATCATCTTGATGAGCGCGCGCAGGAAAACGGTCTGCTCTTCAAGCGAGAGCGCCTGGGCGGCTTCAAATAAAAAGTCAGACCAGAGCGCCGCGCGCCGGGCGGCGCGTTTCCCCTCGCCGGTCAGATGCAGAAAAACCGTGCGCGCATCCTTTGCGCCGCGTTCCTTCGCGACCAGATGCTTGGCCCTCAAGGCGGCGGCCGCATCGCTTGCGGTAGCGATCGTGACAGCCAGCGCCTCTGCCGCGTCCGAAATGGTCGTTTTCGCGCCTTGGGCTTCCCGCGTTTGGAGAACAACCAGAATTTGTGCCTGAGTCGGCGTCAGCCCGCGCTGGCCTGCCTGCTGCCAGGCGTGGCTGCGGATGGCGAGGCTGATTTTGTGCAGTCCCGTCGCGATGTGTTGCGCGGGGGGCATTGGTTCAAGCTTGAGGGCCGTTGCCGCTGACTTCATAATGATTAGGAGTCCTAAATATAAAGCAATTCCCCAGGCGGGTCAAGATCCGGTCAAGCCACCGCGATTCATGGCGGACAAAAGTCGGCGCTTCGGGCTAAACTCAGAAAGATGGCTCTCGGTAAGGGAACGCGAAGTCCGGACGTCATTGTGATTGGCGGCGGCCTGATCGGCTGCGCCATTGCGTTGCGGCTGGCTCAACAGAAGCTCCGAGTGAGCATTTTCGACCGGGGAAAGCCCGGATCCGAGGCCAGCAGTGCCGGCGCGGGTATGATTGCGCCGCAAGGCGAGACAACCCAACCGGACGCTTTTTATGAACTTTGTGCGATGAGCCGCGATCTTTACGCGGGCTTTGTCGAAGAAGTCGAAGAGCTGAGCGGCTGCAAAGTGGGCTTTCGGCGCGAAGGCACACTGATGGTGGCGCTTGACGAGACCCAGCGGGATGAACTTCAGAAAATCTACGAAGCGCAAGCAAATGCCGGGTTGAAGGTTGAGCGTCTCTCGCCTGAAGAGACCCGGCGGTGTGCGCCACAGCTTTCCAGTGAAGTCCGCAGCGCTCTTTTTATACCCCAAGATTATTGGCTTGATAATGTCCTGCTGATGCAAGCTCTCGAACAAGCCTGCCTGAGAGTCGGAGTCAGCTTTTATCCTGATGCTCGGGTTGGTCGGCTGCTGGCTTCAAAGGGTCGGGTTGAGGGCACTGAAATCCGCGCGGAGTCAGGTTCCATTTCCGGTTATCATACCGCCGGACAGTTTGTGCTGGCAGCGGGCGCATGGTCCGGAGAAATTGCTTCAACACTCGGCATTTCACTTCCGGTCAAACCCTGCCGCGGCCAGATGGTGGAGTTCGGGGGCGCGCCGGATTTCCCGTTGGTCGTTCGGGCAGGGCATCACTATCTCGTACCCCGATCAGGCGGAAGGATCATTGCGGGAAGCACCATGGAGTATAAAGGCTTTGAGAAAGCTGTGACGGGCGAGGGATTAAGGAGCATCCTCGAAGGTGCGGTTGCGATAGCACCTGTTGTGAAAGATCTCCGCTTCCGCGCGGCCTGGTCAGGACTAAGGCCCGACACTGAAGATCACTTGCCGATTCTCGGATACGGAGAAATAACCAACCTGGTTTTTGCCACCGGACATTTTCGCAATGGAATTTTACTGACGCCAATTACCGCGCAACTGATCTCGGAATTGATTTTAAAAGGCAGCACATCAAGACCCCTTGAGAGATATTCACCCGCAAGATTCCGTCCGGGCTATTGCGACGCAGGCAGGCACGCCGCACAGCCGGGACAGGCACCGTCCAAGTCATCCGTGACATCCTGAGCTTCAACCCTATTCCGTTATGGTGCAGACCTGACCACCTTTTTTCGCGTCTGCGATTGTCGGGCTCGTAGACATCACAAAAGACGAAGGGCGAGATTGATGCTTTATCTATTGAGAAATAGCCTTGACGCCTATGTCTGAAGCAGATTTCAACCTCTTCCATTTCCATAATCCACTGAGGAAACAAGTTGCAGTTTAACGGAAAGAGTCGCCCTCAACCGGAACGTGTGCGATATCCGGTTCGACCTCTATTTGGGCCCGAGAAGGTGAAAAAGGCATGCTTGGATGGAACAACCGCAAAGCCGCGGGTGTGATCAGGGTGGTGATCAGTACGAGCACGACGCAGAGAGAATATATTTCGGTAGAGATTAACTTTTGCTCCCAACCAAGGCTTGCCGCGATCAGTCCAACTTCCCCTCGAGGCACCATGCCAATTCCAATCACACACGCATCGCGCAACCCGAATCCTTTAAGCCACGAACCCAGCCCGCAACCAAAGATCTTTCCGAAAACAGCAATCGCGAGCACCAGAAAGAAGACTCCGATCCCCCCCGAGATCTTCCAAACATTCACTTCCAGGCCGACAGAGACAAAGAAGAGTGGGCCAAAAAAGGAATTGGTGATGGATCGAAGGTCAGCGACAATATCCTTCTGGGCAGATGTTGCGGCTGTAAAAAGCCCGACCAGATAAGCGCCCGTGATGGCAGCCAAGCCGCCAAAATACTGAGCAATAAAGGCAAAGCCGAACGCGAGCGCCAAGCCCATTGCCACAGGGGCGTGATGGGCCTGAAGGCGTCGGGTCTGCCGGAAGATCCAGCGCACCAGTCGAGGTCCAATTGCGAAGGTGAGCACACAGAAAACCGTGAGCCGCCCAAGGGTCAGCGCAGTTGTATGTTCCCAGCCTCCAAAAGCCGAAGCTGGCCTCAACAAAGCGACGACCAGGGACAGAACGATTAAACCCAGCACATCGTCAATCACGGCGGCGCCCAGGATGGTTGAACCCGCCAGAGATTGCAGTTGTCCTAACTGCATGAGTGTTTGGGCTGTAATTGAAACGCTGGTTGCAGTTAAAATCGTGCCGATGAAAAGGCTTACACTCAGAGCAAATCCAACCCAATGGCAGAAATATGTTGCTGCAGCGAGCGGCACAATCACGCCTCCTATGGCGGTCCACAAGGCTGGACTTACAGTTTTCCGCATCAGCGAGACATCCGTTTCCAGTCCCGCTAAAAACATGAGAACAACCACCCCCATTTCAGCGAGGATCCGTATCAAAGCAGGCAGAGCAAGCGATGTTCCTGGAGGCCCTGTATGTGAAAACCATGAATAGCCCCAAACGTCAATCGCTGTTGGGCCGAGTAACACTCCAGCGAGCAATTCGCCCAGGACAACGGGCAATCCGAGCCTCGCGGCCAATCCGCCCATCAGCTTTGACACGACAATCAGGAGGCTCGTGAAGATTAAGATTTGGAGTGAGACGCTCACGGCGAATGAGGTCCGTGTTTGAAGACAGGTTTGCCCGACTCACTTATGCCTTTGGCAGTATGCCCGAAGCGAGGAGATTGCGGCCTGTCAACAAGTTGGACCGAACGGCCCGCAAAAACTGCCAGGATCAAGATACAGCCGGTGGCGACCGGGACGATGGGGGCGTGAAAGGCAAAAATTAAGACCGTTCCGGCGGTAATAGCCGCAGAAACGGCGGCCCTTTCCCTACAGAGCGCTCGCAACAGCCTTTGCAGTCGCAGGGTATTGAACGGAAATCTCATAATGGTCACCTCACACAGCACGCAAAAAGTTTCACCCGACTCGTAGAACGGCCAAGATCACCGCCAGAATGCCCATTGCTACGGCTAGCCAGAAGGCAATCATCGATGAGTGCGTGCCCCAGTCCGGTCTTTGAATCTCACCCCGTTCTCGCTGCCTCTCTTCCTTAAGAAGTTGTGCTACCAGTCTCTTTTCCTGGATGGTTTCAGCGCACTGCCATGCTTGCGAAATCGCCTGGTAGCCTTCCTTCGGCACACGCAGCTTGAAGTAAAGATGAGCAAGCTTAAAATGAGCAAAAAAATTATTCTTTTCGAGTTCAGTCGCCTTCTTCAGGTTGTCCAGAGCGGGATAGATTCGGGAGGTCATGGCATAAGCGATCCCGAGCGCGATACGCGCATCCGCATAATCCGGATAGGCGGCTACAACTCTTTCGAGATCACAGGCTGCGAGTTTCGCTTCTCCCAAGTTCAGGAGATCAAGCGCCTGAGAGAAAATGTCGGAAACTTCAGCAGAAAGAGCTCGTGAGCCGCAGAGCGCCAGCTCTCTTGGTTCAACGGAAGTTCTGGCGGAGACCGTCAACTCTCCAACACTTGCCTCGGTTTCAGCCGGCATTCTCCAGGTCACACAGCACCCCCCATCGCAGGCTCAAGGCGTTCTGCCTTCAACACAAACTCGGGATAACCCAGGGCCCCCATCTCAGGGATATCCAAGCCTTCCAGCTCACTTTCGGCTGAAACCCGTTGTCCGACGATGGCTTCCAACAGAAAATTGAACGCGTAGGAAAGGGAGAAAACGAAACCAAGCAAAGTCACGCAGCCGATCAACTGGGCCACAAGCTGTTTGGGATCTCCATAGAAAAGCCCGGTAACAGAACCACTGACGCCATTCCAACTTCCGCCATAATTTGACGTGCCGTCGGCGAACAACCCCACTGAAATTACTCCCCAAAGTCCGCAAGCGCCGTGCACAGAGATGGCTCCGACCGGGTCGTCAACATGAGCTTTGCGGTCCAGATATTCAACGCTCAAGCAGACCAAAACACCTGCGATCAAGCCGATAATGGCAGCTCCGATAGTGTTCACAAATCCGCTTGGCGCTGTGATCGCCACAAGCCCAGCGAGCAAACCGTTGCCCGACATTGAGGCGTCAGGCTTTCCGTAACGCATCCACATGTAGAAAATGGCGCCAAATGATCCGGTGCACCCCGCCAGCATGGTATTGACCGCGATGGAGCCAATGCGCAAAGCGCCGTTACCCGATGCGCCTAGCGTGCTGCCAGGGTTAAAGCCAAACCACCCGAAGGCCAAGATGAAGCAACCCGCCAATACGATGACGATGTCATGTCCAGGGATGGCATTAGAGGAGCCGTCACGATTGTACTTGCCGATTCGGGGTCCAATAATCAGGCTCACGGCCAGCGCGCTTAAACCGCCCACTGCATGCACTACCCCCGAACCTGCGAAATCACAATAACCATGCCCGAGACCATAGTTGGTCCCAAGCGCTGAAAGCCAACCCCCACCCCATGCCCAGTTCGCAAACAGCGGGTACGTGATGGCTGCGAGAAAAACCGACGACAATGCAAAAGCGGCAAACTTCCAGCGCTCTGCGCAGGCGCCGGTTACAATGGTAGCCGCAGTATCCATAAAAACCATCTGGAACAGGAACAGAACCATCACCGCCACATCGTACGTTCCCCCCTGCGTCAAAAAGAAACCGTGCGTGCCAAAGAGGCCCCAGGGTTTCCCAAAAAGGTTGATACTGAATTCTCCACTCAGCGGAGCGGTGCCTCCGAGATTGCCGATGGCACCCACTCCGCCCATTTGGAGCGCGAAACCGCACACCCAATAGGCAAACAAGCCGAATCCATAAACCATAAAGTTCATCATCATAGTGTGGTTCGCGTTCTTGGCGCGGCACAGGCCCGTTTCAACTAATGCGAATCCGGCCTGCATAAACATAACCAGAAAACCTGTAATCAACGTCCAAACAAAATTGATCGCCACCTTATTCTGGCCGATCTGGTTCAAGGCGTCTGCCAGAGTGAGTCCGGTCTTGGAATTCGAAATGGGAACATCATTGACATTTCCGGTGAGCGTGCCGCCGGGATCACCCTTGGCCATCTGAGCCGGTGTGGGCAGGTTGGCCTGCTGTACATTCAAAGGTTTCGAGATGTCAACTACAGGTGGTGATGTGATGCTCCCTCCGGCAGTGGATTGCGGAATCGCTCCAAGGGGCACTGCCAGCAGCATAAGGGCCATGAACGCAATCAGTAACAGCTTCATAGAATTCTTCATTCTGATTCTCCTTGAACCTATCAGTTTCTTGATGGAAACGTCGTGCAGATTTTTCTTGCCTCATTCAAATGCTTGCCATGCCCTCGGGTACATGAAGCAGTACAAAGCGGTAACCAGACACTTATTCTGGAAAACCAAGAACACCACTCGTAATAGCAAGTGATACCGCGACAAAATGATCCTTGTTCAGCGCTTCCAGATTGCGTCCTGCACATGGGATCGGTTTAACAGCCCTAAAATTCCCACAAGGCTGATCCCGATACCCAAAAGGGCAAGAACCATTCGAACCGTTGTCGAAGACACAAAATTCAGTGACACGACGGGAAGCAGCCATCCGAAAATTGCCAGGATCAGTCCAACCAGTTTCATCTTCAACTCCTCGAAGAAAATGTCATGCAGTGAACCTCTGCTTTGCCGTCATGGCTATTGGCTTTTGTGCTCCGCGTTCTTGATGCGGCGCAACCCGGCTACACTGAATGCCAACAGTGCCAGACTAGCAAGTACCAGAACGGTGCCAACGATCTCCAGGTCATGAATGTCGATAAGGACTAGCCCGGCTACCAAAAAAGTAAAGCCCGTAAGGAAGCTACTGACGTAGGCGCCTTGTGCGCGATTTGCTGCCATAGCGATCTCCTTGAGTTAGGTTAATACCTCGTTGCGGTCATAATGCCGAGTCACCGCGTTCCTCGTTGCGAATGCGGATAGCGTCATCGACGTTGTAAATGAAAATTTTCCCGTCGCCTATTTTCCCAGTCTTGGCTGTCTTCAGGATTGCTTGCACGGCCGTCTCAACCAACGCGTCTGGCAGAATGACTTCAACCTTGAGTTTCGGTAAAAGATCCACGGTATACTCGTTACCGCGATAGATTTCTGTATGTCCTTTCTGACGCCCATGCCCCCGCACATCTGAGACTGTCATGCCGTCCACACCCACATCCTGGAGCGCTTCTTTGACATCCGTTAATCTGGACGTCTGAATAATAGCTTCAACCTTCTTCATCGATGGACACCTCCTCTTCAATGGCCGAAAGCGACAGATCATGCCTTGGCTAGATTCCGATTCAACCTCCCTGCCGTTAAACATCAAAATAGAGGGCAAATTCATGCGGATGCGGCCGAAGGCGCACGGCATCCACCTCCTTCTTTCGCTTGTAATCAAGCCAAGTCTCAATAAGATCCTCAGTAAAGGCGCCGCCTTTCAACAAAAATTCATGGTCATCCTCCAGAGCTTGGAGCACCTCCTCCAGGCTCCCCGGCGTGGACTTCACCTCGGCCTTCTCTGCGGGGCTGAGATCGTACAGATCCTTATCAATCGGCGCGGGCGGCATGAGCTTCTTTTCAATGCCATCCAGTCCGGCGAGCAATATAGCGCTGAGGGCAAGGTAGGGATTGGCCGAAGGGTCGGGACAACGAAACTCGATCCGCTTGGCCTTCTCGCTGCGCGAGTACACCGGAATGCGCACGCAGGCGCTGCGATTGCGTTGCGAGTAGATCAGGTTAATGGGAGCCTCATAGCCAGGCACCAGCCGTCGATAGGAATTGGTCGTCGGGGCACAGAAAGCCAGCAAAGCCGGAGCATGCGTGAGGATGCCGCCGATGTAATGCACGGCGGTCTCACTCAGATCGGCGTAGCGCCCCTTGGAATAAAAGAGATTTGTACCATTCGACCAGATGCTCTGATGAACATGCATGCCTGACCCGTTATCCATGAAGATCGGCTTGGGCATGAAAGTTACGGTCTTGCCGTGGCGACGGGCCACGTTCTTGGTGACATACTTGTACTTCATCAGGTTGTCCGCCATCCGGGTGAGCGTGTCGAAGCGGAGGTCGATCTCAGTCTGTCCGGCGGTGCCAACCTCATGATGATGCACTTCAACGCCCACGCCGATGCGCTCGAGCGTCAGCATCATATCCGAGCGGACATCCTGCAAACTGTCCATCGGAGGCACCGGGAAATAGCCCTCCTTATATCGCGGCTTATAGCCCAGATTCTTCTTGCCGTTTTCGCCCTCCTTGCCGCTGTTCCAGAACCCTTCTTCCGAGTCGAGGTGATAGTAGCCGTAGTTGTATGACTGATCGAAGCGGATGCTGTCGAGAATGTAAAATTCAGCCTCTGGACCGAAATAAGCGCGTTCGCCCAAGCCGCTGGCTTTCAGATAAGCTTCGGCCTGTTTCGCCACTCTGCGTGGATCGCGGGAATACAACGTGTGGTGGACAGGATCACGCACATCACAAATGATGCTGAGCGTCGGGATTTGAGTGAATGGATCGACAAAGACCGTTTCCGGGTCAGGAACCAGAAGCATGTCGCTTTCATTAATCAGTTGAAAGCCCCGAATGCTCGAGCCATCAAAGCCGACGCCTTCCGTGAACGCACTTTCATCAAATTCTCTGGCCGAGACGGAAAAGTGCTGCCACAAACCGGGGAGGTCAACAAACTTCAGATCAATGACCTGGATACCCTCCTCTTTGATGAGCTTCATTACTTCTTTGGGTGTCATGGGACAATGTGCCCTCCATGAATTGAGTTTTCAGGCGCGATTGCCTGGGTACTGCAGATCTTTCAAATCCTGAGTTAGAACATGAAGCCCGCTTCCACCAGGCCGCGAGGTTGAGTCCGATTCAGGCCGAGCGGACCGAACCCGGCGCCTGGTGTCATGTTTCGGGCTTGAACCAGTGAAAATTCTCCGCGGACAAAGAACCCGTGATCAACAAAAGTCGGAGTCAGCGTAATCGACCACGCCGAACTGCCCGGACCATAAAGCAGATTGACGGCGCTCTCGGCCAGATTCCCTGTGCTTGAAATATATTCGCCCCGCCCCGCGAGGGATATGTGATGCTTGAAATTGTAGGTCACGAGAAGCGCTCCTCCCCGCGTCGCTGCGCCGTGTGTGATGCCGATCTTTGCATCCGTCGGCACATTGGTGTATTGAAAATATGGGTTGATGACCCAGGACTCGTGGCTGTAAGTGTATAGCACGTTGTAGATTTGGCCGTTGTTCTGCACGGGCGTTCGAAGCGTGGTAAAGGCGGTGTGCCCCAGGTTGCCACCGCCCACGAACGCCAGAGTATTTGCTGAATTCAAGGCATAACTCACCGTGCCCGTAAGCCAGGTGTAACGGTTCGAATAAAAGCCGTCGTTCCACGAAATGGATCCGCTCAGGTGACCGATGCTGTCGTTGATCTGCACGCCGCGATTGACCGCGTTCTCCTGGTTCCACAGAAGGCCGCGTTCGATGTTCATGTTCTCAAAGTCAAACGTATATTCGGCGCCGATCAGTGTGGGCAGTGCGCCAATCAGGATCGAGAAATTGCCTTTGGGGGCCAGCTTAAGATAGCCTTGGGGGAAGGCGCCATAAAAGTCATTCACTGTGTTGACGGTTGAAAGAAATGGAACGCCCAGGGCGGGCAGGTTATAAGCCCCCGCTTGAAGGTAAAATTGCCACCAGCCCGTGTTCTTCTCGATAAAGACCTGGCCGTTACTCAAATCCCAGTGGCTCGCCTGATCACCCGGAATCCAATTCCCTTGCAAAAACCCGATGCCGCTCACGACTCCCCCGATGTTCACTTTTCCGAGCGGGCCGGCGTTGAACGCCAACGTGGAGGGAACCTGTAGCGGGCCGGACATGGAAGGTGCAGGCAATGTTTGCGCGCCGGCGCGCCACACAGCCAGCGGCAGCACGCTGATCGCGTACAGGAGAGCGACAAACCTCAGTATTCCCTTACGACCAATGATGCCCGTCATCATAAAATCAATCTCCCTTCGTTCTTTGCGCCAAGCCCCTCTCGGCTGCGTAGCCCCGCAACCTGGATTGACAATACGGGTTGTTTGTAAGCAGGGTCAAACAAATAGTTTTTCTGTAAGTTATAAAGAGAGCTTGGCCAAAGAAAATTTATGAAAAACATAAGCAATTTCTCGTGTCGGGCCTTACTGAAGCCGGGGGTAATTCCCGGCAAGTCCAATCGAAATCCCTTCGGAATCGATTCGATTCGGATGTCCGTCGACAGCCGTTGAGGAGACCGCGGCCTTGAGAAGTGCAGCGCTCAAAGCCGCAAGGGGAGAAGAGCGGAAGCAGAAGGAAAGGAATAGCCTGACAAATTATCGTCGGACCTTGTGAATCAGACCCAGCCGATGAGAGTCCTGTGAAAGCTGACGGATGATTTGCATAAACGCCTTCAGGGCCGGCGAAGGATCGTCGCGGCGCCAGACCACCGTCATCGCTGAGCGCGCCAAAGGCTTGCGGATGTGGACGTAGGAGACGCCCTTCATGCGAAGATTGCTGATGGAGGCAGGGACAATCGCCACGCCGATTCCCGCCGCAACCAGGCTGACGATGGTTTGCATCTCGTTGGCCTCCTGCACGATGTGCGGGCTGAAGCCCGCCTGCCCACACAGGCTGAGGATCTGATCATAAAAGCCGGCACCGAGAGCACGTGGGAAAATGACAAAAGGATCTTTAGCCAGATCCTGCAAGCAGATGCTCTCGCGCCCAGCCCGGGGATGCATTCGCGGAAGAGCTGCCATCAAAGGCTCTTCAAACAGCCTGACCTGAGCCAGGGCGGGATCATCAATACGGGAGCGAACGAATCCGGCGTGCAATCGTCCCTCGCGGAGCAATTGGAACTGGGCCGAAGGGCCAAGCTCCTGGAGGACAAGTTCTACGCGCGGGAATCGCTCGCGAAACAAACGCAATGTTGGCGGAAGCGCCTGGTAAACGGCTGAATCCACAAAGCCTACCGCGAGCTGACCCACCTCGCCTCGCGCGGCCTTTCGCGCCACACAAATGGCCTGCTCCGCCTGCGCCAGAGTGCGGCGTGCTTCCTCCAGAAATGTCTGGCCGGCATGAGTAAGCTGCACGCGCCGCCGCGTGCGCTGAAACAGTTGAACCCCAAGCTCCTCTTCCAGCCTCCGGATTTGCTGGCTGAGAGGCGGCTGGGCCATATGCAATCTCTCAGCGGCGCGGCCAAAGTGCAACTCCTCCGCCACGGCCGTAAAGTAACGCAAGTGTCGAAGTTCCACAGACGAATCATATCATGAACGTCTTAATTCAGTATGAATAATATATTTGAAATGAGTTTCGCTTTTGATTAATCTGATCTATTCATCACAATCCGGAAGTAGTTTGCCGTTTTGTTCCGGACGATCGTGATAGTCTCCCGAACCCAGAACCTCTCAACCAGCCAGGAAGCTCGCCAATGTGGCTTGTCCGTCTTGCGCTCAGACGCCCCTACACCATGGCCGTCGCGGCCTTGCTGATTCTTCTCATGGGTATCCTCTCCGCCACGCGCATGATTGTGGATATCTTCCCGACCATCGATATCCCGGTTGTGATGGTGGTATGGAATTATCCCGGGTTATCGGCGCTCGAGATGGAGCGCCGCGTGGTGATCATCAGTGAGCGCGCCTACTCCACAACCGTCAATGGGATTGAGCGCATTGAATCTGACTCGATTCCGGGCGTGGGCTTGCTCAAAGTTTATTTTCAACCGGGAACGGATATTGGCGCCGCGATCGCACAGATTTCCTCCGTCTCCTCAACGCTTCTGCACATTGCACCGCCGGGTATGATGCCGCCGGCTGTGATTCAGTTCAACGCCTCCAACGTTCCCGTCGTGCAGATGACGCTTTCCAGCAACAACCTCTCGGAACAAGCCATCTACGACTACGCCCTGAATTTCATCCGGGTTCAGCTCTTTACGATTCCAGGGCTCTCCACTCCGGCGCCGTTTGGGGGGAAGCAGCGCGAGATCATGGTGAGCCTCAATCCCCAGGCGATGTCGGCCAAGGGACTCTCCGCCCAAGACATTGTTGCCGCGCTGCAGAGATCGAACGTCATTGTGCCGGCCGGAACGGCACGAATGGGAAATACGGATTACAACATCCTGTTGAATTCCAGCCCTAGCCTGGTGCAGGAATTCAATGAACTCCCTGTGAAGGTGGTCGGCAACGCGGAGGTGTTGCTGGGCGATGTGGCACACGTGGCAGATAGCTTCGCCCAGCAGGAAAACCTGGTGCATGTCAACGGCAAGCGCGCCGCCTACTTAACCATCCTAAAACATGCTGATGCCTCAACGCTCAAGGTGGTGGACGCGGTGCGTCATGCCCTGCCGGCCATTCGCGCCGTAGCGCCGAAAGGCCTCAATATCCGGCTCGATTTTGACCAATCTGTTTTTGTGCGCGGGGCAATCAAGGGGGTTATTCGGGAAGCGGCCATCACCTCCGGCCTGATTTCGCTGATGATTCTGATTTTCCTCGGAAGCTGGAGAAGCATGGTCATTGTGAGCACGTCGATTCCGCTCGCTATCCTGACGGGTGTCGTGGTTCTGAACCTGGCGGGAGACAGTCTGAATCTTATGACGTTAGGAGGACTCGCGCTGGCAATCGGAATGCTGGTGGATGACGCGACCGTTGAAGTGGAGAATATTCACCGCAATCGCGCGCTGGGAAAGCCGCTGACCGTGGCGATTCTCGACAGCGCGCAGCAAGTGGCGACGCCGGCGATTGTTGCCACGTTGGCGATCTGTATTGTCTTCTTCCCTGTCACCCTGCTCTATGGGCCGGCCAAATATTTGTTCACTCCATTAGCCCTCGCTGTTGTGGCTTCGATGCTGGCTTCTTACCTCCTCTCGCGCACACTGGTCACCACCATGTCTCGCCTGCTGATGGAAAGTGAACGACACGTTGCAGGCAGTCCGGAAGCGGAGGAAGCGTCGTCCCGCAGCGGGATTCTCCATCGCGTGAGTATTGCTTTTAATCGTCTGCGCGATCAGGGCTTCACCCGCTTTCAGAATTTTTACGCCAAAATACTGGAGACCGTGCTGGCACATCGAGTGTTCACACTTGTCGCGGGCGTGCTTCTGCTGGTTGTCACCGCCACTCTGGTGCCTGCCGTCGGCATGGATTTATTCCCCTCCGCCGACGTGGGCCTGATGCGGTTGCACTTTCGCGCACCGCCAGGAACGAGGATTGAACAGACCGAGCGTGAAGTGCTCCAGGTTGAGAATCGCATTCGTCAGCTTATCCCGGCCGGTGAACTGAACCAGATCAGCGACATGATCGGGGTGCCGATTTACTACAACTTGGGCTTTGTGCAAACCGATAACGTGGGAGAAATGGATGCCGAGATTCTCGTCTCGCTCAAGCAACATCACCACCCGACCCGTGATGACCAGCGTCTGTTGCGGGCGGAACTGCCTCGCGAATTCCCGGGGTGCAGTTTCTATTTTGCGGCGGCGGATATTGTGAACCAGGTGCTGAATTTCGGCCTCTCGGCGCCCATTGATGTGCAAGTGACCGGTCCGGATTACGATCAGAGCGTCACCTACGCGCGGAGGCTATTTAACGAGATAGAAAATATTCCGGGTGCTGCAGATGTGCACATCAAGCAGGTGCTCAATTATCCGGCGCTGATGGTGAACGTAGACCGCCAGCGAGCGGCGCAGCTTGGGATGAGCCAAAGTGACGTGGCGAACAGTCTGCTTATCGCGCTCTCGTCAAGCTCTTTGGTCTCACCGTCCTATTATCTCAATCCGGCCAACAATGTGAATTACATTGTGGCGGTGCAAGTGCCTTTTCAACAGATTGATTCTGTGCGCAGCTTGCTGTCCACGCCGCTAACTCCGCCTTCTGCAAGCGTCCTGAATCAGCCCAGTCCCACCCCACAGCCCACTGATCTGCCGCGGTGGCCGTCGCAGTTGCTTTCGAGCGTAGCTCACGTCTCTCCAGAAGGGATTCCGGAAGAAATTAGCCACTACACGGTGCAGCGCGTGATCGATGTTGAGGCCAATGTGGACGGACGCGACCTCGGAGGCGTTGCAAGCGACATTCTTCAGAAGATCAAAGGCCTTGGCAAGCTGCCGCCCGGCCTTCAGGTGATGCTCCGCGGCCAGTATGAAGTGATGATCAGCTCCTTCCGCAGCCTGGGCCTGGGGCTGATTCTTGCCATCCTGCTGGTTTATTTCCTGATGGTTGTTCTGTTTCAATCGTGGCTGGATCCTTTCATCATCATGATGGCGGTCCCCGGCGCTCTCGCGGGAATCATCTGGATGTTAGCCTTGACGAATACGACGATTAATGTGGAATCGCTGATGGGTTCCATCATGGCGGTGGGGATCGCAACTTCAAACTCGATCCTATTGGTGAATTTCGCGAATGATGTTCGCGTGGAGAAAGGCCTCTCCCCCATTGAAGCAGCCCTCGAGGCTGGGAAAACTCGTTTGCGACCCGTGCTGATGACCGCTCTGGCGATGATCATTGGAATGATTCCCATGGCACTCGCGATGGGCGAGGCGGGCGAACAGAACGCCCCTCTGGGTCGCGCGGTGATCGGCGGCTTGATTGTGGCTACGGTAACGACCCTTTTCATCGTTCCTGTCATCTATTCCCTGCTTCGCCGGGAATTACCCACCAAGCACTTGCTGGACGAACGGTTCCGCGCTGAAGAGCAGGGGGAGAGAACGCGCCGTGCGCTTTACGATGAATTCGGCGGGTAGCGATCCTTGATGATTCAAGGCTGTCCGGTCACCGCAGGGCCATTCAATCCGGCAGCATCGATAAGTGAAATATGACCGAAGCTCAAGGGAGGGAGAAAAACTCCTGGTTCGCAACCACGATCCTGTACCTGACAGGACTTGTACTGGTCCTGGTTGCCTTCATTCTTGTGAATCGGATGAAGGCCGTTAAGGCGAAGCAGATGGCATTGGATCTTCATGAGCGTCAGGCGCTCGCCCAGGCGGGCCCTCGCGTGGAAGTGGTGACGGTAACCAATGCGCCGGCTGTTTCCTCCATCACTTTGCTTGGGGAAACGCATCCTTACCTGGAATCCACCCTGTACGCCAAAGTGAGCGGCTATCTGAAATCGATCTATGTGGACAAGGGCGACCGGGTGGAAGCGAACCAGGTGCTGGCGGTGATTGAGTCCCCGGAGACCGATGCGCAATATCGTGCTGCGGTGATCAACGCCCGGAATCTCAGCGTCATCGCACAGCGCGATCTGAACCTGGTAAAGCGCGATATGATCGCGCAGCAGGATGCGGACACGGCGGTGGCCAACGCACGCGTGGCGCAACAGGACGTGGCAAACCTTGCCACGCTGAAGTCCTACGAGACGATTCGCGCGCCTTTTGCCGGCATGATTACTGCGCGCTACGCTGATCCAGGGGCCCTGGTGCAGGCAGCCACAAGCTCGCAAACCAGCGCCTTGCCGCTGGTGCGAATCTCGGAAACGGACCGCGAGCGCGTCTACATTTATCCCGACCAGAGAGACGCTGCTTATATTCGAGTGGGTGATCCCGCCGAAATCACCGATCCCGCAAACTCCACGGTACGGATTGCAGCGCGTGTCACACGGCTGAGCGGCGAGTTCGATCCCGAAACGCGCACCATGCTGACGGAAATTGACTTTGATAATCGCAGGGGGTTGATTCCGCCTGGGAGTTTCGTTCGCGTTACCCTCAAATTGCGCAATCACGCGCGTGGGCTCGAGATCCCTGCGGAGGCGCTTGTTTTGCGTGGAACGAGGACCTTTGTTGCCCTGGTGAGATCCGATAATCGGGTCACTTACCGTCCTGTGACGGTGACGAATGATGACGGAGTCCATGTGAGCGTCAGTTCAGGACTGCGCGTGGGTGACCGGATCGCCTTAAACATTGGAGACAATGTGCCGGAGAACGGCAAAATACAACCGGTGACAGTCTCCCTTCGATGATCCGGAGGAGAACGATGAGGAAAGCCTGTTTTCTGATCTTATCTTTCCTGCTTTTCGGCCCAGCACTTCTTGCGACAAACTCTCATCCAGCCCTCTCCCTGGAGCAATGCATAGCAATTGCCCTGAAGCGGAACCCGGACATTGCGGCGGCGCAGGCCTTGGTCGCAGCCGCCAAGGCCAATATGAAGGTTGCACACGCCGGATATTTGCCGCAAGTCGATATTGGCCAGTCGTACATCCGCCAGACGTACAATTACACGGCGAACCCTGGAACGCCTCCGGCCGTCTGGAGGCTCTTTTACAAAGGGCAATCGAATGCCAACGCACCCTACTATTACGCCGGGCTGAATCTTTCGCAAAACTTATTGGATTTTGGCCGCACAAAGGGAGCCATTGAATCCAGCCAGGCGCAATTCCAGGCGGCCCAACACAATCTGCGCTTCGTGCGCGATCAGGTTGACTACAACGTGCGAACCGCTTATTTCACGGTGATTGCAGCGCGCGAAACGGTCGAAATTCAGAAGGCGGCGGTGGCCGATGCCCAGCGGCACCTGGATCAGGCGCAGGCGTTTCATCAATACGGAACGGCCCCTAAAATTGATGTCACGCGTGAGCAATTAGCCCTCGCGAACGCCAGACTGGCCTTGCGCCAGGCAGAAGAGAACCTGGAAGTCGACCGGGCTGAACTGGCCACGACCATGGGCCTTCCAGCCGACCAGTCGCCCGAACCCCTCGGAACTCTCGGTCAGGAACGCGCGCCAGAGAGCTTCTCCCAGCTTGTGGCTGAGGCAGAACAGAATCGCGCAGACCTTCTGGCCCAGTTCGATCAGGTGCAGGCCGCGCTGGGTAATCTGACGACAGCTAAAGGCAACCTGAAGCCCGACCTCTCACTTTCCGCCTTTCTGGATTTCCGCAACCTGACCCTGCCTCTCGTTTATAACTGGAGTCTTGGTCAACTGTTGACGCAGAGCATTTTCGCCGGTGGCGCAAATCGCGCGCGGGTTCGTGCAGCGCAGGCGCAAGAAGCGGCAGCCCGGGACAACGTCGAATCTCTTCGCCTTCAGGTTGAGCAGCAGGTGTTCAGCGCTCTTTCCAATCTGAAATTGGCCCAGGAACAAATTGGAAACGCGATTGAAGCTGACCGCTATGCACGAGAAAACCTGGCGCTCGCCGAAGGGCGTTACAAGGTGGGGGTGGGTAACGTCGTGGAACTTGATGATGCCCAATTTCAGGCCACCAACGCGGCAATTGCCGTCGTGACGGCCCGCTACAATTATCAGATTGCCAGCGCGAAACTCGATTTCGTTCTGGGTCGCGGGCCCCGATAGGGTTCTTCCAACAACTTGCTGCCTTCAGAAGCTTTCGCATTTGTACAAGGGGCTTCCGTCCCCTCACCAACCATTCACGAGCTTTGACGGATCTCCCCTCTAGCAATTAGCCGAAGTCCTTGTTTTTCATAAGATTAAGTGGAATTTGAGGGCTCATGTGTAGTCATATGACAGAAAGATTTATCTTGACGGGTGAACCGGACCGTGAGACACAAAGTTGCAAGGTGCGGTCGAGGAGGAACGGATGGTGATCAAACTGCCGCGGCCGGACGCCTGGCAGCAACTAATTCTCAAGGCTTTAGGCGTGTTCTTACCGGCGATGTAGTCAGGCTGCGGACCTGCTGCCGAATCTACAACTCATTTCACTTCTAGC
>Ga0070741_10001537_pt1 | contig 69556 bp, 50 predicted proteins | sample Coa_R1_4_FD_66440 | JGI IMG/M metagenome (GOLD analysis project Ga0070741, IMG submission 66440) | Surface soil microbial communities from Centralia Pennsylvania, which are recovering from an underground coalmine fire - Coalmine... | ecosystem: Environmental > Terrestrial > Soil > Unclassified ... | reverse complement strand
TACAGATCAGAACGTCTGCCGTCCGCGGTTTCGCCGCCACCGCCGTGACGACGGCCTCGACCTCGCCGAGGTGTGACATGAGGCCGTTCATCCTCCAATTCCCGGCGATCAATGGCCGCATGTTATCCTCACATTGATCCCCCAGAATGTAGCATTTCGCGCGCCTCCCGCCCCAAACCGGCGATGTGCGCAACAGGAATATTGACGGCGGCGAGCGCAGTCTCGCCACCTTTTTAGCCCCTCGATTTTCCATGGTCTGTCGGATAGCGCACACAGCTCGTGAATGTGATCCGCGCTCCGAGTTGTCTAGCACGTGCGCCCTGCAGCCAAAGAGCTGGAAGTGCTGCCGGCTTCAGCAGTCATCCACGGGGGTTGAGGCGAGATTTGCGCGCCGCTCGTCCATCGAGCGGGTAGGATCTCGTTGCGCTGCGCCGGAGTAGTTGACTGAATTCGCGGGCACTGGCGGGTCGGCTGAAGTAGTAGCCCTGACCCTCGGGACAGCCCTGCCTCCGGAGGAACGCAAGCTGTTCCCGCGTTTCCACGCCCTCTGCAACGATCCGGATCTGCAGACCTTTGCCCATGCCGATCACGGCGCTGACAATGCTGGCATCATCGGCATCCGCCGCGAGATTGCGCACGAACGACTGATCGATCTTCAGAGTGTCGATCGGAAAGCGCTTCAGGTGACTCAAGCTCGAATAGCCCGTGCCGAAGTCATCGAGCGCGATCCGCACGCCGAGGTCGCTCAGGGACTGAAGCACCGCCGCGGTCGAATTCGAATCGCGCATCAGAAAAGTCTCGGTCAGCTCGAGCTCCAGATCCCGCGGCAGGAGGCCATGCTCCTCGAGAATGCCGCCGACATTCTCTACGAAGCCCTTGTCGCGCAATTCCACCGTGGAGATGTTGATCGCGATGCGCATCGGCGGCAGGCCTGCGGCCCGCCACGCCCGCGATTGGCGGCAGGCTTCGTGCAGAACCCACCGGCCGATCGCCGCGATGAACCCGGATTCTTCGGCAATCGGTATGAATTGTGCCGGAGACACGAGCCCGCGCTGCGGATGATGCCAGCGGATGAGAGCCTCGACACCGATGAGCTCCTCCGAGTCCAGGCTCACTATCGGCTGATAGTGCAGCACGAATTCGTGGCGCTCGATGGCGCGGTGCAGCCCACTTTCCAGGGATTGCCGATCGGCCGTGTACCCGTTCATGTCCGGTTCGAAGAACTGATAGGTGTTGCGCCCGCTGTCCTTGGCGCGGTACATCGCGAGATCCGCATGTTTGAGCAATGTCTTGGCCTCAGTGCCGTCCTCGGGGTAGGTGACGATTCCGATGCTTGCGGCGAGATGCAGATCCTGCCGGTCGATGCGATGCGGCGTGCTCAGCGCGAGGAGTATTTTCTCGGCTGTGACAGCTGCATCCGCCGGTTGACTCACTTCGGGGAGCAGGATGACAAATTCATCGCCTCCCTGCCGGCTGACGGTGTCGGAGCTGCGTACGCAGGCAAGCAGCCGCTCTGCCACGGACTGCAGCAAGCGATCGCCAATGGCGTGACCGAGGGAATCGTTGATGTTCTTGAAGCGATCCAGGTCCAAGAATAGCAGCGCCAGCCTTTGATCGTTACGGTGCGCCAGCGTCAGCGCCTGGGTCAGCCGGTCGTTCAACAAGAGTCGATTGGGCAAATCGGTGAGGCTGTCGTGCTGCGCCAGATGGGCCATCTTGAGCGACAGCGCCCGCGCCATGCTCACGTCACGAAACACCATGACGGCACCCGTCACGTGTCCCCGGCGGTCGTGGATGGGTGCGGCGGAGTCTTCGATGGCGGCTTCGGTGCCGTCGCGCCGGATCAGAACGCAGTTCGACATGAGGCTTACGGTTTTGTTCTCCAGGATGGCTAACGTCATGGGATTCTGCATGGTCTCCCGGGTCGTGGCGTCGGCGATTTGGAGGACGTCCTCGAGCGGACTCCCTACCCCCTCCTCCAGCGACCAACCGGTCATGCTTTGGGCAGCGGCATTGAGGTAGGTCACACGCCCGCCGGCATCGGTGCTGATGACCGCATCCCCGATGGAGTTGAGAGTAACCTGTGCGCGCTCCTTCTCCTCGAACAGCATTTCCGCGTATGCGGCACGCTCGACCGCGCCGCGCAGCGCCTTTGCCAATAGAGAGCCGTCCAGGCTCGATTTCAGAAGATAGTCCTGTGCCCCACGCTGGATTGCGAGCTTCGCGACACCCTCTTCCTGCGGAGCGCTGAGAACGAGGATCGGAATCTCCGGCACCAGGCGAAAGAGGCGGTCGAAGGTCTCGATTCCGCGGCTGTCGGGCAGGAAGAGGTCGACGAGCACCGCCGCTATGACAGCCACCGATTGCCCTCCCGGCTTGTCTTCCTCGGCGAGGCGCTTCAGGCCCTCGGAGCAGAGCCTCACCCATTCGACCTGGAAGGCGCCCTCGCCCGAACGGATGAGAGCCTCTCGAACGGCGTGGGCTTCCCGGCAGTCATCCTGGATCAGAAGTATGGTTTTGGACACGACATATCGAGCGGTAAAGGCTCCACGCATGGATTCGAGCAGACTCGCCGCGCAAGCGTCTGTTCGACAGCGCACATGGATACAGTCGAGGGCCACTCGATCGACGGCGCGGCTGTCCGTACTCTACCGCACAGACGTGACAGCCCAGTTGCCCTAGCTTTGCCTCGTGCGTGCCGAGTCGGCAACATAAGGTGCGAAATGGGCCTGATTTTGATCATTGTCGTGGTCGTCCTGTTACTAGGCGGTGGCGGTGGCTACTACGGGTACAGCCGGTATGGGGGATCCGGGCTCGGAGGCGCTTTGAGCTTGGTACTGCTCGTCCTTCTGGTGCTCTGGTTCTTCGGCGGCCTGCATATCCAACGCTGACCCGCGCGCCGCGATCGCGACGGTGCAAGTGCGCGGCTTGTAGCAGAGTCTTTGGCGAAATCAGCCGAGCTGGCGAAAGCACGAATCCGAGGACGCCCACTTGCGCAAGATTGTGGTCATCACGGACGCCGACGCAGGTGTTGGTCGTGCAGCTGCCACGGAATTCGCTCGCAACGGCTGCGACGTTGCCCTGCTGTCGTGCGATCCCGCCAAATTGGAGCGAGCAGCGGTTGAACTGGAGCAAATGGGCGCCCGCGCTCTTCCGATCCCAACCGATATGGCGGACGCCAAAGCCGTAGACGCTGCGGCGGAGCGGGTTGAGCGTGAGCTCGGTCCGATGGATGCCTGGGTGAACGTGGCCATGGGGAGTGTCTCAGCGCCCGTTCACAGACTGACAGCCGAAGAGTTCCTGCGGGGCACCGCCGTGACCTATCTCGGCCAAGTCCATGGCACGATGGCGGCGGTCAGACATATGCGCCCGCGTAACCGCGGCACCATCGTCAGCGTCGGTTCGGCCTTTGCCTATCGGGCGTTACCCTCGCAATCGATGCACTGGGGCGCGAAATTCGCCATCCACGGTTTCCTGGATGCACTGCGATCCGACCTCCACCACGACAAGGTCAAGATAACGTTGACGGCGCTCGATCTGCCGGCAGAGAACACGCCGCAATTCGATTGGGCGATAGATAGCATGGGGGAATTGGCCCAGTCAGTGCCACCGGCTTTCCCGCCGGAAGTGGCGGCGCGCGCGATTTATCGCCGCGCGTTCCGCCCCCGCTGGCGAATTTGGATGGAGGCGTTCATTGCCAATCGGATTGCGCCGGGGCTGCTCGACCGCTATCTGGCGAAATTTGGCTACACCGGCCGACTCAGCGACCAGCCCTCAGACCCGGACGCTCCAGGCAACTTGTTCGAGCCGGTGACCGCCGCCTACGGCGCTCATGGCCGTTTCGACCATCGGCACGCACGACAAGCCGGAAGAAGGTCGCCGCCCGCAAACCCAAGGCGATATCGGCGGCAGGCTTGATCGGCGTCAGCATCATAGCTTACCTGCTGATCAGGTGGGCGAGAGTTGAGCCCGCCTCGGGGAGCCGCTCGGCGCCCTCGTTGGCAGGTGTAAATGCCGAACGTCGCGTGCGACGAGCAGCTGGCAGGCGGCGCCTTCTGCCTTCATGAAAGCACGTACCTGATAGCCGATCACACCGCTCCTTTCCGCTGCGCAGCAACTCGTCCCGCTGGCAGACATCCGGTAGATCAAGCTGCAGGACGCCAATACGGTTTTCGGCCATTCCGTAATGGCTTCCGTGCACTGAGTGTGTACGGTAGCGAACGGAAACCGCTGGAGCGGAACGGCATAGTCAGGACCGTTCACCAGTATGGAAAAGTCATGAAAACCTATCTTGCGACAAGCTGCGCAATCTTTGCCGCCTTGCTCGGCGGCTCGGTGGTTGCGACCGCCCAGGATTCTCATTCGGATACCGCGCACGCTGAAACGTACGCGAAGGATTCTGCAATCACGACAAAAATCAAGACTCGGCTGGCAGCGGAGCACATAACCAGCTTGGGAGACATTCATGTCAATACCGACAAGGACGGTGTCGTGTGGCTGAGCGGGAGCGTCAAAACCCAGCGAGCGGCAGACAAGGCCGTATCGATTGCGCGCTCAACCGCCCATGTGAAGAGAGTCCATAGCGAGATCAAAGTCGTCAGGGATTGAGGCGACGGTCCGGACGGAGTGCGTCGATCCAAAGCGCGCCACGCTCGCGGGTGGCGCGGGCCTAACTGAGGCCCAACTGCGCGAGCTCGCGCACGCCACGGTCCCGCCGGGTATGGCAAGCCGCAGCCCAAAGAGCGCCGCCGGACACCGCGGCCGTCACGCACGTCACGACACCGAACATCTGCGGTGATTTCGACACGTCGAGTGTACTCTGTCATGGAAAGGACTGAGCGGCCGGCACTGCTCCGGACCGCCCGAGACATGCACGATCGCTCAGGCTGGTAGTCCGTCGGCGCTGACGGCAATTCCGCCTATGTTCGCCGCCGCACCGAACCCGCAGTGATTCGCGATTATGCTAGGAAGCCGATCGCGAGATGCTCGCCGCTCCCTGGGCCTCGTTCGACTCGCGTAGTTGCCGGAGATCAACATGTCATTGTTTTCTTGGATCGTTCTTGGACTCATTGCCGGATTCATTGCCAGCAAGATCGTCAACCGCACCGGGGAGGGCGTCATCGTCGACATTCTGCTTGGAATCGTTGGCGCGATCGTCGGTGGATGGCTGTTCCGGCTCTTCGGAATGCCGGAGGTGAGCGGGCTCAACATCTACAGTACGGTTGTCGCGATCATCGGAGCTGCAGTGGTCCTGCTCGTCTACCACACTATGTTTCGCGGCTTTCGTGACCGTCGCGTCTGATTCGCTGGGGCTCGCTCGGGCGGGTGTCGTCAATGAGTCTTCACTCCCGCGTACAGTGTTGAGGAGTATGGAGCGGGCGCCTGCTCTGCTCGGCGGTGAGGAGCCAACGATGGGCGCAGCGCTGAACGCCATTCGACATCATGTGCCCAGCGCCAATGTCGTCAACCTGGAGACCTTCATGGCAGTCGAGCAGGCCCGAGTTCGCCTCGTACCCAAGCCCTGGGGTCGCACGGACCTGCGGCCCTGGAACGTCCATCACGATGCCGCCGCTACGATGGGAGAGGTTTGGTTCGAGCGCAGCGATGCGCAGGCTCCCTGCCCTGCGTTGCTCCTCAAGCTGATCTTCACGAGCGCGCCGCTCTCGATTCAAGTGCATCCGGATGATGAGTACGCGCGCTCGATCGGTCTGGCGCACGGCAAGTGTGAGGCGTGGTATGTCCTCTCCGCCACCGAGGGCGCGCAGATAGCCCTGGGATTGAAGCATCGGCTGACCGCTGCGCAGCTCCGAACGTCCATTGGCGATGGCTCGATTGCCGAACAGGTTCAATGGCACACAGTGCGCACGGGTGACGCCACTTTGGTACCCCCGGGGACGATTCATGCCATCGGGGCGGGACTCGTCATCGTAGAGATTCAGCAGAGAAGTGATACGACGTTCCGGCTCTTTGACTACGGCAGGAAGCGAGAGCTGCACGTTGATGCCGCCGTTGCCGCCGCGAACGCCGATCGGGCCGAACGGCAGCCCCCTGAGCGAAAGCTGACGGCCGCAAGGACATTGCTGGCTGCCAGCCCGCACTTCGTGCTCGAGCGGCTGACGCTCCCTCCTGAATCCGTCTGGAATCTGAATGCGACGGGAGAGATGTGGTTGTTCATCCTGGCGGGTCGCGCCTGGGCGGGCGCCATCGATGTGCAAACCGGAAGCGCCGTCTTTCTCGAGGCTGACGGAACGCGCGTCGATGTCGGATCGGATGGTCTCGAGCTCCTCGTTGCCTATGCTGGCGCCGTTTCAGCACCGGACCTGCTCCGCGGTCTGAGCGGGGAGCACGCGCTGGACATGGCCCGCGACCGGGAGCGAGCGCACTTTAGGGCCAAAGCGATGTCCGTGCTTGGGCCGCATCCTGCCGGAGAGACACGTTGAGTCCACTCGGGCGGCTCGCGTTCGTCGGGAATTCGCTCCCGCGCCGCTGCGGCATCGCCACCTTCACGACTGATCTGCAGCAGGCGATCGAGCAGTTGCGGCCACATGAGTCATCCTGCATCGTCGCAATGACGGACCCTGACCATACCTACGACTACCCGCCGGCGGTCCGGCTTCAGATCAACGACCGCAATCTCGAGGATTACGAGCAGGCGGCGCACGCCCTGAATATGGCACGGTGCGAGGTGGTATCTCTTCAGCATGAATTCGGCATCTTTGGTGGCGAGGCGGGCGGCCACGTCCTGGCGCTTACCTCGCGGCTGACCATGCCGCTCGTCACGACGCTCCATACCGTACTGTCGCAGCCCACATCGGCGCAGCGCCGCGTTCTCGGAGAAATCGTCGACACTTCCTCGCGCGTCATTGTCATGGCCGAAAAAGGCAGGGAACTGCTGCGTACCGTGTATCGAGTGGCGGTGGGGAAGATCGAAGTCATTGCGCACGGGACTCCCGATTGCGCGTTCTTGGAACCCGACGAAGCGAAGGCCGCCCTCGGCTTCGGCGGCCGACCGATCATTCTGACCTTCGGCCTGCTCTCCCCCAGCAAGGGCATCGAAGTCATGATTGATGCGATGCCCGAGATCCTGAGAACCAGCGCCGCGGCCGTCTATGTGGTGCTCGGAGCCACCCACCCGAATTTGATCCGTGATCAGGGCGAGGCCTACCGGGACGGGCTCGTGAGGCGGGTACGAGAGCTCGGAATCGAGGACCATGTCGTCTTTCTCGATCAATTCGTCGACCAGGCAACGCTGCTGCGGTTCATCTCCATGTGTGATGTCTATGTCACCCCTTATCTCAATGAGGCGCAGATGACATCCGGGACCCTGGCTTATAGCTTCGGCTTGGGTAAGGCGATCGTCTCCACGCCCTACTGGCACGCACGGGAATTGCTCGGCGAGGGACGGGGGATCCTCGTTCCCTTCGGTGATGCCGCGGCCCTCGGGCGCGAGACCGCGGCCCTGTTGAGTGACGAGCGGCGGCGATTGGCAATGCGCGAGCGCGCCTACGCAGTCGGGAGGTCGATGATTTGGCCGAGAATCGCCGAGCACTACCGTGCGGTCTTCGCGAGCGCCAGGAGAAGTGACCTGCGCCAGATCACTGCGCGGCAGGACGCGGGCGGACCGCCCCGCGACCAGGAGGCTTCCCGAGCCATGCCGATCGGGCACTTCCTGTCTCTCTGCGATGATACCGGCCTGCTCCAGCACGCCACGCATTGCGTGCCGGATCGGTCGCACGGCTATTGCACCGACGATAATGCCCGCGCGCTGCTGCTCGCCTGCGCTCTCGGCAAGCCCGGAGAAACCCCGCTGCCCGATACCGTGACGAGCCGGTTCGCCGCGTTCCTCCAGCACGCCTGGAATCGCGACACGAGGCGGTTTCGCAACTTCATGGACTTCGATCGACGCTGGCACGGCGAGTCGGGATCGGAGGACTGCCACGGGCGCGCGCTCTGGGCATTGGGCGAGTGCGCGCAGAGCGATCGCGAGCAATCACGGCGGCAATGGGCTGCATCCCTGTTCGCCGAGGCGCTGCCGGCAGTGGAGCGCTTTTGCTCGCCGCGCGCGTGGAGCTTCACGTTGCTCGGCTTGGATGCCTACTGTGCCGCCGTTGCGCAGGACGCAACCGCGCGGCGCCTGCGCGGGGTCCTCGCCGACAAATTGATCGCCAGTCTGACGGCGGTCGAGACCCCGGATTGGGCATGGTTCGAGGAAGGCCTCGCCTATGACAACGCGCGCCTCCCCCAGGCCTTGATCGTGACGGGGTCCGCAACCCGGGCATCCAATTACCTCAGCGCCGGTTTACGAGCCCTGCACTGGCTCATGAGCCTGCAGACAACGCCGGCGGGGCTCTTCAGACCCGTCGGCTCGAAAAGCTTCGGCGCCAAGCGGACGCGCCCGCTGGCCTTCGACCAGCAGCCCTTGGAGGCCACCGCATCGATCTCCGCATGCCTCGCCGCCTGGCGAGTCGCCAGCGATGTCACTTGGCAGGCCCACGCAGCGCGCGCTTTCGCATGGTTCCGCGGCAGCAATGATTTGTCCTTGTCGCTGATCGACCCGGAAACCGGCAGCTGCCGCGATGGACTGCACCCGGATCGCGCGAACGAGAACCGCGGTGGCGAATCCGTTGTCTCCTACCTCCTCAGTTTCGCCGAGATGCGTCAGCTCGGCCACCTCAGTGGCGAGCAGACGAAACGCCCTCTGCAGCTCGCCGCCAGCGCCTGACAGCCTCGCATGACATGCCCGCCATCCGGAGATGCCTTGTCTCAAGCCACATTGGTGCAGCGTCAGACCCTCTATCTTCGCCCCGATCCGACGAGAGTCGTGGTGCGCGACTTCAGGCCGAGCACCGACCCGCGAGACCTCCACCCGACGGACATGAGGCGAATGAGCCACATCGTACAGCGGGTCTTGGAGCTCGACCCGCAGACCGTGCGCCAGCAGTTGGCGGACGTCGTGGAAAGCTTTCAGGGCCGTCATCGGCGGCTTTTGGCGACTTTCGCGACACGTACCGACACCCTGGAACTCGCTCACTCCACGCACACTTCCCTCACCGATGCGCAACGCCAGCTCATCGGCGCATACTTCCTGCACGAGTATTCCTTCGAAGCCGCGGCCCTGTTCAATCCGAGCATCGTCGCCCACCCCGATCAGTCCGGTGTGCCGGGTGGCGAGCGACGCTTCATCCTGAGCCTGCGGGCCGTCGGGGAAGGTCATGTGTCTTCGCTGACGTTCCGGTCCGGTGTTCTTGCTGCCGATGGGACCGTGAGGCTCGAGCCGATCGCGCAACTTGCGTCGATTCCACACCTGCAGCGACGAGTTCCTGGCGCGCTGGAGGATTGCTTCGAAGTCGCCTTCGAGCCCGATAGCAGCATCAGCGAGCGCGTGATCTTTCCGGTCACCGAAGCGCAATCGAACGGGATCGAGGATGCCCGATTCGTCGAGTTCGACGATGGCGGTCGAAAGACTTTCTATGCGACGTACACCGCCTACAACGGTAGGGCGATCAGGTCGGAGTTGATGGAAACTACCGACTTCGAGCGCTTCAAGATGACACCCCTGACGGGCTCGGCTGCGCGCAACAAGGGGATGGCCCTCTTCCCGAGAAGGCTCAACGGCCAATACGCCATGATCGGGCGGCAGGACAATGAGAACCTCTATCTCATCTATTCGGACGATCTGTACTCCTGGCACGAGGGCATCGCCATCCTGAGGCCGCAATTCCCCTGGGAGTTCGTCCAGATCGGCAATTGCGGCTCCCCCGTCGAGCTCGACGAGGGTTGGCTATTGCTGACCCACGGCGTCGGTCCGATGAGAAGATATTCCATCGGCGCGGTGCTCCTCGACAAGCAGGACCCGTCCAAGGTTCTCGCCCGCTCGCCGGAGCCGCTGGTGCGCCCCGAGTTGTCCGAGCGTGAAGGTTACGTCCCGAATGTCGTCTATACGTGCGGAGCCATGCGCCACGGCGACCTCATCATTCTGCCCTATGCGGTTTGCGACACGTTCTCCAATTTCGCGTCGATCGAGATCTCCGCGCTGCTAGATGCGATGAGGTCGTGACCGCGGACCGGGCTCGAGAGGCGAGATCAGCGCTTGGGATGGGCGCTGGCGGCGTGTCTGCCGCCGCGCGCCGCATGCGGGATCGGGGGGGTGCTCCTCGTCCGCACATCGCGGCATGAGGCGGCCCCAGGGCGCCTCGCCCGCTTCTCAAGACCCCTGCACTGGCGTTTCGCTTCGCCCATGCGGATGTAGCTCGAGGCTCTCGTACGCCCGTCCAGCAGGCACGGTTGGGGAGCCGAGGATAGTGGCGTTGCGTGTGCGCGGGCGTACAGACGGATCTTTTGCCATTTAGCATGCTGTCTAAAAGGGAGTCAGATCGCTGAGGTGACAGCTGTCTGCCGCCCGATCTGCCGCCCCGCATTTCACTATGAAAGCTTTCCATGAATCTCCATCTCACAATTGGACCCCTGGTGTCCCTGGTTGCAGGCATCTTGATCCTCCTGGTGCCGCGATTGCTGAACTACATCGTCGCGATCTATCTGATCATTATCGGACTGCTAGGACTGTTTGGCAGCGGTACTCTTCATCTGCATTAGTGCGAGTGAGGGTAAAGCGGCGTGCGGCTGAGCCGCTTCCGCTGCCCAACTTGCTCTGTTCGTCGCGTACCGCGCGTGTTTCACGTTTCGTTGGGGTGACGATCTTCCGAATTTCGCTCTCATATTTTCTTTTGTGAGGAATCTCCGATGGATACCAATACATCTTCTGTTGACAACGGCCGCTCTCCCTCTGATCCGGAGGCGCGGCCCATCCACGCCAATGCTAGCGAGCGCGTCCGGCGTGGCGTAGATTCGGTTCGCGCCCGCGCCCGGCGGCTAACTGCGGGCGCGCGGAGCGCCTTCGACAGCGCCGCCAACTACGCCAGGAACGAGCCCATAAAGGCCCTGTTGATCGCCTTCGCCGTCGGCGCAGCCTTGAGCACAGTGGTCAGCCTGATAAACCGCTCACGTGACAACGACTGAATGTCCGATCAGCGGGAGATTATGCTTCCCGCGATCACGGCGGCGGCCACGAGTAGGAACGAGATCATCGTTGACGCAACGCTCAGACGCGCTTGGCCGGAGGACGGGCAACTGCGCTTCAGGAAGTGGGTCGATGAAGATGTCGAGGGGTACGCAATCGCTCGCGTCGAGCATGAGTGACGCTGGCCTATATCTACGCATCACTGCTCTTAACGCTTTGGGCACAGAGCGATGATTGCTCGCAGCGCTTCTATTGCCTCGGCTTGAAACGATAAGGCGCGCTCAGACTCGACCTGTTGAAATCCATCCGTCGCAGTTTCCGATGGTCGCCATCTCACCTGCGATACATCGGCCTCCCCACGACCCCGAAGCGAATCCAGCTGGTCCGCCCAAGCCTGCATCATGGTCCGTCGCTGCGGCAGATATTGCGCGTGATTGTATGAGCCCCTGACCTTGTTACGGTCCGCGTGCGACAACTGAGCCTCTATCCAGCTGTCATTCCACCCGAGCTCGTGTAATTGCGTCGAGGCTAGCGCCCGAAACCCGTGCCAGCTCATCTCCGTGCCGGCATACCCCATTGTCCGCAGCGCCGCAGTAATGCAACATCCAGACATCGGCCGTTCCGGATTTCGCAGTTGCGGGAACACCCAGCGTCGCGCGCCAGTGAGGAGTCGGACCTCACGCAGGATATCTGTCGCCTGGCGTGAAAGCGGGACGATGTGTGGCGCACGCATTTTCATACGCCGCCAAGGCACGCGCCACTCCGGTGAGGTTCCATGAAGCTGCAGATGCGCCCACTCCATGGTCCGGATCTCGATCGGTCGCGGAAAGATGTAGGGCATCAGCTTGAGTGCCAGCCGGGTGAGCGGCTCCCCCGAATACGCTTCGATCGAGCGCAGCAATGCGCCGATCCGCGCTGGCTCGACAATTGCGGCCATGTGCTCCGACTCCACAGGAGTGAGGCTGCCCACGAGGTCTGAGGCTACGTCCTCGCATTGCCGCCCCGTCGCGCGGGCGTATCGCAAGACGCGGCTGCAGATCGAGCGGACGCGATGTGCGAGATCGTAGGTTTCCCTGGACTCGATCCGACGCAAGACCTCCAGCAGCTCTCGCGCGGTCAGTAGTCGCACATCGCGCTCACCGATATACGGAAAGACGTGCAGCTCCAACCGTCGCTCCATGGTATCCACGGTCTCTGCGCTAATCGGTTCGCGGCGGCGGGAACGCCGAGACGGGATCCGTGCCCTCTCAATCAGATCCGCAGCGGCCCGCGAGGTGCCCTCCGGACTAATGTTCGCCGCTCGCAGGACCCCAATGAACTCCCGCGCGACCGACTCAAAGGCAGTGCCGACGCAGAGTCTCTCGCAAGTCCTCCGCAGACTCGGATCGATTCCGCTGGCGATGTCGCGACGAGCGGCGTCTCTGCGGTCTCGCGCTTGCGCCAAGGACACTTCGGGATAACTCCCGAGCGAGATCAGCTTCTCCTTGTTGCCGGCGGTCTGTGGCGGAAAGCGGTACTTGAATCGCCACAGCCGGCCTCCTCCGGGGGTAACCAGGAGGTAGAGGCCTTTTTCATCGAATAGCTTCTGTGGCGAAGCCGTCGCCTGAGCGGCAACAATGATGTCATCGGTAAGCATAGGAGGGCCCTGCTTCTTGGTCGGGGCTCGAATTACGCCGCGTCTCCAGCCGGGAGCAGGTGGAGCCGAGACAATCCACTGAGTGGAGGAGATAGCTACCGGCGGAAAGCGCCGAGCCGGCTGCGATGGCGAGGAAATCCCTTTCCGTAGGATCGATGCCGTCGAGGAAGCCAGCGCAAGCTGCGGCGCTAGCGGGGAAATGGGGTGAGATTTCCAGGAGGTCCCGGTGCATCGAAGGTAGACCCCTACCCCCGGACGCACCCCGAGCCCCAATCCCGCAAAGCCCACTGACGCCGGCTTAGGCGTCAAAAAAGCCGCTGTCGATCATCGGCTTGCGGCTCGTGGCGGCTTTTTGGCGGCCACTGCGGAAAAGAGGCTGGCGGAGCGGACGGGACTCGAACCCGCGACCCCCGGCGTGACAGGCCGGTATTCTAACCAGCTGAACTACCGCTCCGACTGGGGGGGCGAATGCTATAGGAGGCCCTGCCCGCTGTCCATGAGCCCGGAGGGGCCCCAAATCGGTACTCACCTCGCGAATGGCCCTGAATTCGGGGCTTCGATGACGGGTCTGTGATCCACGACAGTCGCGGCACCGGCTACGGCATGCTAGCGTCCGGAGGGCTCGGCCATGGCGGCGCTCGCGTCAACCCGTGGTGTGCCGGGACGCTGACCCAGCGGCCGGGCTGGGCTTTATCCCCAGGTTCGAGGTCGAGATAGATGAAAGTATTCAGTTCGACCCTGTCGGCCGCGCTTGCATCAGGGGCGCTCCTTCTGGCCTGCGGCAGCATGGTGCCCGCAAAGGCGGCCCTCGGAGACAAGATCGCCTCGGTTCAGACCGACCAGGCCAGCATGAAGGGGCAGCTTCGTACCCGGTCCGGAACCGGCTATTCCGTGCAGGAGATCACGACGGCCTCGGGGACTCTGGTCCGCGAATACGTGTCGCCCGCCGGGGTAGTGTTCGCGGTGAGCTGGAGCGGCCCGGCAATGCCCAATCTGCAGCAGACGCTCGGCACGTATTTCGTCCAGTACACGGCCTCGGTACGGAGCCAGCTCACCGCACGCGGCATGCACCCTGGGCACAATCACGTGGAGGTGCATTCACCCTCGCTGATCGTGCACGCCGGCGGACACATGCGCCAGTACTTCGGCCTCGCGTATGTGCCCTCACTCATTCCGCAGAATCTCTCCATCTCGGACCTTCACTGAACCGATCGGAGCGAGGGATAAGGTGCGCAAACTCATTCTCCTAGGTCTTACCCAGGCGCTCCTGCTCCTCAGCGGGTGCGGCGGCTCGGGTACCGTGGTCGGCTCAGCCGCAAGCACCGGCAAGGGCAGCGGCACGGGCTCAGGCGGCGGCCAGACGTCGAATGTGGTCGTGATGACCGTGGATGCTGGCCCCGATGTCACGGCCACCTCTGGCTACGACGTTGACACACCCTTCATCACCGTGACGGTTTGCGCGCCAGCGAGCACGACCAACTGCCAGACTATCGATCACGTCGAGGTCGATACCGGCTCCTATGGCTTGCGGATCATCTCCTCGGTACTGACTCCATCCCTGGCCTCGGCGCTGCACCAGGAGCTGGCAACGGGCGGCAACCCGCTGGTGGAATGCACGCAGTTCATCGACGGCTTCAGCTGGGGGCCGGTGAAGACCGCCGACGTGCAGATCGCCGGCGAGTTGGCGAGCAATGTGCCGATGCAGGTGATCGGTGACCCGAGCTTCCAGAACGAGATACCCACCGCCTGCTCCGGGACCGGGCCTGAAGAGGACACGGTCGCAGAGTTCCATGCCAACGGCATTCTCGGCATCGGACCATTCGGCGATGACTGCGGCGGCGGATGCGCATCGACGGCCGCCAACACCTTCTACTATACGTGCCCGGCGAACGGGACGGGAACCGGCAGCTGCGGCGGGGTCGCGGTGAGTGAGCCCGAGCAGGTCACGAACCCCGTCGTCTCTTTCCAGACCGACAACAACGGCGTCATCGTCCAGCTGCCCGCCATCCCGGACCCGGGCGGGGCGCCCACTGCCACCGGCTCGCTGACCTTCGGCATCGGCACCGAGGGCAACAACGGCCTGGGCAGCGCAACCGTGCTGACTTCCAATCCGAGCACCGGTGACATCACGACTACGTACAACGGTACGCCGCTGGCGTACTCCTACTTCGATACCGGCTCGAACGCCTTTTACTTCGACGACAACTCGATCCCGACCTGTCCGAGCTCCGGCTCGGGCACCAGCAGCAGCACCTGGTTCTGCCCCACGACCGAGCTTTCCCTGAGCGCGACCAATACCGGGCGCAACGGGATGGTGTCCACGGTCCACTTCCAGATCGCCAATGCCAACATGCTCTTCAGCACCTATCAGGGCAACACGGCACTCGCTGACCTCGGAGCGAGCGCCGGCGATGAGTCAGGCTACTGCCCGAACTCGGCCACCGACTGCTCCTTCGATTTCGGCCTGCCGTTCTTCTTCGGTCGCAACGTATACGTGGCGATCGCCGGGGCCAACACCGAGGGCGGTCCGGGCCCCTATTTTGCCTACTAGTCTCAGCCGGCGGTACTGACCGCCGGTAGACGGGCGCGGCGCAGGCGAGCGTTCAGCTTCCCGATTGCGGCCTGGTCTTCGTGCCACGCGCGCAGCGCCTCATCCAGCGCATGAGACTCGTTGCCTAACATCTCCGTGTCCGCCGCCGTCGGCGCCCTATCCGCCGACTCGGCGTCGGACTCCAGTGCGCTGATGCGGCTGCTGATCGTGCCGAGGTCGGTGTCGTCCCGGCGCGCTGCCGTTTCATCGCGAAGCTTCTCGACGTCGCGCAGCAATGCGCGGTCTCCGTGCGCCGCAGTCAATCGCTGCGCCAGCGACTCCAGTTGATCGTGGGCCGACTTCTCTTGCTCATACGCAGTGCTCGTGCGCTCGAGCGCCGCACAGAGCGACTGGCTGAAGGCGAGCAGCGCATGCAGGTCGGCGTTGCTCGTGTGCACCCTCGGATCGAGCTGTACCACGAGCGGCGCCCGATAGTGCTCGCCACCGGCTGTCAGCACGATGCTGTAGATACCCGGCAGTACGAATGGCCCCTGCACTGAGGTAGGCGTGTCCTCGCCGTAGATCGCGGCAATGCTGTAATCGTAGGAGGTCGCCTGTGGACGCGGATAACGCAGATTCCAGACGAAGCGGTGCGCGCCCGGCGAGTCTGACAGCCTCTGCGGCGGTTGCAGCCACTCTTCATCGAAGTAGCGGTCCGCCTGGATGTGCGCGGGCGCCTCATCGGAAGAGAAGCGGCGCACGAGCTGGCCCGTGAAACTGTAGATTTCGAGCGTCACCGGTCCGTGCGCGTCCTTGCCCAGCCAGTAGTCGATCACCGCCCCGGCCGGCGGATTCCGCCCTGCGGGCGTCTCGGGCGGCAGCGGGGTGTCTTTGTTGTTGTTGGGATGAACCCGCCAGGCGATCTGCGGCGCAAAGAGATGCGCCGGCGCGCCGAGCACGGCGGCCGATAGCTGCCGCAACGGCGTCAGATCATCCAACACCCAGATGGCCCGCCCCTGCGTTGCCGCAATGAGATCGTTACCGTGAACCAGCAGATCGTTGACCGTCGCTTTGGGCAGATTGAGCCGCAGCGATTGCCAGTGATCACCATCATCGAGCGATACATAGGCGCCCTCCGCCGTGCCGGCATAGAGGAGGCCACTGCGAACGGTGTCGGCGCGCACGACCGGCACGAACTCCCCCGCCGGCAAGCCTGCATCGACCTCCGTCCAGCTCTTGCCGTAGTCGTGAGTGCGAAAGACGTGCGGTCGGAAATGATCCGAACGGTGGTCGTCCACGGACGCGTACGCTGTCGCCGGATCGAGCGGGGAGGCATCAATGGCGCTCACCTTCTGCCAGGGCTGCAGCCCCCGCGGAGTCACGTTCTGCCAGTGTTGACCGCCGTCGCGGGTGAGCTGGATGAGGCCGCTGTCAGTGCCCACCCAGATCAGATCGGGACTCTTGGACGAAGGCGCGATGGCGCTGATGATGCCATAGCCGCACGCCCTCGCCTGCTCGCCGGCCACTTGGCCGTTGCAATCCTTGGCATCGTCCTCTTTGCCGGTGAGGTCGGGCGAGATGATGTCCCAGTGGTTACCTTCGTCCGTGGAGCGGAAGAGGACCTGGGCTCCAAAAAGGAGCGCGGTCGGTTTGGCGGCGGTGAAAGCCATCGGTGTGACCCACCCATACCGGTACTTCACCTTGGTCGGATCGGCGCCATAGCTGTTGACCGGCCACGGCGTGACATTTGACACCTGGCCGGTGCTGGTGTCGTAGCGCGAGAGCCTGCCGCCCATGCCGCTGCCGAACACCAGATTGGGGTCGTCCGGGTCCGGCAACATATAATCGCGCTCATCGCCGCCGACGGGATGCCAGTCGCGGAAAGTGATCGCGCCATAGTCGCTGCGGCTTGCAGTGCCGATGCTGCCGCTGTCCTGCTGGCCGCTGTAGATCCAGTATGGAAAGCGATTGTCGGCGCCGAGATGATAGAACTGGCCCGTCGGCTCGTTGTACCAGCTGCTCCAGGTTTTTCCATTGTCGACACTGATGACCGCCCCCTGGTCAGAGGCGGTGATCCAGTGGTCCGGATGCTCGGGATCGATCCGGAAGAAATGGTAGTCATCACCGCCCGGCGCGCCCTTGATGATCGTCCAGGTCTTGCCGCCATCGCTCGAGCGGCGGATCGACTGGCCCGCCGAGTAGATGACGTCCGGATTGTGCGGATCGGCTTCCAGACGTGAGAAGTATGGATTGCCAAAGGTCTCTGCATCGGAGTTGACGCGGACCCAATGATCCCCGCCATCGTCGGAGCGCCACACGCCACCCGCCGTCTTCGAAGCGACGGTCGCGTAGATCCTCGCCCCCTGGGCGGTATGGGTGACAGCGATACCGATGCGCCCGAGCGGTCCCTGCGGCCAACCATTGCCGGAGAGCCGTGTCCAGGTCGCGCCACCGTCAGTGGAGCGATAAATGCCGCTCCCCGGGCCCTCGTGTGGCTCGAAGTAATCGAGCCACGGGTAATCCCGTGTCTGCCACGCAGCCGCGTACAGCAGGTTGGGCTTGGTAGGGTCGCCGCCGAGATCGACGACGCCGGTCTCGTCATTGATCGCGAGCGAATGGACCCAGGTCTTGCCGCCATCGGTGGATCGGTAGATGCCGCGCTGCGGATTGGGACCGAACAGATGGCCGAGCGCGGCCACCACCACGGTGTCCGGGTTATGTGGGTCGACCCAGATCCGGCCGATACTGCGGGTCGCGGCGAGTCCGAGCGACTTCCAGGTCTTCCCCCCGTCGGTGGACTTGAAGACACCGCGGCCCGCGGCGACATCATAACGCAGCGATACCTGCCCCGTGCCCACGTAGATCGTCGCCGGCGCGGAAGGCGCAACTGCAAGCGCCCCGACGGCCGGCGGCAGGCTGTCGCCTACGGACTGCCAGGTTCTGCCGGCGTCGATCGTCTTCCAGATGCCACCACCGGCACCCGAGAAATAGAACGTGTCCGGACTTCCGGGCACGCTGGCCGCCATCGTCGCCCAGCCGCCGCGGAAAGGGCCGACCAGGCGCCATCGAAGCTGCGAGTAGGCGCTCGCGGGCGCGCCGTGCAGGCCGGGCGCGGCGTGCCCTTGCGGGAAGGGCACCTCCGCCGCCGTGGCAACACCCTGCGCCGCCGCCGCCGGGCCGGCGAGTCCGGCGGCTGCCACCGCCGCGCAGGCGATGGCGAGAGCGGAGAGACTCGCGATCCGTGGCGCTTTCGATTGGCGATCGGCTGCGGTCATCGGTAACCCCCCGGTAATAAACCGTTAACCATACCGGATTCGCCGGTGCCCCGCCGCCCCAACGCTCGCGGTAGGCCGCTTAGTAGAAAAGCACATCAATTCAGCGGCCGAGGGTGGCTCAATGAACATACAATGCGCGGCTTTACGCCATCTGCAGCGAGCACCCCGATATGGTCCACGTGATCATCCTTGCCATCGTTCAGGGCCTCGCGGAGCTTCTCCCGGTCTCGAGCTCCGCACATGTGATCGTCGCGGAAAAGCTGATGGGCCTGGATCCCTCCGCGCCGGAAATGACGCTGCTGCTGGTCATGCTGCATACGGGCACGATGCTCGCCGTGATCGTCTATTTCTGGCCGCGCTGGCGGCGGGCGTTTTTCAGCTCCGTGCCCGAGTTCCGGAATTTCGCGGCCGCGGTGATCGTCGCCACGCTTCTGACCGGCATCGTCGGCGGCGGCATCATCGAATTCATCGAGAAAGTGCTGATGCGCCACGAGGCGCACGCCTGGGTCGAGCAGCTCTTCAGCCGGCTGGACCTGATTGCGGTCGCGCTGGCCGCCGCCGGCGCGTTCATTCTCATCGCGGGCCTGTATGAGAACCGCCACCGGGATATCGCAGCCGTGCCCAAACTGACGCCGGCGCAGTATTCCGCGATCGGTGCGATTCAGGGACTCTGTGTCCCGTTCCGGGGCTTTTCCCGCTCCGGTGCGACCATCTCGACCGGCCTGCTAGCGCGCGTGAGGCGCAGCAGCGCCGAGGATTTCAGCTTTGCGCTCGCGGTCGTGCTCACACCGCCGGCCGATGCGCGCGAAATCTGGCGCCTCTATCAGGCGCAACATCATCACCTCGCGGGCGTGCTGCCGGCCGCCACCGCCAGCATTCTCGGCGTGCTGTTCGCGTTTCTCGCCGGGCTTCTGGCGCTCAAATGGCTCAGCCGCTGGCTCGAGACGGGGCGCTGGCACTTTTTTGGTATCTACTGCCTCGTCGCCGCGCTCGTCATCGCGTATCTCCACCACACGGGTTTTTAGCCGGGCGCCGGGCGAGCATCGCCACCGCGGCGAGCAGCCGATCGGGATCCACCGGCTTCGGCAAGTGCTCATCGAAGCTGGCGGCGAGCGCCCGCTGACGGTCTTCGAGCCGCGCGAAGGCGGTGACCGCAAGAGCGGGGATGCGCTGCTCGTGATGCTCCTGCTCCTCACGGCGTAGCGCCCGCAGAAGGCTGTAGCCATCTTCCTCGGGCATCCTGATATCGGCGACGAGCACATCGGGACGGCGCAGCGTCAGCGCCTCGCGCGCAGCGGCACAAGACCCCACCGCCCGCACGCTGGCGCCATTCTGCTCGAGCAGGCGCGCCAGCGCCTCGCGCGCAAACGGCTCATCGTCGACGATCAGTACCTCGATCTTCGAGAGGTTCGGAGGCGCAGTCCGGCACCTTCCGCCGACGCTCTCCTGGATGCCGCTCGCGGCTCGACTGAGGGGCAGGCAGACCCTGAAGAGCGCGCCCCGTCCAGGGCCGGCGCTCTCGGCGGAAATCGAGCCGCCATGCAGCTCCGCAAGCTGCTTGGCGATTGAAAGGCCGAGCCCGAGCCCGCCCTGCCGGCGTGCGCTGGCCACCCCCTGGCGGAAGCGATCGAACACGTGAGGCAGGAGGTGCGCGTCGATGCCCATGCCGGTATCACGGACCTCGAGCTCCATGCGATCGTCCACCCGATGCAGCCATACGTCGATGCGCCCGCCGGCCGGGGTGAATTTGACGGCATTGGTGAGCAGGTTCCAGGCAACCTGTTGAATTCGATCGGCATCGGCGCGCACCATGGCCGTGCCACCGGCCAGATCGGTGGCCAGACGGATCTGCCGTGCCTGCGCGAGCGGCTTGATCTGTGCGGCCGCCGCCGCCACCGCCTGGATGAGATCCGTGCTTCTCAGCTCCAATCGCAGTTGGCCGCGGGACATGCGTGAGATGTCGAGCAGATCATCGATCAGGTGCTGCTGCGCCAGGGCGGAGCGCTCGAGGACCTGTGCGCCCTGTGCCGCATCGGCGGCGCAGAGCCCGCCCTCTGCCAGCATGTGCGACCACAGGCGAATCGTATTGAGGGGAGTGCGCAGCTCATGGCTCACGGTGGCGATGAACTCATCCTTCAGGCGGTTGGCGCTCTCGGCCTCGGCGCGCAGCGCCTCGGAGACATCGAGCGCCTGTTGCAGGCGCGCATTGGCAGATTCGAGGCCGGCCATCCGGTGCTGCAGGTCGCAGCTCGCCCGCTCGAGCTCGAGATCCGCGGCCGCCGGCACGCTGCCGCCGGGGCGCGAGTCGAGGGATTGCGCCATTTGGGGATCCTCCGCCTGACCGATGAAACCCCGTTGCTCCGGCACCCGTTCCGCTACCGCGCTCGCTCGGCCACCGCCGCTCCCTTCACGGTCGCCGGGTGCCCAGTACAACGAAGACCTCCTCGATGACGCTTCGTGCGACTATCGGCCGAATGTAGATTATAACATAACAGGCAACTCCGGGATACTTGTCACCGGTGTCGGGAGCTCTGTTGCCGCAGGCGCACCCGTCTGCAAGCCATCGCGGAGCTGTAACCGCAGCGTCGCAGCCGTATCCCCCGGGGACCGAGCGCCAGGCCGCGGTCGTGTGCGACAATTCCGCACCTACGGTGCCTTGCTTTTTGTCGTGAGAGCGTCCATGCCCGATTTGTTAGCGTTCCCCGTCACCGGCAGGTGGCCGCCCGCATTTCCCGACCGCCTGCAGCTCTACTCAGTGCCGACGCCGAACGGAGTGAAGGTCTCCATCATGCTGGAGGAGACGGGGCTGCCGTATGAGCCGCATCGTGTGAGCTTCGATGCGCACGAGCAGCTCTCACCGGAGTTCCTCTCCCTCAATCCCAACAACAAGATTCCGGCGATCATCGACCCCGACGGTCCGGGCGGCCAGCCGCTGCCGCTGTTCGAATCGGGCGCGATCCTGGTCTATCTCGCGGAGAAGACCGGGCAGCTGCTGCCGCGCGACCCCAGGGGCCGTTACCTGACCCTCCAGTGGCTCATGTTCCAGATGGGCGGCGTCGGGCCGATGTTCGGGCAGGTGGGCTTCTTCAACAAATTCGCAGGCAGGAGCTATGAGGACAAGCGGCCGCGTGACCGTTATGTTGCGGAAGCGAAGCGCCTGCTGCGGGTACTCGATGGCCAGCTGAAGTCACGGTCGTGGCTGGCGGGTGAGGAGTACACGATCGCCGACATCGCCACCTTCCCCTGGGTGCGCAATCTGATCGGCTATTACGAGGCAGGCGAGCTCGTCGGCTTCGGCGAGTTCGCCAACGTCAGCCGCGCGCTCGACCGCTTCCTCGCGCGTCCGGCCGTGGCGCGCGGGCTCGAGATTCCCAGGAGTGGTTGACCCGACGTGAGCGCCCGCACGCTGATGGTGCAAGGCACGACCTCGGATGCCGGCAAGAGCACGCTCGTTGCCGGCCTCTGCCGCGTGCTGCGGCGGCGCGGCGTGCGCGTCGCGCCGTTCAAGCCGCAGAACATGGCGCTCAACAGCGCCGTCGGCATCGATGGCGGCGAGCTCGGGCGCGCTCAGGCGCTGCAGGCGCAGGCTGCGGGCATTCCGCCCACCGTGGATCTCAATCCCGTGTTGCTCAAGCCGAGCACGGATCAGCGCTGTCAGGTCATCATCCATGGGAAGGCGCTCGGCGAGATGGGCGCCTGGGACTACCACGAATTCAAGCGCTCCGCGCGCGAAGCCGTGCTGGCTTCGTATCACAAGCTGCGCGCGCAGTACGAGGTCATCGTGGTCGAGGGCGCCGGCTCACCTGCGGAAATCAACCTCCGCGAGGGGGACATCGCCAACATGGGATTTGCGGAGGCAGTCGACTGTCCGGTCCTGCTCATCGCCGACATCGATCGGGGCGGCGTGTTTGCCCATCTGGTAGGCACGCTCGCACTCCTCGGCGAGAGCGAGCGGCAACGCATCCGCGGATTCGTGATCAACCGCTTCCGGGGCGACCTATCGCTGCTGCAGCCCGGATTGGACTGGCTCGAACACCACACCGGCAGACCCGTGCTCGGCGTGCTTCCCTATCTGCACGGCCTGCAGCTCGATGCGGAGGATGGGATAAGCCGTGAGGCCGCTGCGGCTCCTGCGCGGACAGCCGAGATGCTGCGGGTCGTGGTGCCGGTCCTGCCGCGGATCAGCAATCATACCGACTTCGAGCCATTGGCACGGCACCCGCAGGTGGAGTTGCGTTACATCGGCCCCGAGGCAGCGCCGCCGCCAGCCGATCTCGTCATCCTGCCCGGCTCCAAGTCCGTTCGCGCCGACCTCGAGTGGCTGCGTGCCAACGGCTGGCCGGCGTACCTCGAGAGACATCTGCGCTACGGCGGCAAGGTCCTCGGAATCTGTGGCGGTCTGCAGATGTTGGGGCGGCGGATCGCGGATCCTGAAGGCGTCGAGGGCGCAGCGGGCGAGAGCCCCGGCCTCGGTTGGCTCGACCTCACCACGGTGCTGCTGCCGGGGAAGCGATTGTGCAATGTCTCGGGCCACCTGCTGCTGGAAGGCGCGCGCGTAAAGGGCTATGAGATCCATGCGGGGCGCACCGAGGGAGCGGCCCTGCACCGACCGGCGGTGCGGCTGGATGACGGCACGGTCGATGGCACGGTGTCGGCCGACGGGCAAATCATGGCCACGTACCTGCACGGCCTCTTCGAGGAGACGGCCGCCTGCACCGCGCTGCTGCGCTGGGCCGGCCTCACCCGGCCGCTGACGATCGATCACGGCGCGCGCCGCGAGCAAATGCTCGATCGGCTCGCGGATACGATCGAGGGCGAGTGCAATCTCGAGCGCCTGCTGGCACTCCTCTGAGGCAGACCGGATGTGCGCTGGCGCACCGTTCGCGCCCGGAGGCTTGTCCTATACTGCCCTCGAGCGCAAGGGCGTGAGACGGATGAGCCAGAACGACGCTGCAAGCACCCATTCGGATTCCCCGGCGCACGAGTGCACAACGGACCGCCACCGTCGCCTTTCCCAACCTGGACAAGCGGCTCCCGGCCGCTCGCAGGCGGAGAGCGAACGGCGTCACCGGGCCGTTTTCGAGAACCCCTTCGATCTGATCGCCGTGCTGGATGCGGTGCGCGGTGCGAGCGGCGCGATCGTCGACTGGCGCTACGGCGACGCCAATGCCAATTGGCTACGCGCGGGCGCGGGACGGAAAGCTGGCGCTGCATGTCCCGAGATGGATTTGCGCCGCGTTGGTGATCGCGGGCTTCTGGCTGATCCTCGCCGATCTGCCGCATTTCGCCCTGTGCCAGCTCGCGGGTTCGATAGCCATCGTGGGCGCCGTGGTGTCATGGGAGCACCAGTATGGTCTGCCCCGTTTTAGAGTACCGCTGCTCCTCGGGGATGCCTCTTATTCCATCTATCTCGTGCATCTCTTCGCCTTCGGCCTCGTCAGAGCCGCATGGGGTCGCATGCATGGAGGGAATGCCCTTGCCTTCGCGGCTCTGGCTGCAGGCAGCGCGATCATCCTGGCGCTCATCACCTAACGGCTGATCGAGCGCCCGTCGCTGACACTGCTCATGCGCTTCGCATCCTGGAGCCGGGAGGAACAGCGGGAGCGCCAGCTCGCGTCTAGTGTGGCCGCTGGAGCCTCTTTGGATGGTGGGTGCTGACGGGATCGAACCGCCGACATTCGCCGTGTAAAGGCGACGCTCTACCAGCTGAGCTAAGCACCCTCGTTTTATTGGCGCGGGCCAGGGAGCGGCCCTGGCCCTGTCATTCTACTGGCGAAAATCGTCGAGACGATTTTCGCGAGACCCTATATCTTTCGCCGCGGGCCAGGGAGCGGCCCTGGCCCTGTCATTCTACTGGCGAAAATCGTCGAGACGATTTTCGCGAGACCCTATATCTTTCGCCGCGGGCCAGGGAGCGGCCCTGGCCCGCTATGCTTTCGCTAGTGGGCGGGGACGACCTGTTTCAGGCGGCGGCCGTTGCGGCGGCCGCGCTTCTCTTCCTCAGCCGTGGGGCCGGGAGGAGGAGCGGCTGGGGCTTCGGTCTGGGCCGCCGGCACCGGCTGCTGCGTCAGCGCGAGCGCCAGCACCTCGTCGATCCACTTGACGGGCTTGATCTCGAGATTGCCCTTGATGTTGTCGGGGATCTCGACCAGGTCCTTCTCGTTCTCATCCGGGATCAGCACCGTCTTGATGCCGCCGCGGTGAGCGGCCAGCAGCTTCTCTTTCAGGCCGCCGATCGGCAACACCTCGCCGCGCAGCGTGATCTCACCCGTCATCGCGACATCGGAGCGCACCGGGATCTTGGTGAGCGCCGAGACGAGCGCCGTGCACATGCCGATACCAGCGCTCGGACCGTCTTTCGGCGTCGCGCCCTCGGGGATGTGCAGGTGCACGTCATGCTTCTGGTAGAACTCGCCGTCGAGCCCCAACACCTGGGCACGGCTGCGAACCACCGTCATGGCCGCCTGGATGGACTCCTGCATCACCTCGCCCAGCTGGCCGGTGTGCTGCAGCTTGCCCTTGCCGGAGACGACCGCCGCCTCGATGGTCAGCAACTCGCCGCCGACCTCCGTCCAGGCGAGGCCCGTGACCTGGCCCACGCGGTTCATGTCCTCGGCCTTGCCATAGCGGAAGCGGCGTACGCCGAGGAATTTATCCAGGTTGCGCGGCGTGACCGACACCGAAGTCTCGTCCTTCTTGTGCGTCAGCATCTGCTTGACGGCCTTGCGGCAGATCTTGGCGATCTCGCGCTCGAGATTGCGTACGCCGGCCTCGCGCGTGTAGTAACGCACGATGTCGAGGAGCACCGCATCGGACATCTTGAGCTCCGACTCCTTGAGCCCGTTGCTCTTCATCTGCTTCGGCACCAGGTAGCGCCGGCCGATGTTCATCTTCTCGTCCTCGGTATACCCGGGGAGGCGGATCACCTCCATTCGGTCGAGGAGCGGCGCCGGGATGTTCATGCTGTTGGCGGTGCAAACGAACATGACTTCCGACAGGTCGAGGTCGACCTCGAGGTAGTGGTCGTTGAAGGTCGTGTTCTGCTCCGGGTCGAGGACCTCGAGCAGGGCCGAGGACGGATCGCCGCGGAAGTCCATCGACATCTTGTCGACTTCATCGAGCAGGAAAAGCGGGTTGTGCACGCCGGCCTTGGACATGTTCTGCACGATCTTGCCGGGGAGCGAGCCGATGTAGGTGCGGCGATGGCCGCGGATCTCGGCCTCATCGCGCACTCCGCCCAATGACATGCGCACGAACTTGCGGTTGGTCGCGCGCGCAATGCTCTGGCCGAGCGAAGTCTTGCCGACGCCCGGGGGGCCGACCAGACAGAGGATCGGGCCCTTGAGCTTCTCGACGCGCTGCTGCACCGCGAGATACTCCACGATGCGCTCCTTGACCTTCTCGAGCCCGTAGTGGTCCTCATCGAGCACCTGCTCGGCGCGGGTGATGTCCTTCAGAACCTTGGTGCGCTTCTTCCACGGGACCTTGACCAGCCAGTCGATGTAATTGCGCACCACGGTGGCTTCGGCCGACATGGGCGACATCATCTTCAGCTTGTTGAGCTCACTGGTCGCCTTCTCCCGCGCCTCCTTCGGCATGCCGGCGCGGGCGATCTTCTGCTCGAGCTCGGTGACTTCGTTGCCACCCTCGTCCATCTCGCCGAGCTCTTTCTGAATGGCCTTCATCTGCTCGTTCAGGTAGTACTCGCGCTGGCTCTTCTCCATCTGCGCCTTGACGCGGCCACGGATGCGCTTCTCGATCTGCAGCACGTCCATCTCGCCCTCGATGGCGACCAGGATGTGCTCCAGGCGCTTCCTGATGTCGAGGATCTCGAGCACCTTCTGCTTCTCGGCGAGCTTCAGCGACATGTGTGCCGCCACCGTGTCGGCGAGCCGTCCGGCGTGCTCTATCCCGGCGAGCGCGGTCAGCACTTCGGGCGGGACTTTCTTGTTGAGCTTCACGTACTGCTCGAACTGCGAGATGACTGAGCGCGCGAGCACGTCCATCTCCCGCTCCTCGTACGCTTCGACGTCGGGAAGGAGCGCGAGCTCCGCAGCGTAGTAATCGCCAGCGGTGAGCTTGTCGATGCGGGCGCGATCGACGCCCTCCACCAGGACTTTGACGGTGCCATCGGGCAGCTTCAGCAGCTGCAGGATGGTGGCCACGGTCCCGATCCGATAGAGGTCTTCTCCCTTCGGGTCATCGACGTCGGCCTGCTTCTGAGCAACCAGCATGATGCGCTTGTCGCCCTTCATGGCGACATCGAGCGCCTGGATGGATTTCTCCCGCCCGACGAACAGCGGAATCACCATGTGCGGATAGACGACGACGTCCCGTAGCGGCAGCACAGGGACCCCCTGGGGGCTGCCGGTCGTCGGATGGGCGGGAGCAGTAGGTTCAGACACGCTCAAGTCCTCGGTGCGATGAGGGCGGCGGCTCCTTGGGTGCGCAGGAGGCCGTCACCGAATTGAAACCCATTCTAGCGGCAAATGCGGGCACCGCCAGCGGGTTTCAACGGTAGTGATGGGCGGAAGGGGAAAGGATTACTTTGAGACGGCGCGGCGGGGCTCGTCGACGCTCGCGAGGCGCCCATCATCGGAGCGATACACCACGTAGGGCTGCGTCGCACCTTCGATTACGCTCTCGTCGATTACGATCTTGGCGACGTTGCGCATGGAGGGCAGCTCGTACATGGTATCGAGCAGCACCGTCTCGAGTATGGTGCGCAGGCCACGGGCGCCCGTCTTGCGCTGCATGGCGCGGTGGGCGACCGCTTTCAGCGCATCGTCCCGGAACTCGAGCTCCGCGCCCTCCATCTCGAAGAGGCGCCGGTATTGCTTGGTGAGCGCGTTCTTCGGATCCGTCAGGATGGAGATGAGCGCGGCCACATCCAGCTCGTCGAGCGTTGCCACCACCGGGAGCCTGCCTACGAACTCCGGGATCAGGCCGTACTTGATGAGATCTTCGGGCTCCACGTCGTGGAACAGGTCGCTGCCGTGCGGGCGCATGTCGACGGCGCGCACATCGGAGGTGAAGCCGATGCCGCTCTTCTGCGTCCGGTTGAGAATGATCTTCTCCAGGCCCGCGAAGGCCCCACCGCAGATGAAGAGAATGTTGCTCGTGTCGACCTGCAGGAATTCCTGCTGCGGATGCTTACGGCCACCCTGCGGCGGCACCGAGGCGATGGTGCCCTCGATGAGCTTGAGCAGCGCCTGCTGCACGCCCTCGCCGGAGACGTCGCGGGTGATCGAGGGGTTGTCGGACTTGCGCGAGATCTTGTCGATCTCGTCGATGTAGACGATGCCGGTCTGCGCTTTCTCGACGTCGTAGTCGCACTTCTGCAGCAGCTTCTGGATGATGTTCTCGACATCCTCGCCGACGTAGCCCGCCTCTGTCAGGGTCGTGGCATCGGCGATCGTGAAGGGCACGTTCAGCAGGCGCGCCAGCGTCTCTGCGAGCAGCGTCTTGCCGCAGCCCGTGGGCCCGATCAGCAGGATGTTGCTCTTGGCGATCTCGACGTCTTCCTTCGCCCGGCTGGCGCCGGTGCGGGTCTGCAACCGCTTGTAATGGTTGTAGACCGCGACCGAGAGCACCTTCTTGGCGCGCTCCTGGCCGATTACGTATTCGTCGAGGACCTTCTTGATCTCGTGGGGCTTCGGCAGCTTGTCGCGCGCGCGCTCGGCGCGATCCTCGAGCTCCTCGCGGATGATGTCGTTACACAGCTCGACGCATTCGTCGCAGACGAATACGGAGGGGCCGGCGATGAGCTTGCGGACCTCGTGCTGACTCTTCCCGCAGAAGGAGCAGTAGAGGAGCTTACCGTCGTCGTGGCGGCCGCGGGAATCGTCACTCATCGAAGGCCCTCGTTTGAGGCATGCGACCCATGTATAGCACGGGGCGCGCCTGCTAGGCAAAGCACCAGGACACAGCTAAGTCGTTGTAAGAACGGGACTTGTATGACAGCTTTCACTTTTGCGGCACGCGGCTCCTCAGGCCTTGGACGCCCGGACGGGAGCAGAATACCCCCGCAGAGGCAATTTCGGGGCGCTCAGGCCGGTTTTCCAGCCTTGGGACCGGCGGCATCCGGCGGAATCTCGCCACGCTTCTCCAGTACCCGGTCGATGAGGCCGTAGCGGACGGCCTCTTCCCAGGACATGAAGCGGTCACGGTCCGTGTCCTGCTTGATCCGATCGACGCTCTGGCCCGTGTGCTTGGCCAGTATTTTGTTCAACCGGTCCCGGGTCTCCAGCATCTCCTTGGCGTGGATCTCCATGTCCGCCGCCTGTCCCTGAAAGCCGCCCAGGGGCTGGTGGATCATCACCCGCGCGTGCGGCAGGCAGTAACGCTTGCCGGCCGCCCCGGCCGCGAGCAGCACCGCCCCCATGCTGGCGGCCTGGCCGATGCAGATGGTGCTGACGTCGGGCTTCACGAACTGCATGGTGTCGTAGATCGCGAGCCCCGAGCTCACGACTCCGCCCGGGGAATTGATGTAAATCGAGATGTCCTTCTCGGGGTTCTCCGACTCCAGGAAGAGCATCTGCGCTACCACGATGTTCGCCATGTAGTCATCGATCGGGCCGACGACGAAGATCAGGCGCTCCTTGAGGAGGCGCGAATAGATGTCATACGCCCGCTCGCCGCGGGCGGTCTGCTCGACGACGATGGGTACCAGATTCAGTGCACGCTCGTTCATGATGGATCCTTCTCCCCTGATTGCGACTCAGCGCTGTTGTCGGGCTTCTGGCCGAAGCCGGTGATGTCCCGGAAGGTCATGGGCACTTCGTTCACCTTGGCACGCTCCAGGAGCCAGTCGATCACCTGATCCTCGAGCACCACGGACTCGATCTGCCGCAGGGCCTCCGCGTTGTGCTGGTACGCACGGCGCGCCTCTTCGGGATTCGGATAGCTCGCCGCCAGCTCCTCGACCCGGGCCTGGAGACGCTGGCGGTCCACCGTGATGCTCTCCGTCTTGAGGATCTGGCCCATGAGCAGCCCGAGGGCGGCGCGCTTGCGGGCCGGGGCTTCGAAGGGCTGCCGCGGCGGCAGCTGGGAGGCCTCACGCACACCCATGCGCCGCGCCGCGTCGATCTGCAACTGTTGGACCTGCTCTTCAACCAGCGCTCGCGGGATATCGATGGGGTTCTCGGCATAGAGTGCATCGAGAACCTGGGTCCGTACTCTGTTGCGGATCACATCCGCGAGCTCCCGCTCCATGCTTTTGCGAACCTCCGCGCGCAGCGCCGCGATTCCTCCCTCTTCGACACCGAAGTTACGGCAAAATTCCTCGTCGATGGCCGGGAGCGACTGCTCCTCGACCGTCTTCACGGTGAGCGCGAGCTCGGCCGTCTTTCCAACAAGAGTTGGGTTGGAGGTGCCGGCCGGGAAGGTGACGGCCACGGTACGGCTCTCGCCCGCAACCGCGCCCTTGAGCCCCTCCTCGAGCTCCGGCCGGGACTGGCGCGAGCCGATGATGATCGGCACATCCTTGCCTTCGCCACCCTCGAAGGGCTCGCCGCCGATGCGGCCGGTGTAGTCAACGGTGACACGGTCGGTATCGCGGGCAGGGCGATCGACTGCCGTAAACACGGGCCGCTGCCGGCGCATGCTCTCGAGCATCGCATCGATGTCGCTCTCCTCCACCGTCGCGGTCGGGCGCTCGACAGCGATAGCGGCCGGAGATTTGACCTGGATCTCCGGCAGCACCTCGAAGGTCGCGGCGAACTTGAGGTCGTTCCCGGGATCGACCGCGATCGGCTCGATGCGCGGGCCAGCCGCGGGCGTCAGCTTCTGCTCACTGAGCGCCTCCGCGAGAGAGCTGCGCATGAGATCGCCCAGGACCTCGGCGCGCACCTGCTCTCCGAACTGCTTGCGCACGACGGGCAGCGGAGCCTTGCCCGGCCGAAAGCCCTTCAGACGCGCAGTGCGGGAAATCTCCTTCAGCCGCTGCTCGACCGCCGTGGTCACTGAAGCGGCCGGTACGGCGACCTCCATGCGTCGCTCGAGGCCGGAAGTAGCGGAAACTGAAACTTGCATCAACGAATATCCTCGGAATCTGAGCTGGGAATGCGAAAGGAGGGACTCGAACCCTCACGGGTCTCCCCACTGGATTCTAAGTCCAGCGCGTCTACCAGTTCCGCCACTTTCGCAGGGCAGCGGGCAGGAGAGTGAGAATTATAGCGGGATCAGACGCGGCGCAGGCGCGCGGCGAGGAGATGGCGTGCGGCATCCAGCTCGTGGAGCTGGTCTTCGATGCGGTCGCAGACGCAGCGCTGCAGCAGGGTGGCGATGTCTTCATCCAGTTCGCAGTTCTGCCGCCGCAATGCAGCAACCGCCACGGCCACGGCCGACTGCACCTGCCGCAGGCGCACGACCGCGCCGGAGAGCGCGTGCCCCAGGGACCGAGCCCGGGCGGCCCGCGCAGTGCGATTCCGCTTCGTCCGCGGCGGGCAGCGGCGAGTCCCGCGATGGCGGTATGGAGAGGCACGCCGGAAAGTCCTCTGCACCATAGGAGGGACGTTACGTCACATTAATACGAGGCGTCAATATATTTGTATTGATGGGCTTGGCGGCCAGCGGACTTGAGACTACATTTGTGCTGCAACCTCACCCTGCGTGGCTCAGCGGACGTGAACACCGGACGGCGCGAAAGACAGGAGGCTGGAGGGTTTGCCGCACGCCTGCGGCAGGTCCTCAAGACGCACGGCAGTGCGAGCGGCCTGGCGAAGGCCATCGCGCGCTCGGAAGGTGCGGTGCGCAAATGGTTGCGCGGGGAATCGGAGCCGAACGTCACGGACCTGCGCACACTCTGTCAGGTGACGCAGACCCGCATCGAATGGCTCGTGTCGGGAGAGGGACCGCGCGAGGCAGAGGCGCAATCGAACCCTGATACGTTGGTGAGAGAGAGCGCGCCGCCCTATCGGCATCCGTCGCACGGGACTCTCGATCTGCCGCTTCTCGAGGCGGTCATGGCCGCAGTCGATGAGCAACTGCGGGCCGCGGGCCTCGACCTTTCCCCGGCGAAGCGCTCGGCCCTCATCGCGGCCGCGTATGATCTCGCCCGCGAGCGCAACGCCGTCGGCGCGGAGGCCGTGGCGCGGCTGGTGCGACTCACGCACTGATATATATATTGGCGCAAAGTGGCTGCCGCGCGCAGCTCGGCCTCACGCGGCGAGCCGCATGGCTTTGCGGGCTAACCGACGGAGCGCGCTACAACAGTGGCCACCGCCAACAAAATGAGTGCGACGATGATCGCGAGGATCACATGCCGTACGTGCGGTTTCACGAGGTGACTTTATCATGACCGAGCTCTCCCCCTCCGCGCGCAGGACGATCCGCGCACCGCGCGGCTCCCGCCTCACCGCCAGGTCCTGGCTCACCGAAGCGCCGCTGCGCATGCTGATGAACAACCTCGACCCGGAGGTGGCCGAGCGCCCTGAGGACCTGGTGGTCTACGGCGGAATCGGCAAGGCCGCGCGCAACTGGGAGTGCTTCGATGCCATCGTCGCCGCCCTGACCCGCCTCGGCCCGGAAGAGACTCTGCTCGTGCAGTCGGGCAAGCCCGTCGGCATCTTCACGACGCATGCGGATGCGCCGCGGGTGCTGCTCGCCAACTCCAACCTGGTGCCGCGCTGGGCGAGCTGGGAGAAATTCAACGAGCTCGACCGCAAGGGACTCATGATGTTTGGTCAGATGACGGCCGGCTCCTGGATCTACATCGCGAGCCAGGGGATCGTGCAGGGCACCTACGAGACCTTCGTCGAGCTGGGACGCCGTCATTACCAGGGAGATTTGCGCGGGCGCTGGATCCTCACCGCCGGACTCGGTGGCATGGGCGGTGCGCAGCCGCTCGCGGCTACCATGGCAGGCGCCTCGCTGCTCGCGATCGAGTGCCGGCAATCGCGCATCGACAAGCGCCTCGCGACCCGCTATCTGGACCGCCAGGCGCGCTCGCTCGATGAGGCGCTGGCGATGATCGAGGAGAGCACCCGCGCGAAGAAGCCCATCTCGGTCGCCGTATGCGGCAACGCCGCGCAGCTCGTACCGGAGATCCTGCGGCGTGGCGTGCGCCCCGATGCCGTGACCGATCAGACTTCCGCGCACGACCCGGTGCACGGCTACCTGCCGATGGAATGGACCGTCGAGCAATGGGAGGCGCTGCAAAAGAGCGATCCGCAGCGCGTTGCGGCCGAGGCCGGCCCGTCCATGGCGACGCACATGCGCGCGCTCGTCGAATTCCGCCGGCGCGGGATTCCCACCTTCGACTACGGCAACAATCTGCGTCAGATGGCGAGCGAAAACGGCGTCACGGACGCCTTCGAGGTGCCCGGCTTCGTTCCGGAATACATCCGGCCTCTTTTCTGCCGCGGCATCGGCCCCTTCCGCTGGGCGGCGCTCTCCGGTGATCCGCAGGATATCGCCCGCACCGATGCCAAGGTGAAGGAGCTCATCCCCGACGACCCGCACCTGCACCAATGGCTCGACATGGCCGGCTCGCGCATCGCCTTCCAGGGGCTGCCGGCGCGCATCTGCTGGGTAGGTCTCGGGCAGCGGGATCGCCTCGGGGTGGCTTTCAACCAGATGGTCGCCTCCGGCGAGCTCTCCGCGCCCATCGTCATCGGGCGGGACCATCTCGATGGCGGCTCGGTGGCGAGCCCCAACCGAGAGACCGAGAGCATGCGTGACGGATCGGACGCTGTGTCCGACTGGCCGATGCTCAATGCCCTGCTCAACACGGCGAGCGGTGCCACCTGGGTATCGCTGCACCATGGAGGCGGTGTCGGCATGGGGTTTGCCCAACATGCCGGCGTCGTGATCGTCTGCGACGGCACGAAGGAGGCGGAGCGCCGCATCCGCCGCGTGCTGTGGAACGATCCGGCGACCGGCGTCATGCGCCATGCCGATGCGGGCTATCCCGAGGCGCTCGCCTGCGCTGCCGAGCATGGACTGCAGTTGCCCATGAGCGGGACACGGCGCGGAGCGGCGCAGTGAGCGCAGCGCGCGCGGCGGCGCGCCGCCAGACGGTGCGCACGGAATCCTTCTCGCTGACATCTCTTCGCACCGCCTATTCGCTGCCCGTTGCGGTGACACTGAGCCGGGCGCAAATGGCGCGCGTACGCCGCTCGGCCGCGACCGTGGATCGCATGATCGCGCGGGGCGGGGCGGTCTACGGGGTCAACACCGGCTTCGGCCTGCTCGCACAGACCCGCATTCCAACCGGACAGCTCGCCGAGTTGCAGCGCAATCTGGTGCTGTCACATTCCGCAGGGGTCGGTCCGTGGCTACCCGATGCGGTGGTGCGGCTGGTGCTGGTCCTGAAGATCGGCAGCCTCGCCCAGGGGTTCTCCGGCGTGCGCCCGCCGACCCTCCTCGCCCTTGCGCGACTGCTCGAGACCGATACCTATCCGTGCATTCCGAGCAAGGGTTCCGTTGGAGCCTCTGGCGATCTTGCGCCCCTGGCGCATCTTGCCGCGGCGCTCCTCGGTGTCGGACAGGTCCGGACCGGGGGCCGCGTGATGACGGCCGCCGAGGGCCTGCGGCGCATCGGCCTGCAGCCCCTGGAGCTGGCACCCAAGGAGGGTCTCGCGCTTCTGAACGGCACGCAGGTGTCGACCGCTCTCGCCCTTGCGGGACTCTATGCGATCCAGGACGTGTTTGGCGCGGCGCTCGTGAGCGGCGCCCTTTCGGTGGATGCGCTGAAGGGAAGCGACGTGCCATTCGACGATCGGATCCACGTCCTGCGGCGGCAACCCGGTCAACGGCGCGTGGCCAAGGCGCTGAAACGCCTGCTCGGCGGCAGCCGCATTCGGGCCTCGCATCTCACCTGCGAGCGGGTGCAGGACCCCTACTCGCTGCGCTGCCAGCCGCAGGTGATGGGTGCGTGTCTGGATGTCATCGAGTCCGCCGGACAGACCCTGCTGCGCGAAGCCAACGCCGTGACCGACAACCCGCTGGTGTTCGCCGCCGATGGCGAGGTGCTCTCCGGCGGCAACTTCCACGCCGAGCCCGTCGCGCTCGCAGCCGATCAGCTCGCGCTGGCGGCCGCCGAGATCGGCTCGCTGAGCGAGCGGCGCACGGCGCTGCTCATCGATCCGAAGATGAGCGGCCTGCCCGCCTTTCTCATCAAGGAGAGCGGCGTCAATTCAGGGTTCATGGTGCCGCAGGTCACCGCCGCGGCGCTCGTGGCCGAGAACAAGACGCTCGCCACGCCGGCGAGCGTCGACAGCATTCCGACCTCGGCGGGCCAGGAGGACCACGTCTCCATGGCGACCCATGGCGCGCGGCGGCTGCTCGAGATGGCGACGAACGCCGCCTGCATCATAGGGATCGAGCTGCTCGCAGCGGCGCAGGGCATCGAGTTTCACCGTCCGCTCACCAGCTCACGCCCCCTGGAGGCAGCGCTGCGCCGCCTGCGGCGCGCCGTGCCGCGCTACGACCGCGACCGGTTCTTCGCGCCGGATATCGAGGCCGCAAGGGAGCTCGTCAGCTCAGGTGCGCTGCGCGAGCTCGTGGAAACGGTCGAGCCGGGCATCGCGACGGCAAGCGGCTGACCGCGGCCTTCACTTCAGCGCGAACACTGCCACGCTGTTGGGCGTGCCCACGAAAACCATCCCGTCGGCGATGGTCGGCGTCATGAATTTGTTGCCGGCGCCGAACTGATCCCGCGCGTTGGCAGCCTGACTGCTGTTGTAGAGCTCATGGGTGAGGTTCGCCGCATCGTAAGCGTGCAGCACCGCAGTGCGGGCGCTCTCCACGGCCCAGACGATCCCATTCGAGGCGCCGTTGGCGGACACCGCGGGCGAGGTACCCGGGTAGCCGAAGATGGTGGTGGTTTCCGATGACGGCGAGCTCGCGAGCCTGGCGGCGGTGACGGGGAAGGCCTTGAGCGTGTTCGAGACATCGCCGTAATAGACCGTTCCATTGAAGTAGGCGGGCGTCGAGAAAACAGTGCTCGGGAATATGCCGTTGAGCTGCTGCCAGGTCATGTCGCGCGACGGATTGAACTTGCCCATGTTGTCGCGGTTGATGACGTAGAGATTGCCGTCCTTGCCGGCGCCCAACAGCAAATGGCGTACGACACCGCCGGAGTCCGTGACATCCGGTACCAACATGACGCCGCCCGAGCCCAGATCCTGGTCGGCGTTGGACTCCGCCACCTCATTGGAGGGACTGAAATAGTCGGCGACAGCGAGGCCGCCGCCCGCCGTCGAGAGCTTCAGGAACGAATTGCCGTAATCGCCGTTCTGCGGCAGGCCGCCTGAGGTCAGGGTCGTGTCGAACATGCCGTTCGCCGTGGCCAGGTAAACGTTGCCCGAGCTGTCGGCCGCAAGGCCGTCGCCGCTCATCCAGATCGAGGGTCCGGCATCGCTGTCCGCCGCCACGTTGAGCACGGCAGTCTGCGCGAGGGTGCTCTCACTGAAGCCCACGATCCATCCGGAATACGGCTGAACGTCGCAATGCGAGGTCCAGCTGGTGTAGATCGTGTGGTTCTCGAGAAGGAGCGCGGCCCGCTCCGCGTATTGTCCCGGCGAAAAGGTCTTGGTCCCGCCGGCGGGGCTCGAATAGCTCGGATTGATCGAGGTCGGTCCGTTGAAGAGCTCGGCGCCGGTCGTGACATCGAGCGCGTGCAGGCGCTGGTGGTAGTTCGACAAAGAGTCCTTGGACATCGCGACTACGAATATCGCCCCGTGCGGCCCGGCGCTGCGGTCGATGACCGGCGTCGAGGTCACGCCGATCTCGGGACTCACCTGGTTGCAGCCGCGATCGTCGCTCGGCGTCTCCCCCGATGGGAGCAGCGAGACGTGCCACAGGGTGTCACCCGATACGGGGTCCATGGCATAAACCGAGTCATGCTCGGTCGCCACCAAGACGACATTGTGAGTGCCACCCGCGATCGGGAGCTGCGCAAGGTAGAGCGGCTGAGCATCGACCTTGCCGTCCACGGCCAGCACCCGATACAGGCCGAAGGATGAGGAGTTGACATTCGTAGGGGTGAGCAGGGACTCGGTGAGGTTCTCCCCTGTGCGGCCGGCGTCATCCCGATACGTCACGACGTCCGTATGCGTCATTGGCTGCGGGGGCGTCCCCGAAGGCGGCGGCGGCGGCGAGGAGCCCGACGGCGGTGGCGCCGAAGCGGATGTGCTCCCACCTCCGCCGCAGTCCGTGAGCGCGGCGGCGAGGAAACCCGAGACGAGCAGGAGGCAGAGCGCGAGCTTTCTATGCACCGGGGTCCGATCCGGGGAGGCTTCCGCGGGGGCTACGCCATTCTACGCCCGAGCAGCCCGGAAGTTCCTGTGGGAAGACAACAGCCGCCTGTCCGTGGGCCGAGTCGCATCCGGGACGTTAATGCGAACCACTCTCATTTCCGGCCCGTGCAACCGGCCACGGCGACGATCCCGCTGGCCGCCCCTGCCGCTCCGCCCGAGCTCCGGGCCGGCTGGATGTTGAATCCGCGATGTTGCCCACCGTCAGGAGTAAGATGAGCGACTCGTAATCCGACATGGAGACGTGCTCCACCCAACTCACTCAAGAACAAGAGGTATCTTCATGGCTATCAATGTCACTGACCTTAACAATCGATGCGTCACCACTTCCACGGTGGGCTACATGGCGCTCGCCCTGACATCGTGGATGCTGTCGATGACGGCAGCAGGCTGGTACCCCCAGATATACAGCGCCGGAAGCGCGCTCATGCTGCCGTTCGCGCTGCTGCTGACGATCATCGGCATTCTCGCCTACCTGCACGGACGCAGCCTGGACTCGATAGTGTTCTTCGCCTTTGCCGTATTGTTCACGGCGGGACATTCGGGGATGGCGGCCATCGCCGCCGGCGCGCCCTCGCCCATGAGTTATGTCGGCTGGTTCTGGATCGTGTGGACGGTATTCTTTGCGTATACGTGGCTGGGATCGTTCCGTGCAGGGTTGCCGCGACAGCTCTTCCTGCTCGGCATCACACTCACATTCCTTGCAAAGGCGATCTACGGCTGGACGGATCTGCGCGCGCTGCAGCTCATCAGCGGATATCTGGGGCTCATCAGCGCAATCATTGCCGCGATCATCTCGGCGTCCGATGTCATTCTCTTCGGACGCGAGGCGCACAGCCCCAATGACGATCACGTCGATCACGCGGCCGGACACCCGCACACGGCCTGAGTAGCGCCTGGATTTCAGGCATTCGCGCGGGGTGGGGACTGCTTCCCGCCCCGCCCCTGCCGATGGGGTAAACTCGCCGGACTGATCCTCCCCATCAAGGATTCCATGAAGCCCAGGTCCCTGCGCCGTTGCCTCGTTGGCTTCTGCGTCTCGCTGCTCGCATTACCCGCACTGGCCGCGACGCACGCCTCATCCCCTCCTCTCCCGCCCATGCTGGCCTCACTGGTCGCAGCCGGCAAGCTGCAGGTCGTGAGTCAGTTCGGCACTGAGGTGCCCGGCTTGACGGGCTACATCGTCCACAATCAGGAGGGCACCCAGGTCGTCTATGGCGAGCACGGCTATCTCTTCGTCGGCCACCTGATCTCGCCGCACGGCAACGACCTCACCGATAATTACCGTGAGCGCTATTCGCCGAAACCCGACTACGGCTCGGTCGTGGGCAAGCTCGAGAGCGGCGGCCATCTCATCAACGAAGGCCGCGCGGCTGCGCCCATGCTTTATGTTTTCGCCGATCCCAACTGCATCTTCTGCTATCACTTCTACAAGATGGCAGAGCCGCTGGTCGCCTCCGGACGGTTGCACATCAGATGGGTGATGGTCGGCTTCCTGCACGCGGACAGCCTCGCGCGTGCAACCACCATTCTCTCTGCATCCAACCCGCTCGGCGCCCTGCACGCGGATGAGGACCGCTTCGATACGGCCCACGAATCCGGCGGCGTAGCGCCCGCCCGGACGCAGGACAAGGCACTTCAGGGGGTGCTGCAGGCGCACCTCAGCGCCATGGATGCCGTCGGCGGCGTTGGGACTCCCACCCTGCTCTACCGCGATGAGCGGGGCCACTGGGGGGCCGTGGTGGGTCTGCCGAGCAGCGACTGGCTGACTGCGTACGTGGCCGGAAAGCACCTGCCCGCGAATCCGAACGGCTGATCGAGCGATCAGCCGTTTTCGGTGAATCCCGGATAAAGCGTCATGCCGCCATCGACGAAGACGGTGGACCCGACGAGGTAATCGGACTCATCGGAGGCAAGCCAGACGGCCGTGCGGGCGATGTCCGCCGGCTCTCCGATCCGCTTGTAGGGCACGAGCGTCATGAGGCTCCGATACGCCTCGGGCGTGCTCCAGGCCGCAGTGTTGATCGGCGTACGCACCGCCCCGGGCGCAATGCTGTTCACGCGGATGTGATGAGGCGCGACCTCCTGCGCGAGGCTCTTCATCATCATCATGACTCCACCCTTGGAGGCCGCGTAGTTGGCATGGCCCGCCCACGGAATCACCTCGTGCACGGAGCTCATGCAGATGATCTTGCCTGCGGCGCAGGAGACTGACGGCACGACACCGCGGCGCAGAAACTCGCGGATCGCCTCCCGGGCACAGAGGAACTGCCCGGTGAGGTTGACGCTGATCACCGCATTCCAATCCGCGAGGCTCATTTCGACGAACTGTGCATCCTTCTGCCGCCCGGCGTTGTTCACCAGAATGTCGATCGTGCCCAGGTCTGCCACCATCCTGGTAAACATCTCCTTGACCTGATCCTCGCATGCGACGTCTGCACAATGGGCGTACGCCCGTACACCGCCGCGGCGGATTTCCTCGACCACGGCCTCGGCGCGATCCTCACCGGTCACGTAGTTCACGACGACATCGGCGCCCGCCTGTCCCATTGCGATCGCGGTCGCGCGGCCGATGCCCGAATTCGCCCCGGTCACCAATGCTTTCTGGCCGCTCAGCAGCCGCCGAGGCTCGAGGGTTGGCGCGCCGGAGCACGCTCGGGCAGGAGCGTGCGCATTGCGCGCGGTTTCTTTGCTGTCGACGCGCTTACCGATATCGATACCCTCCAGTGCATCGCACAACGCGCTTCGCCGTGCGCGGTGCGTGCCCCGGCAGGGGCAGGAATCGTGCCTCGATGCGGACGCAGCCCGCTGCCGCAGCGCTTGCGCTTTTGTCTGAGAATTGCGAGGATCGGATCGTGAGCCCACCCACCACGCGACGCCGTGTGTTGTTGTCGGCGGCGGCAGGCCTAGCCGCATGGGCCGGCAAGCGCGCTGTCGCGATCGTGCCGCAGGGGAAGCAGCGCGGTGTGCGGTTGGATGCGGCGGTGCAGCTCAGCTGCCGCGAATTCGACTTCGCCGATGTGACGCTGTTGCCGGGCCCGTTCCGGGACGCGATGTCGCGGGACCTCGACTACCTTGCGAGCTTCGATTGCGACCGGCTGCTCTCTCCTTTCCAGCAGGTAGCCGGCCTGCCGCGGCGGGCGCCGAGCCTCGGCGGCTGGGAGAGTCAGGGCCTTGCGAGTCACTACTGCGGCCACTACCTCTCTGCCGCGGCGATCATGCACGCCCATACGCACGATCCGCGGCTCGCGCGCAAGGTCGACTATCTGCTGCCGCGCCTCGCTGCCTGCCAAGAAGCCAACGGGCGCGAGGACCCCGACTTCCGCGGCTATTGCGCCGGGATTCCCGAGAGCAAGCCGGCTTTCAGGCAGGTGCTGGCCGGACAGATGGACTTCGGCCAGTCACACGGACTCTACAGCTTTCACATCAACGGCCTGTGGTCTCCCTGGTACACGATCCACAAGGTGATGGCGGGGCTGCGCGATGTATGGCTCCACATGGGCCGCGCTCAGGCGCGGGACATTCTCCTCGCCATGACGGAATGGGCCGCGCAGTTTCCGCGGCGGCTCGACCTTGCGCAGATGCAGGCGATGCTGGTGAGCGAGCAGGGCGGGATGAATGAGGTGCTGGCCGATGTCTACTCCATGACGGGCGATGAGGCCCATCGCACGCTCGCGGAGCAATTCAATCAGGCGGCGCAGCTCGCGCCGCTCATGCGCCGGCAGGACATTCTCGACGGCGTGCACTCGAATCAATACATTCCGCGCGTGATCGGTATCGCGCGCCAGTACGAGCTCACCGGCAGCGACGATTACCGCACGGGCGCGGAGTTCTTCTGGCAGAACGTCGTCCGCCAGCGCACCTTCGTCTTCGGCGGCCACGGCAACCGCGAGAATTTCTTCCCCATCGGGGACGCATGGCAGCAGCTCTCGGTCGGCTCGGCCGAGACCTGCTGCACCTACAACATGCTGAAGCTGACGAGCCACTACTTCAGCTGGAATGCCTCCATGGAGGCGGCGGATTTCTTCGAGCGGGCCCTGATCAACCACATTCTCGGCTCCCAGGACCCGGCCACCGGCATGATGACTTACTACTATTCCATGCAGCCGGGCCACTTCAAGACCTTCTCCTCCAAGTGGGACTCGTGCTGGTGCTGCGACGGCACGGGGCTGGAGAATCACGCCAGGTATTCCCGCGGCGTCTACTATCACGAGCGCGATACGCTCTGGGTGAATCTCTACCTCGCTTCGCAGCTTCAGTGGCGGGAGAAGGGGCTCACGATCCGCCAGCACACACGCTTTCCCGAATCCAACAGCGTGCGCATGCAGATCGCCTGCGCGCGGCCGGTGCGGGCCACCCTGCGACTGCGGCATCCTCACTGGTCGACGCCGGCGATGCTGGCGAAGCTCAACGGCAGGCCGATCGACACGGGTAAGCCCGGTACCTACCTCGATATCACGCGGCATTGGCGGGACGGGGATGTGCTCGAGATCGAGCTGCGCACGCCGCCCAGGATCGAGCGCATGGCCCATCACCCTTCGAAGCTCGCCATCCTCTCGGGTCCCATCGTGTTGGCTGGCGTCCTCGGCGATGCCCTGATGGCACCGCCCATTCCCTACGCCACTGTCGATCAGTATCAGTGGGAGAAGGTGCCGGACCCGGTCCGGGCCCCTACCCTCGCGATCGGCGGCCGGCCCGTCGAGGAGTGGGTGAAGCCTGATGCCGCAGAGCCGCTCGTCTGGCACACGCAGGGCGCCGGGCGGCCCGCCGACATCAGACTGGTCCCGCTATACCGGGTCGCGCGCGAGCGCTATGTGGTGTATTTCGATGAAGAGCGTGCCGCGGGCCAGGCGCTCCCGGGGTAGTCCCAGGGGTTCAGTGTCACCGCCCGGCTGCTATCCGCCAGAGCCGAGGCCGCCGCGGCGCTCACGAGGCGCATGGCCTGCCAACTGATCGGCCGAATCAGCCCCTGCCATAGATCCTGCCGCTCGTCGTACTCTGCGATCGCCACGCCGTTGGCGCGCAAAGTGGTACCGGTCACGGAAAAAAGGGATATCGGCTCGGAGACGAGGGCGTCGCGGGCGATGCCGAACGCCAGACAGCAGGCGCCGGCCATGGAGATGCCGGGATAGTATTCGCCGCGGTGCTTCCACGCGCCGCCGGCAAAGCAGGCAATCAGGCCATGCTCCACCTGGCTCCAGAGAACCCCACCGGTGATCCTGAAGTCGCTCGACTCGAGCGCCGGGCCGGGAGCCCCTGCGGCATCGTGGAAAGTAAGCTGAATCATGCGGCCCGGAATCTCCCGTAACCCCATGCCTGCCAGCAAACGACGTGCCAACTTCTTTCCATGTACCCGGAACGTCCCGCCGAACGCACGCAGGCGCAGCCGGGGCGCGGGCGCCGCCGAGCGGATGAAAATCCTGGATACCCCTGTGCATTTCTGGGATTCCGGCCTGCTGCGACAGCCCTGGATCGCGAGGGGCTCGTCCTTCGACGGGACCGCCCTGCAGGATTACTGCGGTGCAGCGCGCGGCTCTCCTGTAGACAGCCTGGTTTTCGTGTGAGCGGAGAGCTTCTTCTGTAGGAGCGCCGAGCGCGTTTTGATGGGTGCGCTGGGCCCGTGCAGAGCAGGAACAGCAGTATGGGCGCAGAGTTAATGGACCGTGTCTCCCGCCTCACGGATCAGGATCTCGCTCCTCAGGCTCATCCTCGGCCGAAGACTCGCCAACGAGGAGTACGTCGAGCGCAAGATCGGCGCGCTCGAGGGCGTGCCCGCGATGGGATTGGACGGCCTCGGCTCCTCATCGTACGGCCCGGAAGCCGCTTTGACGGTCCTGATGCCGCTCGGAGGCGCCGGTCTCACCTACATCGGCTGGGTGATGGTCCCCATTCTGGTGCTGCTCGTCATCCTGTACGCCTCCTATCGCCAGACCATCCGCGCATATCCCAACAATGGCGGTGCGTACACGGTCTCCAAGCTCAACCTGGGTACCGGGGCGAGCCTCATCGCGGCCTCCGCCCTGATGATCGACTACGTGCTCAACGTTGCCGTCGGCATCTCCGCGGGCGTCGGCGCCCTTACCTCTGCAATGCCGAGACTGCATCCCCACACCCTGGCCCTGTGCCTCGCAACGCTCGTTCTGGTCTCGATAATGAATTTGCGCGGCACGGCCGATGCCGGCCGCGCGTGTGCAATTCCAACATACCTCTTCCTTGCCAGCTTCCTCGGCATCCTCGGCCTCGGAGCGTATCGGACGCTCGTTTCGGGCGGACATCCGCTCCCGCTGGTTGCGCCCCCACAGCCGTCCCATGCAACCGCGGCGCTCAGTGCGTGGGTGCTGCTGAGGTCTTTTGCCGCGGGGTGCACGGCCATGACTGGGGTCGAGGCTGTCAGCAACGGTGTGAGCGCCTTCCGCGAGCCGGTGATGAAGCGCGCCCATCGAACCCTCGGAGCCATCTGCGCCTCCCTCGGGCTGCTGCTCGCGGGGATCACGTACGTGGTGAGCGGTTACGGCATCGCTGCCATGGATGAGACCCAAAGCGGATACCAGAGCGTGCTCTCACAGGTGGCCAGCGCAGTCGTCGGCCACGGGGCGCTCTACTACATTGCCCTCAGCAGCGTTCTCTGCGTCCTCTGCCTGTCAGCCAACACGAGCTTCGTGGACTTCCCGCGAGTCTGCCGCCTCGTCGCCGAGGACGACTTCCTGCCGCGCCCGTTCGCAATCGTCGGGCGGCGCCTCGTATTCTCCGTCGGCATACTCTACCTGACAGTAACCGCCGGTGTGCTGCTGGTCGTATTCGGCGGCATCACGGACCGGCTCATCCCTCTCTTTGCAATCGGCGCCTTCCTGACCTTTACGATGTCGCAAGCAGGGATGGTGCGGCATTGGCACCGCGAGCTCCGGCGCGCCACGGCGGCAGCAGTCCGCCAGCGGTACCGCGCCCATCTTGCAACGAACGGGATAGGTGCGGCTGCCACGATCGTCGCGCTCCTGATCATCGTGGTGGCGAAGTTCAGCGAGGGCGCCTGGATAACGCTGCTGGCCATCCCCGCCACCATCCTCGTGCTGCGCACGGTCAAGAAATACTACGTCAGGCTCGATGCGCAGCTGCGCGACGAAAGGCAGCTCAACGTGCGCAGCAGAGAGCCGCCACTGGTCCTGGTGACGACCCCGGGCTGGAACAAGCTGACCGATCGTGCGCTGCAGTTCGCGCTGCGCATCTCGCCGGACATTCTCGCGGTGCACTTCACGGACCTCAGAGGATCCGTGGCAGACGATGAGGAGCGTGGGCTGCGCCAGTGTTGGGCGCGAGATGTCGAGGAGCCTGCGAGAAACGCCGGCCTGCGCCCGCCACAGCTCGTACGCGTCAAGGCGCCATTTCGCAAGATGACCGGACCCCTGCTGCAACTGATCGGCGAGATCCAGCGCGAGCAGGGTAACCGCCTGATCGCGGTGCTGCTGCCGGAAGTGGTGAAGAAACACTGGTGGCAGTATTTACTCCACGGACATCGCCTGCGGCGCCTGCAGGCCGCCCTGCTGCGCTATGGAGGATCGCGCATCGTCGTGATGGTCATCCCATGGCATCTGGAGGAGCCGCGGATCGAGGAGGGCCTGGAGGAGGAGGAGACGCCGCCGACCGCAGCAAGTGCCGCGGACCGTTAGCGCGCACCTGGCCGTGCCGGAGGTTTGAGCTGCGCGCTCGAGACCGGCGCCATGGAGCCTTTGACCGGCTACGGCGTTTTACACGTCAGCAGGACATCGTACATGCGAGCTCAGCCACTGCGTTGGATCGTACTCACCGCGCTCGCGGCCACTGCCGTGCTCCTTTGGGGCTGCGCCTCGAACCGCTCGAGCCCTGCGAGTCAGGGCGCGGCGGTTGCCGCAAATCTGGGCTCGACCGGCCGGAGTGCCGCTCCCCTACCCGGCCAGCCGGGGTGCTTCCGACTGTCGGACTTCGACGGCTCGTGGACGGTGCTCAACGACAGCGAGCTGATCGTCTACGCTCCGCTCTATTCGCAGCCTTACCTCATCAAACTGTTCGCGCCCGTGCCGACCCTCAGGTTTCGTGAGCGTCTGGGGTTTGCCGACACCGGCCACACCGGCATGATCTGCAACGACACCATGGACACCCTGGTGGTGCCGCGTTGGGAGCCGGAGCGCGTCCCCATCGTGGCAGTGCGCAAACTGACGGAGTCCGAAGCGCGGCACCTCCTCGCCGAGAACCACATCAGGCCGCCGCGCGGCCCGCAGCCTGTGAGGGGCAACCAACCCCCTGGGCAGTGAGCGCCTGCGGCCCGCTGCCGCCGTCCTCCTGCTACACGATGGGCACCTGGCTCACGTTGTTCTTCGGGTCCATCCAGAACGATTCGTTGACGAAGCGGCCGAATATTTCGCGGGGCAGAATGGAGGTGCGCTCGATCGGCTCCACCTTCGGGCGCACCGTATGCAGGCCGGGCATGCCGACGCGCGCGTCGAACTCGTCTGCATTGTAGGCGACGTGATCGAAGTCGTGCTCGAACCAGGGCTCGCCGATGAACTGGTAGACGGCGCGCATGGCCGCCGAGGGGTTGCGCACCAGGCTTTCATAGGTCAGCACCAGCAAGTGGCCTGGCGCGTATTGACCATAGAACGCGTCCTTGGTGGCCTGGAATGAGAACCCCACCATGCCGCGTGGATCGGTCAGCGCCTCGACGCGCGAGTACATCGTGGTATTGGTGTCGAACCGGAACACTTTGCTGACGCCAACCGGGTGCCTGCGCACCAGCCGTTCCATGCTGTCCAGCACCCAGGACAACTGCCGAACGCACGCGATGACCTTCGCTTCCGGGAACAGCGTACCGAGTAGTTGCATCCGGCTGCACCACAGCCGGCTGGTGTCGAACACGATGCTGGCTTCGGTTTCTGCCGCGTAAAAATTTTCGACCAGGCCGCGCAGCAGCGCAACGCGCTGGTCGTCGGATACGTCGAACGAGAAGTCGTTCTTGCTGCTCGCCTCGGCCATCACCACCCCCATGATGTCTGCCAGCGGGCTGGTCATCCCGGCGCGAAACCGCGGGTTCTGGTTGAGGATGGCGGCCAGGAGCGTGCTGCCCGCACGGGGCAGCCCGGAGATGAAGTGGAACTTCCGGGCCAGCTTCGCGACGGCGGGGGCGGCAGGCATGTGAGCGCTCTCCTATCGATCGGTGCTGCGGATTGTATAAGAGCGCCCGGCGGGGGTGTCCGGGCGGCTGGTGCGGTCCGCGCGCTTCAATGACTCCTTTCCGGCGACGCGCCCACGCTGCTCTCCAGGGCGACCGGAACGGTCCGGGTCGGAACGTTCCAGCCGCTCACCTCGACGATCGGCGTACCGGGTCCCTGCGGGACAAAATGCGCGGTCAACGTGAGTGATTCGCCGGCCCACAGAGTGACGTCGTTGTCGCTCCACAGGATGGGCAGTGCCAGGTTGCCGCCCGCCGACTGCCTGATCGAAACGTGCTGGAACAGCGCGACCGTGCTGGACGATGCCGGGACCGTCAGCGTGATCGTGACAATGGTGTCGGCTTCCTCGTGCCGCAACGTCGCTCGAGCCTCGCTCTTCGCGGCCGGCAGCACTTGCAATGCGGTCAGGTCGGCGTATTCCGATACGGGTGTCAAATACCAGTTCGAATGCGCCCAGTCGAGATCGTCGGGTTGGGTGGAGAGCCAGTAAACGTTGCGGCTGATCGGTTGGTGGTTGGCAGAAGCGAGCTCGAGCTCGATGAAGTACGTGCGTGACAGGCCGGATAACGCCGGCAACGCTGTCAATTGCCGCGCGCTGTTGCCGGCGAGGTCGATGTCCTGCAGACGCCGTGTGTAACTTTCGCTGCCGTCCAGGTTGCGTACGCGGATGAGCGCCTGCAGGCCGTGCTCAGCGTTGAGCGTGTGATTGACCAGCATGATGGCGCGCGTGTCGTATGAATACTGGATGTGCACCGGCTCGTTGGCCTTTTTGGCGCCGAAATAGGCGCCGGCCGGATTGAGGAAATAATCGTATAGATGCCAGTGCAGCGAAGGCCATGCGTTGTTCAGCATCCAGTAGATCACTCCGGTCGAGCGGTTGGCCGCATCCATGTGCGCGTCAAACGCCTCGAATTGTGCGCGCACGTTGTCGTAGTTTTCGAGCTGGGCCTTGGCGACGTAGTCCTCGAGGCTCCTGGGTGCGCCATAACGCCTGGCCAGCGCGGTGTCGAACGGCGCGATGGTCGCGAAGGGCGACCAGGCGGCCGAGGCGTGATACTGCCGCACCTGCGGATACTTCCACAGCGCCTCCAACTCCTGTGGCGAAAGCATGCGGGTCAGATCGTCCAGCGGCGGAATGCTGGCACCCGCGCTGGTTTCGGAGTTGAACCCGAACGCGCCGCCGAGCCTATGGGCGTACCAATAGGCCGGCGGAACCCAAGCGTAAGGCCCCGTCATCTTCATTCCCGACGGTCCCGCCGCGGCCGTCGCCTGATCCGATGCGGCCGAGATGATGGGCATCGGCCAGTCTTCGGCATGCAAGATGTCGACGTACATCCTGGCGATGGCCGCCGGCGGCGCGTTGTCGCTGCCGATCAGAAATCCGATCACGGACGGGTGGTTCCGCAGCAGGCGCGCCTCGCTCGCGGTCGAGGCTGCCGCCACCGCCTCGTCCGCCGCATCCCACGGCGCGCCGCCGGTCTTGGCCGCCGACTCCCATTTGTCGCAGCACTCCCAGCCGGGGAGGATCATGATTCCGTTCCGGTCGGCGAGATCGTAAAAGTACGCGTCCTCCAGCTTGCCCTCACTACGGATGGCATTGAGCCCGAGGTTGCGAACATAACTGAACTCGGCCTCCAGGCGTTTGGGGTCATCGCGCAGGAACATGTCCGGCGCCCAGCCGCCGCCGCGAATCAAGACCGGTTTGCCGTTGATGGCGAAGCCGCGATAGCCCTTCCCGGTGAGGTAGGAGCTGACGCTGCGTATGCCGAATGTTGCGCTCACCCGGTCGGAGGCGGCCCCATCAACGGCAGCAGCCATCTGCAAAAGATAGAGCGGATGCGCCCCCATGCCGATCGGCCACCAGACCTGCGGATGACTCAGGCCGAGACCCGCATCGGTTTTGGGCGAAAAGGCGACGGTCTGCGCCTCACCGGGAGCGAGGTGGATCGTTCGCTGCAATGATACGCCGGCCACCCTACCCGTGATCGTCGCCTCGTGCGCCACGCCATCGAGATTCTTCGCCTGCACCCTCACGGTGAGCGCGGCACGCGCAAGATCGGGCAGCGACAGGGCCGAGGTCACCTGGGGAAAGAGGAGCTCGACCGGGCCCGTCTGAACGATGTCCACGCCCCGCCACGGGCCCATGTTGTTGTCCGGTGGAGTCGGGTTCCAGTCGACCCAGCCGATCGACAGGCTCGTCCGCGGATTGCCCGGATGTACACGCAGCGCGAGGATGTTCGTGCCCGCATGCACCCAACGTGTCACGTCGAGCTCGTGCACGGGATAGGCACCGGCGATCATCGTATGGTCGGCGACCGGATGCCCGTTCACCCAGACATCCGTGCTCGCGATGATTCCGTTGATGCGCAACAACGTGCGTAATGCTCGTGATCCTGCAACGAGAGTGAACTCGGTGCGATACCACCAGGGAATTACGAACGGGCTGCCGCTGGCATCGGGATCCTCGATCGCGCGCAGGTTATCGCCGTAGAAGACGTTCTGGTAAATGCCGTTTTCCAGCAGCCCCGTCATCACCGTCGCACGGCCGCTCACGGGGTACCAGCCGCTCGTTGAAAAGCCGGCGGAGGAGACTTCCGTGCCGCCTTGCTGCGCTTTCGCGCTCGACTGAATTTCCCATTGCGCTATGGGAGTGGTCGAACCGGCGCCGCCATCCACCCGGGTAGGCGCGAAGGCGCTCGCGGCGCAGGCGAGCGGCGGTGCCGCGAGTGCCACCAGCACGCCGAAGAACGCGCGGATTCGGCATGCCGAGCGCGCGTGACGCGCGCACCCGGCTCCGATGACGTCCCTCGAGATCACCACTGCCCGCGGAGCCCCACCGTGTACATACGCTCGGAGAAGTTCGCATGCCCTTCCTGGCTGGGCCACACGAGGTAAAACCGCTGGTACTCGTTGGTGAGATTGGTGCCCTCGACGAAGACCGTGGCGTATTTGCTGAACTTATACGAAAGGGAGGCATCGAGATATCTCTGTGGCGCCTCGTACTCTTCCAGGCCGGCGATGCTGCCCACCTGATTCTCCACCGCTCGCTTGGAACGGTAGTTGTAAGCGGCACGGGCCTCGAAACGCTTGCTCTGGAACCACAGGATGAGATTCCCGGATTCGGTCGAATTGTCCTGGAACGGGATGGCGTGCCCGGCGAGATCGGTCTGGCCCGTCTTGCTCGGCGCGTAGGTGAAGTTGAATTCCATGCCCGTATAGGACAGGAGCCCCGGCAGGAACGTGAATCCCTGCCGGTAATCGATCTCCGCGCCCTGGATGCTGTTGCCAGAGCCCTGCACCGGCTCGGTGATCGTGATGCAGTGATTGCGCACGATACCGTCCTCGTCCGGCAGGGTGCAATTCTGCACGTTGCCGTTCTCGATGAAGCTCTGCACATTGATGCGGAACACCTCGAGGCCGACCATGCTCACGGGGTTGATGTAGTACTCGAGCGAGGCACCGTAGTTCGTGGAGCGCCATGGCCTGAGGTTCGGATTGCCCTGCGAGCTGCCCGCCGCCACCTGGTACAGCTGATTCCCGTTGGGGAGATAAACCAGCGAGTAGTTGAGCTCCAGGCCGCCGCCCCAGGTCACGAGATCGAGCGGCTGCATGTTCTTCGATGCGGCGAGGCGCAGCGTCAGCTGAGGGGTCAGGTCCAGTGCCAGGTTGATACTCGGCAGGACGTCGTAGTAACCGCGGCGGGTGACCTGGGTGCCGATGTCGGCGGACTCCGTACCGTATAATCCCGGCGCGCCGGACAAATGTTGCGTGACCTGAAGGTTCGTGTGGATGACGCGTACACCAAGGTTGCCACTCAAGGGCATTGCGCCCAACTCCTCGCCGAAGTCGGTTTGCAGATAGGCGGACGACTCCTTCATCCAGACCGCCCATGTATTTCCGGGGTCCTCCTGCGTCTCGGTCTGCGGATAGAGTGATTTCCAGTACGCCAGCGGATTGTCCATGGCGGCGGGATTGACTGCCCAGAAGTTGATTCCTGACCCGAGGAGGTTGCTGTACTCCTGCCAGTTTTTGGCCAGTGGCGGCGGCGTATTCGTCATCTGCAATGCCGATATCGGACCCCCGCGGAAGTAGCCCTGGGCGTTGCCCGCGGTGCAGCCGCCGCCGTTACCGTCACCGGCCAGGATCACATCGGCGCCGACGTAACGCACCAGGCATCCGTTCGGGTCGCTGGCGCCCATGCCGGCGTACACGGGGGTGACCAGAGTGTATCCGGAGTTAGTGGCGGTGTGGATGCTGTTGCGCACGCCGAAGTCGAGGTGCAAGCCGTGGTGAAGGTCGTAGTGACCATCGAAGCGCAGCGCAGTGATAGCGGCATTGGCGTCGAAATCGCCGGAGGATTCGATCGTCTTCATCGCCCAGCCGTTGGGGTTGGCGAAATTGGCAGCCATCGATGCGGGCATGCCGATCGAGATATAGCGGCCGTTGAAATTCGCGGTGATCGGAACCGAGTCCTCGGGGATGCCGATCGGGTTGAATACGCGGTTGCCGCCGAGCTGGTCCGGAAAGATGAAGGTGCCGCAGGGCACGGAGTTGGGATCGACCCCGTCCATCAGCTGGTTGGGCCAGAGGCAGCCATCGGAGTCCGAAATGTTGAGGTCTGTTTCCACGAATGCCTGTTTTGCCGTCTCACGGATGCCGCGCACGCTGCCTCTGAAATTGCCGCCATCGTTGAAGTCCACCTGCAGATTGGCGTTCTGCGCAGTGGAGCCCGTGTTCTCGATCTGCGAGAACGATTCGACGTCACCCGGCCACTTTTCGTACACCTGAGTGGTGTAGATCTGCGAACCGGAGAAGGCCGGATCGGGCGGCGGCGTATTGTACTGGCTCAGGGCGGTAGCGCCGGTATTCATCGACTGCAGCGGCACGTAGGTCGCACCCTGCCAGTCGGTGGAATTGAACTGGAGGCCGACGTTGCGGTTGTACTGCCTCTGATGCGTGTAGAAGTAGTCGCTGGTCAACGTGAACCCATCTCCCAGGTCCATCTGGAACGAGGCATTGCCGGACGCGCGCTTGCGTTGAATGGTCGAGTCGTAGAGGCCGATGTTCTGGCTTCCCATGAACAGGCCGTTGGATTTGCCGTCTCCGTTCACATCGACGCTACCGTCCGGGTTCTGCACGATCTGCGAAGGAATCGGCAAGCCGTTCCATGCCCCCACGAAACCGTTGTAGGCACCCGCACTCGCGGCGCTCTCACCATCGAGAATGACCCCATACTGGTCGAGGCCCTCGCTCGAGCCGGCGTTCGCGCCTTCATTCTCAGGACCGGACCGTGTGGTATCGGAGAAGTCGGCGGAGACCAGCAGACCCCAGCGACCGTCGCCGTTGAATGCAACGAGGCCGCTTGCCTCAGGGCCGTTCTTGCGGGAGACATCTCCCCGTTCCCCGTCGGCGCTGTAGCTGAACGTGAATCCATGCGGCAGATCCCAGGGGCGAAAGGTATGTAGATTGAGCGAGCCGCTGATGCCGCCCGCGGTCTGGCTGGCGGTGGGCGACTTGATGACGTCCACCTGATTGAACAGCGTCGCCGGCAGGGTTTCGAAGTTGGGCTGTTGCGATGTGATCTGGTCCGGCGAGATGAAGACTTCGCCATTCAGCATGCTGCCGACTTCAGGCAGGCCGCGCACGTCCACCTGGGTACCCACGCCGGCGTTGCGATCGATCTGCACACCGGTGATGCGCTGCAGCGCGTCCGTGATGGTCGTGTCCGGCAACTGGCCGATGCTCTCCGCCGAGATGCTGTCCTGGATATCCGGAGCCAGGCGCTTCAGCTCGATTGCGCGCATCTGCGAGGCGCGCACGCCGACGATGGTGACCGTAGACAGCTCGACCGACTGTTCGCTTTCCTTGCCTGTCCCGGTGACGGCCTTGGACGTGTCCTCCTTGGCAGCGGGGGTTGCCGGCACGTCCTGCGCTGCGGGAGCCTTTGCGCCCGCGCTATCCACTGGAGCACCCGCACGCGGCGATGCCATGGCTGATGTCGTCATGGCAGAGAGCAGCGCCATGGATACGGCAATTGACACGGGATGCTTGCGATGTACTTTGGACACGGGCGTTACCTCTAGATTGATGTTGTCAGGACCGCTTCCACTCGGTGCTCCCCCTCGCGGAGTGCGTCTTCCGCGTCCCGTCAATTCGAGAACGCCACTCGCGCCAGAGCCCATTGGCCGTCGCGCGGATCGCCAGTGGCGAAAATGCACAAGTTGCGAGCGTCATTGCCCGGCGCCGCCGCTACTCGAGTGCTGAGATCTGACTGCCCCGTCGCCTGCGCGGCAGCCGCCAGGGGCAATCGGGCGAGCAAAGGTCCCTTGCAGGAATCGGCATGGATTTCGAGCTCACCGGCCGCGCTGGCTTTCGGGCGGACGACGGCTTGCGCAGCCTCGTCCCCGAAGCGCCATGCCACGCGCCCGACCGTCAGGGTGACCCTTTTCGCGCCTCCCAACGGCGCACGCTCCCAGAGCCAGCACATGTTGCCGGCGTCCAGCTTGTAAACGGGCGTCGAGCCCTCTGCGGTTCGGGTGCCCCCCACGCGCATTCCCGGCTGGTTCGAGCAGGACGCAAGCTCGCTGCCATCGCGGCTGAGCAGAGTCGAGGCATTCAGCGCCTGCGTACGCGGCCCAGCAAGGTCGAAGCCGTCAGGGGCGAATGTTGCCGCCCGCAGCGTTACTTTGGCGCGTGACGAAAACTCCAGCGGGTGGACATACTGGGCGGACGCCGAGGTTGGCGCGGAGCCGTCCGTGGTGTAAGCGATTTTGCCGAAGCTCGTTTGGTTGGAAAGCACGACGTGCAGTGTGCCCCCGCGACCTGCAGTCACTACAGACGCCGCGGCGAACGGCGTGTCGGAATATCCAATCCCGAGGGCCCGGTAACGCGCCAGCTCGGCTGTCAGGCGCTGCAGGAAGCCATTCCAGTCATGTGCGTCCGCCGGCGACCACCCGAGCTCCGATAGCGCCGCGATACGGGGAAACAACGCGTGCTGGTCGCGCACGAAGCTCGGCATGAACTCCGTCCAGAGGCAGGCCTGCACACCGATGACACGTCTGGCTTCTGCGGCGGTTGCGCCGTCCGGGACAACGGCGGTGTCATAGGCCTGCCGCAGGGTTATCGCGGGAGGCTGCCCCGGCCACTCGTCGGGCAGCTCCGATTGATAGTGATCGAAGTAGAGCGACTCCTCGGGTGTCATGACCACATCGTGGCCTTGCCGGATCGCCTCGAGAGCCACACGCTCGTTATCCGTTCCATGCCACGACATCACGACTTCCGATGCCGGGAGTGTCGCGCCCGCGAGCAGCTCGTCATCCCAACCGAGGGGCGTGCGTCCGTGCTTGACCAGATAATCGGCGACCCGGCCGGTGAACCAGCCCTGCAGCTGATCCATGTTCGCAAGGCCGAACTGCCGCATTTGTGCGCGCACTTCGGGCGATGCATTCCATTGCTGCTTGTCCGCCTCGTCGCCGCCGATCGAGACGTATTGTGAGGGGAAGAGCCGCATGACCTCATCGAGCACGTCATCGACGAACTGCAGGGTCCTCTCGTCGGGTTTCAGCAGCCACGGACTGACGCCCCAGCTCGTCCATACCGATGGACGCTTACCAGTTACGCCGAGCCATGGATACACGGCGACTGCCGCCTGCGAGTGTCCGGGAAGGTCGATTCCCGGGACGACGGTGATGAAGTGGGCGGCGGCGTAGCGCACGATGTCCCGCACCTGCGCTTCGGTATAGAAGCCGCAGTAGGGCTTGTCGGCACCGCCGGTCAATTCGATGTCGAGACCCACCGCCTTACGGCACGCGCCGGTTTTCGTGAGCGCGGGATACTTCGGGATTTCGAGGCGCCAGCCCTGGTCCTCTGTCAGGTGCCAGAGCAGCACGTTGAGCTTCTCGAGCGCCATCCAGTCGATCAATTTCCTGATGTCGCTCACGCTCTGGACGTGCCGGCCTGAATCGAGCAAGAGCGCACGCCATGCGAAACGCGGGTGATCGTCGATGCGGCCCTCGGGAATCTCAGCCGGGGTGCCGCGAATCCAGCCGGGCGGCGTCAGCAGCTGCCACAGGGTGACGCTTCCATAGAACGCGCCCCGCGCCGAGCGCGCGATAACTCTGACGCCTCCAGCGCTCACCACGATGCGGTAACCTGCGTCCCCCACGACACTCGCGTGAGGATCCACTTCGAACGAGATTGCGGGGTGTGCGTCAGCCGCTGCCGCTGCGCGCAACTTCAACCCGCGGGTGACCGCCACCAACTTCACGAACCGATCCGCTACGGGCTCGACTTCCTGACGATCGACGCCGTGCACCGCGACAAGCGCGCCATCCGCAACTTTCACCACACCCGATCCCGTGAGGCGCGCCTGAGCGGACTGAGGCAACAGCGACCAGGAGGATGCCGTAGGGGCTGCTGTTGCAACTCCCCTCGTCGCCAACCACGCGACGGCAAACGCGGCGAGACGCCTCCCGGTATTGGAGCTCCGTTTCACCCCGCGCCCCCCGGCGGTCGAAACCTGAATGAACGCAACCGGGGCGAGTGTCCTACTGACATCCGGCCGCAAAAATGGCATCGCGAGACACCGGTTTGTCGACCGCAATGGCCGATTGCCGCGTTCATGGGTGCGTTACATGGCTTATTGATTCGGTCGCCTGACGAATCAATACTGCGCTACGGCGATGGTCGTGTCAATATTCCTGGCGTTACGGAACTGCCTCGGTATAATAGTTCGTGATTATGACGAATCAACTGAGGACACAGATGCCTTCTCAGCCGATGGCCAGCGTGACCCGGCAGTTGTCGCGACGGAGCGTGTTCGAGGCCCTTCTGCATCGCAGCCCGATCTCGCGGGCGGACCTTGCCAAGGTGACCGGTCTCTCGAAGCAGACCACCTCGGAGGTCATCGACGCGTTCGAGCAGCAGGGGCTGGTTCGCCCCATCGGCCGAACCAGCGGCAATGTCGGACGCACTGCAGTGCTCTACGAGCTGAGCCCGGACGGCGGGCACGTGCTCGGCATCGACCTGGGGGCGCGGCTGACGGTTACCCTGGGCGACATCGCGGGCAGGGTTCTCGCCGAGACCGATGAGCCCACCGACAGCCGCGGCGGCGCCTGGGCGCTCGAGCAGATCGCCCGGCTCGCCGACCGCCTGGCACGTGACAACCATACGCACCCGAGCCGGATTCGCTCCATCGTGCTCGCCACCCCGGGTGTGGTGAATCCCAGGAGCGGCGCCATCGAGATGGCGCCCAACATCACGGGCCTGGGCCATCTCAACGTGGTGGGCCTGCTGAGCGAGAAGCTCGGCAGCCCCGTTGCCATCGAGAACGACATCAATCTCGCGCTGCTCGGGGAAATCTGGCATGGGTGCGCGCAGAACGTAGCCAACGTCGCTTTCCTCGCGCTCGGCACCGGTGTCGGGCTGGGGCTGTACGTCAACGGCCAACTCGTCCGCGGCGAGAATGGCGCCGCGGGCGAGATCGGCTATCTGCCGATCGGCGGCGATCCGCTCCAGGCCGAAGCGCGCCTTCAGGGCTGTCTCGAGTACCAGGTGGGCGCCCACGGCATCGTGCGGCGATATCGGGAAGCCGGCGGCGGCGACGTCGGCTCGGCTCGAGAGGTATTCGAGCGCGCGCAGTCAGGCGATCCGCGGGCCACGGATGTGATTGACGAGACGGCGCGGCTGACCGGCCTCGCGGCGGCAACGGTCATCGCAACGGTGGACCCGCAACTGATCGTTCTCGGCGGCTCGGTAGGGGCCCGAGCGGACTTTGCGGACAAAGTCGCGCGCGTGCTGTTACGGCTCGCGCCGCGCCCGGTGGAGATCCGCACCAGCACACTCGGCAAGCGTGCCGGGGTAGTGGGTGCCCTGTCCGTCGCCTTGAACAAGCTCCATGATGAGCTCTTCAGCGTCGCGGATCTCGCTGCGGCCCTGCCTCTGCCACCGCCCCGCGTGCAGTAACCCAAGTCGATGACTCGCGAGAGCACCCATTGCTTTGCAGCCGACCTCGGCGGGACCAAGCTGGCCGCCGCCATGGCCGATGCCCACGGCCGGATCGTCGCGGAGCTGACGGAGCCCACGGACCGGCGCGGCGGCGCACACGTAGCCGAGCAGATCGCGGCCAGCGCCCTCAAGCTGGCGCACGCCGTCGGCATCGAGGCTGCGCGCGTGCGTCATGTCATGGTGGGCGTACCCGGTGCGATCGATCCGCTCACGGGCCGGGTTTCCCTGACTCCGAACATCGAAGGGCTGCAGGACTTCGATGTCCTCGATTACCTTCGCGGCCGCTTCGGGCCCGGGGTCGAGATCGAGAACGATGTCAACCTCGCGATGCTCGGCGAGCAGACGCTCGGTTGCGCGAGCCGGTGCCGCAACGCAGCGTTTCTGGCTCTGGGAACGGGAGCAGGTCTCGGGCTTCTCATCGACGGCAAGTTGTTTCGGGGCGCGCGCGGCTCGGCCGGAGAGATCGCGGATCTGCCGATCGGGCGCGACCCGACTTCGCAGGCTGCGGCCACTTCCGGTGCCTTCGAGCTCGAGGTGGGCTCGCTCGCCATCGTGGAGCGATACCGCCGCCAGGGCGGCGCTGCCGCCGTGACGGTACGTGATATTTTCAGGCTCGCGCAGGAAGGCGATGAGGTGGCCGCGGTGGTGCTCGACACGACGGCACGCTGGGTGGCTCTCGCCGTCGCCACGCTGCAGTCGCTCCTCGACCTGGAGCTCATCGTCTTCGGGGGCAGCATAGGCGTTCGTCCCGAGCTGTATGAGCGGGTGCGTCTGGCACTCCCCGCCCACTTCTCACGACCCATCACCATCGCTCCGAGCAGGCTCGGCGATCGTGCAGGCCTCATCGGCGCCGTGTGCGCTGCGGCGCGAGCTCTGCGTCAAGACCGGGAGCCCGCGCAGCACGCGCTGCATCTTACTTGAACCGCCACACTGGCTGCGGGAGGGGTCCGCGGAGTGCCGACGAGTGACTGACAAGCCAACAGGCCTGAAGCGGGCGCTGAACCGGTGGGACCTGATCCTCTATGGAGTGATCGTGATCCAGCTCACCGCGCCGATGCCGTCCTTCGGGGTGCTGAGCGCGCGGGCGAATGGCCACGTCGCGACCACCATCCTGCTCGCAATGATTGCCATGGCGTTTACGGCAATCAGCTACGGCCGCATGGCGGCGGCGCACCCCAGCGCCGGCTCGGCCTTCACGTACGTGACCCGCGAGTTCACACCTGTCTTGGGCTACGTAACGGGTTGGGCAATGCTCATGGACTATGTGCTCAATCCACTCATCTCGATCATATGGTGCAGCCGGGCAGCAATGAATTTTGCTCCGGACGTCCCCTACGCAGTGTGGGCAATCGCATTCTTCGCACTGTTCACGTCCGTGAACCTGGTTGGCATCAAGAGCTCCGCGCGCATCTCGGGCGCGCTGGCCGCGACTACCGGCGGTGTCGTCCTGGTGTTTCTCGTGTGCGCGGGCCTATACGTCCGGCATCACAATCCCGGCTCCCCGGGGTTCTTCACTCATCCGTTCTACGATCCCAAGACCTTCCGCGCCGGCGCGGTTCTCAACGGCACCTCGATCGCCGTGCTCACTTATATCGGCTTCGATGGCATCTCGACGCTGTCAGAGGAGGTCGAGGATCCCCGCCGCAACATTCTGTTTGCAACCGTCGGAACGTGCCTGGTGATCGGCATTCTGTCGGCGATCGAGGTGTATGCCGCGCAGCTGGTGTGGCCCACGGCGCTGCCCTTCAGGAACGTCGACACGGCCTTCGTGGAGGTTGCGGCCAGAGCTGCCGGCCCCTGGCTCTTCGTGGTGATGAATCTTGCGCTGCTCATCGCGGGCATCGGCTCCGGTGTCGGCTCGCATCTGGGCGCGGCCAGACTCCTCTACGGCATGGGGCGCAGCAATGCCCTGCCGCCTGAGTTCTTCGGCGCCGTCGACCCGAAGCACCGCATTCCGCGCAACAACGTGATCCTCGTGGGCCTCATCGCGCTCTGCGGCGCCTTTCTGATCTCCTACGGACTCGGCGCCGAGATACTCAATTTCGGAGCGCTGTTCGCGTACATGGGGGTCAATGCGGCCGCCCTGGCGCGCTACTACGTGCGCAGTCGCGAGCGGCGATTGCGCGACTTCTGGCCACCTGCGGCAGGATTCGTGACCTGCCTGATCCTGTGGATCTACCTGAGCAACGCCGCGAAGCTCGTCGGGGCGAGCTGGATGATCGTCGGAGTGATCGTCGGTGCCGTGCGGACGCGAGGATTCCGCCGAGACGTGCTGCGCTTTGAGGTGAGTCCCGAGGACTGAGCCGCAGAATCAGCTGGCCCTGCGTCCGGTTCCGATCGCTCGTAAGGAAATTCCCGCGAGGAGCAGAGTAAGGCCAGCGACAGCGCTCACGAGGTCCAGGTAGTGTCCAGGCGTATTGGGTCGTCCCCAACCCATTTGCGGAGCCAGCGCGTAGGCCTCGGCAATGTGCGTCAGGACCATGATGACCAGCAAAACCGAGCCTGAGAGTTGCAGGACAGCAGCCAGAGTCGGTGTGCGGATCACGCGCACCGTGGAAGCGGCTGCCAAAAGAGCGACCGTACCTGCGGCGATGAGCAGAGTCGATTTCATCAGTCCGCGGCCTAGGCTCCGGGAGGCGGGACCGGCTTCTTCTGCAGGAAGCTTCCCGTCGGCAGAGCAGCCACGTGGAAGTAGTTGCTCGCCGCGAGAGCCTCGTAGAGAGGCGGCGTGAAGAAGGCGGAGATGCGCGAGGCAACGAGCGCGGTCGCCATCATTGGAATGACCATTCCGGTGCCGTTGGTCATCTCCATTACTATGACGAAGGACGTAATCGGCGATTGTGTGACCGCCGCGAGGTAACCCGTCATACAGAGCGCAATCACCGCCGCCATCGGTGCCCAGCTGAACGCCGCGTGCACCCACTGCGCAATCCCCGCGCCGATCGAGAGCGTCGGCGAGAAGAGCCCGCCTGGTATGCCGGCCATATAGGTCACCACCATGGCGCCCCACTTGGTGAGCCCGTAGGCTTCAGAGAGCGGTACCGTGCCCGTCAGGAGATGGCGTGCCTGATCGTAGCCACTGCCCCATGTCTCGCCGTGCGTCCCCACACCGAGCGCCGCCACCAGCAGCCCGATGAGCAGTGCATAGAGCAACGGCCAGCGCGCGCGCAGCGCGACGAGCCACTCCGGCATCCAGCTTTTCCAGCGCAGCACTGCCAGATTGAACGCCGTACCGAAAAGGCCACATAGTGCCGCCGAAAGAACGACGGGCAGCACGAACGCGCCACCCAGGTTCTCCGGCACGTTGATCTGGCCAAAGTAGAGATAATTGCCCGCGAGCGCGAGCGAGGTCAGGCCCGAGAACACCACAGCGGTGATCATGATGCCGTTGGTGCGGCTCTCGAAATCACGCGCGAGCTCCTCGATGGCGAAGATGATGCCGGCGAGCGGCGTGTTGAACGCGGCCGAGAGTCCCGCTGCCGCGCCGGCGAGCAGGAGGCGACGCTCGAGCTGCGCGTTGCGATGCGGATAGAAGCGGCGGGTCTCCGCCATGATCGCCGCGCCGATGTGCACCGTCGGCCCTTCGCGGCCGATAGTGAGGCCCCCCAGCAGGCCAATGAGTGAAACCCCGATCTTCCCGACGATCACACGCAGCCCGAACAGGCGCCGCAGCAGCGTGTCCTCTTCTTCCGTGCGCGGCGCATGGAGCGCGGCAATGACCTGCGGAATGCCGCTGCCCTCGCTACCCGTGAACCAGCGTCGGGTGAGAAACAGCGCCAGCACGGTCAGCGCCGGCGTGATCACGAAGGCGAGCCAGGGGCGGCCTGCGATCAGGCGGAGAAAGGCATTGGAAGCGGCCGTGCTCCAGTCGGCATAGAGCACGGAGACCAGGCCCACGAGAAGCGCCGCGCCCCAGGGCAGGCCCACCTGGAGAAAGAGTCGTTTGGAGTGAGTGCCCAGGAGCCGGCGTTTGGCCCGCGCGCGAAGTCTCTCCCGTGAGCCGCCGTCCGGACCTGCCGCTGAGCCTTTCGCCCGGTCTTCCTCTAAGCCGTCCTGCGCAGGGGGCATCAGCGTGCCGTGCTTTGTTGGGTGAGGTTCCGGTGCGACGGCATGGCCTCGATTCGCGTATCGTTCATGTCAGGTCCGCCTGCCCACCCTGGAACCGAGTCCCGCCTGAGCTCCTGAGAGGGTGAGCCAGGCCTCGAACACGGTTTCGTCGGATATCTGATCGAGGCGGCGGGAGACGGGCGGTCCACCGATTCCAACGACGGGCGAGCCGGCACTGCGCGGCAGCCATTCGCGTTGTGAATGGGCACCAAACAGAACCACCAGTGGCAGGCCCACTGCGGCAGCCGCGTGAGCAGGTCCGGAGTCCACGGAAATCATGCTGTGCGCAATCGCGCAGAGGGCAAATAGATCGGCCAGCGGCAATGTGGCTGTCGCCACCGAATGCAGGGCGGCCGCCTCCTCGATCCAGCCAAGGAGCAGCGCCTCCTTCGGTGCCCCGACGAGCACGATCACAGCATTCGGCAAAGCCGTATGAATGCGGCGCAGCAGCGCAGCCCAGGTTTCTATCGGCCATGCTTTGTCATCCGCGGCAGACCGCTTGAGTTTCTTCCCGCGCATGGTGCGCCGATTGCCGGGCTGGATCAGCACCAGCGGGCGGCCATACCACCCCTTTGCGCGCAACCACTCCTCGGTGCGAGCCCTGTCTTCGGCCGAAACGTCCAGGCGTGGGGCGCGCGCACCGCCGGCGGGCACCTGAAAATCGGTCTGGCTCAGTGCTGGAGGCGTGCGCTGCCCCAGGGACAGGAGTCTGTCCACCCAATGCTCGAGCGGCTGCCCCCGGCTCTCGGCCGCAAGCAGCTCCTCATTCATGAACACGCAGCGATCCGGCGAAGTGCGGCTCAGCGCCAGCAGCCACCGGATGCGTTTGAGCTTGCGGGCATCCGTCTCACAGATGTAGATCGGCTCCGACCGATGGCGACGCAAGGCGCCGAACACGCGCCACCAGCCGGCATCGACGAGAAATGGCGTGTACCGGCGCAGATACCAGACCTGCTCGACATCCTGGTGTCTCTTATAGATGTCGGAAATCCAGGCGCCGGCGCCGACGACGAAGCATCGCGCTCCATATCGCTCATGCAGCAGGCCGAGAAGCGCGCTCAACAAGATCATGTCACCGACTCTCCCGAACCAGATGACGATCGGATGCGGACGGATTGGCGCCAGGGTCATGGTGGAGGATTCTTCAAGACTCGCAAACTACGGGCGCTCATGCGTGAGCGCACTGGTCGGCGCAGTCTTGAATGAATTGGTGGGCGGTGTAGGGATCGATTTTGATGCGCCGAAGAATGGGGACCCGCATTCACGCGATCCTATCCGGGTCGTCGTGGCGACGGCAAGCCGTGGAGCCCGCTGCGCGGGTTCAGGACGGGCCACCGAGGCATGCACGAGGATGACCGAATTGCAACGCCGCACGGTCCCAGGGGCGCGCGCCGGCCGGAGCCCCGCCGGTGCGCGCGCCCAGGAAGCCCCTATTCCTCAGACAGGGCGCTGCGGGTGGAGCCCACCGGGACTCGATCTCCCCGCAGTAGCTCGCGAACCTCGTCGGCCGTGCACTGACCCTCGTCGAGGAGAGCCGCAGCAAGCCCTCGAGATAGGTGCTATAGCAACAGCGACAGCAGTCGGTGGGTAACGATCGAGAGCCATGACGAGCTCGTCCAGCTCCTCTGGTCATTCCTCGACCACAGCGTCATCATCTGACTCATCATTCGATTCGGGTTCGTCCACGGCTACCCTTAAGTTGCGATCGCCGACCTTCAGGCACGAAAGTGGCTCGCCACGATGACGGGAACACGACCTCATGGTTGACAGTGGCGGAACCTCCGCAGAAAACTCGCCAACTTGTATGGAGTAGCCAGACCGCGCGGTGCTCCGAATGCGGCTGGGAGCGACCTTATCATCCGAATGCGAAGGCTCATCAGCTGCCCACCGAGGAAGTCGCCAACGTCATTCGGGATGAATTCCGAACACATCGATGTGAGGGATTTACACGACGCTGATCGCTCGAGCTGCCAGGACCTGCCGTCCAGCTGTTTGACGGCGTTCCCGATCGGGACATCACGCTCTGCCGAGGTCTCGGAGCAAGTGCTTGAGGTCCACCGGCTTCACCAGATGCGTATCGAAGCCCGCATCTTGAGCACGTCGAACGTCCTCCGGCTGACCGTAACCGGTGAGCGCCACGAGGCGCGCGCTGCTGCCGCGGCTGCGCAGCAGCCTGGCTACGTCGTAGCCGTCCATGCCCGGCAGGCCGATGTCGAGTAGAACGATCTCAGGATCGAGTGCAGCGGCGCGTTCGAGCGCCTCCGCCGCTCCGTAGACTGGCTCTGCCACGTGCCCGCAAAGGTTCAGGATCATCGCCAGAGAGTCCGCCGAATCGGCGTTATCATCCACGATGAGGATGCGTCGGCGCGCGGCGGTCTGTTCCGATTGCTCTTCCCTCACCTCACTCGGGCGATCAATCAGCGGCAGAGTAATCTCGAAGCGCGCGCCTCGTCCGGGGCCGTCGCTTGCCGCGCTGACCCGGCCGCCGTGCATTTCCACGAGGCGCCGAACCACGGACAAGCCGATTCCGAGTCCTCCTTGCGAGCGATCGAGCGAGCGGTTGCTTTGCACGAACAGATCGAAGATTTGCGGCAAGAGCTCCGCAGGTATGCCGACCCCATTGTCCGTAACGGTGATCACCGCTTGACTGCCGTCACTGCGCATCTCGACGCGGATCTCGCCTCCCGGATCGGTGTACTTGCTCGCATTGGTCAGAATGTTTGCGACGCACTGAACCAGGCGTGCATGGTCACCCAGCACGTATGCCGGGCCATAGCCGCCGGCAACGAAGACCTTGTGACGGTTCTCGCGCATCAGCGGCTCGACGCTCTCCAGGGCTTGTGAGATCACCGAAGCCAGACTGATTGGCTCGTGTTCCAGGTTTATCCTCCCCTGGGTGATCCGGGACACGTCGAGCAGATCGTCGACCATGCGCGACAGGTGCGAGCTCTGCCGTTTGACGATCGCCGCCACGGTTTGCACCTGCGAATCGTCCGGCAGCATTCGCGCCAGCAGCTCGCCGGCGTTGCGAATCGGGGCGAGTGGATTGCGGAGCTCGTGCGCAAGCATCGCGAGGAATTCATCCTTGCGCCGATCGGCATTGCGCAGAGTCTCTTTGGCGACTCTGAGTGCCACGAGCTGATCGCGCATCTGGTATTGCCGCAAACGTCCGCGCAACGCGGCCTGCACCGTGCTGATGAGCGTTCGAGCGGAGGTCGGCCTGTCCAGAACGGTCACATTCGTGAACGCACCGAGGATACCAGCCACCACCGGTGTCTCGGGATCTGTCTGGCAAAGCAATACGACGGGAAGATCGGACCATGCGGGCTGTTGCGATAGAGATGTGAGGATGATGTGGACACTCGGTAGCGCGAGCGCAGCGTCTGTCATGACCAATACGCCCGAGCCCGCATCGATCTCGTGCGCCACTTCGAGCGCCTCGTGGCAGACGGTGCAGACGAGACTCGCGCGCCGCAACACCTCGCGCGTGACCTGACCGTCGCGACGGCTCGGCGGATATATCAGAACGCCCTGTTCGTTCACAGATCGCGTTACGGTCGCAGGGGCCGCTCCGCTCCCCCACCCGCACCGCCTCCCAGCTCTACGGGCACACCTGTCAAGACGCCGCGCAATCCCAGTATCGGCTCGCTGAGGTGCACCCCTTCCTTGTCGAACCACAGCTCGCGAATCGAGCCCTCGTGCCCGCCGGTGCGCTTCTTCATGACCGAGAGCGCTTTCTTGACTCTGCCCCCGTGTTCGAAGTATCGCAACATTACGATCGAGTCCGCGAGGTAGCTCGCATCCACCGGGGAGGTCATGGAAGTACCGAGCATGCCGCTTTGAGCTACGACCATGAGTGTGGTGACACCCTGGTTGCTGAGGTAGGACAGCAGCTCATGAAGCTGGGCGACGAGGAAGTTGTCCTGGGGCATGGCATTCAGGTAGCCGTTCAGGCTGTCGATCACCACCACGCGCGCGCCATCCTGCTCGACACATTTGCGTACCATTGCTGCGAACTCCCCGGGCGAGATCTCGACCGGGTCGATCTGCTGCAGCGCGATCTCGCCGGGACCGGCGCCTTCGCGAAGGCTCAGGCCTATTCCCTGCGAACGCGCCAGGAGTGCGGCCTTCGTCTCATCGAACACAAAGCTCGCCGCGTGGTCACCGCGCTGCGTCGCGGCGCATGCGTATTGCAATGCAAGCGTCGACTTGCCGCTACCCGGCGGCCCGACCAACAGGGTACTGGTGCCCCGCTCGATGCCCTCGCCGAGCAGTGCGTCCAGAGCCACAACACCGCTCTTGATGACAGACTGATCGAAGCGCGTCCCATGGTCGGCCGCCACCAGTCGTGGAAATACCACCAGGCCGCCGTGCCGAATGTCGAAATCGTGGAACCCACTCGAGAAATCGCTGCCGCGAAACTTGAGCACCTGCAGTTGCCGACGCGCCTGCCCGTATACCGGTGTAGTCACGTAGAAGGCCATGACGCCATGGGCGATGCTGTGGAGCTGTAAGTCCGGTCCTTCGGCCGTGCGGTCATCGAGCATCAGCACCGTGCACCTGCGGCCGACGAAGAACTGTTTCAGGGCCAGAATCTGCCGCCGATAGCGCAGCGAGCTCTGCGCCAGCAGCCGCATCTCGGACAGCGAATCGAGGACGAGCCGCGCAGGATTACTGCGCTCGATGGCATCCAGGACCTTCCGCATCGTCTCCGAGAGCTCCACATCCGAGGGTTGGATCATCGTCAGGGCGCCCTCGCCATTCAGCTCGTGCTGCTGGTCAGGGATGAGCTCGACGATATCGATGGCATCGAGCGACCAGCCGTGCGATGCGGCGCCCGCCTCGAGCTCCTTGCGAGTCTCGGAAAGCGTCACGTACAGGCACTTCTCGCCGCGACGCGCGCCCTCGAGCAGAAATTGCAGGGCTAAGGTCGTCTTGCCGGATCCGGGGTTGCCGTCGACCAGATACAGCCGCTCCGGGATCAATCCGCCGTGGAGAATGTCATCCAGGGCACCGATTCCCGTGTTCAATCGCTGGATGTCGCGCATGGGCGCGGTCCTCTACCTGTAACTTAGGCTGAATAACCCTTAGCAGTTCAGACGGTTCCACGGCCGGAGCCACGGACAATTCACGCCTTTCGTGAGCGAGCGCGAATTGCGACGCTTAAGCTGAGATTTACGTAGCTCGTCCCCGGGCCCGGCCGGGCAACACGACCCTGCTCCGGCAACCTGAGCCGCGTCCGCACGCGCTGCGTGCAGCGCAGCGTCAACACAGCACGACGCGCTCGGACGCTACGGAACGCTGGACGCACACGGGCAGCATGGCGCGTAGTGCGACGTGTTTAGATCTCCGCGAGACGCCGTACGGTATCGGGATAGCGCTGCACGAGGCGAATGAGCAGCGCCGCTTGCGCGTTTGGCTTGGCCCGGCCCTGCTCCCAATTTTCCAGCGTGCGGACGTTGGTGCGCAGGTATCGTGCGAAGAGGCTGCGGGCCCCGGGAACGCCGCCCAGGGCGCAACTCATCGACACCTTGGGTCGGCTGGTCGCGTATCTACTCGAGTCCTGACCCCTAGCCATAGGACCTTCGGTCACAATGCAGAGCGCCCCGTTCGATAGAGTAAAGGGTCCGACTCGAAAAGGTGGTTTGTATGAAAGCGCCCGCACGCAGTCTCTACCTTCTCGTCTTGTGCCTGTGTGTCGTCACAATCAGTCATCCCGTCCGGTCCGCCGCATATCCCGCAGTTACAATTCCCAACTCCGAAGTGCGGACCATCAAATCGACGTCCACGGGCCGAAGCTACGATCTGTACGTCCGCAAGCCCGTCGACTATGACAAGAATAAACAGCAGAAGTATCCGGTTCTCTACCTGCTCGACGGCCAATGGGATTTCAAATTGCTCGATTCGGTGATCGGCGGTCTGGTTTACGACAAGGCGATGCCGGACATACTGGTTGTTGGCATTGCCTATTCCGGTGAGCGCCCCGACTACAATGCGCTGCGGGCGATGGACTACACGCCGGTACCGGGCGACGCAAAGGGGTCGGGAGGGGGTCCGAAATTCCTGAGCTTCCTGAAGTCCGAGTTGATTCCTCTCATCGAAGCGAACTACCGAGCAGACCCCGCGCGGCGCATTCTCGGGGGGGACTCTTTTGGCGGGTTGTTTACGCTCTATGCGATGTTTACCGACTCCTCGCTGTTTTGGGGATACCTGGCCGGTAGCCCGGACATCGAGTTTGCGGATCATTTCATCGTCAAACAGGAAGAAGAGTTTGCCAAAACCCACAAGGACCTGCGGGTCAGAATATTTTTCGCAGCCGGAGGCGATGAGTCACCCTTGGCGCCCAGAATCGCTTTTGTGCGGACCTTTGCAGGCCGCAATTACAACGGCTTGCATTGGGATGGGCGCGTGATCGAGGGCGAAGGTCATGCGAGCGCGAAACCCGAATTCTACAGTCTCGGATTGCGGTTTCTGTTCGGCAACGGATGAGCATTCGAGCGCCCTGCGGCTTACGCCAAGGGAAAGGTCCTTATCATCTTGAACGAGAGCGCTTCGAACGAGCGTTGGCATCCTACTGCTGTCGCTCACAACCTTCCGGAAAACGACTTCGACGATATCTGGGTTATTGGCCTGCACAGCTACGTGGCTGGCAAATGGACATTTGGAGCAACGCAGCTCAGCCTGAATGCTGAGACCAACAGGCGTCCATCTGAGAGATGTGCCAGTTGGCAAGTCTCCGCCTAATCACGCACCGTTTCCGTTTGTACCGCACAATCCACTGATATCTAAGGAAATTTGGTGGGCCGTGTAGGGATCGAACCTACGACCAAGAGATTAAGAGTCTCCTGCTCTACCAGCTGAGCTAACGGCCCATTTGTAAATGGTGGGGTGGACGACGGGACTCGAACCCGCGACAACCGGGATCACAACCCGGGACTCTACCAGCTGAGCTACGTCCACCGTTGTCGCCATCCATTCCCCTTCCCCGTGCCCTTGCGGGCCCAGGTAAGCCCCCGAAGCAGCCGCCAGGATCCAGGCAAGCCCGGCGCATCGGCCTCCGTTTCCATTCGGCGGCTGGCGTGCCCGGCAGGACTCGAACCTGCGACCACCGGCTTAGAAGGCCGGTGCTCTATCCAACTGAGCTACGGGCACGCGGACTGCATCGCCCACTCAGCTCGGTGTCCTCTCGCTGCCTGCATCATGCCGCGCCGGTCGGACGCGTGCCACGTTACCGGCAACCGAGCCTGCCAGACCCGCCGCACGGGGGCGCGCATGATACGGAACCGGGCGAGGAAGCGTCAATTTGGGTTTATTCTCGAATCTTCCATGCCGCCGCCCAGGCTCAATCCCGCCCCTGCCCCCGGCCCCGCCGCCGCACCCCCTGCGCCGCACGCGCCGCCGGGCCCGGGGCCGCACATGGACGCCACCGCCCGGGAGGAGCCTGGCAAAGAGCGAGAAATCGAATGGCAGCTTGCCGCTACGGACCTGGGTCTGGTCCGCACCTGGCTTGGACGACACCCGACCCTGGATGGCTTGAGCATCAAGCGCCTGCCGACGCTGCACCTTCACGATACGTACCTCGACACCCCCGACTGGCGCATTTTCCGCGCAGGATTCGCCCTGCGGCTGCGGGAGGAGCGGGGCGGCAAGGTGGAGGCGACGTTGAAAGGCCTCCGCTCGGCCCGTGACGATCTGGCCGACCGGCGGGAGCTCACCGAGCCACTGCCTGGGCGCAGCATAAAAGCCTTGGCTCGGGCGGAGGGCCCCGTCGGCAGTCGCGTCCGGGACGTCACTGGGTCGAGGCCCCTGCGTACGCTATTTGAGGTCCATACCTCGCGCCGGCGCTTCGCAGTGCTGAGCCGCGATCCCTCACGGCAGCTGGGCGAGATCGCTCTCGATGAGACACAATTTTCACGCAGCGATAGTCATCGCAGCTCGACACGCCTCAAGCGCGTGGAGGTCGAGTCGGCCGGTCCCGAGCACGGCTCGCTGGAGCGCCTCGCGAATCGGCTGCGCGCCGAATGCGGACTCCATCCCGCAACGGAAAATAAGTTTGCCGCCGGCCTGCGCTCGGTGGGCCTCGAGCCGCCGCAGGGGCGAAAGCCTGACGAGACAGCAGCGCCCGCGCCAGATGCGATGGACGTCGCAACCGGCGCTCGCGAATTCGCGATCGCAGCGCTCCAGCGCCTCGTTGACGAGTGGTGCGCCCATGAGCCAGGAGCGAGGCTCGGCGAGAGTCCGGAGGCGCTGCATGCGCTACGCGTCACCGGCCGCCGGATGGATACCGTCCTCAGTCTCTTTGGTGCCTACCTCCCGGCCGCCCTGCGCAGGAGCCGCCCAAAGCTCAAGAGTCTGCTCCGGGCGTTAGGTGCTGTGCGGGACGTGGACATTCGCGTCGCGGTGGCCAGTACATTCCGCAATAGCCTCGCCGAGACGGACCGTCGTGCGCTCGACCCATTGCTCGGCCAGCTCGCGGACGAAAGGCGCGAAGCCCACTCCACGATGCTGCGAGTCCTGGATGCAAAGCCAGCGCGCCAGTGGCTGGACGCACTGCCCGATCAGCTCGCACGAGCAGCTGCCCAACGAGTCGCCTCAGCGCGCACTGCCTGCGCGTTGGCCGTCGTGCCTGATCTGCTCCGCAGGCGCTACCGGAAACTGCGCAAATGCGCCCGCCAGATGAGGCCTGGCTCACCGATGGGCGAATATCACAAGCTCCGCATACACACGAAGAAGCTCCGCTACGCGCTCGAAGTCGTCGCTCCGAGCTACGCAAAACCCGCGCGCGAAATGCTCGGTGCGCTGCGCAAACTGCAAAGCCGACTCGGCATCCAACACGATGGCGACGCCGTCCACCGATATCTCACCCAACTCGCAAAACAGCCCCCGGCGGGCTTCGGGTCGCAAACGCTCTTTCTCATCGGCAGGTTGGCGGAGCCGCAGTCGCGCAATGCCATCCGGATGGGCGATAAAGTCGAGAAGTCCTGGCGCAAGGTACGCGGCAGGCGCTGGAAGACACTGCGCTCGCGCATGCAGGACCTTCGCGACGGCACTGCGCAGATCCGCAGCAAGCCCAAGGGCATCGCAGACGGGCCGGTGGCGAGCGCTCGTGACGGATCCGCCTCGGCTGATGCAGACGGGAGTTGATCATGCAGCTTCTCATCGTGCGCCACGCCATCGCCTTCGAGCGCGACGCGAAGCGCTGGCCCGACGATAACGAACGGCCATTGACGGTGGAGGGTATCAAGAAGGCGCGGCGGGCCGCTGCGGGCCTGAGGCGCATCGCGCAGCGGCCGGCTCGGGTCCTGACCAGCCCGTTGGTGCGTGCACGGGACACAGCGGCGATCCTCACGCAAGCAGCACGGTGGCCGCAGGCAGTGGCGTGCGATGCACTCGCGCCAGGGAAATCTCCGCAAGAAGTGCTCGCGGCTCTGAGGCGCGAGGGCGCTGGCGCCGAATGCGTGGCAGTAGTCGGCCATCAGCCCGGGCTGGGCAAGCTGCTGGCGCTATGCCTGCGCGGCGATCCGCG
>Ga0070741_10001536_pt1 | contig 69572 bp, 60 predicted proteins | sample Coa_R1_4_FD_66440 | JGI IMG/M metagenome (GOLD analysis project Ga0070741, IMG submission 66440) | Surface soil microbial communities from Centralia Pennsylvania, which are recovering from an underground coalmine fire - Coalmine... | ecosystem: Environmental > Terrestrial > Soil > Unclassified ... | reverse complement strand
GCGAAGCGAGCCCGCGGGGAGTGGGGCCCCGGCGGGCTTTGCCCGACGGGGCGAGGGGAGCGATCCCCTCGCTCGACAACCTGGGGCCCCGGCGGGCTTTGCCCGACGGGGCGAGGGGAGCGATCCCCTCGTTGAAATGAGACGGACGCGGTTTCATCGCTGGCCTTGTCCGATCGCACGCGCGACGGACCTCGTCGGCGACTGGTGGACGCCGCTCGTCCTCCGCGAGGCGTTCTCCGGCCGGCGGCGCTTCGAGGACATCCAGCAGTCGCTCAAGATCCCGCGCGCGGTGCTCGCGAAGCGCCTCGAGCGCCTCGTCGACGAGGGCCTCCTCGCGAAGGTCCCGTACGCCGAGCGGCCGACGCGCTACGAGTATCGGCTCACCGACAAGGGCCGCGCCTTCTGGGACGTGCTCGCCGCCATGTGGCGCTGGGGGAGCGACTGGCTCTGGCCGGAGGGCAAGCGCCCGCCCGTCATGCTCGTCGACCCCGAGAGCGGCGCCGAGATCCGCCCGGTGGTGGTCGACGAGGCGACCGGAAAGCGCCTCGACGTGCGGCGGCTCCGCGTCGAGCGCGCGCGCGCATAGTCGCGCGCCGGCGGTTCGCGCTCGCAGATTCCTTCCGGCGCATGCCCGACCATCTCGGCCGCTGAGCGCCGCCGCCACGGCCTTTTGATCCGGTCGCCGCGCGTTGCGCGTTGACGCTGTCTGGTGGTGCAGACGTCACGTCCGCTCGGCAGGACCTTTCGCCGCCGCCGCCCCCGTCGGCCTCCACCGAGCGAGCAGATTTCGACTTCAAGCGACCGCCCGCGTGGCACGCTCGATGCTGCTCGCGACGGCCGCGTGCAGCGCTCGGCGGTCGACCCGCGCGGCGCCGCGACCTCATCCAGGCGCAAGGCAGGAGGCGACCCGACATGAGCGGCTTTTCCGACGAGCAGGTGATGCTCACGCTCGCGGGACTCTCGTACCGCGGCTTCCAGGACGTGCTCCCCGGCGAGCCGCACATCCACGTCGTGCGACGGGGGCTGCTGGCGGGCCTGGACGGGCCGCACGCCCTCGCGCCGGTGCGCGGCGATTGGGACCTCGTCTGGGGGCCCGAGACGACTCGGATCCCGTTCGGCGTGTTCGATTCCAACGCCATGTACGTGGTCCGCGACCGCGCGAAGCCGTGCCGCCTCGTCCTCGCCGTGCGAGGCACGAATCCCGTGGCGTCTTCCGACTGGCTCTTCGGCGACCTCTGGGTCGGCATGACGGTCGGCTGGCCGTTCTCGAACGACGGCGCGGCCGTCTCGGCGAGCACGGCGCTGGGTCTCCTGACGCTCCAGCGCATGAAGTCGACGAAGCCCGCCGCGCTCGCTGCAGTCGCCGACGCCGCGCGCGAGCGCCTCGGCCGTGCGCTCGGCGAGGTCGAGCTCGCTGGTCGCGCGTGGCTGAACGGCGCGACCGCGACGCAATCCGTCGACCCTTCGTCGATCGTCGCCCAGACGGAGCGCGTCGCCGCGCATTGGCTGACGTCCCTCGAGGCGCGAAAGGAGGTCCTTTCGCAGATGGCCGCGGCGCCCGATCTCCGAGTCGCGCCCGAGGACCTCCGTTGCCGCTGGACCGCCGGAGCCGCCGGCGAGCCGGGCGACGACGTCCTGTCGCTCCTCCGCTTCGAGGCGCGGCGCGAGCCGCTCGACGTGGTCGTGACCGGCCACAGCAAGGGCGGAGCGCTCGCGCTCGCGGCTGCGCTCTGGCTGGAGGAAACACGCGTCCCCGGGAGCGCCGCGCCCGAGGAGTGCTGGGACGAGAGCGGTCGATCGACGGTCCGGTGCTACGCGTTCGCGGGGCCGACTCCGGGCAACGCGGCGTTCGCGGCGAGGCTCGACGAAAAGCTCGGCGAGCGACTGCATCGGATCGCCAACGACCACGACGTCGTCACCCGCGCGTGGGCGAGCGCGGACGTCGCCGATCTGCCCGCCATCTATGGCCTGAGGAGTGCGCCGCTCGCGCCGGCCGCAGCCGCGCTCTCCGCCGCCGTGCGGCGCTTCGACTACCGGCATCCGTCGCTCGGTCGGTCGCGCTTCGCCGGCACGACGGACCCGCTTCGGCCGCTCGCGGCCGAGATCGTCCACCAGCACATGGACGCGTACCTCGACAACCTCGGCCTCGGCGCCTCGATGGACGCCGTCAAGTTCTTCGTCGGCTGAAGCGCGAGCAGCGGGGAAGCGACCGCAAGGGGGCGCCATGAACGAGCAAGCGGTCAATGGGCACGGCCTTCGGGACCCGGATGGGCGGCCCGGCAAGCGCATCGTCGTCTGCACCGACGGGACGTGGAACGATCCGCTGCGCGGGAACGTGACGAACGTCGTCAAGCTCGCCCGGGCCGTGCGGCGCCGGGACGATCGCGGCATCCCGCAGATCGTCTACTACCACTCGGGCGTCGGGACCGGTACGGACGTCGTCGATCGGATCCTGGGCGGCTCCGTGGGCCTCGGGATCTCCCGGAACATCCGCGACGCGTACGGCTTCATCGTCCAGAACTACGAGCGCGGCGACGAGATCTTCCTCTTCGGCTTCAGCCGCGGCGCGTACACAGCGCGGAGCCTCGCCGGCCTCATCCGGAACGCCGGCATTCTCCGGCCGAACAAGGGCCACAAGTTCCGCGACGCCTACGAGCTGTATCGGAGCCCGGACGAGGCGGACCATCCGAAGTCCGAGCGTTCCGCGACGTTCCGTGCGACCAACTCCTACGGCGAGACCTCGATCAAGTTCGTCGGCGTCTGGGACACGGTCGGCGCGCTCGGCGTGCCGCTCGGGTTCGGGCGTTACGCGGTACGCTGGTACGGCGCGCTCACCGGGCGTCCGATCCTGCACGAGTTCCACGACGTGGAGCTCAGCTCGTACGTCGATCACGCGTACCACGCCGTCGCGATGCACGAGCGCCGCGAGCCGTTCCGGCCGACGCTGTGGCAGACGCAGCCGGATCGCCGTCCGGATCAGAGCTTCGAGCAGGTGTGGTTCCGCGGCGTGCACTGCAACGTCGGCGGCGGCTACGAGGCCGCCGGCCTCTCGGACGTCGCGCTCGAGTGGATGGCGAAGCGAGCCGAGCGGCACGGGCTCGCCCTCGACCTGCGACTCCTCCATCCCTGCCCCGACCCGGACCTGTCCCCGGAGCCGGATCGGTGCCAGCGCTGGTCGTACCAGCTCGTCGGGATCCTCAAGAAGTGGAACGCGCACACGCTGAAGATCGGCCTGACCGACGTCGAGATCGCGGAGCGCGATCGCATCGACTGGCTCGGGAACTATCGCAGGGACGTGGGGACGCCGACGATCGAAGAGGTCCTGCGGGCGGAGAGCCGCGGCACCGGTTCCCCGGGCGGCGATCCGTCGTCGCCGCCCGCGCCGCTCGCGGCGGCAGCGCCGAGCGGCGCGAAGTGACGGACCGACCGGCCCTTCCGCCTCACCCCTTGCAGGACAGCCCGCCGTCGACGGGCAGCACGACGCCGGTGACGTACTTCGCCTCGTCCGACGCGAGGAAGAGCGCCGCCCAGGCGACGTCCCACGCCTCGCCCATGCGCTTCATTGGGACCGCTTCGTCGCGGCCGCGGACGAGGCGGTCGCGGTCGACGCCGTAGCGGCGGACGACGTCGTCGATCGCCATCGGCGTCCGCATGAGGCCCGGCATGATCGCGTTCGCGCGGATGCCCTTGTCGGCGTACTGCATCGCGATCGAGCGCGTGAGCGCGTTCACGCCGCCCTTGGAGGCGTTGTAGGCGAGCATCGGGATGCGGCCGAAGCGCTCGGCCGCCATCGACGAAACGTTCACGATGGCGCCGCTCCCCTGCCGCTCCATGTTCGGGAGCACGTGCTTGCACGTCAAGTACATCGACGTGAGGTTCACGTCGAGCACGCGACGCCAGTCGTCCTCCGAGAGGTCGACCGGACCGCCGACCGTCCCGATGCCGACGTTGTTGTGGAGCACGTCGACGCGCCCGAACGCCGCGATGCACGCCTCCGCCATGCGCCGGCAGGCCTCGGATCGGGTGGCGTCCGCCTCCACTGCGATCGCCTCGCCGCCCTCCCTTTCGATCGCGCGCTTCGTGTCCTCGGCTGCAGACGGGTCGCGATCCGCGAGCACGACGCGCGCTCCCTCGCGCGCGAAGAGGATCGCGGTCGCCCGCCCGTTCCCGATCGTCTCGCCGGGCGTCTGCCCGGCTCCGACGACGATCGCCACCTTGTTCGCGAGCCGTCCCGCCATGCCTCTTCCCTCCAGACCTAGATGCGCTCGAGATGCTCCACCGTGAAGCCGCTCTCGACGTCCCCGGTATTGCGCGTCGAAGCCGGCTCGAACAGGAGCACGTGCGTCTCGACGGGCGCGACCGGCAGGTGCTCGACCCCGCGCGGGACGATCGCGAGCTCGCCGGGCGCGAGCTCGATCTCGCGATCGCGCAACCGGACCACGAGGCGCCCGGACAGGACCAGGAACAGCTCGTCTTCGCTCTCGTGGCGGTGCCAGACGAACTCGCCCTCGAGCTTCACGAGCTGGCCGTTCAGCTCCCCGACCACCTTCGGGCTCCAGCGATCGGAGAAGAGAGCGAGCTTCTGCGCGAGGTTCACCTTCTCCATCGAACCTCCCAGACGATGGCGGGGGCGCCATGTTTTCTCGGGGCCATCATCGCGTCGTCACGCATCGTTCACGTGTCGAGGTTATCCACCTCCCCGGCCGGAGCGCGAACCGCGCCGCGGCCGGCCCGAGAAAGACGGGGAATGCAGAGATTGAAGACCCGCTCAGTCGATCGCCGCCGCCGGGCGCTCCTGCTTCGCGCCGCACGCCTGCGCGCGGCGATCCTTCGCCTCCGCGCCCGCCGCACGCACCACGCCGACACGGCGGTGAAGCGCTTCGTCCCCGATCGGACGAGGGGAGGACATCGCGCCTCCGCTTCGCCGATCGCCGCGGGTCCGCCGGTACCCTCCACGACCGGCGGGCCCGCCCCTTCCTTCGCGTCGGACGGGATTCAAGCCGCGAGCGAAGCGAGCCGGCAAGGAGTCGGGCCCCGTTCGGCTTTGCCGAACGGGGCGAGGGAAGCGTTTCCCTCGTTTAATTGACGGCATCGAGGCGGCTGATCACGCGCTTTCGGCCCCATTCGCCGCTCACGTCGTTCCGGAAGTACGACGGCCGGCTCTCGAGCGTCTCGGTCTCGAGCCAGAGGCGCTTCAGGTGGCGCACGCGGCCGGACGCGCGGTCGTCGACGTACGCGGTGCGCGCGTGCAGCACGTGATAGTTGTTCACGAACTGCATGTCGCCCGGCTCGAAATCCATGAAGACGTTGTAGTCCGGGTCCTGCGTCATCGCGTCGACGGCCTGCATCGCCTTCTCGGCCAGCGGCGCGATGCGCGGCGCGTCGGCGTGGCGCTGCGACGCGAGGATGTACGGGCGGATGTAGCGGACGAAGAGCCGGCGATCCCACTCGGTGAAGACCGGCACCGCGTACCAGCCCTTGCCGCCCGTCGGCTCCTCGCCGCGAAAGTCGTACGGCTGCGGCTCGTAGAGCGCCGCCGCCAGCTCCGGTCGCGAGCGGACGAGGTCGTTGTGGATCGCGACGGCGTTGCACACCGTCGACGTCCCACCCTCCTTGGCGGTCTGGAGGCACATGAGGCCGACCAGGTCGGAGCCGTCGGAGTGGTACGGGAACGCGATGCCGCCGATCTCGTTGCCGCGCGAGTCCGGCTCGTCGCCGCGCTTGCCCTGGTCCGTCACGTCGCCCAGCACGTGGCCCTTCTTGTTCTGCGGCCAGGGCTTTCCGAGGTGCATGCCGACGCCCCAGTAGAGAAGGCACATCTCGTCGTTGTCGTACTGGGCGCGCGGGATCCCGCGGATCAGGACGAAGCCGCGGCCGTCGATGAGCTCGCTCTCGATGCGCCTGAGGCGCGGCCCGAGGACGGGGAGCGCAAAGTCCTCCTTCCCGATGTCGAGCAGGTCGCTCGACCGCGCCCGCGCGTGGCGGAGCGCCTGATCGAGGTCGCGCAGCTCGGCGCCGGTCAGGTGCTCGGTCCAGGCGTCCGCGTCGGCGACGTCGGCGCGCCGCCACTCCGCCTGCGTCTCGAGGATCGACGGTGTGCTCATGGTCATCTCCCGGGCGCCGGCTGCGGGCCGCGGACGAGGCGTCCGGGCAGCGCGCCCGTCGGCTCGCCGTCCCGGTACGTGATCTCACCGCTCACGACCGTGGCGACGTAGCCGTCGGCGCGCTGCACGAGCCGCCGCCCGCCCGCCGGAAGGTCGTACGCGACGTCCGGCGCGTGCAACGTGAGGCGGTCGTAGTCGATGACGTTCAGGTCGGCCTTGTACCCGGGCGCGAGGACGCCGCGATCGAGGAAGCCGACGGCGCGCGCGGTGTCGGAGGTGTGCGCCTTCACGACCCACTCCAGGGGCAGCTTCTCGCCGCGCCGGCGATCGCGCGTCCAGTGCGTCAGCATCGTCGTCGGGAAGCTGCCGTCGGAGATCATGCCGACGTGCGCGCCGCCGTCGCCGAGGCCGAGCACGGTGTCGGGATGCCGCATCATCTCGAGCGAGGCGTCGAGCGATCCCTCGGCGTAGTTCAGGAACGGGAAGTAGAGGACGCCGCGCCCGTCGCGCTCGAGGAGGAGGTCGTACGCGACCTCCGCCGGCGACCGGCCGGACTCGCGCGCGAGCGCGGCGACACTGCGTTCCGGGCCGGGCTCGTAGTCCGGCGGGTCGCCGAGCGGGAACATGCGCGCGAAGTTCACGAGGACCGCCTTCGTGAACGGGTTGTCGCTCGCGGGCTCGTCGCCGACGATGCGAGCGCGCAGCTCCGGGTCGCGGAGCCGCGCGAGCCGCTCGTCGATCGGCAGGCCGGCGATCGCCCGGAAGCTCGGGTGCGTCGCGAAGGGGTTCATCGACAGGCGGAACCCGAGCACGAGGCCGATCGGCCGGCCGCAGACCTGCGCGCGCATCGGGAGGCCGTCGGCGGTCGCGCGCTCGATCGCGCCGAGCACCTTCCGCCAGCCGTTCGGCGAGCGGTCGTTCTGCGCGAGCGACACCGAGAGCGGCCGGCCCGACGCCTCCACGATCCTCCGGAACATGGCGAGCTCGCCCTCGGGATCGATGAAGTCGGACACGACCTGCAGCACGCCGCGGCCGACGGCGGCGAGGCCGCGCGCGACGCCGGTGAGCTCGTCCTCGGCGGCGGTGAGCGTGGGCGTGGGCCGTCCGTCGCTGGTCCGGTGGTTCAGCGTGCGCGACGTCGTGAAGCCGAGCGCTCCGGCCGCGACGCCGGCGCGCGCGATCTCCGCCATCGCCGCGATGTCGTCTCGTGTCGCCGGCTCGCGGTTCGCGCCGCGCTCTCCCATCACGTAGACGCGCACGGCGGCGTGCGGGACCTGCGCGGCGAAATCGATGTCGTGGGGCCGCGCCTCGAGAGCCGTCAAGTACTCGGCGTAGCTTTCCCAGTTCCACGGGAGGCCTTCGGCGAGAACCGCGCCGGGGATGTCCTCCACGCCCTCCATGAGCCGGATCAGCATGTCGTGATCGTCCGGCTTGCAGGGCGCGAAGCCGACGCCGCAGTTCCCCATCACGACCGTCGTCACCCCGTGCCACGACGACGGCGTCAGGCGGCCGTCCCACGTCGCCTGGCCGTCGTAGTGCGTGTGGATGTCGACGAAGCCCGGTGTCACGAGGAAACCGCGCGCGTCGATCTCCGCGCGGCCGCTTCCCGCGACGCGCCCCACCTCGACGACCCGCCCGCCCGCGATCGCGACGTCGGCCTCGCGCCCGGGCGAACCCGTTCCGTCGACGACCGTCCCTCCTCGGACGACGAGATCGAATGTGTCGGCCACGGCGACCTCCCGCGCGGCGCGCGCCGCTCTCCGCGGCGAGCCCGGTCGTGCCCGCCGGTTGCGTGGCGAAAGCGTACTCCGAACGGACGGCCGCGAAAAGGCGGCATTCGGGCGCCGCGCGCGGCCGGCGGGCCGGCTCCGATCGGCTCCTACACCCGCCGCGCGCCGGCGGCGAGCTCGTCCCGGAAGTCCGCGTCCGCGAGCGCCGCGAGAGCCCGCGCCCGGCGCCCGGCGGCCAGGCCGAAGAGGTTCACGATGCCGTTCTCGGTCGCGACCCACTGCACCTGGTGGCGCGGCGTCGTGACGACCGATCCCGGCGGCAGCTCGGCGACGATGCGCGAGCGCTTCTCGCCGCGCACCGACGCGGTCGCGTGGAGGCAGAGGATCGAGGCGCCCTCGTCGCACTCGCGCGCTCCGGTGACGAACGACTCGTGCCCGCCGACCCCCGAGTACTGCCGGCCGGGGACGCTGTCCGCGACGACCTGCCCGTACAGGTCGATCATGACCGCCGAGTTGACGCTCACCATGCGCCGGTTCCGCCGGATGATCGCCGGGGGATTCGTCGCGGAGACGGGAAGGAAGCGGACGCTCGGCTCGCGCTCGGCCCAGTCGTAGAGCGCGCGCGTCCCGAGCGCGAAGGTGCAGACGGTGAGGCCGTCGTAGATCCCCTTCCGGTTCGCGATCTTCCCGGCGTCGTGCAGGAGCTTGACGCCGTCGACGAGGAGCTCGGTGTGGATCCCGAAGTCGCGGTGCGGCCCCTCCGCGAGCTCGCGCGCGATCGCATTCGGGATCCCGCCGATGCCGAATTGCAGCGTCGCGCCGTCCGGGACGAGGTCGCCGACGAGCGCGGCGATCCGCCGATCGGCTTCGTCCGAGACGCGCGGCTCGGGCGCGTGCAGCGCCTCGTCGTGCTCGACGATGACGTCGACCTCGGACGCGTGGATGCGATGGTCGCCGAATTCCGGGACGCCGCGCGTGCGCGGCATCTGCGGATTCACCTCCGCGACCGCGAGCCGCGCCGGATCCGCAGCCGCCTCGCGGAACGGCACCTCGCCCGCGCCCGCGTGCACGCCGAAGCTGAGCCAGCCGTCGTCGTCGGGCGGCGACGTCGCGCACGCGACGACGCGCGGACGCATGCGGCGCGCGATCAGCTCGAAGCCGTGGAAGTCGGCCGTCAAGTGCTCGACGGCGACGCCTTCGGCGCGGAGCTGGCGCTCCACGCCGCCGAAGAACTGGCTGATCACGCGCACTCCGGGACGCGACAGGACGTCGAAGCGCTCCTGGAGCAGCGCACACCAGATCCGCAGCTCCCGGAGGTCGTCGCGGCGGGCGAGCGCGCGCAGGAACCCGGCCGGCTGCGCGGGCGCGAGCGGAAGGAGCAGGTCGTCGGTCGCGTGCAGGAGCTCGGCCGCCTCGGCCGGAGAGCGCATGCGAGCACGGTGATCGCGCGTCAAGGTGCGCGCTCCGCATCGATCGTGGGCCCGCGCGTCAAGCGAACGAACGGACGACGGGCGACCGCGATGCAACAATGCGCACCCTCTTCGGCAACGAATGGAACGAACGACATCGTCGGGAGAGGCACTTCTTACAACCGAGCGGGGATGGTGCGCCATTCGACGTCGCGACCGCTTTGGTCCGGGCGTTGCTCGTGCACCGCCGGGCGACGGGCTGCGTGCGGTTCGCACGCGGTCGTCGGGGGCTCTTCGACCGACTGTGCTGGATCGAGCTTCGTTGCAGCGCGGCTCCCGCGGGAGCCGATCGCGCGCGCGGATCGCGCTGCGCGCGCGAGCGCCAGTCCTCGCGGCTGCGCTCGCGCTCGCAGTCCTGGCCGCGTCGGCGGACGCGCACGCGCAGGACATGCAGCAGCTCATGGGGCGTGAGCTCGGAAAGCTCATGCCGCGCGCGGAGTATCGATTCACGGAGTACCCGAGCGAGCCCGTGAAGGGACAGCCGACGGGGCTCGAGAACATCGAGAACGGCGCGTCCTTCAACGTGCCGATCCAGCAGGACCAGACCGACGAATGGGCCGTGTCCGGCGACGTCCGGTACGAGAAGAACAACACCAGCGCGATCCTTCCCGACAGCGGCCGGCCGCTCCCGAACACGCTCTGGGACATCATGGTCGGCGGCAGCTACCGGCATCGATTCGAGAACGGGTGGATCGGGGCGCTGAGCCTCGGCTTCGGCTCCGCGAGCGACCGGCCGTTCGCCGGCCCCGACGAGCTCGTCGGCCGCGTCGTCGCGTTCGGGCTCCTGCCGCGCGGGGAGAACGATGCCTGGATCTTCAGCTTGATCTACGCGAGCGACCAGGACCTCTTCGACGTGAACATCCCGTTCCCCGGCATCGCCTACCTCTATCACCCGTCGAAGCGGTTCAACGCCGTGATCGGCGTCCCGGTCTCGGCGGTCGAGTACAAGCCGGTCGAGAAGCTGACGCTCGAGGCGCAGTACTTCCCCCTCCGCCACGTGCGAAGCCGCATCACCTACGAGATGTTCCGGCCGCTCCGCTTCTTCGGCGGCTTCGACTGGGACAACGAGCGCTACTATCCGGTCGACCGCGACAAGGCGAAGGACCAGCTCTTCTACTACGAGAAGCGGCTCATGGGCGGCGTGCGCTTCGACCTGCGCCACATCGGCTTCCAGGTGCGCGGCGGCTACGCGTTCGACCGGTTCTTCTTCGTCGGGGACAGCTTCTCCGATCGCGATCAGGACCGGATCGACGTCGGCAGCGGGCCCTTCGTCAACGGCGGCGTGATGGTGCGCTTCTGAAGGAGACCACGCTACGCCGCAGCGGAGCTCTCGACGACGAGCTCGTCCGACGCCGGCGACGCGACCGTTTCCGCGAACGCCAGCACCGGCGGCTGGATGAGCCAGAGCGCGCCGAACAGATACCCGAGGCCCATGCTGAACCCGCCGAGGACGTCCGAGAACCAGTGCGCGTCGAGGTACATCCGGCTGAACGCGACCGTGAAGACCATCGCCATGCAGGCCCCGACCGCCGTCAAGCGAAATCCGCGCCGCACCTGCGACGTCGCGAAGAGGTACGCGATGAAGCCGAGCAGCACGACGAGGCTCAGCACGTGCGCGCTCGGGAACCCCCACGGATCCAGGTTCGGCCGCGGGCGGCCGACCGCCCACTTCGCGACGAGCTGGAGGAGCCCGGCGCCCGCCATGATCGCCGGCAGCGCGACGCTCCAGCGACGGCGTGCGCGCCAGAGAACGCACGAGGCCCCCAGGGTGATCGCGAGCTGACCCGGTTCGCCGCCCCAGAAGGACGCGCGCTCCATCCACGGGCGCAGGGCCGTCGGCCCGGCCGGATGCACGAGACCGCGGACGAATGCATCCGTACCGTCGAGCCCCTGCAGCAGCACGACCGCAAGGACGAGGACGAAGGCCCCGAGGCAGAGCAACGATCCGAGCAGCAGGCCTCGCGCGTCCAATGTCCCCGCGGTACGCTTCATCATGTGCCGCTGATTTGTAGTCACTCCCGCGGGACCTGTCGAGAGGCGGAACGGACCTTGCGTTCTGACGCGGCGTGCGAATCCTGAAGGGAGTTTTCTTCATCGCCGGGGCGGCGCTCCTCGGCGTCGTGGTCTACCGGGTGGGAGCGGGCTCGATCGCCGACGCGCTGCAGCACGTGGCGTGGTGGCAGTTCGCGCTGGTGTGCTCGTTCCAAGGGTTTGCGATCGCGATCGACGCGTACGCGTGGCGGCTCACGCTGCCCGACCGCGACGCGCCATTCACGACGCTCGTCGCAGCGCGCTGCGCGGGCGACGCGGCGAACCTCCTGAGCGGGATCTCGGCCGTCGGCGGCGACGCCTTGAAGGCGTGGATCCTCCGCCACCGGATCCCGTATCGCGAGACCATCCCGTCGCTGATCGTGTCGAAGACGGCGGAGCTCTTCGGCCAGGTGCTGCTCTTCGCGACCGCCGTCGCGCTCGCCTTCCACGCCGCGATCGGCCGCTCGCTGCAGACCGCGATGGCGTCGCTTCTGGTCGTGCAGATCGTGGCGGTAGGCGGCTTCTTCGCCGTCCAGCTCGCCGGCGTCCTCGGGAAGTCGGAGAGGATTCTCGGGTGGATCGGCGTCGAGCGCGGCGACGACATCCGCGCTCTCGACCTCGCGGTGCGCGGCTTCTACCGCCACCAACCCGGTCGATTCGCCGCCGCGGTCGCGTGCCACTTCGCGGGCTGGTGCCTCGGCATCGCGGAGGCGATGGCGATCCTCTACGTCCTCGGCCTCTCCGTGTCGGCGACGACCGCAGTCCTGATCGAGACCCTCTGGTCGGCGGTCCGCTTCGCGACGTTCTTCGTGCCGGGGAGCCTCGGGCCGATCGAGAGCGCCAACGCCGGCGCGTTCGCGGCGCTCGGGTTCGGCGCAGGGACCGGGCTCGCGTTCACCCTGATCCGGCGCGCGCGCCAGGCGGTCTGGGTCGCGATCGGGGCGCTCGTGTTGGTCGCGATCGCCCCGCGTCGCGGAGTCGGCGCCGAGCCGCAGCCGGCCGCGCTCGCGGGCGCGGACTGACGCGACCGCCGCGCTTCAGGCGACCCGGCGCGCCGGCGCGCCCGCCGACAGCGCACGCGCGGCCGCCGGCGTCACGAGGAAGCGCAGCGATCGCGGCGCGACCACCAGGTCGGCGCGGAAGCCCTTCCCGTCCGAGATCGCGACGGCGGAGCCGCGGCCGACGACGACGTGCGGATCCTCGCGCGCGAGCCCGAGGTGGAACGCGACGAGCTTCGCGAGCATGCGGCGCTTGGTCGTCTGGCGGACCAGGAACACGTCGAAGAGCCCGTCGACGGGCGACGCATCCGGAGTCAGGCGAAGCCACGAGCCGTAGGTCTCGACGTTCGCGATGGTGGCCACGATTGCGTCGTGCGCGAGGGGCCGACCGTCGACGACGACGCGCATCGGCTCGAGCGGGGTGTCGACGAGGTGTCGCAGCGCGGTCCGGAAGTAGGCCGCGAGCCTCAGGCCCCGATGTTGCGGCGTCCAGAACGCTCGCTCCGTGCGGTCCTGGATGTCGTGGATGAACCCGAAGCTCTCGTGGCAGAGGAAGGCCACTCCGTCCTTCAGGCCGACGTCCAACCCGACGATCTCGCCGCCGCCGTCCGCCAGCGCGACCACGCTCGCCACGTCGCGCGGGCAGCCGAGCGCGCGCCCGAAGAGATCGCCGAAGCCCGCCGGGACGGGGAGGATCGGCGCGAAGCGGGCGATCGCGGTGCCGGCGACCGCGTCCATCGTGCCGTCGCCTCCGACGCAGACGAGCAGCGAGAAATCCCCGCGCGGCCGGCAGCCCCACGCCTGCAGCCGATCGAGGTCGCGGAACGTCGCGAGCGCGACGCGATGCCCCTTGCGCTCGAGCGCCCCTTGCAGCGCGCGCGCGGTCGCGAAACAGCGCCCGTTGCCCGATCCCGGCGTGGCCACGATCTGAATGGAACGAAATGGTTGCTTGCGCACGAAGAGCTCCACCACGGCGCGCGGCGACGCGGCACCCGCGGCGGCCATCCGAGGGGACGGCGCGCCTGGCTCGGCGTGACGGGTGCATCGCCGCGCACCCCTTCGACGAGGTCTGCCCCGGGGATCGCAAGCACGATGCCAGGGCCCGACCGAAGAAGGGACGCACGCGCGGAGGGGCGTACGGCGCGCGCGCGCCGCGTCGCCTCCCGGGGGCAAGAAGCGCGCGTGTAAGAGTTTCAGCCCGGTGAAACCCCCGCTTTCAGTACAGAGCCTCGAGGGCAGGCTTGTACTTCTCGAGCACGACGCGGCGCTTCAGCTTGAGGGAGGGCGTCAGCATCCCGTTCTCGGTCGTGAAGTCCTCCATCGTGACGACGAACTTCTCGACGCGCTCGTAGCCCTTGAAGTCGCGGCTCAGGTGGTCGAGCTCCGAGCGGATGAGCTCGTGCACCTTCGGGTCGTGCGCGATGTCGTTCAGGGCGACCCCGTTCTTCCGGGCCCAGTCCTTGATGGCGTCCGCGTCCGGCACGACGACCGCGACGTTGTGCGGCTTGTTCTCGCCGTGCACGAAGATGTTCGCGATGTAGGGCGAGAGCTTGAGCTTCTCCTCGAGCGGCGACGGCACGACGTATTTCCCGGTCTCCAGCTTGTACTGCTCCTTGATGCGCCCGGTGATGTAGAGGTACCCGTCGTCGTCGAGCTTCCCCATGTCGCCGGTGCGGAAGCCGCCGTCTTCCATCAGGACGGCGCGCGTCTCGTCGGTGCGGTTGTGATAGCCCTGCATGACGTTCGGCCCATAGACGACGATCTCGCCGTTCACGGGATCGCCGGTCACCTGGTTGTCGATCCGGACGGTGACGCCGGGGATCGGCTTTCCGACGCTCCCCATCTTGCGGTTCCCGGGATAGTTCGCGGTCGTGATCGGGCTCGTCTCGGTGAGGCCGTAGCCCTCGTAGACCATGATCCCGAGCGCATCGATGAAGTCGGCCACCTCGCGGTTCAGCGCGGCGCTTCCGCTCACTGCGTACTTGAGGCGGCCGCCGAAGCGCTGGCGGACGGTCGAGAAGATCAGCCGATCGGCCAGGAAGAGGATCCCCTGGTCGAGGATGCCGAGCGACTCGCCGCGGTTCTTCCGCTTCGCGACCTCGATGCCCTGCTGGAAGAGGCTCTGGATGATGCCCGGGCGCTCCGAGATCTGCTTGTTCACGCCGTCGTAGATCCGATTGAAGATGCGCGGCACCGCGTAGAGGATCGTCGGCTTCACCTCCGCGAGGTTCGCGACCAGGTTCGGGATCGCGTCGTTGATCGCGATCTCGCATCCCATGCTGACGAGCGCGTGCAGCTCGCACACCTGCCCGAAGGAGTGCGCCCACGGCAGGAAGGCGAGCGAGCGCTCGTCGTCCTCGAAGGGCAGCAACTCGTGCATCGCGTTGATGTTCGAGACGATGTTGCCGTGGCTCAGGATCACGCCCTTCGGCATGCCGGTCGTGCCCGAGGTGTAGATGAGCCCTGCCGTATCGGGCGGCGCCGGGTTCGCGGGCGGAACGGGCGATCGCCGGCCGATCTCGAGCAGCGTCGAGTACGCGTCGTCGCCGCCCGCGAGGTCGAGCCCGATCACGTGCTCGAGCGTCGGGACCTCGCGCTGGATCGCGCGCAGCTTCTCGACGATCGCCGGCGTCGCGCCGATGACGACCTTCGCGGCGCAGTCGGACAGGATGAACTGCCACTCCTTCGCGAGCTGCGCCTCGTACATCGGGACGTACGCGGCGCCGAGGCCGTAGGTCGCGTAGCACGCGACCGCCCACTCGACTCGGTTGTCCGCGACGATCGCGACCTTGTCGTCGCGCTTCACCCCGAGCCTCGCGAGCGCAGCGCGGAAGTCGTCGACCATCTCGCCGACGCGCGCGTACGGGATCCACTCCCACGTGCCGCCCTTCTTGACGCCGAACAGGCGGCGCGGCGCGAACTCGCGCCGGCTGCGCTCGAACAGCTCGACCAGGTTGTTGTAGCCGCCGCTGCGGGCGGATCGCGTCGTCCCGCCGACTCGCTCTTCTGCCATGGCGATTCCCCCGTCCCGAAGTGTGATGGCGCGCGCCCGCCGCACCCGGCGGGACCCGCCGGCGGCGTGCCCCTCCTTTAGCGCAGATCCGGCCGGGAGGTGCAGCCTCGACACATCCGTCCCGGCGCGCTCTTCTCGTTCGGATGCCCGGGCACGCACACGGCCGGATCGGCGCGCTGCTCTCGGAATACGGTCTCGTCGCCGTCTTCGTCGCGACGTTCGCCGAGGGGATCGGCATCCCGCTTCCCGGACAGACGCTGCTGGTGGCCGCGGCGGTGCTGGCGGCGCGCGGCGAGATCTCGCTCGCGGCCGTCGTCGCGACCGGCGCCGTCGCCTCCGCCGGCGGGCTCCTCGCCGGCTGGGCGATCGGCCGCTACGGCGGCCGCCGGCTGCTCGAGCGCTTCGCGGGGGCGCGCCTGAAGCGCGTGGAGGACCTCTTCTGCCGCTACGACGCGGGCCTCGTGACGCTCGGCCGCTTCGTCGACGGCGCGCGTCAGCTGACCGGCCTCGTGGCCGGAGCGCTGGGCATGGAGCTCCGGCGGTTCCTCGCCTGGGACGTCGTCGGGGCGGTCCTGTGGACCGGCGTCTGGGCGGGCGGCGCCTGGTTCTTCACGCGCCACGTCCACGCGGTGGCGACGGCCCTCCATCACGTGGGCCCGTGGATGTGGCTCGCCGCGATCGCGGCCGTCAGCGCGGTGGTCGCGTGGATCGTCCACGGCAGCGGCGTTCGGGTGGCGCCGGAGAGCCGGTGATCGCGCTAGGCGTCGAACGCGACCGGCAGCCGATCGGGCGACCGGAACGCGAGGCCGACGATCCGGCAAGGCTCGCCCGGCACGAGCCGCACGTTCGGGAGCCGGTCGAGGAGCGCACCGATCGCGACCCGCGCCTCCAGGCGCGCGAGGTTCGATCCGAGGCAGAAGTGCTCGCCGAACCCGAACGCGACGTGATCGGCGACGTTCGGGCGGTCGAGGACGAAGCGATCGGGGTCCGGGAAGCGCGTCTCGTCGCGGTTCGCCGACCCGATCGCGAGCATGACGAGCTCGCCGGCCGGGATCTCGACCCCGCTCACCTCGACGGCCGCGGTCGCCTCGCGCGAGACGTACTGCACCGCGGACTCCCAGCGGAGCGTCTCCTCGATCGCCCGGTCGAGCCGCGCGCGATCCGCCCGCACCTCCGCGAGGACGTCGGGGTGGCTCAGAAGCGCGTAGATCAGGCTGCCCGTGAGCCGATAGGTCGTCTCCGCGCCGGCCGGAAGGAGGAGTCGCAGGAAGGAGAGCACCTCCTCGTCTCCGAGGCGCTCGCCCTCGACCTCGGTATGGACCAGCTCGCTCACGAGATCGGCGCGCGGCTCGCGCCGGCGCTCCTCGAGGATCGGCCGGAGGTAGTCGACGATCTTCTCCGCCGCGGCGAACCCGCGCGCCGGGTCGTCGCTGATCGAGATGAGGTCCAGCGCCCAGTGGTGGAACTGCTCGAAGTCCCGGATCGGAAGGCCGAGGACGTGCGCCATCACGCGCAGCGGGAACGTGAACGTGAACTGCGAGACCAGGTCCGCCGTGCCGTCGCGCTCGATGCCGTCGATCAGGCGGTGGACGACCTCGGTCACGACGTCCTGGAGCCCGTCGCGCAGCGCGCGCGGCGAGAAGGCGGGCGTGACGAGGCGCCGCTGCCGGAGGTGCTCGCGTCCCTCGAGCTCGAGGATCGTCCGTCCCATGACGAGCCCGATGCCGCGCGCGTTGCCGCGCGACGAGAACGTCGCCGAGTCCTTGAGCGCGCGGACGACGTCGTCGTAGCGGGTGACCATGGTCGTCGTGCCGAGCGGTCCCGTGAGCGCGATCACCGGGCGCTCGTGGCGAAGCCGCCGGTAGACGGCGTAGGGATCCTCGACGGGACTCATCATCCCGCCGCCGAAGAGCGCGGTCGCGGACTGCATCGTCGCCTCCGATGCCGGGCTCGAGATCGCCCGAGCGCACGCCAATCTAGTTTGGTCGATTGATTGAATCAACTGACCAAATGGTCGGCGCGTCCCCTCAGAGCGACTTGAGGAAGGCGATCAGCGCGTCGCGCTCGAAGGTCGACAGCGCGAGGAAGCGGTCGCGCGACGCGGTCGCCTCGCCGCCGTGGGCGACGATCGCGTCCTCGAGCGTCGCGGCGCGGCCGTCGTGCAGGTACGGAGCGCTTCGGCCGACGCCCCAGAGCGGCGCCGTCCGGAACTCGCTGCCGCTCGCGTCGCCGTCGGCGATCCCGTCGGCGAGTCCCGGGCCCATGTCGTGCAGCAGGAGGTCCGAGTAGAGCCACGCAGGCTTGTTGTGGAGGACCTTCGTCGAGCTCGGCCCGGTGCGGATCTTGTCGACGTGGCAGAGCTGGCAGCGCGCCTTCCGGAATGACCGCTTCCCGAAGTTCGTCTCCGGCGTCGCCTTCGGCACGGCGAGCGGTGCGAGCAGGCGGAGGAAGTCGGTCGAGCCGGCGATGCCCGTGCCGTCGTCCTCCGGATCGGGCGCCGGATCGCAGGCGGGCGGGGCGCCCTGCGGCGGCAGGTCGCTCGCGCGGGTCGGCGAAGTGATGCCGATCTCGTGCAGCGTGTGATCGGGCAGAAGCTCGGCGAGCGACGGCGCCGACGCCTTCCACCCGAAGCGCCCGAGCCGTCCCCCGACCATGTTGGGGCGACCGGAGATGCCGTCGTGGTTGCGATCGTCGGGATCGGCGCGCCGGAGGATGACGTCGTCGCGGAGCCCGTCGATCAAGCCGGCGCCGAAGGCGGCCGGCGTGTCGCGCAGCGCGACGACGTTCGCCGTGCCCGGCACGGTCTCCGGCGGCTGCGTGCAGCCTGCGTCCTCGAGGCCGCGGTCCTGGAGGTCGGGCCCGCCCTCCGCCGGCAGCGGATCGAAGGTGCCGCCGGAGGTGCGCCCGAACAGGGTCACACGCCGCGGACTCGAGCCGCCGATCGCGGGGAAGTTGTGGCACTCCGCGCAGCTCGAGCCGTTGAACGCGGGCCCGAGGCCCGTCGCCGCCGTCTCGATCTCGGCGAAGCGCTGGAGGCCCGCGTCGAAGAGCGCGGCCTCGGCGAGCGTCAAGCGCGCGTACGGGATCGGCTCGCAGGCATCGCTCGGCAGCTGGTCGGGGTTCGGCAGGATCGCGCAGTTGTCGCAGCGATCTCCGACCCCGTCGCCGTCGCGGTCGCTCTGGTCCGGGTTCCCGCGTTCGGGGCAGTTGTCGACCGGGCAAGTGTCGCCGGGACGGCCGAAGCCGTCGTGGTCGACGTCGTTGCACGGATCGCACTCGTCGCCGAGGCCGTCGCCGTCGGAGTCCGTCTGATCGGAGCTCGCGAGGTCGGGGCAGACGTCGCAGGCGTCGCCGAAGCCGTCGCCGTCGCGGTCGGCCTGGAGCGGGTCGTACGCGGTCGGGCAGTCGTCGTCCGGGCACGTGTTCGAGGAGAAGAACGGGTTCCCGAAGCCGTCGCCGTCGGGGTCGGTGCAGGTGTCCCACGGGTTGTCGACGCCGTCGTGGTCGACGTCGGCGATCGCCTCGACGAACTGGAGCAGGTTGCCCGTCGGGTCCTGGCCGCCGAGCGACGACTGGAGGACGGGATCGCAGGACGTGATCACGGCGTGGTCGACGACGTTGTCGAACGCGCCGCTGAAGCGGAAGCAGGTCGCAGGGTCCACCACGTACCCTTGCCGCACGGTGTTGTCGTGCGGGAACGTCCAGCCCGGCGGGTTGTCCTCGAGGTAGGCCTGGAAGTTGAACGACGTCCCGTCGAGAATGTTGCCGTCGAACAGGTTGCCGCTCGACGTGCCGCGCACGTGGACCGGCTTGTCGCGCGCGGTGTTCTTCCGGAAGACGTTGTCGCTCGAATGCTTGACGTAGAAGGCGGCGGCGCCGGCCTCCTCGGAGACGTTGGCCTCGAGCGTGTTCTGCGTCGCCTGCAGCAGGTAGACGTTCTCGTAGGCGCTCCGAAGGAAGGTGTTGCCGACCAGCTGCGTCGACTGCGCGCCGGTCCCCATGTGGATCCCCTCGTCGCGGCTGTCGTGGACGACGTTCGCCTCGATGCGGTTCCCGACCGTCGTGCCCGCCGCCGTCGCGCCGGCGAGGTCGATGCCGTAGGTGTTGTCCCACGACTCGTTGCCGGTGAGGAGGTTCGAGCCGCCGCCGCGGATGCGGAGGCCGCGCCCGAAACCCGTGACCTTGCAGTTCCGGACAGTCGCACCCGTCGCGGAGTCGACGTTCACGCCGTACAGCGTGTTGCCGCTCGTGCCCGAGATCGTGTGGCCGGCGCAGTCGAGGACGGCGCCGCTCCGCACGTTCAGGCCGACGTTCGGACACGGCCCGAGGTCGGCCGGCAGGACGGCGGTGCCGTCCACCGTGTCGCCACACTGGCACGGCACCGCGTTGCCGCAGATCAGGGCGTGGCTCGGCGAAGCGAGCGCGAGAAGGCTCGTGAAGAGCGCGGCGCCGAGGACGGCCCGCATGGATTCGACGAAGCGCATGAGTCCCGGGGCGCGCAAGATCCGGCGCGGACGACGCTATACGCCGGGCTCGGCTCGGGTCAACGCGGAACTCCGGCCGTGGCCGCGGCCGCCATCGCGTCGAAGACCGACTGGTTCAGGTCGTATCCGATGCCATCCCAGAAATCGCAGTTCGCGATGGGGTCGGCCGCGGTCGAGAGGTCGGGAGTGTCGAAGATCAGGTAGCCCGTGCCCGCGGCGGTGAACGGCGGCCAGCGGAACGCGCCTCCGTGGTTCGGGTCGAGGTCGCGCGCGAACGACGCCCAGTAGCCGACCATCTCGTCCGACAGCCGCGCCTGCTCGGGCGTGAACTCGATCCCGATCTGGCGATCGGCGTGGAACACGAACGGCACCTCGTCGCCGTGGCAGGCCTCGCCGGCGCACTGAGGGAACTGCCCCTGCCAGATGTTGAGAGACGTCTCGTCGAACTCGTAGTTCCAGATCGTCGCGCGCGCCTGGCGCGCGACGAAGCGGTTCGCGCAGCCGAAGAGGTAGTCGTTCGCGACGCTCGACAGGTTCGCGGTGTTGTCGCCGTTCTCGTTCACCCCGTAGAGCGCGACGATCGCCGGAACGTTTTCCGCGCCGAAGATGACCGCGAGCGTCGACCGGTACACGCCGGCGCTGATCTGCCCGCCGAGCACCTGCGCGAGGCCGGCGATGAAGATCGTGCCCTCATCGTGGTTCGTCCCGAGGAGCGTCGGCACCGTCAGCGCGCCGCGCTCCGCCGCGATCGTCGGATCGTCGACCACGAACGTCCCGTCGACCACCGGTGGGAAGACGAGGAAGCCGGCGAGGCGAGCGCCGAAGAGGCTCAGGAGCTGGAGCTGCGTGTTCTCCTGCGCCGCCAGGATGTCGTCGGCCGGGACGGCGCGCAGGCACGCCAGGTCGCCCGGTTCGCAGCCCACCAGCATCGCGAACTCGACCGCGACGACCACCGCCTGCGGCGGCTGCTTGTACGGGATGCCGAAGGGATTGCTCTCCATCAGGATCGCGCGGAAGAGCCCGGCGCTCGACGGGATCGAAAGGCCGTGGAGGCCGATCGACATCGCGCCCGCGCTCTCGCCGAAGAGCGTCACCTTGGCCGGGTCGCCGCCGAAGCCGGCGACGTTGTCCTGGACCCACCGGAACGCGAGCTGCTGGTCCATGAGGCCGTAGTTGCCGGTCAAGCCGGGAAACCCGGCGAGGAAGCCGAGCGCGCCGACGCGGTAGTTGAGCGTCACGACGACGACGTTCCGACTCGCGGCGATGTAGGCGCCGTCGTACACCGGGACCGACGTCCCGCCGTGGGTGAACGAGCCGCCGTAGACCCAGACGAGGACCGGCAGCCGACCGCTCTCGCCCGCCCCGATCGGCCGCCAGACGTTGACCGTCAAGCAATCCTCGCTCGTCCCCGCCGTCGGGCCGAAGGGCGGGTCGAGCGTCTGCGGGCAGGCGGGGCCGCTCGCCGTCGCCTGGATCACGTCCCGGGAGCGCGCCTTCGGGAGGGGCGGCGTCCAGCGGTTGGCTCCGGCGGTCGTCTCGCCGAACGGGATGCCGCGGAACGCTTCGACGCGCTCGCCGCCCAGGTCCGGCACCTCTTCGATCGTTCCGCACACCTCGCCGCTCGTCGTGTCGACGATTCCGGTCGGACAGCCGCTGCGGTCCGAGCACGCCCCGACCAAGCCCGCCGCGACGAGCGCGATCGCCGCCGCCGTCGTCTTTGCCACCATCGCCCTCCCCCCTCGGTCCGCCGCCGTAGCGATCGCCGTCATGCCGGATCGCCCCGGACGACGCCAATCGCGCCGGTTGTCATGGTGTCGCTGCGGCGGACTCCAGGCGCTTGTGCGGCGAGCTCGCGGCGGTAGAAAGGCGCGGTGCCGCCCCCGGCCACGCCGACTTCGCCCGCGACTGCCCGCGCCGGCGCCGGGTTCGGATCGCGCGCGGCCGGCGCTTGCGCGATCGCGGGCAGCGCGGCGCTCTTCCTCGGCACGTGGCTCCACCCGATGTCCGCGGACCCGAACGATGCGCGAGCCGCCTTCGCGGAGTACGCGGCCGATCGCCTCTGGGTCGCGAGCCACTTGACCCAGCTCGCCGGCGTCGCGCTCGTGACGGCGGCGCTCGTCTTTCTCGCGCGCCGCCTCGAGGAGCGGGTCGCGAGCGGCTGGGAGCGGATCGCTGCCGCGGGCGCGATCGCGAGCCTCGCCGTCGCGGGCGCGCTCCAGGCGGTCGACGGGATCGCACTGAAGGCGATGGTCGACGCGTGGGCACGGGCGGGCGCGGGCGAGAAGGACGCCGCGTTCCGCGCGGCCTTCGCCGTCCGCGAGGTCGAGGTCGGCCTCGCGAGCATGCTGGGTCTCTTCCTCGGAGCGACCGCGACGCTTTACGGCATCGCGCTCCTCGCAGATCGCACCGCGCCGCGCTGGCTCGGCGCGCTCGCGATCGCGGGCGGCGTGCCGACATTCGCGGGCGGCGTCGCGACCGCGGCGAGCGGCTTCTCCGACACGGCGATGGCGCTCAGCATGCCGTCCGGCCTCCTCCTCATGGCCTGGATGGTCGCGGTCGGGGTCGCGCTCTGGCGCGACCCCGACCGCGGCGCGCCACCAGACCCGGCGCACCCGGCCCACCCGGCGCGCCCGGCCGCGTGACGCGCCAGCTTCCGGGCGGACGCCCGATCGCGTACACCGGGCGCATGAAGGTCGACGGCATCCTTCCCTTCGAGCTGCCGCGCGTCCCCGATCGCGCCCGCGAGCTCGAGCGCCTCGGCTACGACGCGGCGATGTCGGCCGAGGTCGCGAACGAGCCGTTCCTGCCGCTCGCGCTGGCGGCCGAGCACACCGAGCGCCTTCAGCTCATGACTTCGGTCGCGGTCGCCTTCGCGCGCAACCCGATGACGCTCGCACAGGTCGCACACGACCTGAACGCGTACTCCAAGGGTCGCTTCCTGCTCGGCGTCGGGACGCAGGTGCGCGCGCACGTCACGCGCCGCTTCAGCATGCCGTGGTCGCGACCCGCCGCCCGCATGCGCGAGTTCATCCTCGCCATGCGCGCGATCTGGGACGCCTGGTACTTCGGCGCGAAGCTCGAGTTCCGCGGTGAGTTCTACCAGCACACGCTCATGACTCCGATGTTCACGCCGCGCGACGTCACGTACGGGCCGCCGCGCGTCCTCCTGGCCGGCGTGAACCCGCGCATCACGGAGGTCGCGGGCGAGGTCGCCGACGGCTTCGTCGCGCACGGCTTCACGACCGCTCGCTACCTCCGCGAGGTGACGGTCCCCGCGATCGAGCGCGGCCTCGCGAAGGCCCGCCGCCGCCGGAGCGACTTCGCGCTCTGCTGCCCCGTGTTCATCGTGACCGGAGCGAACGACCGGGCGATGGACGCGTCGCGCGCGATGGTCAAGGGCCAAATCTCCTTCTACGGCTCGACGCCGTCGTACCGACCGGTCCTCGACCTGCACGGCTGGGGTGCCCTCGGCGAGGAGCTGCACGAGATGTCGCGCCGCGGCGCGTGGGCCGAGATGGGAGACCGCGTGACCGACGACGTGCTGGATGCGTTCGCGGTCGTCGCGCGCCCGGAGGAGCTCCCCGAGCGGATCGCGGAGCGCTGCGGCGGGCTCGTCGATCGACTGGCGTTCACGGCCGCGCTCGACGACCCGGACCAGCTCGCCGAGGTGGTGCGGCGCGTGCGCGCGGCGGCCGGCGCGCCCGCCGCGCGCTGAACGGCGGCGCGACGCCAACGCAAGCGCCTTGCGTTGCCACGGCGCGTCGCGACCCGCCCCGATCGCGCATTTCCTGCTCGAAGAGGCCTTGGCACGCGCGGATAATCGCGCCCCATGCGAGCTCGAATGCACCGCTTCCTGCACGAGCAAGCGACCAGGATCCTGACCGCGCCCCTCGGAAGCTACCTGCGCTCGTCCGGGCAGGACGTCGACCGGCTGAAGCGGCACGTGCGGAAGGGCGACGTGCTGCTGGTCTGCGGCGACCAGCGCGTGAGCGAGGTCATCCGATACTTGACGCAGAGCTCCTGGTCGCACTCCGCCATCTACGTCGGCGACGAGCTGCTGCGGCGCCACCCCGAGCGCGCGCGCGAGCTCGAGTCGCGCTGGGGCGACGACGCGCACCACCTGATCGTCGAGGCGATCGTCGAGGAAGGCGTCGTCGCCTCGCCGATCTCGAAGTACCGCGGCTTCCACCTCCGGCTCTGCCGCCCGTTCGGCCTCGAGTCCGACGACCTCTCGACGGTCATGGACGAGGCGATCGCGCAGATCGGCGGCGAGTACGACGTGACGAACCTGCTCGACCTCGCGCGCTACTTCCTTCCGGTCTCGCTGGTGCCCGCGCGCTTCCGGCGGGAGGCGCTCGCCTTCGGGAGCGGCCGGCCGACCGAGGTCATCTGCTCGTCGATGATCGCGCGCGCGTTCGACGCGGTCGGCTTCCCGATCCTGCCTCGCACGGAGGAGGAGGCCGCCGTCGCGGCGGCGAACGGCGCACGCGCGCGCCGCCGCTACCACGTCGACGTCGAGGCTCCGAGCTGGCCGTCGCGCCGGCCGCTCGCGCGCGACCTGCGCCGGAGCGAGCGGCCGCACTCTCTCATCACGCCGCGCGACTTCGATCTCTCGCCGTACTTCGAGATCGTCAAGTTCAGCCTCATCGAGGGCTCGCGCGACGACGCGCCGGCGGCCGAGACGTCGCGCGCGAACGGCTTCCGCCACCGGCGCGGCTCGCCGCTCTGGCGAAGGCTTGCACGCTGGACGCATCCGGAGCAAAACGGCGCGGTCGCGCTCGAGAGCCGCGCCGCCGGGGGCTGAGCCGGGGGGCGGCGGCGATCTCGGATCGCGTGTGCGGAGGATGGTTGTGTTGCGCCCAGCAGTTCGAGGCCTGGTCCTCCTCGTCGTGTGCGTTTGCCTCTCGCTTTTCGCGCCGTCGCGCGCGGCCGCCGAAGACGACGCGCAGGCCGTGTTCGCGATGGCCGCGGACTCGATCCTCCAGATCCGCGTCGTCGAGACGAGCTCGGGAGCGAAGGCGCTCATCGGGTCCGGATTCTTCGTCGGGCCGGCGGGTCGCGTCGTCACGAACTACCACGTCGTCTCGAAGCTCGCGCACGACCCCGGCCGCTACCGCATCGAGTGCGCGCGCCACGACGGCACGACGTTCGCGGCGACGATCGACGCGATCGACGTCGTGCACGACCTCGCCCTCCTCCGGTCCGGACAGACCGGCGCGCCGGCGTTGCCGCTCGTCGAGACGGCGCTCCGGCAAGGAGCGCGACTGTACTCGCTCGGCCACCCGCACGACCTCGGCCTCACGATCGTCGAGGGAACCTTCAACGGGCGGCTCGACCACAGCCTCTACGACAAGATCCACTTCACGGGCTCGATCAACCCGGGCATGAGCGGCGGACCGGCGCTCACCGCCGGCGGCGAGGTCGCGGGCGTCAACGTCCGGACCGCCGGCAACCAGGTGAGCTTCCTCGTGCCGGTCGATCGCGTGCGCGCGCTGCTCGAGGTCGTGTCGGCGCCGGCGTTCGCGCCGCCCGCGGACTTCCTGCCCGAGATCCGGCGCCAGCTTCTCGCGAACCAGGACGCGTACTTCGCGGCGCTCCTCGCCGCCCCGCTTCCGACCTCGGAGATCGCGCCGTTCACGCTCCCGGGTCGGATCGCGCCCTTCGTCCGGTGCTGGGCCGACGCCGAGCGCGGCGACGGGCTCGCGCACGAGTCGGTCGATCACACCTGCTCGACGGACGACTACGTCTTCATCGGCTCGGACCAGGTGTCGGGCATCCTCGAGTACCAGCACCACGTGGTGACGAGCCAGAAGCTGAACCGCTTCCAGTTCTTCCAGCTCTACTCCGATCTCTTCGCCGAGCCCTACGGGGCGTTCACGAGCAGCGAGGACGAGGTGACGCCGTTCCGCTGCGAGTCGAGCCTCGTCCACCACGACGCGACCGAGCTGAAGGCCGTCACGTGCCTGCGCGCGTACAAGAAGCTCCCCGACCTCTACGACTTCGTCCTGCGCGCGGCCGTCGTCGGGCGCCCGGACGCCGGCGTCGAGTCGAGCCTCGCGCTCTCCGGCGTCACCGTGGAAAACGCGAAGCGGCTCGCGCGCCGCTACCTGGAGGCGATCTCGTGGGCGCGGTGACCTGGCTCGAGATCCTGGACCGGCGCGAGCGCGTCGCGCAGCGCGTTCGGCTCGATCGCCTGCCGATCGAGATCGGCCGCGGCTACGCGTGCGACGTCATCCTGGACGACAGCCACGTGTCGGCGCGGCACCTGCGCCTCGCGCTCGATCCGGACACCGGCGGCGTCCTCGCCGAGGACCTCGGCAGCACCAACGGCCTCCACCGACTCGATCCCGAGGCGGCCCGCGTCGCGCGCGTCGCGCTCGCGCCCGGGACCCGCCTCCGGATCGGCCGGACGATCGTGCGGGCGTGCGGACCGGCGACGGAGGTCGCGCCCGCGGTGCGCGAGCGGCGCGACGCCGACCGCCGTCGCCTCCTCGCGTCGCCGGCGCTCGCGGTGCCGGTGATCGCGGCGGCGGTCGGGCTGCTCTTCGGCATGCGGTACCTCGCGAGCTACGAGGCGACGGCGGTCGCGGACAGCCTCCACGGGTCGGTCCTGATGCTGGCGCCGGTCGCGGCATGGACCGTCGCATGGGCGCTCGTGTCGCGCATGGTCGCGCAGCGCTGGCTCCTCCTCGCGCACGCGGCGAACGCGTGCGCGTTCCTCGCCGCGTTCCTGCTCGTGGGCGCCGCGTCGGAGTACGGGACGTTCCTCCTCTCGTCGCAGCGCGCCGTCGCGATCGCCGGCTGGACCGCGCTCGGAGCGCTCGTCGCCGCGCTCCTGAACGCTCACGTCGCGCTCGTGTCGTCGCGACCCCGCTCGCAGCGCTGGCTCGCGGGCGGAGCGCTCGCGATCGCGCTCGTCGCGACGTCGGCGTACCTCGTCCACTGGGAGGACGGGCGCTTCTCCAACCGGGCGCGCTATCCGGCGGTGCTGAAGCCCGTGCCGGGCCGGTGGCTCGGGGGCGAGTCGATCGACGACTTCGTCGCCGGCATCGACGGGGTGAAGCGGGAAGTCGACGCGCTCGTCGACGACCAGGGCTGACTCGCCGCGCCCGCCGGCGCTTCCGCCGAAGGCGGCAACCGTGGTTTAGTGCGCGCCATGGTCGAGACAGCGCCCGTCACGCGAGCCGCCGTCGCAGCGTTGCTGGCCGCGCTCGTCGCCGCGTGCAGCGACGCTCCGCAGCCGCCGACCGGGCCGCGCGAGATCGTGCCGCGCGCGGCGTGCGCGGATCGCGATCCCGAGCGCAAGGCGTTCTACGGCGACCTGCACGTGCACACCCGGAACTCGTTCGACGCGTACGCGTTCGGCACGCGGACGACGCCGGAGGACGCGTATCGCTTCGCGCGCGGCGAGCCGGTCTCGCTCACGCCGAACGACGCCGAGGGAAGGCCGACGCGCGTCGTGCAGCTCGAGCGTCCGCTCGACTTCGCCGCGGTGACCGACCACTCCGAATGGCTCGCCGAGATCGACGCCTGCACGACGCCGGGGGTGGCGGGCTACGATTCGGCGACCTGCCGCCAGTACCGCAGCGACCAGACGAACGCCGCGATCGTGTTCGGATCGGCCGCCGTGGTCGCGGAGCCGCGGCGGCGCCAGGACCTCTGCGGCGCGGACGGCTCCGCCTGCGTCGCGCACCTGAGCGAGGTCTGGCAGCGCATGATCGACGCCGCCGAGGCCGCCTACGACCGGACGTCGGCGTGCCGCTTCACGAGCTTCGTCGCGTACGAGTACACGGGCACGTTCGGCGTCAGCACGCAGCACCGGAACGTCATCTTCTCGGACGTCCGGGTCCCGCTGCCGATCACCTACTACGAGCAGCCGACGCGCCAGGGGCTCTGGCGGGAGCTCCGACGCCAGTGCATCGACGCCGGCATCGGCTGCGACGCGATCGCGATCCCGCACAACACGAACGAGTCGAACGGCACGGTGTTCGCCGTCGAGTACCCGGGCGCGACCTCGCTCGAGGACGAGCGCGCGCAGGCGGAGATGCGCGCCGCCGCCGAGCCGTTGATCGAGATCTACCAGCACAAGGGCGACTCCGAGTGCCGCATCGGGTTCGGCGCCGCCGGCGCGGCCATCGACGAGCAGTGCGACTTCGAAAAGATCCGCCGCGAGGGCGCTCCCGATTGCGGCGACGGCACCGGGAGCGGCGGCTCGACCCACATGGGCTGCATCTCGCGCCTCGACCACGTGCGTGAGATCCTGCTCGAGGGCCTCTCGGAGGGAACCCGGCTGGGCGTGAACCCCTACCGGCTCGGGATCATCTGCAGCACGGACACGCACAACGGCACGCCCGGCAACGTCGCCGAGCGCGGCTGGGGCGGCCACCAGGGAAACAACGACGACATGCCCGAGGAGCGCCTCGCGACGTCGTTCCTCGGCGCGGCGGCGACCGAGCAGAGTCCGGGCGGCCTCGCCGCGGTGTGGGCCGAGGAGAACTCGCGCGCCGCGATCTTCGCCGCGCTGAAGCGGAAGGAGACGTTCGGAACGAGCGGACCGCGGATCGCCGTGCGCTTCTTCGGCGGCTTCGGCCTCCCGGCCGACCTCTGCGACGATCCGCATCTCGTCCGGACCGCCGATGCGAAGGGCGTCACCATGGGAAGCATCCTCCCGGCGCGCGGCGACGGCGACGGGGCGCCGCGCTTCGCGGTGCAGGCGCTGCGCGATCCCGGCACGGCGGCCCGGCCCGGCACGCCGCTCCAGCGCGTCCAGGTCGTGAAGGGCTGGATCGCGAACGGCGAGCGCCGCGAGCGGGTCTTCGACGTCGCCGGCAGCCCCGACTCCGGCGCGGACGTCGATCCCGCGACCTGCGAGCCCTTCGGACCGGGCGCGGACTCGCTGTGCGCGACGTGGACCGACCCCGAGTTCGATCCCGGACAGCCCGCGTTCTACTACGCGCGCGTGCTCGAGAACCCGACCTGCCGCTGGAGCGCGTGGGAATGCCTCGCGCTGCCCGAAGCGGATCGTCCGCCGACGTGCACCGACCCGGCGGTCCCGAGGACGATCCAGGAGCGCGCCTGGACGTCGCCGATCTGGTACGACCCGCCGGCGCAGACCGCAGCGGCGCGCGGGACGCCCGAGAAGCTCGCGGCCGCCTCGCCGCCCGAGCGGCACGCGGTCCCGTAGCGACCGCTACACGTTGAGCGCGGGGCGGCGCGCGTGTTTTAGTGCGCCGCCATGGAATTCAACCTCGCCGATCTCTTCGAGCACTCCGTCGATCACTTCGCCGACCGCGAGTACCTCGTGTGCGACGGCAAGCGGCGGACCTATCTCGAAATGGAGGAGCGCGCGAACCGGCTCGCGCACCACCTCGCGTCGCACGGCATCGGCGCGGGCGACCACGTCGGCATCTACGCGCTCAACTCGGTCGAGTGGATCGAGACGCTGTGGGCGGTCTTCAAGCTGCGCGCGGTCTGGGTCAATATCAACTTCCGCTACGTCGAGGACGAGCTTCGCTACCTCTTCGACAACGCCGACCTGAAGGCGCTCGTCTACCAGCGCCAGTTCGCGCCGCGCGTGGCTGGCGTCCTCCCGGCGATGCCGCTCCTCCGGCATTCCATCGCGATCGACGACGGCAGCGGCGAGGACGTCGAGCGCATCGGCTCGATCGACTACGAGGCGGCGCTCGCTTCGGGATCCCCCGAGCGCGACTTCGCGCCGCGCTCCGCCGACGACCGCTACATCCTCTACACCGGCGGCACGACCGGCATGCCGAAGGGCGTCGTGTGGCGGCACGAGGACGTCTTCTACGCGCTCGGCGGCGGCATCGATCCGACGACCAACGTGCGCGTCGAGCGCCCGCAGCAGATGGTCGAGAAGGGGCAGGCGCAGGGCATGGCGATGACCTTCCTGCCGATCGCGCCGCTCATGCACGGCGCGACGCAGTGGGCGGTCATGGGCCAGAGCTTCCTCGGCAACAAGGTCGTGCTGGTCGGGAAGTTCGAGCCCGCGCGCGTCTGGGATTTGGTCGAGCGCGAGAAGGTGAACTCGGTCATGATCACCGGCGACGCGATGGGCCGGCCGCTCGTCGAGGCGCTCGAGTCGGGCGACCGGAAGTGGGACCTCTCCTCGCTCTTCGTCCTCACGAGCAGCGCGGTCACGTTCTCTCCGTCCGTCAAGGACCAGTTCTTCAAGCACTTCCCGAACCTGATCATGATCGACGCGATCGGGTCCTCGGAGACCGGCAACAACGGCATGGTCATGGTGCAGGCCGGGCAGACCGCGATGAAGGGCGGTCCCACCGTGTCGAAGGTCGGCAACACCGTCGTCCTCGACGACGACTTTCGGCCGATGCCGCCCGGCTCGGGGAAGATCGGGAAGCTCGCGCGCGTCGGCGACATCCCGGTCGAGTACTACAAGGACCCGAAGAAGACGGCCGAGACCTTCGTCACCGTCGACGGCGTCCGCTACGCGATGCCGGGCGACTACGGCCTCGTCGAGGCCGACGGCCGCATCACGCTCCTCGGGCGCGGGTCGGTCTCGATCAACTCGGGCGGCGAGAAGATCTTCCCGGAGGAGGTCGAGGCCGCCGTCAAGTCGCATCCCGCGGTCTTCGACTGCACGATCGTCGGGGTCACGGACGAGCGCTGGGGGGAGCGCGTGGCTGCCGTGGTCGAGTTCCGGCCGGGGCAGCGCGCGAGCCTCGACGAGATCCAAGCGCACTGCCGGGCGAAGATCGCGGGGTACAAGGTGCCGCGGCAGATCTGCGAGGTCGAGAAGATCGTGCGGTCGCCGTCGGGGAAGCCGGACTATCCGTGGGCGAAGCAGGTCGCTTCGTCTGCTCGCTGATCGGCCGTTCTTGTTTGGTGCCGGTGGTCCGCCGGAGCCGTGTGTGCGGGCGCTCGCTCCGGGTCTCGCTTGCCCGCAAACACGGCTCCGGCTGCGTCCGCGATGCGCTCGGAGCGAGGAGTCGCGACTTTGCCGCGACGACGAGGCCCATCGGAGGAGCGCAGCGCCGGCAGCGTAGCGCCGGCGCGAGCACCGCACGGGGGCGCATTTGGAATAGCCCCGCTCGTTCGACAGTCGCTCGCTTGCCCGCAAACACGGCTCCGGCTGCGTCGGCGCAGCGGAATGAGCTGACCGTCTGATCGAGTCCGACGGAAGCGATCGTCGCCGTAGGCTGGTGCCGGTTGCCGCGGCTCCCGCCTGCGGAAGCGCGCACATCGGACGACCGTGCATCTGCCGCGGCACGGGGTGGGGAGGTTGCGGGGGGTTTTTTCGCTTGAGATCTGCCGGGAAAAGGCGCATAGGCGCGTGCGGGGGGTCCGATGAACGCTGATCCGCAGGCTCGGCGTCGGCTGTTGCTCGACGTCGCCGGGAATCTCGCCGCGCTCGCGTTCTTCGCCGCCGCCGGAATCCTCCTCTGGACGGCGGCGAACGGCTCGAGTGTTCCGCGCGATGGCCTCGTCGTCGCGACCGTCGTCGCCGGGCTCTTGCTGCAAGCGGTGGCCGAGTCGGTCCGACGGACGCTCACGTAGCGGCTCGACCGGCGACCACGGCGGCAACGGAACGACCGCGATCGTGCGCGCGGCACGCGTTCGCACCCGCTTGCTCGCGGGCGCCCGGAAGGATTACGCGATCGGGATGCCGCGCCTGAATCCCGAAGCGCTCACGTTCGGCACCTACACCTCGAGCTATCCGCCGGTCGCGCAGGTGATCGCGTCGGCGCAGGGGCTCGAGGCGATGGGCTTCGACCACGTCTGGTCGGGCGACCAGCTCCAGTTCCAGCACCCGCATCGCCTCTGGCGCCCCGACCTCTGCGACGGCGCCCAGACGAACCCGAAGCTCGCCGCGAAGTTCGCGCTGCAGCCGCTCATGAGCGTCCTCGGCCAGCACACGAAGCGCGTCTGCATCGGTCAGGGCGTGCTCGACGCGATTCGGCGCGGGCCCGCGATCCTCGCCCAGGAGTTCCTGACGACGCAGCACTTCACGCAGGGTCGCGCGATCTTCGTCCTCGCGGCCGGCGAGTGGAAGAACATCGGGCCCTACGGCTACAGCCACGAGAAGCGCGATTCGCGCCTGGTCGAGACGGTCCACCTCGTGCGGCGCTTCCTCGAGACCCAGGAGCCGATCTCGCACGACGGGCGCTTCTGGAAGCTCGAGGACGCGGTCGTCGAGCTGCCGCCGTACGACGGCGTGCCGCCCCCGCTCTGGATCGCGGGCGGCGGGCCCAAGGTGCTCGCGGCGGTGGGCCGCGACGCGGACGGCTGGCTCGTCTACACGCCAGGCGGCGTCCTCGGACGGCCGGAGGCGATCGCCGAGAAGCTCGCGACCGCGCGCCGGCACGCGGAGGCCGCCGGGCGCGACCCGCGCGCGATCACGTGCGGCACGCTGCCGCTCTGCCTCGTCCACCCCGATCGCGACGAGGTCGAGCGCTGGCTCGACCACCCGTTCATGCAGTGGCACGCGCTCACAGGATTCCCGTTCGGCTCCGCGTGGCGCGAGTACGGGCACGAGCACCCGCTCGGCGACGGCTACTCGGTCACGCTCGAAGGCAACACCGCGACCATGCCGCTCGAGCGCGTGCTCGACCTCTGCCGCCAGGTGCCGCGCGACATGGTGAAGGCGTCGCTCTACTGGGGCACCGCCGACGACGTCGCGCCGCGCATCATCGCCGAGGTCGAGGCCGGCGTCCGGCACTTCGCGCTCTGCAACTACGTCGGCTTCCTGTCGCGCGCCGAGGCGCCGGCGGCGGCGCAGGAGCTGCTCGAGATCGCGCGCCGTGTGCGGGCACGCTTCCCGGACCTCGCCGCGCTACCGCGACTCCTCGGCTGACGACGTCCGTCCGGGCTTCGCGGCGTCGACCGTCCGGCCGCCGAGCTCGGTCGAGCGCGCGCGCTCCGCGGCGACGACGTCCTCGAACGCCGGGCCGCGCACGCTGCGCTCCACGAGGCGGGCCTGCGCGTCGAGGCTCCGGATCGCGGCGAGGCGATCGTCGTTCTCGAGGCGCGCGGCGTCGACCGCGCGGCGGAGCACGCGGATCGTCTCGTCGTACACGCGGAGCGGCACGGGGAAAGGGTGCCCGTCCTTGCCGCCGAGGGCGAGCGAGAAGCGCGCCGGGTCCGAGAAGCGGCAGGCAGCGCCGTGGATGACCTCCGCGGCCATCGCGAGCGCGAGCACGGTGCGGCCGCCGACGCCGGGCGTGAGGAGCAGGTCCGCGAAATCGGCCGGCGCCCGATCCGCGGCCGCGGCGAGCGCGCCGTGGAGCCGCCGGAGGACGACGTCCTCCGCGCGCACGTCGTGGTGGGCGGGCATCACGAGGTGCGGGAGCGGCAGCTCGAGCTGCACGGCCGCGTTCGGCGGAAAGCTCTCGTCCAGGACGGCGGGGCCTTCCGCGACGCGCGCGGCTTCGCTCCCCGCGCGCGCCGCCCGGCGGTACGCCGCCACGACGCGGTCCGGTCCGCGCGCCAGCACGTCGAGCTGCGCGGCGCGCGAGCGGTCGGCGCGGCGATCGGCGAGGTTGACGATCACGCCGCGATTCGGACCCTCGATCGCGGCGTGCGGGTCGTCGAAGAAGCCGCGGAGGCCCTCGGACTGCCAGTGGTAGCGGCGCGCGGTCCGCGTCTCCGGGTTCATGCCCTGCTGCACGACGACCCAGCTTCCGTCGTCGGTCACGACGAAGCCGTGGAGGTAGAGCGCGAAGCCGTCCTGCACCGCCGCGCTGTCGACCTTCGCGACCAGGCGGCTCGTGTCGGCCAGGCGGTCGCCGTCGAACCCGACGCGCTCGCCGATCGCGCGCAGCTCGCCCGGCGTCCGCCGCGACTGGTTCCCGCGGCCGCCGCACACGTGGACGCCGAGCTCGCCCGCGATCGGCTCGAGCCCGCGCTTCAGCGTGCCGAGCACCGCGGTCGTGATGCCCGAGGAGTGCCAGTCCATCCCCATCACGGCGCCGAACGACTGGAACCAGAAGGGGTGGGCGAGCCGTCGCAGGAGCTCGTCGCGCCCGTACTCGAGGACGATCGCCTCGGCGACGACGCGCCCGAGCCGCGCCATCCGCTCGGCCAGCCAGCGCGGGACGCGCCCGCCGTGGAGCGGGAGGTCGGCGCTGCCGGTCCGTCGCGCCACGGGCGGATTCTACCACGGTCGTGGGACCGGCGAGGCGATCGCGCGCCCGGTGTGCCATGATGGGGCGCGATGCGGCCGCGCGTCTACATCGACGGCCAGGTCGGCACCACCGGCCTCCAGATCCGGGAGCGCCTCGCCGGCCGCGACGACGTCGAGATCCTCGCGATCGACGAGGCGCGGCGGAAGGACCCGTCGGCGCGCGCCGAGCTCCTCCGGAGCGCAGCCGTCGCGATCTTGTGCTTGCCGGACGACGCGGCGCGCGAGGCGGTCGCGCTCGCCGCGGATTCCGAGACGCGGCTCCTCGACGCCAGCACCGCCCACCGGGTCGCCGAGGGCTGGGTCTACGGGCTCCCCGAGCTCGGACCCGGCCAGCGCGAGGCGATCCGCGACGCCCGGCGCGTCTCGAATCCCGGCTGCTACCCGACCGGCGTCATCCTGCTGCTCCGCCCCCTGATCGAGGCGAAGCTCGTGTCGGCGGAGGCGCCGATCGCCGTCCACGCGCTCTCCGGCTACTCGGGCGGCGGCCGGGCGATGATCGAGCGGTGGGAGGACGCGGCCGTCGGCCTCGAGGGGCTTCCGTTCGAGGCGCCGTACGCGCTCGAGCGCGAGCACAAGCACGTCCCCGAGATGACCCGCTACGCGGGCCTCGCCCGGGCGCCGCACTTCGTCCCGGCCGTAGGCCCGTTCCGCTGCGGCATGCGCGTGGAGATCCCCCTCCACGCGGCGCTGCTCGCGAGCGACGCGAGCCCGCTCCGCATCCACGAGGCGCTCGCCGCGCGCTATCGCGACGAGCCGTTCGTCCGGGTCCCTTCGCTTGCGGAATCGCAGGCCGGCGACGAGCGCGCGCTCGACCCGCGGGCGCTGAACGGCACGAACGCGATCGAGCTCCGCGTCTTCCCGAACCCGGTCGGCCACGTGCTGCTCGTCGCCCTGCTCGACAACCTCGGAAAGGGAGCCGCCGGCGCCGCCGTGCAGAACCTGAACCTCATGCTCGGGATGGCGGAGACGGCCGGCCTCGTCGAGCCGCTGCCCGCCGCATCGGCAGCGTAGCGCGCGGCCGCGATCCGCCGGCTCCCTCAGCGCGCTCGGCGCCCGGCGCGTCCGAAGACGATCCACCCGGAGACGCCCGCCGCGAGGACGCCGAGCCCGACCGCCACGCTCGCCGCCGGCAGCGTGAACGCGACGGTCAGACATCCCGCACAGCCGAGGAGCGCGAGCGCGGGCGCCCGAGCGCTCTCGTCCCGCCGGAGCGTCCACGCCGCCGCGTTCGCGACCGCATAGTAGACGAGCACGGTGAACGAGCTGAACCCGATCGCGCCCCGGAGGTCGGCGAGCGCCGCCGCGGCGGCGACGAGGACGCCGGTCGCAACCTGTGCGCGGTGCGGCACGCGCGTCCGCGGGTGAACCGCGGCGAGCCCGTGCGGGAGGTCGCGCTCCGCAGCCATCGCGAACGCCGTTCGCGCGATGCCTGCGAGGAGCGAGAGCAGCACCCCGAGCGATGCGACCGTCGCCCCGACGCGAACCACCGGCGCGAGCGCCCGCCCGCCGCCGCTCGCGACCGCGAGTGCGAGCGGCGCGGGCGAGCGCGCGAGCTCATCCACGTCGACCGCGGACAGAGCCGCCGCCAGGACCACGGCGTACGCGGCGAGCGCGATCGCGAACGCGAGCGCGATCGCGCGCGGGATCGTCCGCTCGGGATCGCGCACCTCCTCGCCGAGGGTCGCGATGCGCGCGTAGCCCGCGAAGGCGAAGAAGAGGTATCCCGCCGCCCCCAGCACGCGGCCGGGGGCGAGGTCCTGCGCGCGCGGGACGACGCGACCCGGATCCGCGCCGCCCCCGAGCACGATCGCCGCCACCGCGACCACGAGCGACGCGAGCACGACGGCGACGATCGCGCGCGTCCACGCCGCCGTCCGCTCGATCCCGACGACGTTCACCGCGGTCGCGCCCGCGACCGCCGCCACCGCGAGCGCGCGCGCGACCGCGCGCTCTCCCGGCGCGGCGTAGCTCCCGAACGTGAGCGCCATCGCGGCGCAGCTCGCGAGCTTCCCCGCCACGAAGGCCCATCCCGCGACGAATCCCCACACCGCACCGAGCCGCGCCCGCCCGTAGGCGTACGCTCCGCCCGACTGCGGAAGGATGCGCGAGAGCGCCGCGACCGAGCCCGCGTTGAGCCACGCGACCGCCGCCGCGACGGCGAGCGCCGGCAGCGCCCCCGTACCGGCGCGCGCCGCGGCCGGCGCGATCGCCGCGAAGATCCCCGCGCCGACCATGGCGCCGAGGCCGATGAAGACTGCGTCGGTCGTCCCGAGCCGGCGTGCGAGCCGGGACGAAGGCTCGCTCACCGCGTCCGTGTGCCCGAGATGGCGGCGAGCGCGTCGACCGCTGCGCGCCGCGCGCCCGCCACGTCGACGAGCGGCTCGCGACGGGCGCTCGCGACCTCCTCCGCGGTGAAGCGCGAGACGGTCGCGGCATCCGCCGGCGGGCCGAAGCGCCCGACGACCCAGTTCAGGAGGTCCGCGGTCTCGCGGTCGCTGAGCGACGTGCTCGCGACGTTCGGCAAGCGCATCAGGTACGACCTGCCGGCGGAGACGTGCGCGAAGCTCGCGACGACGCCCGCGAGCGCGGGCACGAGCCCCGGCGTCGCGCGGCCGTCGGCGAGGTGGCAGCCCTGGCAGTTGACGGCGTAGTTGATCGCCGGAGACCAGGCGCGCACGGGCGCGGCGGCGAGCAGCGCCGCGGCGGCGGCACCGGCGGCGACGCCGCGCGCGAGCGCCGCGATGCGCGCCGTCACGACTCGGCGACGCTCAGGACGACCGACACGGAGCACGTCACCGCGCGGCTCTTCGTCCCGAAGCACCACAGGAGGCTGTTGTTCTTCCAGAGGACGTAGGGCGGCTTCTCGCCCTCCGTGCGGCGGCACTGGCAGCGCATGCAGAGGGTCGCGCCGCAGCAGTCGTTGTACGAGACGACGTAGTCGCGGCCGTCGGCCGGGTTGCGGCACGTCCCGATCCACGTGATCGGCGACATCTCCGTTCCCGGGGGACACGCGCTCTGGGTACCGCCGCAGCAGGCGCAGAGGAAGCCGTCGATCGCGCAGTGGCGCCAGTAGTCGCAGCTCGTCGGGTCGCCGGCGTCGCCGGAGATCTTCGAATCGTCGGGAAGGGCAGCGAGCGCTGCGCCGCGCGCGATCGGGAGGAGCGGCAGGCCGGCCGCGCCGACGAGCCAGGCCCCGAGGCGCGCGAGCGCGCTCCGCCGCGACGTCGCGCGCGCGAGCGAGCGCGCCCAGCGCTCCGCCCAGCGATCGAGGCCGAAGGCCTCCCGCTCGGCGCTCATCGCGCGGACTCCCCGCCGGCGGCGCGGCGCTCCTCGATCTCGGCCAGCTCCTGGAGCGACGCGACGCCGCGCTCCTCCGCCTCGAGCAGGCTCTCGAGGTGCTCGCGCGTGTTCACCAGCCCCTTCGAGCGGATGACGCCGGCCGCGTCAAGGAGGACGGCGTACGGGAGCCGCGGCACCTGCCACGTCATGCCGAGCGCCGGCGAGAGCACGTACGCGAGATCGGCGACGCCGCTCGCACGCGCGAGCTCGCTGTGCTCGTCGGCGCCGCCCTCCCCCGCCAGGACGACCCGGAGGCGCCGGCGCTCGCTCCGGGCGAGCGACCGGACGACCGGAAGGAGGCTCTTGCAGACCGGGCAGGTCGGCGACAGGAAGAAGACGAGCGTGCTGCGCCCGTCCGCGCTCGCCCCGCCGACGTCGACCGTCGCTCCCGAGAGGTCGACCGCGGGCACGACGGGAGCCGCTTCCCCCGCGACGAGGCCGCGGCCGATCGCGAGCGCGCCGACCGGCGAGATGCGCTCGTAGAGGATGCCGATCTGCCGCGCGAGCGCGACGACGACGCCCGCGAGGATCAGGACGACGACCCAGAGGACGATCGTCGACACGAGGAGCGCGTCGCTCATGCGCCGTCCCGGAGGCGCGCGAGCGCCGGCCCCTGCGCGAGAAGCCGCTCGGCGGCGCCCTGGAGGAGCGCGCCGGCAGCGACGGCGGCGACGATCGTCAAGCCGTCGAGCCAGACGAGAGGGCGGGAGCGGAGGGGCGCGAGACACGCGAGCGCCGCGAGCGCGAGGAGCGCGTTCCGCGCGACGAGCGCCCAGCCGATCGACTGGCGGCGCCCGGGTCCGAGGCAGCCGCAGTCGAGGTCGCGCCGGCCGCGCGCGAGGTTCACGGCGATCGCCGCGCCGTAGAGACCCAGCAGCGCCGCCGCAAGGAGCGGTCCGGCGGCGTACGCGCCCGGGGCGACCAGCGCGACTGCGCTCGCGCACTCGAGCGCGATCGCGCCCCAGGCGGCGCCGGAAACGAGCGGCTCCGGCACGAGGCGATAGTCGGCGAGCGCGGAACGGAAGGCGGACGGCGCGCGCAGCTTGTGGACCGCCGCGCTCGCGAAGAGCAGCGCCAGGCCCGCGCGCAGCGCCGCCGCGACGACCGGGTCGATCACAGTCCCCCTCGCACCGTTCGCCGCCTTCGCCGCCTTCTCACGCCGGCGGCGCGAAGAGGAGGCTCCCCGCGATCCCGGGCTCGGAGACCTCGCGCAGCACGGCGCCGCTCGTCGCGTCGTGCACCGTGACGGCGGGCGGGATCATCGAGAGCACGATGAGCGCCGGCCGGTCGTCCTGGGTGACGACGATCGAGTCCGCGCCGAGGTTCGGCAGGGCGTGGTCGAGGAACCAGGACAGCATGCGGTCGCGGAGCCGGTCGCGGAGGCGCATCTGGCCGCGTACGAAGTTCGCGAGCGGGCTGTTGACGGGGATCCGCTGCAGGCGCTTGTGCTGCGCGACCTCGTAGACCCAGATCTCGCTGCCCGCCTGCTTGTGGGTGTCCGGCCCGCCCTGGTGCACGAGGACGTAGAGCCGGCCGGTCGGAGCGTGGAGCGCGATCTGCTGGCCGCCGCCGACGCGCCACGAGTCGTTCCGGTCGGCGTCGGAGAAGAGCGGCCAGGTGTCGGCGAAGCGGGCCTGGTCGCCCGAGAAGTCGACCGCGTGCACCGTCCCCTCGAACGACGTGAAGATCCACTGCTTCCCGAGTCGAACCGCCTTGTCGGCGAGCGGGTCCTTGTCGGGATCGAAGAAGCGCTCCGTCCGGCGCGCCGCGGGAGCCGACCCGTCCTCGGGGACGTCGACCAGGAGGGCGGTGCCGTCGGCGCAGAGCATGAAGAAGCGGCGCGGCCCCGCCGGATAGACGAGGCTGCACCCGGCGGACTGCACCTCGCCGACGAAGCGGCGCGCCGGAGCGTCGACGATCGTGAGCGACTGCGCCGGCGTGACGTTGAAGACGGCGACGTAGCGGCCGTCGTCCGAGAGCGCGTTCGCCGCGATGCCGGGGAAGTACTCCGCTCGCTTCGGCGGGATCGCGATCTCCTCCTTCGGCATGAGCGTCCGGCCGTCGTAGACCGTCACGACGTCGGTGCGGTCGCCGCGGATGCCGCGCGAAAAGTAGCTCTCCGGGATGTAGATCTCGCGCCGGTCGGGCGAGAAGAGCGGCGACACGACGAAGCCGACGCCGACCGAGCCGGCGGTGATCGAGCCGAGCAGCTTCCCGCTGTCGCCGTCGAAGAGCGCCGTGCGATGCAGCATCACGTCGCTCAGCCAGAACCAGTGCGGGCCGGGCTGATCGGGAACGGCGAGCACCTTGCCGACCGGCTCCGCGACGTTCTCCTGCTGCGCGCCGGCCGGGTCAGCCGGGCCGAGCGCGAGACCGAATCCGAGGGCGAGCGCGCAGCCGAGCGCGCCGGCGAGCATCCAGGGGAAAGAGCTGCGCACGCGCCCTCATAGCAGGAAGCCCGACCGCCCTGCGATCGATTGCGGTGGGGCTTGCCGCGCCGGCCGCGACGCGCGATGACGCCCGCCGTGGCGCTCCTCGGGATCGGGATGGGATGGCGACTGCGGCGGGTCGCGGCGCTCGGGTTCATCGTCGCGCTCGGGGCGGAGCGCGCCGGGCTCGTGTCCGGCTTCGTCGCGTGGGGCGCACCGGCCGGCGCTGGCGCTCCGAGCCCGCACGCGCCGACCGCCGTTCCGGGCGGAGGCGCCGCCGGCGGCTCGGGCGCCGACGCGAAGGCACGCGACATCTACGCCGCGACGTGCGTGAGCTGCCACGGCCCGAACGGCCACGGCGACGGCCTCGCCGCGGCCGGCCTCCCGAAGCGTCCCGCGAACTTCGCGGACCCCGCGTGGCAGAGCGCCATCGCCGACGACGAGATCGATCGCGCGATCGTCGGCGGCGGCGCCGCGGTCGGGAAGAGCCCGCTCATGCCCGCGAACCCCGACCTCGCCGACAAGCCGGAGGTGGTCGACGCGCTGCGCGCGCTCGTCCGGGGATTCGCGAGCCCCGCGGGCGCGGCGAAGCGCTGAGGCGCAGCGAGCGGGCCATCGATGACCGAGCCCGCCCAGCCACCCGAGCGTCTCCTCACCGCGCTCGAATCGGCCCTGCGGCACGATCGGCTGCCGCTGCTCGTGCTCCTGATCCTCGTACCGCTGGTGTGCTGGCTGTGGATCGTCGTGATGGCGCGCGACATGTACGGGCAGATGACCGGCGCCAGCGCCTGGATGATGACCGCGGCATGGGACGCCCCGCACCTGTTCCTCCTCTGGGCGATGTGGGCGGTCATGATGGCGGGCATGATGCTTCCCTCCGCGGTCCCGACGCTGCTGCTGTACGGATCGGTGGCGCGCCGGCGGCGTGGCGGGGCGGGCGCCGCGCGCGAGATCTACGCCATGGCGCTCGGCTATCTGGTCGTCTGGTCGGCGTTCAGCGTTGCGGTCACCGCTCTGCAACGGCTGCTGGCGCGCCTGCTGCTCGTCTCCCCGATGATGGAGATCACCAGCCCGGCGGCGGGCGCCGTGACGCTGCTGATCGCGGGCGTGTACCAGCTCACCCCCTGGAAGCAGGCGTGCCTCAAGACCTGTCAGTCGCCGCTCGGCCTCCTGATGCGCGGCTGGCGGCCCGGTACGGGCGGAGCCTTCCGCATGGGACTCGAGCAGGGCGCCTACTGCGTGGGGTGCTGCTGGGCGCTGATGCTGCTGCTGTTCGTCGGCGGGGTGATGAATCTCGCCGTGATCGCCGCGCTGACCGCGTTCGTGGCGTTCGAGAAGCTGTCGCCCTTCGGCGAGCGCGGCGCGCGCCTGAGCGGTGCGGTGCTGATCCTGGTCGGCGGGTGGATGCTGGTGCGCTGATTCAGGCCGCCGCCTTCGACGCGTTCGACCAGTCGAACGCGTAGTGGATCCAGTTCGTCCTCTCGAACGCCAGCGACAGACCGCCGGCCTGGGCGCGGAACGATCCCTGGCCGCAATCGCCCTTCTTCCAGATAAAGCCGTCCGGAAGGACGACGCTCGCCATGTGCGGCTCGCCGGTCACCGGGTTCTTGAACGTGTCGCCACGGCCCTCGCCGATGCCCTCGACCCGGAAGGTGCTCCGCACCCCGCTGCCCTCGATGACGATCCTGGCCTTCTCCAGGCCGATGACCTGGAAGGTGGGACCGAGCAGCTCCCACGGCATCCCGCCGAGCTCGCCCGAGCAGATCCTCGCGAGCGCCTGGGTCTGCGCCTCGCTGGTCGCCGGGTCGACGACGAACACGGCCCTGCCGTTGCCTTCGTGGATCGCCTTCGGCCAGTCGACGATGGCCGCGCATCTCACGCCGCCGAGGTCGACATCGCCGCAGCGACCGCGCGCGATCGCCATGCCGACCAGCGCGCGACAGCTCCCGTCCTTGGAGCTGGGAAAGCCGCCGAAGTTGCAGCCGCAGGCGAAGTCGCAGTTGCAGAACTCGTAGCCGTGGCCCTCGAGGAACCACGCCGTGCTCGTCGCTGATTCCATGAATCCTCCGGCAACGCCGTCAGCGAGCGCCGTGCCACGTCCGTCGCTGATCCCTTTATGATCGGACCTCCGCACGGTGGCAAGGGCGCCCGGTGCGCAGCGTCTCCATGACGTCGAGGCGAGCCCGCTAGGTCGAGGGCAGCATCCGCCCGAGGAGCGCCTCCGCTTCCTCGAGCGTCATGTTCTTCGGCACCGGGTAGTCGCGGTGCGCCTCGATCATGGCCGCGCGCGCGATCTCCGGCACGTCGCCCGGGCGGAGCGCGGCGATCTTGTCGGGGATGCCGACCGTCCGGTTGAGCTCGCGCACGCGCTCGATGAAGCGGACGGCGAGCGCGCTCGCGGGCTCGTCCGCCTGCCCCGCGCCGATCGCGACCGCGAGGTCCGCGAGGCGCGCCTGGACCGCGGGCTCGCTCGCGAGGAAGTCGAGGACGTAGGGCAGCGTGATCGCGTTCGCGAGGCCGTGCGGGACGCCGTACATCCCGCCGATCTTGTGCGAGAAGGCGTGCACCCAGCCGACGTACGCCTTCGTGAATGCGAGGCCGGCGTAGTAGGCGGCGATCGCCATCGCCTCGCGCGCCGCCAGATCGTCGCCGTGCGCGTAGGCGCGCGGCAGGTTCGAGAAGATCATGCGGGTCGCGGAGAGGCAGTGCGCCTTCGTCTCCGCGTGCGGCCAGCGATTCACGTAGGCCTCGACCGCGTGCGTGAGCGCGTCGAGGCCGGTCGCTGCGGTGATCGCGGGCGGCATCCCGCGCATGAGGGTCGGGTCGAGCGCGGTCGCGGTCGGGACGAGCTTCGGGTCGATGACCGCGGCCTTCGCATGCTTGACGGGGTCCGTCACGACGGCGGCGACCGTCACCTCCGAGCCGGTGCCGGCGGTCGTCGGGATGGCGTAGAGCGGGAGCATCGGCTTCGAGACCTTGAGCACGCCGAGCAGCTTCTCCGGCCGCTTTCCGGTGACGGCCATGGCGTCGATCACCTTGGCCGCGTCGATCACCGACCCGCCGCCGACCGCGAGGATCGCGTCGCTCCGGTGGGCGCGGACCGCCTGGAGGCCGGCCTCGAGGACCGGGTACGTCGGGTCCGGCGTGATCGCGTCGTGCACGGCGACGTCGATCCCGTGGCCCGCGAGCGCGCTTCGAATCGGCTCGATGAGCCCGAGCTGCACGAGCACGGCGTCGGTCACGATCATCACGCGCCGCGCGCCCGAGTTCCCGATCATCGCGCAGAGGCGAATGGCCGAGTCCGGACCGACGAACGCGGCCGGACGCGGGATCGCCACCACGCGCGAGACCGGCCACTGGAGCGGCTTCAGCGCCCGGTACGCGAGGATGCGAAGGTCGAACCACCTCGTGCTGGCTTCGTCTGGACGCGTCATCGCCTCACCCGCCGTCGCGCTCGTCCGGAAGGACGAGGAAATGTCCCTGCGCCGTCGCGACCGGCCGCTCGGGGCTCTCCTGCCAGGCCTCGACCCGGAAGTTCGTCACGCGCCGCCCGTGCTTCGTCACGATCGCGCGCGCGAACGTGTCGAGCGGTCCCGCCGAGCGGAGGTACGCGATCGTGATGTCGATCGGCTTCGGCAGGACCGCGCCCGGGACGCGGTGCATGACCTCGATGATCGCCGCCGTCTCGAGGAAGGCGCCGATCACGCCGCCGTGCACCGCCGGGAGCGCCGCGTTGCCGACGATCCGCTCGCTGAAGCAGAGCTTCGAGAGCAGCCCGTTCCCGTCGTCGGCGACGACCGTGATGCCGAGGAAGCGGCAGTACGGGATCCGCTCGAGGATCGCGCGAAAGGGCTCGACCGGAACCGGTTCGGCCGGATCGGCCATCAGTGTCCTTCCCCGCGCGATCGCCGCGCCTCGGCCGACACCGCCGGCAGCGTCCGGTTCGCGCCCAGCATGAACGTCATCGCGGTCGTCGCGATCGGGTCGTCCGGATCGGCGTGGTACGCCGACCCGTGCACGAACGCGACGTTGCGCGTGACCTTGTAGCAGCGGCAGTAGCCGATCACGTCGAGCCCCGGCGTCGCGGGCTTCATGTAGTCGATCCGGAGGTCGAGGGTCGCGATCGACTTGAGCTCGTCGAGCGCCGTCATGACGGCGACGCCGGCGCAGTTGTCGAGGAGCGTCGTGATGACGCCCCCGTGGATCACGCCGGTCTCGGTGTTGCCGACGAGGTGCTCGGCGTACGGGACCCGGAGCCATGCCTCGCCCGGCTTCGCGTCGACGACCGAGAGCCCGAGCGCGCGCGCATGCGGCACGTAGTCGATCAGCATGTGCTTGCGCGCGCCGATCGCGTCGAGGACGGACGACATCGTCAAACCTTGCCGACGAGGCCGTGCTCGGCCTCGGCGACGTAGCGCAGGACCGACGCCTCGTCGGGCGCCGCGGCGGGGAAGAGGATCAGGCGGTGCACACCGAGCTCGGCGTAGCGCCGGACGTCGTCGAGCGACGGCGCGCCGCGCCCCGGCCGCGGCGTCACGCTGATCTCGAGGTCCTCGAAGCGACGGCCGGCCTCGGCGCACGCCGCGCGCAGCTGCTCGAGGCACTTCGCGGTCGCGCCGTGGTCGAGCGCGAAGCCGTACCACCCGCTCGCGAGCCGGGCGGCGCGCCGGAACGCCGGCGGCGTGTGGCCGCCGAAGACGATCGCCGGGTGCGGGCGCTGCACGGGTCGGGGAAATGCCTGCACGCCGGAGAACGAGAAGAAGCGGCCCTGGAAGCGCGGCTTCTCCTCGTCCCAGATCGCGATCATCGCGCGCAGGAACTCCTCGCTGCGAGGGCCCTTGTGCTCGAAGGAGACGTTCAGCGCGTCGAACTCCGCCTTCAGGTAGCCGATCCCGACGCCGAAGATCAGGCGGCCCCCCGACACGACGTCGAGCGAGGCGAGCTCCTTCGCCAGGACGAGCGGGTTGCGCTGCGGCAGGATGATGATCCCGGTGCCGAGCCGGACCCGCTCCGTGTGCGAGGCGACGAACCCGAGCGCGACCGCGGGATCCAGCATCGGCATCTCGGGCGCCGCCGGCGACGGCGGTGCCTGCGGGTCGGGCAGCACGACGTGCTCGCCCGCCCAGAGGCTGTCGAACCCGGCCCGCTCGGCCGCGCGCGCGACCGACGCCGCGGCCGCGGGCGCGGCGCACGGGCCCATGTTGATCCCGAAGAGACCAAAGCGCATGTGCTGGTGATCGCCCGAACGCGGCCGCGTGACAAGGTGCACCGTTGCAGCGTCACCCGGCATACCATCGCGGCAAAACGTCGCCGCAGCGCCGCCGGCTCGCGCGACGGCGGCCGCACGCCGTGAGGGCCCGCCTGGCGCGGGCCTTGCTGTCCGCCTCGCGCGATGCCCGAACCAGCGCGCGCACGCCAGGACGTGGACTTTGCAACGGAATCGCGCGCCGCGTGCCGGCAGGGCGGCTCGCTCCTCCTGGTCGCCGGGATGCTGCTGGTGCCGGTGTTCGGGCTCCTCGATCGGGTCGTCTACCCGGAGCAAGCCCGCTTCTTCTTCGACCTCCGCCTCGCGTGCACGACCCTGCTGGCGGGCGTGCTGTGCCTCATGCGCGGGCGGCTCGGCGAGCGGCATCCCGAGGGCCTGGCGCTCCTCGGGGCGGGCGCGTGCGCAGCGATGATCAGCGCGATGGTCGCGGTCACGGGCGGCGCCGCGAGCGGCTACTACGCGGGCATCAACCTGCTCCTCCTCGCCCTCGCCGTCCTCGAGCCGTGGAGCGCGCGCTGGCCGCTCGCCGCGGTCGCGATCTCGGTCGCGATCTACCTCGCGGCGGTCGCGCTCTCCGACCCGTTCGCGAACGTGCCGGCCCTCGCCAACAACCTCTTCTTCATGCTGTCGACGGGCGCGATCACCGTGCTGAGCGCCTTCGTCGGCGGACGGCTTCGCCGCCGCGCCTTCGACGCGCGGCGGGCGGCCGAGGCGGCGCGCCTCTCCGCCGAGGAGGCGAATCGCGCGAAGAGCGAGTTCCTCGCGAACATGAGCCACGAGATCCGGACGCCGATGAACGCCGTCATCGGCATGAGCTGGCTCCTCCTCGAGACCCCGCTCACGCGCTCGCAGCGCGACTTCGCGACGACCATCCGCGCGAGCGGCGACGCTCTGCTCGCGATCATCAACGACATCCTCGACTACTCGAAGATGGAAGCCGGCCGGATCGAGCTCGAGTGCCGGCCGCTCGACCCGCGCACGTGCGTCGAGGAAGCGGTCGACCTGGTCGCCCTGCGCGCCGCGGACAAGGGCCTGCAGCTGACGGCGCTCGTCGACGACGGCGTCCCGGCCGCGATCGTCGGCGACGTGACGCGCCTCCGGCAGGTCCTCACGAACCTGCTCTCGAACGCCGTCAAGTTCACCGATCGGGGAGAGATCGGCGTCGCCGTCGCGGCCCGCGCGATCGCGGCCGGCGAGCACCAGCTCCACTTCGCCGTACGCGACACCGGGATCGGCATCGCGCCCGAGCGCATCGCCGAGCTCTTCCAGCCCTTCAGCCAGGTCGACTCGTCGGCGACGCGCCGGCACGGAGGGACCGGCCTCGGGCTCGCGATCTCGAAGCGCTTCGTCTCGCTCATGGGCGGGGCGCTCTGGGTCGAGAGCGCTCCCGGCGCCGGGTCGACGTTCCACTTCACGCTGCGGGCGACGGCCGCTCCCGGGGCGAGCGCCCTCGCGGATGCCGAACGGCTCGCGGACCGCCGCGTCCTCGTCGTCTGCGCGCACGATGCGACGCGCTTCGCGCTCGTGGGCCACGCGCATGCGCTCGGGATGACGGCGCGCGCCGCATCCGACGCCGCGACGGCGGTCGCGTGGCTCGACGGCGGGGACACCTTCGACGCCGCAATCCTCGACGCCGACCTCGCGGCCGGCGCACGCCGGGACGGCGCGCTCGTGCGCCGCCTCGAGAATGCGCGTCGCGGCGGCGACGGGCCGGTGCCGGTCCTCGCGCTCGCCGAGCCGCCCGCGCTCCGGCCGGCGAAGCCGGTGCGCCTCCGCGACGACGCGCCGGATCTGCTCTCGAAGCCGGTGAAGCGAGCGCGCCTCGCCGAGATGCTCGTCGCGGCGTGCGCGGGGAAGAGGGCCGCCGGCTTCGAGGCCGCGCGCGCGGGATCGACCGCGCGCTCCGCGGCAGCGCTCGCCGAGCGCGCCCCGCTCGAGATCCTCCTCGCCGAGGACAACGAGGTGAACCAGAAGGTCGCGATCCGGATCCTCGAGCGCATGGGCTACCGAGCCGACGTCGTCGTGAACGGCCACGAGGTGCTGAGCGCGCTCGAGCGGAAGCGCTACGACCTCGTCCTGATGGACGTCCAGATGCCGGAGATGGACGGGATCGAGGCGACCCGGCGCGCGCGCGCGCGCTGGCGCGACGGCAGCGCGCCGCGCATCGTCGCCATGACGGCGGGCGCCCTGCAGGGCGACCGCGAGGCGTGCCTCGCCGCGGGCATGGACGACTTCCTGAGCAAGCCGGTCGTCGCGGAGAAGCTCGCGGAGGTCCTCGAGCGGACCGCCGCCGCTCGCGGCCGCGCCGCCGCCTGAGCCCCGCGACCTCGCGCCGCCGAGCCGCGCGGCCGCGTTGGCGGGTTTGCCGCGCGCGGCGCCGCGACGTACTCGGTGGATCGCCATGCGGAGCCGGCGCGCCGACTGGGGCCACGCGAGCCCGCTCGAGGACGTGAGCGGCGAGGTCGCCATCGTGGGCGTCGGCGAGGCCGACCACACGAAGGCGTCCGGTCGCACGCCGAAGCAGATCGCCGCCCAGGCGATCGAGCGCGCGCTCGCCGACGCCGGCCTCCAGGCGGGCGACGTCGACGGCATCATGTTCACGCCGTTCGACGGACATCAGTTCAACGCCGCGGACTTTCGCGCCCACTTCGGTTGCAGCCGCGAGCTCTGGGAGTCGACCCAAGGCGGCGGCATGGTGTGGGCGGGCTCGGCTCCATACGAGGCCGCCCTCGCCATCCGCGCCCGGCGCGCGAGCGTGATCGTGAACGTCTTCTCGGTCGCGTGGGCGACGCAGCGCCAGGACATGGTCGGCGGACCGGGCGAGGTGCACGCGACCGAGCTCTTCAAGCAGAACCTCGAGGTCCCCTTCGGCTGGTTCCCGCAGCCCGTCTACTTCGCGACGATCGCACGCCGCCACATGCACGAGTACGGCACGCGCGCGGAGCACCTGGGCGCGATCGCCGTCGCCTGCCGGCGCCACGCGAACCTGACGCCGGCGGCCGTCATGCGCGACAAGCCGCTCTCGCTCGAGCAGTACCTCGCGAGCCCGATGCTGTGCGATCCCTTCCGGAAGGAGGACTGCTGCCTGATCTCCGACGGCGGCGCCGCCTACGTGATGACGTCCGCGGAGCGCGCGCGCGGCCTCCGGCGACCGGCCGTCGCGGTCGCCGGCGTCGGCGTCGGCAACTCGCACACGGGGCAGTTCTGGTCGCAGCAGGGCGACTTCACCGCGACGCCGCAGGTCTTCGCGGCGCCGGGCGCGTTCGCGATGGCGGGGCTCGGGCCGTCCGACGTCGACGTCCTCACCTGCTACGACCCGTTCACGATCGTGTCGCTCATGCAGATCGAGGACATCGGCTTCTGCGAGAAGGGAGAAGGCGGCGCGTTCGTCGCGTCCAACGGCGGACGCGCGCTCCACTTCGACGGCGGCGTGCTCCCGTACAACACGCACGGCGGCATGCTGTCGCACGCGTACGTGCTCGGGATCGCGCACGTCGTGGAGGTCGTCCGCCAGCTCCGCGGCGAGGCGGCGGCGCAGGTTCGCGACGCCCGCGTCGGGATCTACGGCGGCTACACGGGCCCGCAGGCGAGCACGCTCATCCTGACGCGCGCATAGGCCGTTTCCGGCTGAGGCCTTCGACACGGACCTCGACCATGCGCTCAACTATGCCCTCTTCGATTGAGCCGAACCTCGGCCACGCCCGTTCGGTCGAGGCGGCGCTCCTCGAGAAGATCGAGGAGCTGTCGCTGCTGCGCTCGCTGAACGATCGCCTGGCGCGCGCGCCGGACTTCGGCTCCGCGTGCCGCGCGCTCGTCGACCTCGTCTGGGAGGACCGTGGCTGCGATGCCGTCGCGTACTTCTCTCTGAACGCGCAGCGGCGGGCGCTCCGGCTCGAGGCGACCGCGCCCGGCGGGCACGCGCTCGAGCACGCCGAGACCTTCGATCCGCAAGAGGAGCCGTTCGCGACGCTGCTCCGCGAGGAGCGCCCCACGATCGTCCGCGACGTCGCGCGGGCGCCGTGGATTCGGTCCCCGCTCGAGCCCGATCCCGGCGCGGCGGCGGCACCGCGGTCCGGGACCCTCGCCGGCGTGACGACCTCGGTCCGCGGCACGACGACCGGCCTGATCGTCGCCTTCGCGGAGCGCGACTTCGGCCAGACCGTCGACGATCTCCGCCTGCTCGCGATCATGGCGACGTCGGCGGCGCTCGCGCTCGACGTGGCCCGCGACGACGAGCGCGACGAGTTCCTCGCCATGCTCCGGCACGACATCAACAACCCGGTCTCGGTCGCGCTCGGCTACACCGAGATCATCACCGACCGGCTTCGCGCCGCGGGCGACAAGGACGGGCTGTACCTCGCCGATTCGGTGGTCGAGTCGCTCAAGTCCGTCGCCGACCTGGTCTCCAACTACCTCCACATGTCGGCGATCGATCGCGGCATCCCGTGGCTGGACGTGCGCGAGCTCGACCTGATGCGGCTCGTCGCGGAGGTCGTCGACGGGTTCCGTCCCTGGGCGAGCGAGAAGAGCATCCAGATCGCCGTCCGCGGCACGGCACCGGTCGTCCGCGGCGATCGAAGGCAGATCGCGCGCGTCCTGAGCAACCTCGTGAGCAATGCGATCAAGTACACGCCGGGGCCGGGCAACGTGGACGTGACGTGTGGCGAGGAGCCGGACTCGGTTCGGATCGCGGTGCGCGACACCGGATACGGCATGAGCGCCGAGGACCTCTCACGCGTCTTCACGAAGTACTCGCGCCTCCACCGCGACAAGCGCATCCCGGGGACGGGCCTCGGCCTCTACATCTCGCGCGCGATCGTCAACGCGCACGGGGGCGAGATCTCGGTCGAGAGCGCGCCCGGCGTCGGATCGACGTTCACGATCGTGCTGCCCCGGTCCGCGGCACCGGTCGCCGCGTCCGCGGATGCCCGTCCCAAAATCGGTTGACGCAAGGGCGGCTTTTCGAAAAGTAGAACTTCCTACTCCGCGCGCGACGGGCTCTCGCGCGCGATGGCTGCGGGACAGGGGCGTCCCGGCAGTCCCAGGCGCACATGACGATACCGGCATCCGGGCTCATCCATCCTGACGCCGCGAGCTGCGTCGTGAATCCGCGGCCGTTCCGCAATGGGGTGTGACCACCGGGCCATTTTCCGACCCCGCCCCGTTTCCGTCTGCCGGCTCATCGCGGCCAGCGCTCTCGTGGCGCTGGCGTGCGCACTCCAGGATGCAGCCGGTGCGGAGGAGCTCGGCCGCTCGTGCCAGGCGCCGGCCGTGCCGTCGAGCGAGTCCGCGCTCGACGTGGAAGGGGTGACGGTCCGACCGGGCGTCCACACGGAGCCGGTCGGCCCTGACGCCGCTGCGGCGCAGGCCGGCGAAGCGACGAGCGCAGGCCCCGCCGCGGCCAACCTGTCCCTTCGCCGCGCGCTCCGCGTGGAGGAGATGGTCGTCACCGCCCGGCGGCGCGAGGAGCTTCTCCAGGAGACCCCGATCTCGGTCACGGCCCTCGGCGACGACACGCTCCGCGAAGCGCAGGTGCAAACGCTCGAGGACCTCCAGGGGATCGTGCCGAACCTCGTCTATCACACGACCGGATCCGGTCACGACGCGGCTCCCTTCATCCGGGGCGTCGGCGCGCTTCCGGCGAGCTTCCTGGACCAGGGCGTCGGCACCTACGTCGACGGCGTCTACCTGGCGCGCGCCGACGGATCGCTGCTCGACGTCGTCGACTTCCAGCGCGTCGAGGTGCTGCGCGGCCCGCAGGGGACGCTCTTCGGCAAGAACACCGTCGGCGGCGCGATCAACGTCACGACGATCAAGCCGCGGGACCGGTACGAGGCTTCGGCGTACGTACGCGCCGGCAGCTACGGCGAGGTCGACACGCGCGCGATGCTGAATGCGCCGATCGCTCTCGGCGCGCTCCGCGACAAGCTGTTCTCGCGCTTCACCTTCGCGAGCTTCCGGAACGACGGCTACACGACGGACACCCTCACGGGCGATCGTTACTCCGACCGGAACACGCTCGACTTCTACGGCGCGCTGCGCTTCCTTCCGGCCCCCGGCGTGACGTTCGACCTGACCGGCACGTGGTCGCGCGACCACGCGCACGGTCTCGGCGGCCAATGCCGCTTCGTCCCCGCGAGCGCACAGGTGAACCCCGCGACCGGCGAGACCAACAATCCCTTCAACGCGTTCCTTCCACCGGGATACCGCGAGGCCTGCGACCGCTCGGAGCGGTACCGCTTCGAGAGCGAGATCACGTCGCCGATCGCGGACGTCGAGAGCTATGGCGTGTGGGGAATCCTCGACTGGGACCTCGCACGCGCGGGCGCCTTCGACGATCTCCGGCTCCGCTACACGGGGTCGTGGCGCCAGCAGATCCCGCGCTCGCGCAGCGACCTCGACATGACCGCGTTTCCGGTCTTCGTGTACTCGGCGACGGGCGGCGGTCCGTCCGGCGGAGATCCGACGCAGATCAACGGCGAGGCGGCGTTCCAGCAGCAGATCCAGCAGGAGCTTCAGGTGCTCGGGAAGGCCTGGGACGGCCGCCTGTCGCTCGTATCGGGCCTGTTCCTCTACTGGGAGCAGGTCGACGAAAACGCCGCTCTGCGCTTTCTGCCGGGCAATCCGATCCTGGATCCCCTCGGCGGCATCACCGAGAACGTCAATCGCGCCTCCAACAGGGACTGGGCTCTCTTCAGCCAGGGCACCGCGGACGTGACGGACTGGCTCAGCGTGACCGCAGGCGTGCGCTACACGCAGGAGAGGAAGTCGCTTTCGCGCGCGGTCACGATCCCGCTCGGCCTCTCCCCGCCGGATCCGGTGCTCGCCGACTTCTCGAACTCCGCCACGTTCGGCGCCTGGACCCCGATGGCGACCGTCGCGCTCGAGGCGCCGCCCGCGTGGCTCGAGGCGACGGGTTTCCTCGACTGGGCGATGCCGTACTTCACGTACGCCCGCGGCTTCACGGGCGGAGGGATCAACGGTGCGGGCCGCAGCGACAGCCCGCTCGAGAGCAAGTCCTTCGCGCCCGAGTACGCGAATTCGTACGAGTGGGGAATCAAGACCAGCGGTTTCCAGCGGCGTGCGAGCCTCGCCTTCGACTTCTTCCTCGTCGATCGGGCGGACCAGCAGGTGCTCCAGCTCGTGCAGGACCGCTCCGCGTGTCCGCCGGGCGACGCGACCTGCGTGCCGCCGACGCTCTCGATCGTCACGAATGCAGCGAACTCTCGCACCCGCGGGTTCGAGGTCGAGCTCGAGGCGACGCCGATCGCCGGCCTTTTGGTGAGCGGCGGAGTCGGCTACACGAACGGGAAATTCATCGACTACCCCGATGCGGTGGACTCGATCACGAACGACGTCATCAACCGCGCCGGCCAGCGTTTTCCCTTCGTGCCCCAGTGGACGACGCATCTCGCGCTCCAGTACTCGTGGCAGCTGCCACACCTGGCTGGGCCGCCGTGGCTGCGGGGCTGGCTGACGCCGCGGGTCGACTGGTCGTACGTGAGCTCGATCTTCTACTTCAATCCGGAGATTCCCGGCCTGCTGCAGCCCGGCTACGACCTCGTGAACCTCCGGTTGAGCTACGACTTCAACGACGATCGCACCCAGCTCGCCTTCTGGATGAAGAACGCATCGGACTCGGAGCACTTCGGCAACGCGCTCGCGTGGCCGCGTCTGACCGGCAGCGTCGTGCGCTACTTCGATGCGCCGCGCACGGCCGGCGTCGAGATCAGTCAGCGATTCTGAAGTCCGTCTCGGGCACCGCGTCCCGTCCTTCGAGCCAGGCCCTCGGGCTCTTCCCGTGCCAGCGCCGGAAGGCGTGCTGGAACGCGGCCGGCTCGGAGTACCCGAGCAGGAAGGCCACCTCCGAGATCGACATCTGGCCTTCGAGGAGGGCGGTGGCGCGGCCCTTTCGCACCTTGTCCACGATGTCGCGCAGGCTGGTGTCCTCGGCTGCGAGGCGCCGAGCGAGGGTCCGCGTGCTGCATCCGAGGCTCCGCGCGACGAGCTGCTGATCGACGCCGCCCTCGTGGAGCAATCGCTGCACCGCAGCGACGACCTGGCCCGAGTACGGCTCTTCACCTTTCGGAAGGCGGGCGACCTCGCGGCGCACGTAGCGATCCATGAACTCGAACAAGCCGGGGTTCGCGTTCGGGAGCGGCTCGTCCATGATCCCGACCGGCAGAATCACTTCCGTCCACGGCGCACCGTAGGCCGGCGTCACGCCCAGCACGCGCGTCAGCTTCTCGTCGTCGCCCGAAGCGCCATGGGGAAAGGCGACGGCGACCGGCTTGCAGCCCGGGTCGATCGTACGCGGCAGAAGGACCGTGAGCACCGCCGTCTTCTCGGCCTGGTGGACGTGCGCCTCGCGCGGCGGGCCCCAGGCTCGGTACCGGACGGCGTACGTCGCGGCCGTCTCGTGGACGTCGTACCACTCGGCGGCGTTCCAGAAGCGCTGGTAGCGCAGGATGCGATCGCAGGCGACGCGCAGCGACGGGCTCGACCGGATCAGGAACTGCATCGCACCGAGGCCGCCGGCCGCGATCTTCGCCCAGTACAGCGCGAACCGAAACCCGAAGTGCCGCTCGCCGCTACGCGCCGCCGCTCGCTCCAGCGCGTCGTAGTAGACGGTGATCGGCACCATCGCTTCCGGGTCGTCCAGCGTCGCGCGATCCACGCCGAACGCCGCGCTGGCGTCCTCCAGGCCGCTCAGGGCCGCGAAGTGCTTGAGCTCGGAGGCAAAGCAGCTGGGCGGAGCCGGTGGGCCTCGCTTCGTTCGTTTCATGCGCTCTCGTCGACGTGGCGGCTCGGATCACGATTTTGGCGAGGCCGATCAGCGACCGGTCGCGCAGGGCGCGATAGGCCCAGTTGGAGTGTGATGCAATCGGGGGCAGAATCTCTTCATTCCGGCTGAGGATTGCAAATCCTTTTTCTGGCGCGCTGCGATCCGCACGACGTCGACGACACCTACCGGCGGTGCGATCTGCAGACGAGAGTTTCTCGCGATGATGCGACAAGCCTGCCTAGTGGCAGCGCGTCGTCGCTCTTCTTGCCGCCGAACGGCTCAGTTCGCCCCGACGTCGACGAGCGCGACGGATCGCGCCGGGATGACGAACGATGGCCACGGCGCGGGGACGTCACGCGGCGGCAGCGCCGGATCGTCGAAAACGGTCGTGGCGACGGGAATTCGCGCGACGCCGTCCGTCTCGATCCGGACCGTGCGTGGGACGTCGGCGCGATTCACGAGGAGCACGCGGATCGCGCCGCCGGGGTCGCGACCGGCGAGGACGGCGCCGAGCCCGCCGTCGAGCCGGCCATCCTCGTGCCCGATCGGCGCCAGGCGCGCCGCGCCGCTGCCGATCAGCGAGTGCAGCAGCATGTACGCGCCGTAGATCGGCAGCGGCTCGACCGCGCGATCGAGGAGCCCGCCGACGATCGGGTCGTAGAAGCCCCAGACGATCGAGTGGTGCGCTCGGTCGAGCCCGGACGCGGCGCCGAGCGCGATCACGGTCGCCGCGAGAAGCGGCGGATCCATGCTCGACGCGTAGGCCGCGTCCGCCATGTGATCGAGGCTCGGTCCCCACTCCGCGAGCACCAGCTCGACGTTCGCGTAGTGCTGCGACGCCGCCGCCGCTGCGGCGACCAGCGCGACGTCGTCGGCGACGACCAGCGGGTCGTCGTCGTAGGAGTGGAACGACACGAAGTCGAAGGGCAGCGTGCCGACGCCCGGGATCGTCAAGCCGTCGAACGCCTGGATCGCGGCGGCCGCGGTGGTCGCCATCGCGAAGCTCCCGAAGCCGAAGCGCTGCGCCGCGACCGCGGGGTTGGACGATCCCGCGCGGTAGTCGCGGAGCGCGACCAGGACCGGCGCCGCCGTCTGCAGGTAGCCGTCGATCCCGTTGCCGAGCACCGGGTCCCAGAAGAACGGCAGCTCGGGCTCGTTCCAGAACTCCCAGTGCGTGACCGGCCGCCCCGGCTCCGCTCCGCTGCCCTCGACGATCCGCCGCACCATCCCCGTCACCGCGGAGGCGAAGACGATCGCGTCCGTCGGTCGCACGTTCGAGACCCGGTTCATGCCCGACCACGAGCAGTCGGTGCGAAGCGGCGTGCGATTGACGGCGAGCGCGCGCGGCATGTGGTCGATCGAGACGTACGGCGCGGCGCCGAACGCCGTCGCGACGTCGATCGCGGACCGCAGGTAGCCGAGCGCGTAGCGATCGTCGGCGAGCGTCGCGGGGAGCGTGACCGGCAGGCCGTCGTCGGTGAACCAGTCGCGCGCGGCGATGAGGTCGAGGTCGGTCGTGCCGGGCGGCGCGAACGCCTCCGGGATCGGGAACGAGCACGGCGTGCCGTTGGTGAGCGACGGGAGGAGAAGCGTCCCGCTCTCCCAGCGCCCGAGGCCGATCCGCCACTCGCCGAAGCCGGCGCCGGCCATAGCAGAGGCGAGGCCGGGGACCTGGTCGTAGTGGAAGAGAGCGCCCGAGAGATCGTACTGGCCGAGCAGCGCCGGAGAGAGCTGGCCTGCAGGTGCCGACGTCGAGAGCGCGATCGTCCAGTCGGGCGGCCGCTCGCAGACGCAGCTCGCGGCCTCGAACGGCGTCGTGCTCGCGGCGCAGGGCGGCGCCAGCGCGGGCGTCGTCGCGCAGGCCGCCGCGCCGCGGCTCGCGCAGCCGTTGGTCGCGAGCGGCAGGCGCTCGGGGTGGCCGCTCTTCACGAGCGCGAGCTTGCGCGTCACGAGCTGCGTCGCCTGCGTGAAGATGCGCTTGAGACAGCGGTCGCTCGAAGGCGCGGCGCCGTAGACGATCACCGCGATCTCGTCGAGGTCGTGCGCCGGCGTGCACGTCGTCGAGAGCGCGCCGCAGTTGGGCTTCGACTTCGAGAGGTCGCAGGCGGCGAACGGCGTCCCGTGGTTGACGCAGGCGCGGAGCGCCGCGCCGCGCCTCTGCGCGCAGCGCTGCGGGTTCCGGGACGCGAGCTCTTCCGGCGTGCAGTCGGCCGCGGCCGGGAGCGGGCGACCGAGCACTGCGGCCGCCGCCGCGACCAGCGCGGCGAGAAGGATGACGCGCCGCGGAGAGCGGAAATCGCTCCCGCCCGCACGGATCCCCGAGCTCACGACGCCGGAACCTCGCACGTCGCGTCGGCGCGGAAAAGCGACTTCCGCGCCTCAGAGCGGCCGCGTGAAGCGCCGCCGGACGTGCTCGCGCCGGCGCTCGATCGGCGCCGCGCGCTCTTCCGGCGAGACGCGCGCCGTATCGGCGGGAAGCTCGCGCGCGAGGTCCGCGGCCCGCACCGCCGGGTCGAACGCGCTCACGTCGGGCACGCGAGGTAGCCGCCGTCGATCGGCAGGATCGCGCCGGTCACGTAGCGCGCCTCGTCCGACGCCAGGTAGACGCAGCCCCAGGCGATGTCGTCCGGGACGCCCCAGTAGGGAAGCGGGATCGTCTGCTCGAGCCACCGCCGGCGCTCGGGGTCCCGCAGCAGCTCGTCGGTGCCCTCCCCGCTCTCGACGAGCCCGGTCGAGATCGCGTTCACGCGGATCCGCTGCTTCGCGTACTCGACCGCCATCGAGCGCGTGAGCGCGTTCATCGCGCCCTTGGTCGCGGTGTAGGCGTCCATCGCGGGCGCGCCCTTGGTCGCGACCCCCGACGAGATGTTGACGATCGACCCGCCGCCGGCGCGGAGCATCTCCGGGATCGCGTGCCTGCAGCACCAGACGAGGCCCCAGAGGTTGGTGCGAATGGTCTCCTCGAGGACGGCGTTCGCGATCTCGCCGACGCGGCCGTCGCCGCGGCCGGGGACGCCGACGAGGTGCGTCGCGGCGGCGTTGTTCACGAGCGTCGTGAGGCCGCCGAAGCGCTCGACCGCGGCGCGCACCGCGCGCGCGACGTCGTCCTCGCGCCCGATGTCGGTCGCGACGAAGACCGCGTGACCGCCGTCGTCGCGGATCTCGCGCGCCGCTTCCTCGCCGCTCGCGACCGTTCGCCCCGCAAGCACGACCTTCGCGCCCTCGCGCGCGAAGACGCGCGCGACCCCGCGGCCGATGCCCTTGGTGGCGCCGGTGACGAGCGCGACCTTGCCGGCGAGCCGCATCGCGAGCGATGTTCCGATGGGCGTCCCGCGGCTGTCAACGGCGTTCGAGCGCGCCGGCGCAGCTCATGCGGCAGCTCGTCGCCGCATCGATCTCGATCCCCGCGGCTCGATGATCCGCCAGTAGCGCGTCGACGAAGTGCTCGGCGTGGGCCGCCAGGGATGTCCGCCGGCGGCGGCCGACGCCGAGCGCCCTGCCCTTCCGATCCTCCACCTAGCGGCAGAGGAGCGTGCTGCCGGGGCCGTTGAAGAAGCACGAGGGCCGGGCCGGGAACGTCGCCGCGAAGCGCTCGACGGCGCACTGCTTGTTCGCGGCGAACGGCGACTCGAGGCTGAAGACCATGGTGACCGGCGTCTCGCCCGCGGCGACGCCGAAGCTGCCGGCCTTGCCCTTGGCGGAGAACTTGACCAGGCCCGCCGTCCGCGAGTCGAGCTTCACCTGGACCTTGGTGATCTTGCTCGGCAGGTCGTTGGGCGTGTTCGTGTAGGTCCAGACGGTGTGCTTGGCGTTGACCTTCCAGCCCTTCTTGTCGATCGCGCTGTAGGCGGCGCCGGAAATCGTCGCGTCGTCGAGGGCTGCCCCGTGGGGCAGCTTGCGATAGATCGCGAGGCGGACGCCGCCGTTCAGCGGATCGACGGCGGGGGCGAACGGGTACGGCAGCAGCATCTCGCCGCTCAGCGTGAGCGTGTCGTCGCCCGGGACGGTGTTCATCTTGGTGAGGACCAGCTTCGGCTTGCCGATCGCGGCGCAGTCCGTGTCGAAACCTGCCACCTCGACCGGGCTCACGCGATCGGTGGTGGTGCCGTCGCCGAGCTGGGCGATGGCGTTGTTGCCCCAGCATTTGATGCCGCCGCGGTTCATGACCGCGCAGGTGTGCCAGAGGAAGAATCCGCCCGCGGAGATCCTGCGAACACCGGAGGAGAGACCCGTCACGTCGACGGGCGTGAGCCGATCGACGGTGGTGCCGTCCCCGACCGATCCGGAGGCGTTGGAGCCCCAGCACTTTGCGGCTCCGCCGGTGGTGAGGGCGCAAGCGTGCACGCCGCTCGTCGTGATCGCCGCGACTCCCGAGGCGAGCCCGCTCACGTCCACCGGCGAGTGGCGATCCGTGCTCGTCCCGTCGCCGAGCTGCCCGGTGCCGTTGAAGCCCCAGCACTTGGCGCCCCCGGCCGTGGTGACCGCGCACGTGGAATAGATGCCGGCGGCCACGGATGACACCTGCACCGGCGTCGGCCAGCCGGTGAGCTGCACGTAGGGTTGCGGACTCGTCGTGTCCCCATTGCCCGTCTCGCCGTACGAGTTGGCCCCCCAGCACGCGGCATACTCGGCGTAGTGGTCGACCGCGCACGCATGGTCGAAGCCGGCGTCGATGGCCGTGGTTTCCACGAGGAGTGCGCCGAATTCGACCTCTCCAAACGCACCCAGCGTGGGCGTCGGGCTGTCGGTCAGGACGCCGTTCCCGAACTGGCCGCTGGCATTCTCGCCCCAGCACCTGACGTAGAAGTCGGCGCCGATCGCGCACGCGTACTCGCCTCCGACCGCGATGGCGGTGACGCCGGAGGAGAGGCCGCCCGTCACGTCGACCGGCGTGAGGCGGGTCGTGGTGGTGCCGTCGCCGAGCTGCCCGCGAGTGTTGTCCCCCCAGCACTTGACGCCGCCGCCCGACGTCAGCGCGCACGCGAAATAGAGGCCCGTGCCGACCGCCGTCACGCCGCTCGTGAGCCCGATCACGTCGACCGGCGTGGTGCGGTCGGTCGTCGTGCCGTCGCCGAGCTGTCCGTGGTCGTTCAGGCCCCAGCACTTGACGCCGCCGGTGGCGGTGAGCGCGCAGGTGGCGCCGGCACCGGCATCCACTGCCTCGGCGATGACGGCGCGCGCGGGCGAAGCGCAGAGCAATGCGACCAGGCCCGCGATCGCCGCGAGCGCAGCCGCTTTGCGGAGCCTTCCCGGGAAGCGCGCACCGGAGAGCCGGAATCGAATCGGTCGGGTCGGGGCAGAGGCGGGTAGCATGGTCGCTCCGTGCTTTGGGACCGCACTGACGCGGTCCCTGCCAAAACGTCGCCCGAGCCCTCCCCCGCGGCGCAGCAAAATTTGCGCCGCAACCGACCGACCGGTCGGCCGGCGCCGCGGCGCAGGCTTTCCCGTCCGCGAGAAGGCGGCGTCGACTTCGTTCCGAGAAGCACGAATCGCCCCTCGACGTGCGGGATGGTGGCCTCGAGCGCATCCTCGCGGGCGCAAGACGCCTCGAGCGCGACTGCCGGCGGCGTCCGGCGCCCCCGGCACGGCGATCGGCTTCGCGCCCCGCGATCGCGACGGCTACAAGGGCCCGCTCCTCGTCCTCCGTCAAGTACGGGGCGGCGTTTCGGTCACCCTGCGCCGCTGACGACGGCGCACGCCGCGGTCACGTGCCCGGTCGCGGGAGGATCGGCCCGAACGCACGCTTCAGCCGCCGCGGCGAGCGAAGCGAGCGGCGGGCGGCTGCAACCGGAAGTTCGACCGACTCATTTTTCCCGCCGACCGAATTCACGTCGGCAGCGGGAACAGTGAGCCGCGGAAGACGTCACGCGGAACGACCCGCGCACGGCGGTCCGAGGACGACGAAGTCGCTCGGCCGCCCTCAAGTTGACGCCGAGCCCGCTTCCGGCGATCAGCGAACGGGACGAGGCCAACATGCGGATCGGACGGCTGCTCGACCACCCAACCCGGCACGGCGACGCCGACTACGGCCGGCTCGCGCTCGAGCTCATGCTCGAGAGCGCAACCGCCGACGGCCTGCTGGACGAGCCCGTCGAGCTCGTCGACGAGGACGCCGTCGGCGGCATCGGGCGCGTCGTCGCCGGCGCACGTCGGCTCGCCGGGAAAGGCTGCGCGCTGATCCTCGGTCCCTCGGTGACCGACTTCGCCGTGCCGATCGTGCCCGTGCTGGACGAGCTCCGCGTGCCCGCGATCAACTGGTCCGGAAGCGGGCTCGCGCGCGGGCCGTGGTGCTTCCAGCTCAAGGTCGGCTCGCTGCCGGACGAGGCCGGGCACCTGGTGCGCTGGATCGCGGAGGAGCGGCACCACCAGGTCGCGATCGCACGCGAGCGCGGGCCGATCGGCAGCGAGTACGGCGAGTGGCTGCGGCGCGGGCTGGCGAGCGTCGACGCGGACGTCGCGGCCGACCTCGAGCTCGACCCGACCTCGAACGAGGCCACCTTCGCGGAGGTCGCCGACGGGCTGCTCTCCTCGTCGCCGAGCTGCGTCGTCTACCTCGGCTTCGGTCCGAGCGGCGTCGCGCTCTGCCGCGCGCTGCGCGGGCTCGGCTGGCATCCGCCGATCGCCGGCAACATCGGCATCGGCGTGCGGCCGTCGGCGGAGATCGAGGGCGTCGTCTTCACCGACGTGATCGACGAGTCGAACACGGTCCTGCGACGCTTCACCGAGCGTTTCCGGTCGCGATACCACGTCGATGCGGTGCCGCTCGGGCTCGCGGCCTCGCACGATCTGGCGGCGACGGCGATCGAGGCGATCCGCCTCGCGCCCGAGCGCGACGCCGCGGGGATGCGCGCCGGACTCGAGGCGATCCGCGGGCTGCCCGCGGCGTGCGGCGCGCCCGGCACGGCGATCGGCTTCGCTCCCTGGGATCGCGACGGCTACAAGGGCCCGCTCGTCGTCCTCCGTCAAGTACGGGGCGGCATTCCGGTCACCCTGCGCCGCTGACGACGGCGCACGCCCCCGTCACGTGCCCGGCCGGGGCAGGATCGGACCGAAGACCTCCGCGCCGCCGACCGGATCGCCCCAGATCGCGATCGCGCCGATGCCGACGCCGTGGCCGTCCGTCAAGAAGTAGAACGTCCCGGGCAGCGGACGCACGACGCCGTCGCGGCAGACGACGGGGATGTTCGTCCGGCCGCCGCTGTTGCGCGCCGCTCCGGTCTCGACCGCGCGCCGGAAGCCCGCCCAGTGCTTCGCGCGGAACTTCTCGGGCACGATCAGGTCGAGCGATTGGCCGATCGCCTCCGAGGCCGGCCAGCCGAAGAGCCGTTCCGCGCCCGGGCTCCAGAAGCGGATCACGCCGTCGGCGTCCGCGAACACGACCGCGTGCGTGTCGACGGTGCTCAAGAGCCCGAAACGCCCGGTCCGAGGCGCCGCCGGAGGTCCGCCTCGAACTCGCGCACCGCAGGACCGGCGTGCAGCTCCTTCAAGCGCTTCAGCGTCGGATAGCCCGCGTCGCGCTCGGCGTCCCACTCCGTCGCGAAGCGGCCGCTCTCGATGTCGTCCGCGAGCGCGCGCATCGTCGTCGCGAGGTCGAGGTGGTCGAAGCGGCCACGCCGCGACAGCTGGCCGTACTGGCTCGTCGGCGAGTGGTACTCCGACTGCACCGCGTACCCGACCTCGCGCAGCAGCCGATACGTCCGCTCGACCTCGCCCGACAGCACGAGCTCGGTGATGACCGCCTCGAGCGGGATGCCCTTCTCGAGCATCGTCGTCACGAACGCGGTGCTGACCGCGGTGAGCGCCGGCGAGAGGACCTGCTCGACGGCGAGGTCGAGCACGGCCTCCTGCTGCGGCGTGAGCTCGATCGCGCCTTGGCGGAGGCCGCCGATCGCCTTCGCGACCGCGAGGAGGCGCTCCTTTGCGCGGCCGGTCGCGTCGCGATGCACGCCGATCGCGGTGATGAACCCGACCTTCTCCTCGTAGCAGCGCCGCACCTCGGGACCGAGCATGCGCGGCGCGACGACGCCGGAATCGCCCGGCGGATCGATGCGGCCGAACGCGAGCGTGTACCCGCTCGCGACCACGGTGAGCGCGTCGGCGCGCGGCGCGATCGGCAGCGACGGGATCACGTCGTCGGGGACGAGGACGCAGAGCACGTGGCAGTCGTTCGCCGCCGCGAGGTCGCGGGTCGCGAAGCCGTCGGCCTCGGCGCGATCGCGGGTCTCGTCGCGCCGGACGCAGACCGAGACGTCGACGCCCGAGTCGCGCAGGTTGAGCGCCCACGAGCGCCCCTGGTTGCCGTAGCCGACGACCGCGACGCTCTGCCCGCGGAGCTCGGCGAGGTCGCCGTCCTTCTCGTAGTAGATCGTCGTCATGCCGCCGGGCTATCCGGCGCGCCGGCGAGGGTCAACGACGAACCGCCGACCCGGTCACTCGCCGCGCTTCGCGAGCATCGCCTGCGCCGCGGGCGCCGCCTCGGCCGTGAGCCAGGACGCGGCGAGCGGATCCTCGCCGGTCGCGACGCACCGCTCGATGCGCGAGATCGTCTCCTCGCGGAGCTGTCGCTTGATGCGCGCGTAGCCGTCGCGCGGGATCTGCGCGAGATCGCGCGCCACCGCGAGCGCGCGCTCGAGGCAGTCGGCCGCGGGCACGACCTCGTCGAGGACGCCGAGGCGGACGGCCTCCTCGGGCGCGACGTTTCGCCCGCGAAGCACGAGCGCGCGCGCGACCGGCGGCGCGAGCTCGGCCCGTACGACGGCCATCGCGGCGAGCGGGTACGGCACCGCCACCCGCGACTCCGTGAGCCCGATCCGGAACGCGCCCGCGGCGCCGACCCGGTGATCGCACGTGAGCGCGACCACCAGGCCGCCCGCGATCGCGTGACCGGACACGGCGGCGACCGTCGGAAGCGGCGCTCCGTACAGCGCGAGCACGAAGCGGTCGATCGCGAGGACCATCTCGCGCTGCTCGGCGGCGCCGTACTGCGGCACGAGCTTGAGGTCGAGGCCGGCCGAGAAGAGCCCCGGCACCCCGGTGAGGACGAGCGCACGCACGGATTCGTCCCGAGCGGTGCGCTCGACGGCCTCGCCGAGCTCGCGCGCGGACCCGAGCTCGATCGCGTTCGCGGGCGGGCGATCGAAGCGGACGACCGCCACCTCGCCCAGCCGCTCGATCGCGACCGCGCCCATTCCGCGGCTCAATCGCGCAGCAGGCGGGACACCTGCCGCATCTCGTCCGCGATCGTGTCCGGCACGATGTAGCCGCTCTGGTCGCGGATCTGCTCGAGGTGACCGGCGATGTCCTCGGCGCTCGGCGTGTTGCCCTTGCCGGCGAACCAACCGGGCGTGAGACCGATGAAGATCCGCGCATAGCGGCCGCCGCCGACCGAGTAGATCTCGTGCGACACCTCGCACGCCTCCGAGCAGAGGTACGTGACGAGCGGCGTCACGAGCTCCGGCTTCACGTGCTCCGCCATCGGCCCCAGGAGCTCTTCGGTCATGCGGGTCTTCGCGATCGGCGCGATGACGTTCGACTTGATGCCGTACTTGGCACCCTCGATCGCGAGGACGTTCGAGAGGCCGACGAGTCCCATCTTTGCGGCCCCGTAGTTCGTCTGGCCGAAGTTGCCGAAGATCCCGGCCGCCGACGCGGTGAAGACGATGCGCCCGTAGCCCTTCTCCTTCATCGCGCGAAAGGCGGGCCACGTGACGTGGAACGCGCCGCGCAGGTGGACGTCGACGACGACGTCGAGGTCGGCGGGATCCATCTTGCCGAACGTCTTGTCGCGGAGGACGCCGGCGTTGTTCACCACGATGTCGCAGCGACCGAACTCGCCGAGCGCCTTCTTGACGATCGCCTCGCCGCCCTCCGGCGTCGACACGCTGTCGTAGCTCGCGACCGCCTTGCCGCCGGCGGCACGGATCTCGCCGACGGTGCGGTCGGCCGCGCTCTGGCTCGCGCCGGTGCCGTCGGTCGAGCCGCCGAGGTCGTTCACGACGACGCTCGCGCCGCGGCGGGCGAGCTCGAGGGCGTACGTCCGCCCGAGGCCGCCGCCCGCGCCGGTGATCACCGCCACGCGGCCGTCGAATCGAATGTCGCTCATGTCTCGCTCCTTGCGTCGCTGGTCTGCCAGCGGGGCACACCGGTCGGTTCCGTGGGGTCGCGAATGGTGTACGGAGTCCGCGCCCGGAAAACCAGAGCGCGGGGCGAAGGAGCACTCGCTCCGGTAGACTGCGGCTCCATGGCGATGCCGGCCGAACCGCCGCGCGCGGCGGAGCGTCGCACCGTCCCTACCCTGCGCGGTCCGGAGCGGCGCGCCATCGCGGGCCTCCCGGACTGGCTCACCGAGCTGCACCTGCACCTCGGCGGCGCGGTGGCGCCGCACGTCCTCTGGGAGATGGCGCACGCGCAGGGGATGAAGCTGCCGGTCGCGACCTATTTCGATTTCATCGACCTCGTCACCTCGAGCCCCGAACGCGTCAAGAGCCTCGACGACTACCTCGCGATCCTCCATCGCTGGACGGAGCGGATCCAGAGCGGGCCGCAGTCGGTCGAGCGGGCGGTTTACGAGGTGCTCGCGAAGGAGTATCGCGGCTCGCGCGTGTCGACGATGGAGCTCCGCTTCAACCCGATGAAGCGCAACCTCGGCGGCGAGCAGGACCTCGACCACATCATCCACGCCGCGCTCCGGGGGCTCGATCGCGCCTGCCTCGAGTACGACGTGCGGGCGGGGCTGATCTTCTGCCTCGCGCGCGAGTTCCCGGCCGAGCTGAACGAGGTGCTCGTGGAGAAGGCGATCCGCTACCGGCCGCGCGGAGTGATCGGCATCGACCTCGCCGGAACCGAGAGCATGCGGCCCGAGCTCGACCCGGTGTCTGCCGCGCGCTTCGCCGGCATGTTCGAGCGCGCGCGCGCTGCCGGCCTGGGCACGACCGTCCACACGGGTGAGACGCCGGCGACGCATGCCGAGGGCGTGATCGCGGCCGTCGAGCTGCTTCGCCCGGATCGGATCGGCCACGGCATCCGCGCCGCATCCAGCGCGGAAGCGATGCGCCGCCTGCGCGAGACCGGCACGGTGCTCGAGATCTGCCCGACCTCGAACCTCCACACGCGCGCCGTGAGCGGGCTCGACGAGCTCGGTGCGATCGTCCGGACGCTGCTGGACAACGGCGTCCGCATCACGATCAACACCGACGCGACGTACCTCCTCGCGACCGACCTCCGCCGCGAGGTCGAGCTCCTCGCGACCGGCGGGATCCTCTCCGGAGACGAGATCGCCGCGTGCTTCGAGACCGCGCGCGAGGCGACGTTCCTCGCGGAGGGATGAAACCGGGCGATGGCCGTACCGGGGGCGATCACACGGCCGCGAAGCTCTTTCGAGCGCATCGCCCGCGGCGCGGCGATCGTCGCGTGCCTGGCCCTCAGCGTCGGGGTCATCATCCTCTACGCGCAGCTCGCCAAGCGCGCCCGCTTCACTCCGGACGACCTCTGCGTGTTCTCGTCCGTCGAGCAACGCGGGTTCCTCGCCGCGCAGCGCCTGCTGTTCGAGTCGTGGTCGGGGCGGTGGGCCTCGAACTTCTTCGTCACCGCCGCCATGTCCGTCCTTCCGGCCAGCGGCTCCCTCCGCGCGTACTCGCTCTGTCTTCTGGGATTCACCACCGCGACCGCGGCCGTCGTCCTGAAGGCACTCTTCCGCGAGCGGATCGACCCGCCAACCACGATCGCGCTCGCGCTCACGAGCATCGCGTTCCTCTTCCTCGTGAGCCCGCATCGCGGCGACTCGTGGTTCTTCGCGTACGCGTCGATCGAGAACGTCTGGCCCATGTGCTTCGGCGCATTGGCGTTCGCGTGCGTCCGGCAGGCGTATCGAGGACGCGGATGGGTGGCGGCCGCCATCCTGCTGGCGGCGCTCGCCACGGCGGGCCACCAGTGCGTGGCGCTGTCGTTCCTCGCGGCGGGTGGGATCGGCGTCGCGTGGATGTGGGTCGCTCTCTCGCATGCGCCGCTTTCCGGAGCCGCGGATCGACGACGCCGAGCCGAGGCGACGGCCGCGACCGCCGCATTCGTCGCAGGCCTCGCGAGCTTCGTCGTCTGCGTGTCCGCCCCCGGCGACCGCCACCGCCTCGCGTACTTGCGACCGGCGACGATTCCCGATGCGCTGCGCGACACGATCGCGGGCGCTCCGTCGATCGTGGGAGACATCGTCGCAGCTCACCCGATGGCGCTCGTGTCGGCGGCGCTCGTGTGGCTCGTCGCCGGGCTGGTCCTGATCCCCGCGGAGGACCGTGTCGGCGGTCGCCGCCTGGCGGTCCGGCTCTCCGGAGCGGCTGCGGTGCTGTCCGCGATCGGTCTCGTGAGCTCGTTTCCCGGCTACTATGCCCTCCACGGTCCGCCGCCGACGCGCGCGCAGATCGCGCTCGCAGGCGCCGTCGTCGTGGTCGCGGCGTTCTCGGGCCTTCAGCTGGCGCGGGTCCTCCCGCGGCGGAGCGACGTGGTCGCGCTCGCGACCGTCGCGCTGGTCCTTGCGCTCGCGTGGACCTTCGCGCGCGAGCGCGCCGGGCTCGTGCGCGACATCGCCCTCGCTCGCACCTATGCGGCCGCGTACGACGGCCGGATGGCGTTCCTGCGCGAGCGGCGGTCCGAGCGGGTCGGCCCCATCGTCCTCGCTCCGTTGCCGGAAAGCGGTCTACTGCGGTCGGCGGAGATCAGCGCCGCGAATCCCCGTGCGTACGAGAACACCTGCCTGCGTGGCGCGACGGGGCTCGCGGTGCCAGTGTTGCGGGAGCCGTGACGGCGGACGGGTCGGGCGCGGCGCGATCCGGGTGCGACGCGAGCGCGTCGGAGGAGGCGGACGGAGGCAATGCGCTGGCAACTGATGATCGGGGCCCGCTACCTGCGCTCGCGGCGGCGGGAGCTCTTCGTGTCGCTGATCGCGCTCATCGCCGGGATCGGCGTGGCGATCGGGGTCATGACCCTGTGCATCGTCATGGCGGTCATGGCCGGGTTCGAGGAGGACCTGCGCGAGCGCATCCTCGGCTTCAGCCCGCACATCGTGCTGCTGAGCCACGGCGGGCTCTTCGAGCCGGAGCCGGACCTCCTCGCCAAGGTCCGCGAGACCCCGGGCGTCGTCGCGGCGGCGCCCTTCGTCTACAGCCAGGCGATGGCGACGACGCCGGGATCCGTCGGCGGCGCCATCGTGCGCGGCGTCGATCCCTCGCACATCGACGACGTCATCGACGTGAGCGCACACGTGCGCGACGGCTCGGCCGCCGGCCTCGGCCAGCCGATGTCCGTCCGGACGCTCGTCGACGGGGAGGAGACGACGGTCGAGGCGCCGCAGGCGATCATCGGCTTCGAGCTCGCGAAGCTCCTCGGCGTCAAGGTCGGCGACTGGATCAACCTCGTGTCGCCGCTCGGCTCGCCGACCGCGCTCGGCTTCGTGCCGCGCGTGAAGCGCTTCGCCGTCGGCGCCGTCTTCGACTCGGGGATGTTCGAGTACGACTCGACGATCGTCTTCCTCGCGCTCCCCGACGCCCAGCGCTTCCTCGAGATGGGCTCGAAGATCACCGGGATCGAGGTCGCCGTCGCTTCGTCGGAGACCGCGGGCGACGTCGCGCGGGAGCTCGAGGTGCGCGTCGGGTATCCGTACTACGCGCGCGACTGGATGCAGGTGAACCGGAACGTGTTCGTGGCGTTCCGCCTCCAGAACTTCGTCCAGTTCATCGTGCTGATGCTGATCATCCTCGTCGCCGGCTTCAACATCGCCGCGACGCTCATCATGGTGGTCATGGAGAAACGGAAGGACATCGCGATCCTGAAGTCGATGGGCGCGAGCCAGGGGGCGATCGCGACCATCTTCATCGTGCAGGGCGCCGTCATCGGCGTCCTCGGGACGGCGCTCGGCATCCTGGGAGGGCTCGGCGGGTCGCTGCTCCTCGCGCACTACCACTTCATCGACCTGCCGAAGGACGTCTTCTACGTCTCGACCGTTCCGGTTCGGATCCACCCCGAGAACTTCGCGCTGGTGGCGGCAGCGTCTTTCCTCATCTGCCTGCTCGCAACGATCTACCCCGCGCGGCAGGCGGCGCGGCTGCCTCCGGTCGAGGTGATCCGGCACGAGTAGCGCGCGGCTCGCGAGGCTTCGGCGCACGATGCTCCGTTGACGTCCGGGCGCGAGCGGGCATAGTCGTCGCGGAACGAGCATGAAGTTCCGCGACGACTTTCCGCTGCCCGACACGACGTGGGAGCCGACGCGGCCGTTCTGGGAGGCGGCCGCGCGCGGCGTCCTCGCGGTCACGCGCTGCGACCTCTGCGGTCGCTACGTCTGGTACCCCGACGGCACGTGCCGGCACTGCGGCGGGACGCGGCTCACGTGGACGCCGGTGAGCGGCCGCGGGCGACTCTTCTCGTGGTCCGTCGTGCACCGGGCGTTCATCCCGCAGCTCGCCGACAAGACGCCGTACGCGACGGGCCTGGTCGCGATCGACGAGGACCCCGCCGTCCGCCTCGTCACCTTGCTCGTCGACTGCCCGCACGACGCGCTCGCGGCCGATATGGCGATGCGCGTCGTGTTCCGCCCGCTTCGGTTCACGGGAATCGAGCGCGCGGTGCCGGCGCCGATGTTCGCGCCGGCGTAGCCGACAATCGCGACGGCCGCGGAAAGGCGCCCGGCTCGCGGTTGACCGGATCGCGCCGCCGGGCGTAGTCGAAAAGAGTGCCGTGCGCGCGCGATGCGACGCGCGAGCGCAGGGGCAGGCGGCGCCGCTGCGGCGATCGCCGGAAAGGTGCGCACGATGTCGGAGGCGTTCCAGCAGGTCGCGAGCATCGACTACCCGATCCTCGATGCCGACGCGCACGTGAACGAGCCGCCCGACCTCTGGCAGTCGCGCGTCCAGAGCCGGCTCCGCGACCGCGCTCCCAAGGTGCTGCGCACCGAAGACGGCGACGTCTGGTCCTTCGACGACGGCAAGCGCCTCCGCCCCCTCGGCCTCACGGCGACCGCCGGCCTCTCGTACCTCCAGTTCAAGCCGCAGGGGTATCGCTACGAGGAGATCCGCCCCGGGAGCTTCGAGCCGCGCGCGCGCCTCGCCGACCTCGACGCCGACGGCATCTGGGCCCAGGTCCTCTACCCGAGCGTGACGCTCGCCGGCGCCCGGACGTATGCCGACGACCGCGAGCTCCAGACCGCCTGCGTCCGCGCCTACAACGAGTGGCTCGCGGAGTTCTGCGCCGCCGGCGAGGGCCGTCTCATCGGCCAGGCGATCATCCCGACGACCGGCGTCGCCGACGCCGTCGCCGAGCTGCGCTGGGGCCTCGACCACGGCCTCAAGGGCGCCGTCATCGCCGCCTACCCGAACGGCACCTACGACGATCCGGGGCCGTCGAACGATCCGTTCTGGGGCCTCGCGCAGGAGGCGCGCGTCCCGCTCGGCGTCCACATCGGAAGCTTCAACGAGCTCGGCCTCGCGCCGGGCAAGAGCGACATGTCGTCGGTCAGCTTCATGGCCGGCGCCGGCGCGTCGAAGGCCGGCTCGCAGACCATCCCGGTCGCGGCGCAGCTCGTGTTCTCCGGCGTACCGCAGCGCTTCCCGGGCGTCCTCTTCGTCCTCGTCGAGGCGAACATCGGCTGGATCCCGACCGTCCTCGAGCAGCTCGACGACATGTTCCTCCGCTACCGCTGGTTCTCGGGCGCGCACGAGTGGATGAAGGAGACGCCGAGCCGCGTCTTCCACAGGAGCTTCGCCGCGACCTTCATGGTCGACAC
>Ga0070741_10001535_pt1 | contig 69610 bp, 74 predicted proteins | sample Coa_R1_4_FD_66440 | JGI IMG/M metagenome (GOLD analysis project Ga0070741, IMG submission 66440) | Surface soil microbial communities from Centralia Pennsylvania, which are recovering from an underground coalmine fire - Coalmine... | ecosystem: Environmental > Terrestrial > Soil > Unclassified ... | reverse complement strand
CGTAGCTGCTCGCGAATGCGGTAGGGAGCTTCGGAAACAACAAAGTTGTCGTCCTCTTCGGCGCGGCGGTCGAACTGGCGGTAAAAGTCCCTCGGATGGAGGTTCTCGAAGTCCTGCGGGTTCTCGCCCATTTCCTGGTGTTGGATCTCGTAGAGCGCGTCGCGCTTTCTGAGCGCGGCGTGGAACTCGGCGAGGTTCTGTACGTTGGTGAACTGGTCGTAAAGCGGCGCGAGCGCCTCGGCGATGGGATCCGATGGGCGCTTGTTGGGGTCCTGCGGCGGGATGACGATCATGAGGGTCGATCTCCTTAATGTAGGAGGGAAGGTGACTACGCGCGCTCGGCCGCGGGATACTTCTTCGCGAAGAGTTCGCGGATGTATTCGATCGTGCGTGCATCGCCGCGCTTCCAGAGGTCGTGCTTGGGATTGCGCGGATTGCGCATAATGTCGTTCGCCTCGTCGTCCGGCTCCGGGACCGACTGGCGGCCGGCGAGAAAGCCGTCGTCGCCCTCGAGGTGCTTGCCGACGATTGCCATGATCTTTAGGAAGCGCGGGTCGTTGTTGATGCCGGTGCGGTCGAAGAACTCCTGCGACTCCTTGTCCTTGCCGAAGATGAAATGGCCCGCGCGCGTTGCAAGCTCCGCGTTGGCGGAAAAATCGCTTCCCCAGTCTTTCTTGAGCGCCTCCATTCCCGACTCGAAGCTCGCCTTGTGCATCGATGCCATGGAGCCGACGAGCTGCTGGTGCAGCTCGATCGCCGCGCGCACCTGCTCCTGCGTAAAGTTATTTCTGTGGAAGACGTCGCGCGCCTGTTTGACCCATTCGTCGTTCCAGGTCACGCCGGCCGGCAGATACTCCGGCTGCTCGATCTCGTATTTGTCCGGCGCGTCGGGCACCGCGGGCAAGAAGCCCGCCTGGCCGAGGCGCTGCATGAACGACGCGACCTCCTGCGGTTTCGCGTCCTTCGCGGGGATGCGCACGCGCCGGCCGATCTCGCTCTGCGCATCGAGATAGGACTTCGCCAGCGTGCCGAGGTCGGGCATGTTCTTGATCGCTTCGGCCTCGCGCACGGGAATCGCCTTGCCGTTGTGCTCGTAGGTGAGATCGGCCGGAAGCTGGGAATGCCAGGTCGTTTGGCTTGTGGTCTCAACTGCGGTTGAATTGTTTTCCATGTTCTCTCCTTGAGTTTGATTTGTCGTTCGGAGAGATTCTTCGCTGCGCTCAGAATGACAACCGGGTTCTGTCATCCTGAACGAAGTGAAGGATCTCTCCGGCCTTGAACCCGAAACTATTTTTCTACAACGGTCTCTTCGGGCGGGTTCATGTATTCATTCATGAGGTCGAGCAGGTGCCTGACCGCCATGCGCTGCCCCTCGTTGGCGGCGGTGTCGCAGCACTTCTGTCCGGGCTGATAGCTGATCGAGAAGAAAATCTCCTGGAGCAGATACGCCAGCAGGATCTTGCCGTGAAAGCTCGTGAGCGCGGCATAGGCGGCTTCCGCGATCTTCTCGCGGTTGAGCTTCTCGCCGCGGAGCTCGTCGATGAGTTTCGTGAGCCATGGTTTCATCGGCCGCCAGCCTCCATGCCGCGGTTTTTAAGCAACGGCGCAACGTTCTTGCCCGCCTGAGAAGCCGCGAGCACGCCTTGCATGATCTCCATCTGCTGCATCTTCTGCACGCGCGCCTGGCGGAGCTGGTCGCGCTCCTTCTCGGAGCGCAGGATACGCGCGGGGATGCCGCGCACCTCGCCGATGATGCGCGCCGCCGCGTCGACGTCGTAATTCTCGAGCATCGCTTCGGCGCGCTGCGGGTCGCCGAGCGCGATCGTGCCGATGTCGCCGAACGTCATGCGGATCGCGTCGATGTCGCCTGCGCGCTGCGCCAGCGCGAGCGGAGAGGTGAACTCGACCTCGATCGTCGTGCCGTCGCCGGCGAGCTCCGGCGGCGGCGGAGAGAACGCGCCGGCGTCGTACATGAGGCCGAAGGTCAATTCCGTCTCGGGAATCAAGAATTCCGATTGCATGCGCCCGTAGATCGGCCCGAGAATTTTGAACAGCAGCTCCATCTTCTTTGCGAATTCGTAGGCGGTCATCTCCGCTTTCTCGACCTGGAGCATCTGGAGAATCTGATCGACGAAGAAGAGCTGGCGGATCGATTTCCGCAGCTCCTCCTCTTTGATCTGCGAGATTTCCGGATGGGAGCCGGTTTCGAACGGCTGCATGAGATCGGAGACGGCGCGGCCCGAAGACCGCAGCGTGGTCGGCGCCGCCGGCCGGATGCGGATGTTGCCGATCACCGAATCGTGCGCCACGATGATCGGCGGACGGATCTTGAGCGCCCAATCCTCCAATCCCATCTGCTTCGCCTTGTTGAGCGTGCGCGTGTCCGGAAACGCGCGATCGCCCGGTCCGCGGCCGAAGACCTCACCCGGCGTTTTCTCCCAGCGCGGCACCATGAAAGGAAAGCGCTTGTAGCCGGACTCCGAGATGATTTCTTCCGATTCCTTTTCCACCCAGCACGACGCGAACGGAAATCCCTTCGCGCCGTAGCCGCGCGCCGAGTGCGGCCTCGGATAGACACAGTGAACGATCGTGAACTGCCGGTCGTAGTCGGGGCGCTCGGCGAGCAATATCTGGCGCATGTTGTCCGGCAGGCGCTCGCGTCCCCAGCGATCGGCCGCCGCCTGCACCGAAACGGTATACTCGCGCCAGACGCCGTCGACGACGCCTTCCTCGTCTTCGTTGATGACGAACCGGCCGGTCTTGCTCGCCTGGAAGCGCAGGCCGCGAAAGCCGCGCCCCTCGCCTTTGCCGTCGTCGCGATAGCGCTTGCGCTCGTCGCCCATGAGGCAGCCCGTGCCGAAGCCGCCGTAGTCGACCAGCATCTCCGGCGCCTCGGCGTAGAAATTGGAGTTGGAGCGCTCCTTGAGCGCGCGATCGGTGCACTCCTCGATCCACTCGTCCGCCTCGCTGCGTTCCGGCGCATGTTTGGGCTTGCGCAGCTTCCAGCGGTGCCAGCGCTGGGCAGGGTTGATTACCTCGCCGGCGATGTATTTTGCCAGCAGGTCGGCGGCGAACATCGCCGTCGAGTCGTAGACGTCTTGCATCTGGTCGGCGCCCGGCGCGCGCGGGGCGGTGATGCCGGCGCGGCTAGGCGCGATGAAAGGCGCCATCTGCTCGCAGCGCGAGAAATGCGCCGCCGCCGCGCTGCGCAGCGTGTTGTAGCGCCGGATGATTTCTCTTCCTTCAGCCATTTAAACCTCCGGGATTGGGGATCGGGAATTGGAGATTAGCTCGGAACTCGGATCTAAAGCCCCAACCCCTAATGCCCAATCCCTGTTTGTTATTGTCCGAGTGTCGTTTTCAGGCCCGGATTACTCGCCGCCATCATGCTCGACAGAATCGTCGACTGATAACCGCGCCCGCGCCGGAGCCGCGCGGCCGCCTCGGCTGCGGCCTGCTCGGCCGCTTTGTCGACCGGCTTGGGTGGGGAAGGGGGTTTGCCGCCGAATCCCATAGGTCACCTCCAAAAATAGTTTTGGGTTGTGAGTGTTGAATTGTGAGCTGAGGCTCAGAATTCAAGGTTGAGCGACGAAATAGATTGTCTTGGGAATCGCCAAAGCGTGCTTTAGCGGATCGATACGGAAGCCGCTTAGGAAGTCATTTCGACGATGATTGCAGGATGAACCTAATTCGAATACGAATCAAGAAAAATATTCGCCGAAATGTCGCGGAATGTCGCAGTGTGACGCATTAATTTGGCAAAGCTTCTGGTGCCCTAATGCCTTCCAGCATTTTGAAGTGTTTACCTTACCTGACGACGAATTCCGCGAGCTCTACTTCTGCAGCCCGGTCTCCATCGAGATACAAGCACGTCTTGAAGGCAATCAAGGTACGGTTTGCGCCAATTCCCGCCGTCCTAGGGGGTAATCGCATTGTAGTTTCTTAGGACCGCCCGCTAACGTCCCGTTGCCGCCCCGGTCTGAAGGATTTATCTCTCAGCCATTCTAAACCCACGGGAACATGAAGTTCTATTTCGTTATTTCTCAAACACTCTCGTCGCGCCGTTGAGCCACACTTCCCGCGGCGGGCCGGATTCGGAAAACGGAACGAAGTTGCGGTCTTTCGTCATTCCCGGAAACTCCACTCGGTTGCTTCTGATGCGCGTCGGCATGTTCTCGTTGTCGAGCTGATAGCTGCCGAGATACTCGTAGTCGCGCAGCACCAATAGCAGCGCGGCGAATTGAGGATTTGTCCCAGGCGCCGAGCGAAATTCTCTCGTGAATAAAAATATGACAAAACATGATTTGCCAACCGATATTTCGCCGAGCCGCCTAAATTCGTCTTGCGGGTAAAGAGGAAGAGAGAAGCCGTCGTGCTGTAAAGTTTCCACCAATTCAAAGCGACTTATCGCCGTGTCTTGTGCCGTACAGCGCGGCGGCGCGGCCGCGTGCGCTGCGCCCTGAAACATAAGAAGCATCGTCGCGAGGAGAAAAGTTGCAGCGGATAGCCGTTTCACCGGGATATTTACTCTTCTTTTTGTTCCTGCGGGTAAAGACGCTTTCTTAGCTCACGGATCTGTTGAAGCAAAACTGAGGTGGCCTTCTTATATTCTGCTCCTTCGCAATCGATCATGTCCATATTCGTCACTGCGTGTTCGCATTCGGCGGCGGCGGGAACGGTAAACAGCAACACGAGCAGGAGCCAACTGAAGGCTAACGAGTATGTTTTCGACATATTAATACTCCAACTTGAACGGCTTTGCCTCAAACAAATTTGCTTGCATACGGTGGCGCGTGGTTGTTTCCCGGTTGCCGCCGCTGTCCCACATTAGATGTGAGCTGGTCGTTCCCTGCCATCGCCTGTTTGTACTTATTATTAGGTTCCTTGTTATACGGTGGAGCGTATTGAATTGACGAACCAGATTTGGCCAAAATAATTTCAGAAATGTCGGATGGGATTTTATTATTTGAACCGCCGCCCGCCAAGCATCTGTGGCGTTCGGCGTCAGGGCTTGAATCTTGACATCTCCGTCTACGCGCTCATCTTTTTATTGTGGAGCGCGCGGCGGCTGCACTGTAAAGTAAAAAACGGTGCCTAGCTCCCTGGTCATAGAAACGAGTTCTTTTCTAACAAGGTTTGTTTTATGCGATCTGCCAACGTACGCGCCGTAATATCCGTGAAGTTGGTGCCACCTCACAGGTAAAGTAATGATCCAAAACTCTTTTTTTTCCTCGACGATCGCGTAGGTTTCCTCGTCTTCGAGCGAGAAGTCTTTGATGACGACGGTCAATGTCTTTCCGACCATTTTAGGGTCGATCGAATATTCGGCTTCAAACCGATACAATACGTCGGCCAGAACCTCGTCTTTCGTCGGAAGCACGACGCTTCTCGGAAACTCAGCGCTCAAGACCGACGATGATATAGGTCCCGCCAGCGCAACCGCAGCAAGCCACAGCCAAAGTGATTTTTTCCATTCCATTTTATTTCTTTATGCGATCCTTTTGGTATCCCTGTTCGGTGTAGCCATAAAACCGCAGCGCCGCATTTGGGCCCGCGGGGAAGAGCTCTCTCATGTCGCCTTCTTTGATCCTTTTCGCAATGTCCGGCGGCGTAGAAATGCTGCGGTCGTGAAAGAACACCGCGCCGCGGCCTCCAGTCGGGGGTATCGTGTTGTCCCGCTTTCGCCCATGATAAACCTTCTCGGCCGTCTCGAACGCGTCGGCCAGCGCAAGCTCGTCGTCAGGCCCGCGGAGTGCGGACGCCCCTTTATCTGTTGTAAGGGCTGCGTAAGCTCGTTCCATTTGTCGCCCGGTAATCTCATTGAATTGGGGCCGATCTCCCTGCCGTCTTGGATTGCCATAGCGATCACGAAACGGTCTTCCATTCCGATCCCGCAGTATTCTGCCGGTGGTCCATTGGTAGATGACATCGTCGTATGAATTCAGATTGGCCAAGCCGTAAACATTGAGGCCTATCCGGTTCTTAATCGTATTCGCAACCGCCTCCATGAGCGCTGGCTCTTGATCGCCAGCCGCGGCGAAGACGACGGCGGCCAGGTCCGGCGGAACCCCGTTCAAATCTTTGGGGATATCGGGGAGGCCCGGAATCGAGTCCCCCTCCGAGAACGCTCCGCTCGGTACTTGCCGCGCCGGTTGTGCCTTTTGTGCCCGCGGTGCCTTGGTGCCCCTTGGCGCTCCCGCAACTTGAACCAGACCTGCGCCGCCACCACGGTTAGACGCCGCCTCCTCGCCATTATTCGAAGTGGAATCGCCCTCGTCCTTCTGCAGCTGCGAAAATTCCTCGACGCCTTCGGTTGTGAAGCGGCGCTTTAGTTCCGCGTTGACATCGTCTCCGGCCGCTGATGCAGCGCCGCCGATTGTTTCAGGAGTGACCGCCTCCTTCGCTAGGTTTGCCATCGACGGACCCACGGCTTCCGTGGCCGCCTTCACCAGCTCTTCCCTCAGCTCCGGCCGTATGTTGGGGTAGGCGCCGTAGAGGAGCAGGCGCTGGGCTCTGGCCGGATCGCTGGCGTACTCGCGGTTGTATGTAAAAATGTCCAAGTCGCTCGGGATGTTCTCGATCAGCCGGTCGGCGTCTTCCTTATAGAGCAGGCCGACGTCGCCGGAGACCTTTAAGCGGCCGACGAGCGCCGTGAGATACCGCTCGCGGTCCTGATCGCTCGCGGCATCGGCGATCTTGCCCAAGTAGTAAAGACGGTCCTGATCGAGTTGGCCGAGCTGATGGTCGACGAAGAGCTTCTTGTAAGTCTCCAAAGCGTGGCCCTTCGCCGTGTCGCGCTCCGCCCAGAGCGCGTCTCGTAGCTGCTCGCGGATGCGGTAGGGCGCTTCGGAGACGACCGTCTCGTCGTCCTCGTTGGCGCGGCGGTCGAATTGACGGTAGAAGTCCTTCGGATGAAGGTTCTCGTAATCCTGCGGGCTGGCGCCTATCTCCTGGTGCTGCGCTTCATACAGCGCGTCGCGCTTTCTGAGGGCGGCGTGGAACTCGGCGAGGTTCTGGACGTTGGTGAACTGCTGATAGAGCTTCCCCAGCGCCTCCTCGGCGGGATCCGAACGTCTCTCGTTAGGGTCCTGCGGCGGGATGACGATCATGCGCGTCTCCTTTTATTTGGAATGGTCCGGATTGTCGATTCGAGATTCGTTCGATGAGCACCCTCCGTCCGCCGGAACGGATCGAGGGCGAACGCCGCGACGATCAGCTCGAGCGGGTCCGGACGCGGTGCGGCGCGAAAGAGCCGGCGCCAGCTTTGCAAAATCTTTCTCATGGCGATTCGCGGGATCGGCGGGTGTCGGGACCGTCAATCCTGACATTTTATCGGTAAGGGGGCCCGTCGATCCCGCGAGTCGCCGTTTTTACGCGAAGCCGGCCGGCTCGCTTGCCAGGAGATCGAGAACTTCGTCCGCTTCGTGCCTATCCGCTTCGGTGAACTCCTTGAGGTCCTTCCGGTAGCAAACGAGTTCCCGTGAATGGAAAAAGAAAACGAAGCGGAGATTTCGCGAATGAAAACGAATCGGTGGAACTCGCCCTTCTATCCCGCGCCGGGTCTTTTCCACGCGATTTCCTCGTTAACCGGGAATTTCGAAAATCAGAACTCCACGCTCAGCGGACGAAACAGATCGAAATCGCTTTCCACTTTGATCGCGCGCGGCTCGATCTCGGCCTGGCCCAGGCCGCTCGCGAAGTAGCAGAACGCGTCGCCCAAATCTTCCCAAGGATGATTGGGCTTCTTCGGAATGTCGCGCATCACGCCGCCGAGCCGGTCGAGCGGATAATACCAGCGGCCTTTCAGCGCCTGGATGAGCGCCGCGCAGCCGACGGGACAGAGCCTGAGGGCGGCTTCGCCGGCGATCGCGCGATTGAACAGGGCGAGCATCGGCCCTTTGCGCGATTCCCACGAGACTCCCCCTTCGCTCCAGTAGCCGCCGAGCATCTTCTCGATCGTCCGGATCGGCGACTGGTCGGTGTCGCTCTCGTCCTCCGTGTTGCCGGCCGGATCGTAGACGCCGGCGATCATCGAGCGGTCTCTCAGCGCCCACGGCGCGTATTTGGCGAGCCAGGGAATCACGCTCGCGTCGAAATGCTGGCGCACGCCGCCGTGATCGCAGGCGAGCGCGGCGTAGACGCGCACGAAGCCGCGGTAGCTTTGCCCGATGATCGTCGCCGGTGTGTGGCCGAAGTCCTGGCCTAAGAGAAGCGGCTCGCCCGCGATGGGGCGCAAGGCGTCCTTGCTCACGTGCGCGGCGGGATTGAAGCCCGCCGCCACCTGGGAGCCCATCGCGAGCGAGCCGAAGTTCCCCTCCGAGAGGCGGACGAAGAGGTCGGGGCGGTGTTTTAGCGAGGCCGCCATTTCGTCGCGAAACCTCTCGGAGAGGTGGGGGTTGTCTCCAGCAGGGATCCGGATCGCCATGCGCTCGCCTTCTTGAAAAACGTGCGGCGGCGGCGCCATGGGTGGATGAAAGCGCTTGACAGTCCAATGGTCTTCGTCGGGATAATTGGTCGTGATGACCGCCGGATGCGAATAAGCCGGCAGCCGCTGCGAGCTGATCGCGGTCATCCAGGCTGTTTCCGAAATTCCTTTTTGATCGAGCACGGTGACGGCGACCGGCTCCTCGAACCAGACGCCGACGGTCTCCATTCGAAGCCGGTCGATCGCGCCTTGATCCTCGACGCCGAAGAGTTCCATCGTTACGAGCGGCGTCTCGCCATCGAAGAAAACCGCGAGATGATCGCCGTCGAACATGCGCCAGGCGCCGTTCCACAACGGATCATGAAGCGACGGGATCGTCTTGACGACGTGCGCGCGATGCGTGTCGGTGACGCCGATCCATTTGACCGGCATCGGATGGCCGAGTATTTGATTGCGCTCCGCGTGCGCCACGGCGGCGAGTAGCAGCGTCTGCGTCTTTGCCTCGCCGCGCGGGCCGTAGACGCAGATCTCGCGGGCCCGGTTCTCGACGACAGCGTTTAAGAATTCGCCGGCCACCGGCCCCATCGTGAGCTTTCGACGAGGGCTACTTTCCGCGCCGGACGTCGTCCGGCGCGCACGCAGATTGGACACACGCATAGCGTCGAGTTTGTTCTTCCGTGAAATTTTCGGAGAAGATCGCCGGCTGGATGCGGCGGCGACCCGATGGAAGCTAAAGAGTTGCTTCCTCGATGGTTGGTATACTGCTCCTAATTCGAATACGAATCAAGAAAAATGTCGGCCGAAACTGTCGCAGTGTGTCGCAGTGTGACACACTATTTTTTTGGTGGAAATTAATCGCGGCTCTTATTGATCATATCTATGAATCGCCCTGAGGCGTATTCGCCGGAATCGATTGGGGCAGAACTTTTCTATCGTAATAATATTCGAGCAGCATGAATCCCCCGACGACGACGAGGGGAAGAAACAGGACCGCCGGCAGGCGGACATGTATTAATTTCGCAACCGCCAAGCTGAATGCGCCAGCGACAATGATAAAACTAATGAGCGCGCCGCTGTCAAAGGCCACGCGCTTGATATACTCTGGGCCCTCATGCCAGCATTTCACGCCGAGGAAGACGAAAGCTCCTACAAGCAGCAGATACTCAAACAGCATATTGTAGACTTCCCAGCGCATTAGGAAGACCACAAACGGCCCGATAACAATCCAACAACCCAACATCGCGCGAAGAATACGCGGGACGGTTTTTCGGAGCAATAAGAGGGCGTAGTCCACATCAGAATCCTTGAGGCGCGTTCGTGTTTAACAAACGAACGCCCGCTTTGCAACGGTTTCGTTTATCCCCTTCAGGTTTTTACGCCCATTGATCAAAAGCCGCCTCATGTGCAGACTACTGCGAAGGAGGGATCACATGAAAGCAACTATTCTTCTGCTATTCGGTCTGTTGATTGTCGCCGGCTGCAGCGCCTCGGCCGATGTCAATCATCGCGGAGCCGGCGCCAGCGTGGGGGTCGGCGACGACGCGGCCAGTGCACCCGCGAATCGCGAAGCTCCGCGGCGATATTAGCGTACGCGGGTCCAGATTTCCGGGCGGGAGAGAATCTCTATCGAGGGATTCTCTTCCGTCTTTTCTCTCGCCTTGAGGCCGAAGCGCAGGTTGACTGCAGCTGCTATTTGGGCTCGACGATGACTACTTTGTGCTTCAGGTCGATATCTTCGGGCCGGCAGCGGATCTCGGGATGCTCGTTGTTGAATGAGCGCAGGATGATCTCATCGCCTAGCTGCCAGAAAATCTTGAAATAACTTTTGCCGCGAACGCGCACCACCGCGTCGTCGTTGTTGTAAACCGGTTTGGTCGTATCGAGGACAATCGTATCGCCTTCGCGATACGCTGGAAACATCGAATCGCCTTTGACGCGTAGCGCGTATGCGTGCGGGTCCTTAACTTTGCCGGGCCGATCTACGTCGTCGAAGCCGCCTCCGACCGGGAAACCCTGGTCGTCGTAGTGAACGTCCGTCTCGCCGGCAGAGACATACCCGATGACGGGAACCGTAGGCGCAGTCGCGGGACCGGTCAGAAATTCCCGCTTGATGTTCTCCTCGGCCCATTCCGGTATCGAATAAAGGCCTCGCTCCCAGGCGGTGATTTGCGCCTGCGTCGCCCTGATTCGAGTCCCGAAGGCGGTTTGCGAAAGACCTGATAAGCGTCGGATATCTTTCAACTTTCTGCCGTTCATCGCAGTGCAGTTACGTGAATACTATATTTTATCTTGACAAATTATAGGAATCATATAACATGCCTTTATGCTACTTCATAAAACTAAAACAAAACGCAACGAGCGTCAAACGGCGTCGGACGCTCCGCGCGAGTTGCCGGAGGGCGCAAGTACGCAATCGTCGCCCGCGCTCTATCTACCCAACGACCTGGAAATTATCGTCCCGAGCCAATGGGCGGACTTGCACCGACGTTGGCGACCGTGTGATTCGCCCGAAGGCCAACTCATGCTGGCCGTCCTCGCGCAGGCGCTTGTGGATTATCGCAACGGCACGATTCTCGAGCGGCGCTCGGCAAAAAACTGGTTTTCGCGCCGCGGCGAGGCATTCGACTTTACCTGCGAGCTGATCGGCGTAGATCCCGATCGAGTGCGAAAAGCGATTATTTCGAAAACGCCCGTGACTGACACGGATGCCCAAGCCGTCAATGAAAGGAGGAGCGCATGAGGTCCCTTTTGGAAGAACTCGATGAACTCGACCGCGAACAACTTCGCCTCGATCGCTGGCGCGAGCGCAACCGAGCGGACTATGGCGCTAGCTTAGCTCATGAACCCAAGGCTGTATGTGACCGGTGCGGACGGCAATCCTGTGGCGCGGCGGAATATGCGGTCGTCAGCGACGTGATCGCCATGCGCGTCGGATTTCTCTGCGCAGTCGAGGCCTGGCTGCTTCGGGAAGCATTTGAAACGGCGCTCGGGCAGATACGTATCGATGTCCTCCAGTAAGCGACTACAGTGAACGGAAACCGTCGAGAAAAAAGTTTCATGCGCTGTCGATTCTCACATCACCGCTACTACGGCCGTTACCTGCGGTGCCGCCGCTGCGGCGGCGAAATCGTTTGCGGGCCTTTCGAGCATGCGTGTCGCGCTTGCAATCCCGGATACTTTCGCCGCTGCTTAAGCTGTGGCGCGTGTCGCATCCTGTGCAGCTGCTGACTATTCCGGTGGCGAACAGCGCCGTCCGAGCTGAGAAAAAAAATCATGGAAGTTCTGAACATACAGCAACTGGCGCAAAAAATCGGCAAGTCACGGCGGACCGTTTGGCGCTGGGTTAAAAAGGGTTGGCTGCCGGAGCCTCTCTACCCGAACGGCTGGCCCGTTTGGGATAGCGAAGCCGTGCGGGAGCGGCTTGAGAAACGTTGACTCTCCTACTCCCGCAGCGCGCGCACGAGCGAGATCGAAGATTTGTTTACGGCGAGAAAGCGCCCATCCCAAATGACCTCGTTGCCGTTTAACAGCCCGAGTGTCACGTGCGTGACGGGGATGAAGGTCCTTTCGGTATCGTTGAGGTAGTCCGACAGCCGTCCCTTGTAGGCCCCGAGATCGCCCAAAGGGATAAAGACTTGTCCTTTGATCCTATAGCGATCAGTCCAGATTTCCACCTCAACGGTCTTCCCTCGCGGCTTTGTCGCCATGCAGAGTCCTCCCCGGAATAAATTGAGGAGGATTAATAGCATAGCCCGCAACGGGCAGCGTATGCGATTCCGTTCTCCGGCTAAACCTGTTACGAAATCAGGATGCCTTCCGAGGAGCGCGTGACGTTTTTCAATCGCCGCGGGCAGCGGCTTTGCGGCATCGTGCATCGTCCCGATGCGCCGCCGAAGGCCGGCGCGATTCTCTGCCACGGCATGGGCTCAAGCAAGGAGAGCGAGAAGTTCATCATGCTCGGCAGAGAGATGTCGGCGCGCGGCATGCTCGCGCTGCGCTTCGATTTTTCCTGCTCGGGCGAATCGGAGGGAAAGTCCGAGGCGGTCACGTACAGCGGCGAAGCGGAGGACATCGCCGCCGCGTACGATGTGGTTACGGAAAGCGGCGTTGAGAAGATCGGGCTCGTCGGATCGAGCATGGGCGGAACGGCGGCGCTTTTATTCGCTGCACGCGGAAAGCCGATCGCGGCGCTGGCCACGATCGCGGCGCCCGTCCATCCGGAAAACTTCGCGTCGCGTTTCTTGACCGAGCAACAGCGGCGCGAATGGCGCGAATGCGGCTCCATCGTCTACAACGGCCAGCGCCTCAATTCCACGCTGCTCGAAGACGTAGAAAGCATCGACGTCGCGGCCGCCGTGCGGAAGATTTCGGCGCCGGCGCTCGTGATCCACGGGGACCACGACGCGACAGTGCCGGTCGAGGAAGGACACGAGCTCTACGCCGCGCTCGGGGGACCGAAGCGCCTCGTCATTTTAAAGGGAGCCGATCATCGCCTAACCGGCGCGGACTTGAAAAAGGCGGTGGATGAGACTAGCGAATGGCTGACGGAATATTTGCTCAGATGAGTCAGATGAGAATGATACGTGTCGGCATTTTCCTGCTGCTCGCCGCGCTCGCCGGCGCTTGCGGCCGGGACTTAAAAACCGCGCAGGGCGTCGCCGACGAATTCGTCGACCAGCACTATGTAAACATCGATCTTAACCGAGCGCGCGAGTATTCGGTGGGGCTCGCGCGCGACAAGATCGACAACGAGATCCGTTTGACGCGCGGGCAGGCGATCGACGCCTCGACGCGCAAGCCCAAAGTTCACTTCCAGCTTGTGGAAACCAAGCAGGAAAGCGAGGGGCGCATCTCGTTTTTCTACAAGGGCACGATCGAAGTCGAGGACGCCCCGGAGTTCACGCGCCGGTGGCTCGTCGTCGCGCGCAAGGAAGGCGACGGCTGGCGCGTGTCGAATTTTACGGAGTACGATTAAGCTGCGGTTGACTTTTCGATCACCCGTAGGCGCGATAGATGCCGTCGAACTTGGCGAGCTTGAACGCGACCATGTTGTGCGCCGACTCGCGCACGAGCTTCTGCTCCTTCGGCGTGGTCGCGTAGCGCGCGACGACATCCGCCGCCGCCTTCGTGTGCTCGACGTCGGCGACGGCGTGCACCGTGAAGAACTGCCGCGCCTTGTCGTCGAGGCCGTAGTGGCGCCGGAGCTGTGTATTGAATTCCTCGGAATAGCGACAAACCATACTCTCGTTTACCAGCGCTCCGGTGCGAGTCTCGGCCGGCGTCCCCAAAAACATGCCGCGGATCACCGCGCTCGTGTGCGCTAAGCACTCGAATACCGGCGTCGCATCGTCGAAATCCGAATCCGTCAACCCCAGTGCAAAGCCGAATTTCTTCGCCAGCTCCGGATGGTACTGCTCCTCATTGAACTGCTCGCGGAAGTGCTCGTACAGATCAGTGTTGGCCGCGTTCTTCGCCATGCAGAGCACGAGACCCTTCACTAGCGCGATGTTGTGCAGGTAATGCTGCACGGCGAAGCCTTGAAGCCGCTTCTTCGATAATTTTCCCTCCCGCAGCTCGCAGAAATAACGCGTGTTCATGAGCGCGTCGACGCCGGGCTGGACGATCTCTTTGATGACGCTATCGACGAAGGCGTGGTTTTCCATAGCGCAATGATTCTATGGAACGGTCGAGCGGATTGTCAATGCCGGGCGGAGCGAGCCTTTCGCGAGCCGGCTTCGCCGGAATTTAACTTCAGGCGGTGGGAGCGGCGGCGACAGGAATCGCCGGCGTCTCGCGCCGTTGCGGACGGATCTGCCACGCTAGACCCGCGGCGATCAATGCGATAACGCCGCCGGAAAAAAACGCCAGCTGATAGCTGTTCATGTAATCGTGAATCAGCCCGCCGCCGGCCGCCATCAGCGACGCGCCGAGTTGGTGCGACATGAAAATCCAGCCATAGACGCTCGCGACCGCCCGCTTGCCGAAGGTATCGGAGGTGAGCGCGACTACGGGCGGCACGGTCGCGAACCAGTCGAGGCCGTACACGACCGCGAACAGGAAATACCCCGAGTAGTCGGTCACGAATGGAAGAAAGAAAAGCGAGAGCCCGCGCAGCGCGAAGACCAGCGAGAGCCACTTGCGCGGCTCGATGCGGTCGATCATCCAGCCCGAGAGCATCGTGCCGACGAAGTTAAGACCGCCCATGATGCCGACGGTCTTGGCGGCGATATCCGCCGAGATGCCATGGTCGATCGAATGCGGGATCAGATGCGTGCCGACCAGGCCATTGGCCGTACCGCCGCAGATGAAAAAGCTTCCCGCCAGCAGCCAAAACGTCGAACTGCGGAGCGCCTCGCGGAGCGGAACCGTCTCCTTTTCGGCGCCTTTTCCACCGGCACCACCATCGTTCGCGCCGTAGGGCTTGAGGCCGATTTCGGCGGGGTCGTCGCGCATGAATAGAAAAATGAAAGGCAGCAGCATTATCGCGGCGCCGACCAAGGTCAAGGAACCGCTGCGCCAGCCGGTCCGGGTGACAAAGAACATTAAAAGCGGAATGAAGATCAGCTGCCCCGTCGAGCTGGCGCTGTTCAAAATACCCAACGCGAGTCCGCGGCGCTCGACGAACCAGCGATTTGCCACCGTCGCAGACAGCACCGATCCGACACCGCCGGCGGCGAGGCCGACGACGATGCCCCACAAGAGCACGAGCTGCCAATAGGTCTGCATGAACATGGTGCCGGTCACGCCGACGATGAGGATCGATAAACAGATCATCATGACGCGGCGCGGGCCGAAGCGATCGAGCAGCCATCCGGAGAGCGGGGCCGCTAGGCCGAAAAGCAACAGGTTGATGCCGAGCGCGAACGAGATCTCCGCGCGACTCCAAGCGAACTCGCTCTCGAATGGATGGATGAAAACCTGCGGCGAGGAGCGGATGCCGGCGCCGACCAGGGTGGTAAAAAAGCTGAGGCCGAGGACCAGCCAGCCGTAATAAATGGTCTTCGATGCCGCTGAAGGTTGCTGCTTGGAAGATTGCGGCTGCATCGGTTGAAAATAGCCCGCCCGACGGTAAAACACAATCACAACGCGTTTGACAGCCGCGGCAATTATCCACTACGCTCTGCCACGCAAGATGCCGAAGTTACGGCGCAGCTTTCTTATTCTTCTATTTTTAACCCTAGCCATCGCAGGATTCACCGGCGGTCCGGCGGACGAAGTCCCGTTCTGGCCGACACCGCTCGCAGTCGTCGACCAAATGCTCGAGATGGCCGAGGTCAAATCCGGCGATGTCGTTTACGACCTCGGCAGCGGCGACGGTCGCATCGTCATCCGCGCGGCTGAAAAATACGGCGCGCGCGGCATCGGCGTCGAGATGGACTCGTGGCTCGTGGAGGAGGCGCGCCAGAAGGCGAAGCAGGAAGGCGTCGAGGAACTCGTCGAGTTCCGCGTCGGCGACGCGGCGGAGGCGGACCTTCGCGGCGCGACGGTCGTCACCTTATATATGCTGCCGTGGTTCAACGATGCGATGAAAGACAAACTCCGCGCCGACCTCAAACCCGGCGCGCGCATCGTGAGCCACGACTACGGCATCGCCGGATGGCCGGCGGACCGCGTCGAGAAATCTCCGCTCGTAGAAGAGCGCGCGCCCGGCTTTAAGCACGAGCACACGATTTATCTATGGCAGGTAAAGTGATTATTGCGCCGCGAATGGAATTCCCGTCCGGCGCGAAATGTCCAGTAAATCTTCGACGACCGCTTTCAGCAGCGGGATGCCTTCGCGGCTGCGGCGCGCTTCCGCGATGCGCTCGGGGTCGCCAGGAATGAGCGGGCCGCTCGTGCCGGCGGCGGGCTTCGCCGCCTTCAGCACGCGGCGCCATTCGTCGATCTGCTTCTTGAAATCGTTCTTGTCCAAAAAACCACCGATTTCCATGGCGCCGAAAAAATGGCCGATGCCCTTGCCGACGCTGCGCTCGGGGATTTCCTGACGCAATGCGAACGGCGGGGCGAACGGACCCCAGTTGGCGCCGCTCAGAACCGCGCAGAGAATATCCACCATCGCGCCGAGCGCGTAGCCTTTGTGGCCGCCGAGCTCGTATTCCGATCCGAGCGGCAGCTGCGCGCCGCCGTCGATCATGTCCTGCGGGTTCGTCGTCGACGCGCCGTGCTTGTCCACGATCCAGCCGCGCGGCACGGCGGATTTTTTTCTGAGAGCGATCTCGATCTTGCCGTAGGCGACCGCGCTAGTGGCCATGTCGATGACGATCGGCGGCTCCTTGTCGCCGGGAAAGGCGATCGCGATGGGATTCGTGCCGAGCACACGCTCGGCTCCCCACAGCGGCGCCACGAGTTTCGTCGTATTGGTCATCGCCCAGCCGATCATGTCGCGCTCGAGCGCCTGCAGCGGATAATAACCCGCCATGCCGAAGTGGTTGGTGTTGCACACTGCGACCCAGCCCGAGCCGTGTTTTGCCGCTTTATCCATCGCGATCGCATTGGCTTTGGGGCCGACCACGAGGCCGAGGCCGTTGTCGCCGTCGACGGTCGCGACGCTCTTTTTCTCCCGCACGATTTTGATTTTGGGTCTGGGATTGATGCGCTCCATCTCGAGCATGTCGAAATATGTGTGAAGCCGCGCGATGCCGTGCGAATCGATGCCGCGCAGATCGCTTCGACCGAGCACGTCGGCCGCCTGGCGCGCGTCTTTCTCCGGAACGCGGAAATGCATGAAGACCTGAGCGGAAAATTCTTGCAGATATTCCGAGGGAAAAATGTGCGAGGGTTTGTCGTCGGCCACGGCCGTCATCCTTTGGGAATCTGCATACCCCGTTTCACCGCCTCGCGCGCGCCGACGGCGTCGAACCAGCGCTTGACGTTGGAATAGTCTTCCAGCCGCGTGCGGTGCGCCTCATACCGCGCGATCCATGGATAGGTGGCGATGTCGGCGATCGAGTATTCGTCGGCGAGATAGGGCGCCGCGCCGAGGCGCTTGTCGAGTACGCGATAGAGCCGTATCGTCTCCGTCATAAAGCGGTCGCGCCCGAACGGCTGGTCTTCGGGGCAGTTGCGGAGAAAGTAATGCGTCTGGCCGATCATCGGCCCGACACCGCCCATCTGGAACATGAGCCACTGAATCACCTGAAAGCGCGCGGCGGTGTCCTTCGGCATGAGCTTGCCGCTTTTCTCGGCGAGATACATGAGAATCGCTCCCGACTCGAACAGAGTGTACGGTTTGCCGCCGGGCCCGTCGCGGTCGACGATCGCCGGGATTTTATTGTTCGGGTTGATCGCGAGGAACTCCTCCTCGAACTGTTCGTCCTTGCCGAGGTTGACCGGATGCACCTCGTACGGCAGGCCGATTTCTTCGAGCATGATGGAAACTTTTCGCCCGTTGGGCGTGATCCAAGTGTACAGGTCGATCATGGTGAGGCCTCCTTGGAATCCAAGGACTGTCTGTAGCAAAGAGTGAGGTACGTTTGGAAGGGGTGGGTATTTTGGGCCGCATGCCTCGTGTTGAGAGCAGGAGCCCTAAGAAGCTTTAGACAGGTAGTTTGCGAGCAGTCATTTCTTATCAGCGATTACTTTGTCTCCGGGGTCGACCCCGATTTAGCGCCGAGCTTTTGCACATGCGTAACGACACCACTGACATCATAGGTAATCAAAGCCGATAAGTCTCTTCGGTCTGCATAAGTTCGTAGGCCGTAGCCACCAACTCCCCTGCGAAGAAGCTTATGAGATCTAAACCCGCATGAGCCCAGGCTCGTCCGCTGCTGGACTCATTGCCCTTTTTGGTGAGATAAGAATCCTTTGTCGTTCCGTCTGGTTGTTTCTGTGTGGTCTCCGGAGCACCTAATTTTGAAATAATAACTGCGCGGTTGGAGCCAAGAAATACTATGGAGTCGTCCATCTCCTTATGCCCACTTACGGCCATACGACGGAACAACAAAGAATAATCAAAGGTAAGTTAAGTGAACCTGCTCTTCATCATTTTGTCCTCCCAACTCACCAACCGCAGGTATCGTTTTTTCAGCGTTTACTTCTTACCAAACGAGGTGCGCTACATCGGCGTTGCGGTCTGCCCGGCTTGCTGCAGCGCTTTGATGATATTCGGATCGCGAGAAAAATTCCTAACAAACTCCGACAAAGCTCCGTTTAGAACATTTTCATAGGCGGAGTCCGTGACAAACTGACGACTTTCACGGAACGTTCCCTGCCCCGGCTGCGAAAGGATGGGCTTGTCCCCGTCCCGTTTTCCCAAAACGAAATCGCTATTGATCGTGCCAACAAGTTCCACATCCCAAAAATGAATAACCGAGTCGGTCCAATAGCGTTTCAGTTGAACACGAAGCATAACGTCATACAGGGGCTCTTTGTCTGCGACGACCGTATGCCCGTTATTGCCTAGTTCCGTCTTTAAGGCATCAGAGAACACTGTCAGGACATCCGAGTTTGATTTCACCTGAGCGGTAACACTGCCGTAACCGTTGCGCTTGTTACCGATAGACTCGCGCTCGGCGATGGGTCTTTGATCCTCCACCACGAGAGCGATCTTTAGAGGCTTGACGGTGCTCAGCGGGCTTTTACTGCCCTCCACCGGCTTGTACGCGAGGTTGACATTGGCGTTGCTAAAAACGCATGCGGATAGCACCAGACCTAGCGCTAAGGCGAATATGAAATGTCTAATCAACCTCTTCATTTTTTACCTCATGGATAAAGGATTTCATAAACCAGTTTGGTCGCGAGAGCATCGAGAGCACGTGGCAGGATATCGTTTGCCAGCTCTTCCGAACGAAACATAGACCATGGCCGGCAATCACCGTTCAAATACAGCTCCTCGCGCTCCCAAACCGTGGCATGACCACTAGCGCGATACAGCTTCCCATTCACATTGAATCCCGCCTGCACAACCTCCGGGGCGGGACCAGGGCATCGCCGAAGTCCCCACTGTCTAACAGTCACCTCCAGAATAGCGTCGGCAGCTGTTTTTTCTCCGCCATCTGTCACCTCCGATGTCGCAATCGCCCCTTCCTGCAAATGAAACCGCAGCCTTTCAGTTAGCGGTGCCTGCGGATCGAAATTGCCCAAGCTCGGCTTGATTTGCTCTTCCTTGTCTTTATCCGACGAGCGCCTGACGGCGGCCTCTATCCCAACACCAATAAGTCCGAAAGCTGCCCCGGTGTTCGACATCTCTTCCCGCGAGAGACGAACCGAGAAATCCTCATCTTTTTTGACGAGTACGCCGATCGATTTTATTTTCGATATTTCGCTCTGGTTGACCGCGATTTTAGTCCCGGTCGTTGGCGTGCAGGATGCCAACAGGGAGAGCGCAATGATGGCGAGGCTAATCCGCAGTGCATGAATCATGGCCTTCTCCTTTTAAGGCCGGGATTCTGCACTACCACCCGATGGGCTGTCAAGAGAAAGTTATTCCGTCTATAGACTGAGGCCCTGCAGTTATAAGGGTGGGATCGGAACTACCCGGCGAGATGAATCGCCTTTTTTAGCTTGACCCCACCCGTATACAGCGCCCTTCCCACGATCACACCCTCCACGCCGTCTTTCTCGAGCGCCTTCAGGCGACGGATGTCGTCGAGCGTGGCGACGCCACCGGAAGCGATGACGGGAATGTTGACGGCTTGCGCGACGCGGCGCGTCTCTTCGACGTTCACGCCGTCGCGCGTGCCGTCGCGCGCGATATCGGTGTAGATGATGCGCGAGGCGCCGTCTGCTTCGACGCGGCGCGCGAGTTCGACCGCGTCGAGCGCGGTCGTCTCCTTCCATCCTTTGACCGCCACTTTGCCGCCGCGGGCGTCGATGCCGACGACGATTTTGCCGGGAAATTTTTGACACGCTTCGCGAAGGAATTCTGGATTGTCGTAAGCGGCGGTGCCGACGATCGCGCGCGCGACGCCGAGCGCGAAGGCGTCGGCCACGGCGGCGAGCGAGCGCAGGCCGCCGCCTAATTCGATGGGTATGGATATGTTTGCGCACATTGCCGCGATCTCGCGCCTGTGCACGGGACGGCCTTCGACCGCGCCGTTCAGGTCGACGACATGGATCAGCTCCGCTCCCTCGGCGGCCCAGTGTCTCGCCGCATCGAGGGGATCGGCGAAATAGACCGTCTCTTTGTCCATGTCGCCCTGAAAGAGGCGGACGCAGCGCCCTTCTTTCAGGTCGATCGCCGGGATGACGATCATTATCTTTTCTCCGCGAAGCGGGCGAAGTTGCCGAGGATCTTGAGGCCGACGCTCTGGCTTTTTTCCGGGTGGAACTGGCAGGCGAAGAGATGCTCGGTCGCGATGCTCGACGCGAACGAATTGCCATACGGCGTTGTCGTCGCCACGAGCGACCGATCTTCGGGTACAACATAGTAGGAGTGCACGAAATACACGAAGTCGCCGTTTTCGATCGAGCGGAGAAACGGCGTCGACTTTTTCATCTCGAGCTGGTTCCAACCCATGTGCGGCACCTTGGTGCCGTTCTCCGGACGAAAGCCGACGACGCGGCCGGGAAAAATATCGAGGCCTTTCTGCGGTCCGAACTCTTCGCTCTCGGTGAACAGCAGCTGGAAGCCCAGGCAGATACCGAGAAACGGCGTCTTGCGCGCGACGACGTCGCGCATCGGCGCGACGAGATCGTAGCGCTTGAGATTCTCCATGCACGCGCTGAAAGCGCCGACGCCGGGCAAAACGACGCCGTCGGCAGCCATGATGGCGGCGGCGTCGCGGGTGATCTCCGCAGCGTGGCCGAGGCGCTCGAACGCCTTCTGCACGCTGTGGAGATTGCCCATGCCGTAGTCGACGATCGCGATCATAGGCTCCCTTTAGTCGACAAGACTCCTTTGATGCGCGGGTCGACGCGCGTCGCCTGCCCCATCGCGCGGGCGGTCGCCTTGAAGCACGCCTCGATGATGTGGTGCGGGTTGTCGCCCGCGCTCACGTTGATGTGAAGATTCATTCCGAGCTGGTTCGCCAGCGCCTGAAAAAACTCGTGCGGCAGGTCGGTGTCGAAGTCGCCGACGCGACCGGCGCGGATTTTCACGTTGTAAGCGAGATACGGCCGCCCGCTCAAATCGACCACGACGTTCGCCAGCGCCTCGTCGAGCGGCACCGTCGCCTCGCCGAAGCGGCTGATGCCCTGTTTGTCCCCGAGCGCGTCCTTGATCGCCTGGCCGAGGGTGAGGCCGACGTCCTCCACGGTGTGGTGATAATCGACCTCGATGTCGCCCTTGGCGCGGAGCTTGATGTCGAACAGGCTGTGGCGCGTGAATATCTCCAGCATGTGATTGAAAAACGGAATGCCGGTCTCGATCTCCGCGCTGCCGCCGCCGTCAAGCTCGAGCTCGGCGGCGATCTGCGTCTCTTTCGTATTGCGCTCTGTCTTGGCCGATCGTCCCATAAACTTTTCTCCTCATTAAAGGACCGTGCTTCGACCGCCTCAGCACGAACGGTAGATTTATCAGGATTGTATTTTAATCCGTTCGCCCTGAGCTTGTCGAAGGTCTCTTATTTCTTGAATCGCGCCTCGACGGCGCGCGCGTGATCGTCGAGTCCTTCCAGCCGCGCGAGCCGCGTGATCTCCGGCGCGAGCGCGCGCAACCCGCGCTTCTCCGCGCGAATGACGCTCATCCTCTTGACAAAATCGTAGGCGCCGAGCGGCGAGAAAAACCGCGCGGTGCCGCCGGTCGGCAACACGTGGTTCGGGCCCGCCATGTAGTCGCCGAGCGGCGGCGGCGAGTACGGTCCGACGAACAGGGCGCCCGCGTTCTTGATCTGCCGCGCCCAGCGCTCGGGTTCGCGCAGGATCAATTCTATATGTTCCGGCGCGATTGCGTTCGCGATCTCGACCGCTTCGGCGAGGCCGCGGCAGACGATGATCGCGCCGTAATTCTCCAGAGCCTTGAGCGTGATCGCCTGCCGCTTGCCGTCGCGCATCTGGCGCTCGAGCGCGGCGCGGATGCGTTCGGCGAGCGCCGCCGACGGCGTGACGCAGAGCGCGGCGGCCAATTCGTCGTGCTCCGCCTGCGACAGCATATCGGCGGCGATGTGCTCAGGGTCGGCGGAGTTGTCGGCCAGCAACAAAATCTCGCTCGGTCCGGCGATCGAGTCGATCGCAACCTCGCCGAAGACGAGCCGCTTTGCCGTCGCGACATAGATGTTGCCGGGGCCGACGATCTTGTCGACCTTCGGGATCGACTCGGTGCCGTAAGCGAGCGCCGCGATCGCCTGCGCGCCGCCGACACGAAAAATCCGGTCGACGCCGGCGATCTTCGCCGCCGCGAGAATCAGCGGATTCACTTTGCCGTCGCGTCCGGCGGGCGTCGTCATGACGACTTCTGTAACCCCCGCGACTTTCGCGGGAATCGTATTCATCAGCACAGTCGACGGATACGCCGCTTTGCCGCCGGGCACGTAGACGCCGACCCGCGCAAGCGGCGCGATGCGCTGGCCGAGGTATATCCCGAGCGGATCGCGATAGCCCCAGCTCTTCTCCACCTGCCGGCGGTGAAACGCCGCGATGCGCCGCGCCGCGAGCCGCAGCGTGCGGAGATTCCGCGAGGGAACTTCCTTCCAGGCAGCGGCGACTTCCCGCTTCGCGACCTCCACGCTCCGGCGGTCGATCTTGACGCCGTCGAAGCGGCGCGTGAAGTCGAACAGCGCGCGGTCGCCTTTTTCTCTGACCGCGCGGACGATCGCCGCGACGGTCTCGTCGACGCCGGCGCCGTTGCTTTTGTTGCGCTCGACGATTTTCTTGAGCGCCGCATCGAAGCCGCGCTCGCTCGTTTTGAGCAATCGAATCTTCACGACGCCACCCGCTTGATGTCGGCGCCGAGCGCCCCGAGCTTTTTCTCGACGCGCTCGTAACCGCGGTCGAGATGATAGACGCGCGCGATCTCGGTGTAGCCGTTCGCCACAAGCCCCGCGAGAATCAGCGACATGCTCGCGCGGAGGTCCGTCGCCATTACATTGGCGCCGGAGAGGCTCTTGACGCCTTTCACGACCGCGCGGTTGCCCTCGAGGCGGATGTCGGCGCCCATGCGGATCAATTCCAGCGCGTGCATGAAGCGGTTCTCGAAAATATTTTCGGTAATCACGCTGACGCCGTCGGCCACGGACATCAAGACCATCATCTGCGCCTGTAGATCGGTCGGAAAGCCGGGATACGGCAGCGTTGATACATCGACGCTCTTGACGCCGTCGCCTTTGACGCGCACCTGGTCGCCTTCGATCTCCAACTCCACGCCCGCCTCTCTCAGTTTCAAAAGAAACGCGTCGAGATGGTCCGCACGCACGCCGCGGATCAGCACGTCGCCGCCCGCCACCGCCGCCGCGACCATCAGGCTGCCGGCCTCGATCCGATCGGGAATGACGCGGTGCTTTACTCCGCCGAGCCTGCGCGCGCCTTCGATTCTCACGATCGCGGTGCCCGCGCCGGCGACTTTCGCGCCCATCTTAGTCAACACGTCGGCGAGATCCTGAATCTCCGGCTCCTGCGCGGCGTTCTCGATGACCGTCGTGCCTTCTGCGAGCGCGGCGGCCATCATGAGATTCTCCGTCGCGCCGACTGAGGGCGAGTCGAGATAAATTTTCGTGCCCTTCAGTTTCTTGGCCTTCGCCGCAACGTAGCCGTGTACGAGATCGATCTCGGCGCCCATCTCGGCCAAACCCTTCATATGGAGGTTGACCGGCCGCGCGCCGATCGCGCAACCGCCCGGCGTCGAAACGAGCGCCTCGCCGAAGCGAGCGAGGAGCGGTCCCAGCACGAGAAACGAAGCGCGCATCGTCTTCACCAGATCGTACGATGCTTCGAGCTTGTCGACGCCGCGGGCCTGCAATGTCACCGAGCCCGGTTTGTCCTGCTCGACTTTGACGCCGAGGCCTTTCAGCAGCTTCAGCGCGGTTCTAATATCGACGAGCTCGGGAACGTGCTCGAACGTGCACGGTTCGTCGGTCAAAAGCGACGCGATTAGGATCGGCAGCGCCGCGTTCTTGGAGCCGCTGACTTCGACCTCGCCCGAGAGCCTCCGCCCCCCGCTGACGACGATCTTATCCACGCGCGGTCCTCCGCGCGCTCACCACGCGCTCCAAGCCCGCCAGGTCCTTTTCAAGCCGCACGTCGGCGAAGCCCGCTTCCGCGAACAGCTGCGCCACTTCCGCGCCCATGCCCGCGCCGATCTCCACGGCAACGAATCCGCCAGCGGACAAATAATCCGGCGCTTCGGTTGCGATGCGCCGGTAAAAATCGAGGCCGTCGGCGCCGCCGTCGAGCGCGATGCGCGGCTCGTAATCGCGCACGTCGCGCGGCAGCGCCGCTATGTCGGCGCGCCTGATATACGGCGGGTTAGAAACGATCAAATCGAAACAGCCGGTCATCGCCGCTACCGGCGCGAACAGGTCGCCGGCGAAGAAAGCTATCCTGTGATCGACGCCATGCTGCCGCGCGTTCGCGCGGGCGATTTCCAGCGCCGCGCGAAAAATATCCGTCGCAACGATCTCCGCGCCGGCAATTTCCTTCGCTAGCGCGACGGCGATCGCACCGCTGCCCGTGCCTAAATCTAAAATCCGCCGCGAGGCCTTCGAGGCCATAAGCTTTAGTGCGGTTTCCACCAGCAGCTCGGTCTCGGGCCGCGGGGTCAGCACGGCCGGAGTGACAACGAAGTCGAGCGACCAGAACTCGCGGTGGCCTATGATATAAGCAACCGGCTCACCGCTGGCGCGCCGCTTGACGAGCGCGCGGAAATGCGCGAGCGCGGCGTCGACGAGCGCATGGTTCGCGTTGACATAAACTCTGACGCGCTCGACCCCGAGAGCTTCGGCCATGAGCAGCTCGGCGTCGAGCCGCGGACTCGCGCTGCCGGCCGCGGCTAGCCGCACCGTCGCATCCCTCAGCTCGGACGAAACCGACGGCGACGCTTCACTTTGTGCTGACGGATTCATCTACCCCGCCTGCAGCGCCTCGGCCTGGTAGTGCGTGTTCAGCGCGTCGATCAATTCCTCGAGCTCGCCCTCGATCACGCGGTCGAGCTTGTAGAGCGTAAAATTGATTCGATGATCGGTGATGCGGCCCTGCGGAAAATTATACGTGCGGATGCGCTCGCTGCGGTCGCCGCTGCCGACCATGAGCTTGCGCGTGGCGGCGATCTCGGAGCTCTGCTCCTCCTGCTTTTTTTCCAGCAGGCGCGCGCGCAGAATCTTCAGCGCCTTGGCGCGGTTTTTATGCTGCGATTTCTCGTCCTGGCACGAGACGACGAGCCCGGTCGGGATGTGCGTCATGCGCACCGCCGAATCGGTCGTGTTGACGCTCTGCCCGCCGGGACCGGAGGCGCGCATGACGTCGACCTTCAAATCCTTGGGATCGATAGTTACCTCGACCTCGTCCGCTTCGGGCAGCACCGCGACGGTGACAGTGGAGGTGTGTATGCGCCCGGAGCCCTCGGTCACCGGGACGCGCTGCACGCGGTGCACGCCGCCCTCGAATTTGAGCCGGCTGTAGGCGCCTTTGCCTTCGACGCTGAGAATCATTTCCTTCATGCCGCCGAGGCCCGTCGGGTTCGAGCTCATCACCTCGACGCGCCAGCCGCGGTTCTCGGCGTAGCGCGTGTACATGCGCGCGAGCTCGGCGGCAAAGAGCGCCGCCTCGTCGCCGCCGGTGCCGGCGCGAATTTCGACGATGACGTTTCTGCTGTCGTTGGGATCCTTGGGAAGCAGGAGATATTTTAACCGCTCTTCGAGCTGCTCCTTACGCTCGCGCAGCAGCGCGAGCTCTTCTTTCGCCATCTCGCGCATCGCCTCGTCCGGCTCGCCGAGGAGCTCCTTGTTCGATTCGATCTCCTGCTCGGTCTTCTTCCAATCGCGGTAGCAGAGCACGATCTCCTCGAGGTCCGAGCGTTCTTTCGCGATCTTCGAATACTCCCGGGTTTTTCCCGGCAGCGACGGATCGCTCATCATGCTTTCGAGCTGCGTGTAACGCTTCTCGACTTCCGCGAGTTTGTCCAGCATGGGATAACTTTCAACTTTCGGCGAATCAAATAAAAAAGGGCAAAGGGACTGTTTATGCCCTTTGCCCTTTCCGTTTCTGAGCTCGCTAGTAAATCACATTCAGTCTGCGAACCTCCGCCGGGTTTAGGCGTTCTTGTCCTTGATGCCGTACCTGCGTCTGAACTTCTCTACCCGTCCGGCCGCATCGACGAATTTTTGCTTACCGGTAAAGAACGGGTGGCATTCGGAGCAGATCTCGACGTGGATCGTCGGGACCGTGGAGCGCGTCTCGACCACGTGGCCGCACGCGCAGATGATCTTCGCCGGTTTGTAGTCTGGGTGGATGCCTTCTTTCATAAAAACCTCAGACGAAATTTATAGCACGAAAGATAGGCAGCTTCAAACCGGCGGTTACGCTGCGAACCGACCGATTACTTCAATATCTCCTTCAGCTTCGGCACCAGCGTCGGGTCGACGTTGAACACTTCGCGCACCGCCTTCTCCAGCGACGCGCCGTCGAGCGGGTTGATATCCAGCTTGGCTTTTTCCGCATCGGCCAGGAACTCCGGGTCTTTCATCGTGTCCATGAACGCCTTGCGCAGGATCTCGACGCGGTCCTTTGGCGTGGCCGGCGGCACGACATACGGCCGCGCGGTCGGCCCGACGGTGTGGACGATGGCGCGAATCAGCTTCTTGCCCTCGTCGGTCTTGGCGAACGTGATGTCGATCGGCACTTTCGGCAGATCGGGATGGGGCTTAGGCACATGCTGCATGACGATGATGAGATTCCCCGAGTCGAGCTCGTTCTTCCAGGTCGCCTTGAACGACTCCCACGAGTTGCAGACGCCCTGCACCTCGCCGCCGTTGAAGGCGAGCTTGACCGTCGCGGTTCCCGAATAGCCGCTCACGAGCTGCATCGGCAGCCCGAGCGCCTCTTTCAGGAGCTTCGGGATGTCGTCGGTCGCCGATCCAGCGCCGACGCCGCCGAGCTTGACGACGGTTTTCGAGCTGAGCCATTGCTCGGCGCTGGTAATGCCGAGCGACTTGGAAATACCCATCACATAGTTGTCCTGCCCCGGCGCGCCGACGAAGCCGAATTTCACGGACTCGAATTCGACGCCCGGCTTGCCGAGAAACTGCTGCAGGAACAGCCCGCCGATGAAATGGCCGATGGTGAGCCCGTCGGGCTTCGCCACCTTATACATGTGGTTCGCCGAGATCAGGAAGCCGGCGCCGGGCATGTTGTCGACGACGAAGGTGGGATTGCCGGGGACATGTTTTCCCATATGGCGCGCGATCGTGCGCGAATACGTGTCGTAGCCGCCGCCTGCGGCGGCGCCGACGATGATGCGCACGTTCTTGCCTTTGTAGAAAGAATCCTGGGCAAAGCCGGCAGCCGCGAGATGTACCAGCACGAAGACGGAGACAATCGAGAGGAACTTCACTTGCCGATCCGCCATAGCCTTTCCTCCTTAGGGATTAGACGAGCCATGCCGCGGGGCTTTCGACGTAACGCCCCATAACAAGACCCGATGGCGATGTCAAAGCTCAAAAGCCTTACGGCCGGTCGAGCGGCAGCGGCGCATGAACCGTCTCGCCGCGGATCGCCAGCGCCGGGACGAGCGCCTGAGTGGCGCGCATCGTGCCGCTTTGCGAATCCCGCGCCTGCCATTCGCGCTCTTCATGCCGCAGAATTGAAATATCCGCCGGCGCGCCGACGCGGATCGATCCCATCTCCTCGCCGCGGCCGAGAAGCCGCGCGGCATTCGCCGTGGCCATCTTGACGACTTCCGGCAGCGAAAATCCCAGGGCCAGGAGCTTGGCCATTGTCGTCGGCAGATCGAAAACCGGCCCGGCTCGGTTACCGCGGTGGCCGTCGGTCGACACGCCGTCGGGTGTGAGGCCTTGGTCGAGCACGCGCCGCGCGACGTCGAAGTTGAGATTGTGCAGCCCGTGCCCGACGTCGAAAAGCACTCCGGCGGCGCGCGCATCGCCGACTTCCGGCCAGAGTTTGCCGTTCGGGTCGAGCAGGCCGCCGCGGTGGACGGTGAACATATGCGTCACGATGTCGCCGGGCTTAAGGTACGATAGAACATTGACGACCGGCGGCGGCTCGGCCGTATTGCTCCAGCTCTCGCCAATGTGCACCAGCAGCGGCAAATGCAGATTATCGCCCAGCCGCCGCGCGCGCCGGAGCGGCTCGAGGCCGGCTTTGCCCAGCGCGGCGCCCGTCGCCATGACTTTGATGCCCACGATTATGTCGCGATTCTTTTCGACCGCCGCTTCGATCTTCGCCTCGTCGATAAGGCGCGGGTCTTCCAGCGTGCTGTAGCCGGGTCCGGCAACGGAGCCGAGCGTCGATAGATTCACGTAGGCGAGCACGCGCGTGCGCGCGGGCTCGGCGATGTGCCGCCGGAAAATCGGAAATAAACTATGCCCGGTGCTGCCGGCGTCGACGACCGTCGTCACGCCGGAGCCGACGCCGAAGACGTCGGGGTCGGCTCCGAAGGCGCCGAGGCCGGTCATAAGATGGAGATGGACGTCGATCAGTCCCGGCACGACAATAAGATTTTTCGCGTCTATGATCTTCGCATCGGCGGAAGACAAATCCGGCCCGACCGCCTCGACGAGGCCGTCGCGGATGAGGATATCGAATCTGCCGTCGCGCTCGGCGGCCGGATCGAGCACGCGGCCGTTCTTAATCAGCAGGTCCGCCATCCAATCACTTGCGCCATTCCATCACTTCCAGCCGCACACCCTCGGGCCCTTCGAAAAAGCAGACGTGGCGGCCGTCGGGAAGATTGCGCTCCTCGAGGATGCGCACGCCGGCAGCTTTGAGCTTTTCGATCTCGCCGAAGACGTCGTCTGTGTCAATCGCGAGGTGCTCCATGCCGTAATGCTGCGCGAGCTTCTGCTCGTCGAGAAAGTCGGTGACGTTCATGCCGAGGCCGTGAAGGTCGAGACGGATGGCGATTCTCTCGCCGTTGCGATTTTCGGCCGCGATTTTCGCGCCAAGGTTCTGCACGAACCATTCGGCGGTCTTTTCCGGATCGCGCGTTTTGATATGGATATGGTTGATCCTGAACGCCATAAGGCACCTCCGGATTTGGTAAGCCAACCTTAGACTCTAGAGAGCGGAAAAAAAAGGGTCTATATAGTAATCGCCATAGCAATCCCCCTGTAACTTCGAATGCCTAGACGACAACGATGAAACGCGCGAGCGGCATTCTGCTGCACATCACCTCCTTGCCCTCGCCGTTCGGCATCGGCGACATCGGGCCAGCCGCCTACCGCTTCGCGGATTTTCTCGCGGACGCACGGCAGACTTACTGGCAAATTCTCCCGCTGACGGCGACGAGCGAGATCAATGGCAACTCGCCCTACGCGAGCCCTTCGGCTTTTGCCGCCAATCCGTTGCTCATCAGCCCGGAGTCGCTGCTGGCCGACGACTTGATCCGTAAAGAAGATATCGGGGAGCACCCGCGTTTTCCCACCGATCGCGTGGATTACAAGGCGGTCCTCACGTATAAGATGGCTCTCCTTGATAAGGCCTTCGAGCGCTTTCAAACGCGCGGCGCGAACGAGGCCGGCTTTGAAAAGTTCTGCCACGATCAGTCCGATTGGCTGGACGACTACAGTCTTTTCGCTGCGCTCAAAGCGAATTTGGAAGCAGGCGCGTGGTGGGACTGGCCGGCGGCAATCCGCGACCGCGAGAAAAGCGCAGTTGCCCAATGGCGGAAACGCTGCCGCGAGGAGATAAAAAAACAACAGTACTTCCAGTATGTCTTTCACAAGCAATGGACTGCGCTCAAAGAGTATTGCAATAAAAAGAATATTTACTTTATCGGCGACATGCCGATCTACGTCAGCGCCGACAGCGCGGACGTGTGGGCAAACCCGCAGTTGTTCAAGCTCGACAAGGAAAAGCGCCCGAGCGCCGTCGCCGGCGTGCCGCCGGATTATTTCAGCGAGACGGGGCAACTCTGGGGCAATCCCGTTTACCGTTGGGACGTATTAAAGGATACGCGCTACGCCTGGTGGCTGAAGCGGCTGCGCCACAACCTCGCCTTTTTCGACGGCATCCGGCTCGATCATTTCCGCGGCTTCGTCGCGTATTGGGAGGTGCCCGCCGGCGAGCGCACGGCGAAGAACGGCAAGTGGATCAAGGCCGCTTCCGACGATTTCTTCGCGGCGCTCGTGCTCGAGTTTCCCGACGTGCCGATATTCGCCGAGGATCTGGGGCTGATCACGCCCGACGTCCGCGCCGTCATGAAGCGCTTCGGCTTCGCCGGCATGAAGCTCCTGATCTTCGGCTTCGGCGAGGACATGGCGAATAATCCGTACGCGCTGCACAATCACGAGAAGAATTCGCTCGTTTATACTGGCACGCACGACAACAACACCGCCAGGGGGTGGTTCCTCGAGGAAGCGAGCGCGGCAGAACGTGAGCGCCTGGCGCGCTATATCGGCCACGCCGTCACGCCGGACAATGTTCACGCGGAATTCATGCGCCTGGCATTCATGTCGCCGGCGGAAACCGCGATTATTCCCATGCAGGACTTGCTCGGTCTCGGGTCCGAGGCACGCATGAATCGTCCTGCGACGACGGACGGGAACTGGGGCTGGCGCGTTTTGCCGGAGCAACTCGGCGGCGCGCTCGCGGCGAAGCTCGCGGAGACGACAGCCTTGTACGGCCGCATTGCCGAAGCCGGCAAGCGGAAGCTAAATTGACTCACCCTTGTCGCGACGTTATATTCGCGATATTCCCGCGTAAGGAGGAACCGTGGAAGTTCTCGGCATGGTGATGGCTGGCGGCAGGGGCAACCGGCTCTTCCCTCTCACCCGCGATCGGGCCAAGCCGGCGGTTCCCTTCGGCGGTAAATTCCGCATCGTCGACTTCGTCCTCTCGAATTTCGTCAACTCCGGTATCTACGCCATTTACGTCCTCACGCAGTTCAAGGCGCAGTCGCTCGTCGAGCATCTGCAGGAAGGCTGGCAGATGAGCGGCCTCGTACGAGACTATTTCGTCATCCCGGTGCCGGCGCAGATGCGCTCCGGAGTCGATTGGTACCGCGGCACCGCGGACGCGGTGTACCAGAACCTCCATCTCGTCAAGCGGCGGCACCCGAGAGCCGTCGCCGTTTTCGGCGCCGACCATGTCTATAAAATGAACATCCGCCAGATGGCCGAGACCCACTGGCGGCAGCGAGCCGAGGTGTCGATCGCGGCCCTGCCGATGAAGATCGAGGACGCGACGCAGTTTGGCGTTATGGAAGTAGATAATAATTGGCGCGTCGTCGGCTTCGAAGAGAAACCGAAAAACCCCAAGCCGATTCCCGGCGAGCCGGATATGGCGCTGATCTCGATGGGCAATTACATTTTCGACACGCCGCTGCTGGTCGACGCGCTGGAAAAAGACGCTCCGAAGACAACCAGCAATCACGACTTCGGCATCGACGTCATCCCGGAGATTCTACGCGCCGGCAAAAGAATCTACGCTTACGATTTCCGCGCCAACCGCATTCCCAATCTGGCGAAAGGCGAGGAGGTCAGCTACTGGCGCGACATCGGAACCGTCGAGGCGTTCTTCGAAGCGAACATGGAGCTGCGCGACGTCAACCCGTCGCTGAATCTCTACAATCGGAGCTGGCCAATCCGCACCGTCAGCTACAGCGACCCGCCGGCGAAGTTCGTTTTCGACGAGGACGGCCGGCGCGGCATGGCGCTGAACTCGATCGTCTCGGAAGGGACGATCATCACCGGCACCGTGGTCAAGAGCTCGGTTCTCGGGCGCAACGTCCGCATCCACAGCTACTCGCAGATCGAAGACGTTATCTTGATGAACCAGGTCGAGATCGGCCGTGGCTGCCGGCTGCGTCGGGTCATCATCGACAAGAACGTTTATATCCCGCCCGGCACGGAGATCGGCTACAACGCAGAAAAAGACCGCGAGAAGTATTTTGTAACGAAAAGCGGCATCACTGTTATCCCCCGCGACGAGCCGAAGCCGGTCAATCCGTCGGACCAGACGATCATTCCGTAGGAGCCATCTTCTTCATATTTAATTGCCGTGGGTCGATCACCCGACGGAAAATATTTCGCCCCTATTTCGTTCCTACCCGATAGTCTTGAACAGCCGTCGCAAAACGCCGGGGCAGAACATAAAAGACCCCGTGCTTCGGGGATTTTTTTTCGCGCTGTTGGCACATGCGTTGCGTCATGAGAATGGCGTAGGCGCGAAACAGCGTCGAAAATTCACAGGAGGTGCGCTCTATGAAAAAATACGGTTATAAAACTTTCGCAGTGGGAGGCATTCTGGCTGGATCGTTGATCGCGGCGCCGGCGGCGTTCGCGCACGGCGGCAGGTATTCGAGTAGCGGCGACACGTCGCAGTCTTACGCCTGGAGCGGCGACACGTCGCAGGGCACGTTCTCTTCGGATAACGGCCGCTCGTTTTCCGATGAAAACCCGCAGTTCTCGAACGATTCAAATCCGGCGCCGATCCCGGAACCGGACCAGACTGCGATGAACGATCAGCTGCAGCAGGATCAGGAAAAACTGGACCAGGATTTGAGGTCGGGCGCAAGCAACGAGCAGATTGCGGAGGATCAGCGCGCGATCGAGTTGGACCAGCAGGGCATGCAGGATAGCATGGCATCGGGCGAAACTAGCGTCATCGTGACACCCGGCAGCTAACCCTCGTACGGACGGGAAGGAGCGGTTGGAAATCCGGCCGCCGGCTTTATGCCGGCGGCCGGATTTTTTTATGCGCGGAGCTGCGCCGCCGCCGCACGGACGCCAATTACCTGACGATAAAGCTGGAGATAGTCGGCCGCGGCGCGCTCCCATGAGAAATCCGCCGCCATGCCGTTGGCGACGACGTGCTTCCACGCTTTTTCGTTGACGTAGACGGCCAGCGCGCGTTTGATCGCCGACAAAAACGCCTCGCCGGAATATTCGGCGAACTTAAAGCCGTTGCCCTTCCCCGAGAGCGGGTCGAAATCCTCGATTGTGTCGTCGAGGCCGCCGGTCGCGCGCACGACCGGAACCGTGCCGTATTTGAGACTGTAAATCTGATTCAGGCCGCACGGCTCATAGCGCGACGGCATCAAAAAAATATCCGCGGCGGCCTCGATCTTGTGTGCGAGCGCGTTGTCGAAGCCGATTTCGACGCCGATTCTCTTCGGGTGCGCGGCGGGAAGCGCCGCAATCAGCTCCTGGTACTTTTCATCCCCGGCCCCGAGAATGATCAGCTGTAAATCCATCGCCAGAAGCTGGTCCACGATATCGAGCAGGAGATCGATCCCCTTCTGATCCGCCAGACGGGAGACGATACCGAGCAAAGGCGTGGAGGGTCTCTGCGGCAGATTGTAGAGCTGCTGCAGGTCCTGCTTGCATGCAGCCTTACCGGCCATATTGCCGGGACCGTAGTTGTTCTTGATGAAGTTGTCGCTCTCAGGATTCCATTCGCGATAGTCCACGCCGTTCAAGATGCCGCGCAAGTTGCGCTGGCGCTCGCGGAGGACGCCTTCGAGCCCGCAGCCGTATTCCGGCGTAAGTATCTCCTCGGCATATTTGCGGCTCACAGTCGTGAGCGCGTCGGCGAACAGAATTCCGCCTTTGAGGAAATTGATCTTACCGTAAAACTCCAAATGCTTGGGCGTAAAATATTTGATATCGAGACCGAGCAGCGGCCACTCGGAATACGGAAATAGCCCCTGGTGCGCGAGGTTGTGAATCGTCATAATCGTTTTCGCGCTCTGCTTTCCCGCGCCGAGACGGTTCAAGACCGGCGCCAGCGCGGACTGCCAATCGTGGCAGTGGAGCACGTCCCACGGCCCCGTCGCCGCGGCGAGCTCCAGCGCGGCCTTGGAGAAGAACGCGAACCGCTCGGCGTTGTCGGGGTAATCTCCCTTCGCTGTACCGTAGAGGCCGGATCGCGCGAAATATTCGTCGTTGCGAATCAGATATGCCGGCACGCCGCCGTCGACGGCGGCTTTTAGCACCGCCGCGGAGCGTCTTCGGTCGCCCAGGCTGACCGCGACATCAAGACCAGTCGGTTCAGCAGGAAATTTATCCAGGACGCTTTCATATGCCGGCAGCGCAACCGCTGTCTGGACGCCGCCGCGCGCGAGCGCGCCTGCGAGCGCCCCGACCACATCGCCAAGCCCCCCGGTCTTGATGAGCGGCACGCATTCGGAAGCGATCATGAGCACTTTCATAAAGAAGAGGACGCGGCTGACGGGAATTAGAGCACGACCTCGCGCAGCAGCTGCGCTGCCATCTCCGGCGGCATCGGATTGATGTAGAAGCCCGTGCCCCACTCGAAGCCCGCCACCTGCGTGAGTTTCGGCATGACCTCCATGTGCCAGTGGTAGTGGCCGTTTTCCATCTCCTGGAACGGCATCGAATGCACGAGGTAATTAAATGGCGGATCGCTCAGCGTGCGGTTGAGACGCACGACCGTCTCCCTCAGCGCGCGCGCGAGATCGATGTATTCGATCTTCGAGGCATGCTCGAAGTACGAGGAGTGTTTTTTGGGAAGAATCCAGGTCTCGAACGGAAAGCGCGGCGCGAATGGACAGATGACGACGAAGCTCTCGTTCTCGCTCACGATCCGCAGGCGATCCTCGACCTCCTGGCGGACGATGTCGCAGTAAATGCAGCGCTCTTTGTACTTGTAATATTCCTGCGCGCCGACGAGCTCGTCGCTGACGGTGCGCGGAACGATCGGCAGCGCGATCAGCTGCGAATGCGTGTGCTCCATCGTCGCGCCGGCCTCGGCGCCCTGATTCTTGAAAATCAGGACGTAACGGAAGCGCTTATCCTCGCGCAAATCGAGAATGCGGTCGCGATAGGCCCATAAGAGTTCCTCGAATTGCTTCTCTTTCAGCGCGCCGACGTTGGTCTCATGCGCCGGCGTCTCGATGATGACCTCGTGCGCGCCGATGCCGTTTATCAAGTCGTAAACGCCTTCACCCCGGCGCTCGAGGCTGCCCTCGATCATGAGCGCCGGAAATTTATTCGGGACGACGCGCAGCGTCCAGCCGGGGCCGTCGCGCTGCGATCCCTCGGGACGGTAGGCGGCGATTTCCGGCGGCGTCATCGCCTCGTTGCCCTCGCAGAAGGGACACGGGCCGGGACGCGGCGGCGGCTTCGGCCGCTCGGTCGCCGCCGGCCGCTTGGCGCGCTCGGTCGAGATAATCACCCAGCGACCGATCACCGGATCTTTTCGAAGTTCAGGCATAAGTGCTTAATTTTAGGTCATTATTCCACTTTTGGCGTTGTTTGTCGAACTGCTCGAGCCGTCCGCTAGCGCATACTGCGCTTCAAACTAAAACACCAAAGCAGGGTCGGTCCAATACGCGGTTTCGAAGTCGTTTCTGGCTTCGCCTAGGGAATCATGCCATCTTGATGCGTCGTGAATCGCGCCTACGATGCCGTCGTTATCGGCGCCGGGCCAAACGGTCTTGCCGCGGCCATTATGGTTGCACGCGCGGGCCGCTCGGTCCTCGTTTTCGAGGCGGAAAACGTCATCGGCGGCGGCGCGCGCTCGGCGGAATTAACGCTGCCGGGCTTCGTCCACGATGTGTGCTCGGCGGTTCATCCGCTCGCGGCGGCTTCTCCCTTTTTCCGCGAGCTGCCGCTCGCGGAATACGGCCTCGAATGGATCTCGCCGCCGATAGCGGCCGCTCACCCTCTCGACGATGGCTCGGCCGCGGTCCTCGAGCGCTCTGTGCGCGCGACCGCGGCCGGTCTCGGCGGCGACGCCGAAGCGTACCGGAAATTATTCGAGCCGATCACGCAAAACTGGGAGCGGCTGTTGGTGGATTTTCTCGCACCGCCGCGCTTGCCGGCGCATCCGCTTGCTATGCTCGCTTTCGGCAGGCGCGCGCTGCGCTCAGCGCGCGCGGTCGCGGACAAACATTTTCGCGATGTCAAAGCGCGGGCGCTTTTCGCCGGCCTCGCGGCGCACGCGATGCTGCCGCTCGAATATTCTCTCACCGCCGGCTTCGCATTGGTCCTGGGCGCGGCGGCTCATGCGGTGGGCTGGCCGGTGCCCCGCGGCGGCGCGCAGCGAATCGCCGACGCGCTGGCCGCCTACCTGCGCTCGCTGGGCGGCGAGATCGTGGCCGGCAAGCGCGTCGAATCGCTCGACGAGCTCCCGGAAGCGAGCGCGGTTCTCTGCGATGTGACGCCGCGGCAGCTGCTCAATATCGCCGGCCACACGCTGCCGCATTATTTTCGCGCCCGTCTCGTCCGCTACCGCTATGGGATGGGCGCCTTCAAAATCGATTGGGCTCTCGACGCGCCGGTGCCCTGGAAAAACGAGGCGTGCCGGCGCGCCGGCACCGTTCACCTCGGCGGCACGCTGGAGGAGATCGCCGAATCCGAGCGCGCCGTCTGGGAGGGAAAATCCCGCGAGCGGCCCTTCGTGCTCGTCGCGCAGCCTTCGCTCTTCGATTCGTCGCGCGCGCCGGCGGGAAAACATACGCTCTGGAGCTACTGTCACGTGCCGCACGGGTCGAAGGAAGACATGACGGAAAAGATCGCCGCGCAAATCGAGCGCTTCGCGCCCGGCTTCCGCGCGCGGGTGCTCGCGCACCGCTCCCTATCCCCGGCCGAGATGGAGTCGCACAATGCGAATCTCGTCGGCGGCGATATCAATGGGGGCGCCGCGACTCTGGATCAATTTTTTTTTCGCCCGACGCGGCGGCTCTACGCGACGCCGGCCAAAGGGCTTTATCTTTGTTCCGCCTCGACACCTCCCGGCGGCGGAGTCCACGGCATGTGCGGCTACTTCGCGGCGCGAAAAGCGCTGAAAGAGTGCTTTAGGCGCGCGCCGCGGTGACGATTTTGGCGGCCGCCGACAGCCTCCGCTTCATCGGTTATTCCATAGCTCCCGCTTAACCTTCGTCGGGAATCATCTCGATTGACGGCGAGACGTAATAGGTCTTAGCCGAAAATAACTCCGTCGAATTTCCCAGACGAAAACAGCTCAATTATATTTTTTCATAGGAGGTTTTATGGCCTTAGCTGATATATTCAAGGCGATCCAAAATCGCCCCGAATACGAAAATTTCGTCAACCGCTACAATCAGGGCGCGCCGTGGGAAGGATACTCCGACGAGGAGGTGCTGGATCGCTACGGCGCGGTCGCTCACAGCGTCTCTTCGAGCGATTACGAGCAGGCGGCGCGCGCAGCGTTCGAGCGTCTAACTCCCGAGCAGCGCGCCGAATTCGCACGCGGCATACAAGAGCAGGCTCAGAATCGCGGGATCCAAATTCAGTTGCCGCCTTCGGGGCCCGCGGCAGGCGGTGGCGACGTGGACTGGCTTTCCCAAGCGACGACGAAACTGCACGAGCAGCCAGGTCTGATTCGCGAGATTTTCAGCAGCTTCACGGGAGGTCCGCAGGCGAGCTCGACAGGACGCACGCAGCCGGATTCTACAGCTTCGAGCGGCGTCGGCGGATTGCTTTCGAGCCCGCTGGCAAAGGCCGCGCTCGCCGGCATCACGGCGACGCTGGTCAAACGGGCGATGGGGACGCAAAAGACTTGAGCTATTTGAGTTTCGCGGGGAATCCGGACTTGAGCGCGTCGGCGCAGTCGCGGTAGACGGCGACGGCGCCAGCTTTCTCCAGCTCCTCTCGACCGAAGGCGCCGCCGGTGAGTACGACGGCCGTCTTTATGCCGGTGCGCTCGGCGGCCTCGATATCCCAGATCGTGTCGCCGAGCGCGATGGCCTCGTCGGCCGCGACGCCCGCCCTTTCGAGCGCGAGCTGGAAGACGTCCGGCTCGGGCTTGCCTTCTTCGACGTCCGCCGAGCTCACGATCATGTCGGTGAGATCCTCGGCGCCGAGCTCCTTCATGGTATGCTCAAGCTCCTCGGGCTTCGCGCTCGTCGCGAACCAAATGCTCAAGCCCCGGTCTTTGAGCGCCGCGATGAGGTCGCACGCGCCGGGCAGCGGCTTGCCCTTGCGCTGGAGATTTTTATAAAGCTTGCTGTGCAGCTTGTCGGCCTTTTTCGCGTCGTCTTCGTCGATGTGAAAATCCTGGAGCATCTTCTTGCCGCTTTTGCCGACCTCCCGATGAATTTCGCGCCGCGGAATCGTGCGGCCAATTTTTTCAAAGGCGTCCGACCAGGCTTCGACGTGCAGATAATTCGTATCCATCAAGGTTCCGTCGATATCGAAGAAAACGGCTTGGATCATGGTATTTTGACCGTCTTCCAGCGGCGGATCAGCATGATCTTGAGCTTTCGCTGCTCGCGCTCTTCGAGCGCGGCGTCGGCTTCTTTCATCGCCGCTTCGAAGCTCGAGAGCGCCTCCGGCGTATCGGATGTCTCGAGCCGTCGCTTCAGCGTATAAAAGAGCGGTGAGAACTCACCGCAGAGCTCGCGGATGAGACCGAAAGAGAGCCGGTGGACCGGCGACGGCCCGAGCCGGCGGATCGCCTCCTGGTGCTCCGGAGTGCCGTAACCCTTGTGGCGCGTAAACCCGTAGCCCGGATAGGTCTGCTCCAGCTGCTCCATCAGCCGATCGCGGTGTGTCTTGGCGATGATCGACGCGGCGGCGATCGAGAAGTTGATGCCGTCGCCTTTGAAAAAAGCGTTCTGCGGCATCGCGACGTCCGGGACCGTCCGCGCGTCGACCAAAAGGTGCTCCGGCGCCGACGGCAGTCCCTCGACCGCGCGGCGCATGGCGAGCAGCGCGGCCTGATAGATATTGATGTCGTCGATCTCGCCCACCTCCGCGATACCGATCGCGACGGCGGTCGCCGCGCGCCGGATGACTCGCTCCAGCTCGGCGCGCGCGGCGGCGTCGAGCTGCTTCGAATCGTTCATGCCTGGGATCTCGACGCCCGGTGAAAAGACCACGGCGGCTGCGACCACCGGACCGGCGAGCGGACCGGTGCCGGCTTCGTCGACGCCGGCGACCGCGCGCACGCCCGACTTCCACAGCACGCGCTCGAAATTCAGCATGCTGTCGAGCCGCAGACGCTCGGCGCGCTCCTTCTCGTGTTTGCGCTTGAGGACCTCGTAGAGCAGCCGCGCGCCGCGCCGCGGGTCGCGCTTCAGGCGGTTCAGCGTTTGAGCGGAGACCCGACGGTCCCCGCTTAACAATGTGGCGCGCAGCGCATCGAGCGACCGTTCCGTCAGGCGCATAGCCTTTCAAGACTAGCGCAAAGAACGCCCGTTGCAACTCACGAGGCGCGCGCCCGCCGCCCGCGGCCGCGCGGCTCGCGGGGTTTTCTGAGCGGCGGCGGCGTTGTCGGCGGGCGATACGGCGAGCTCGCGTCGCCGCGCGCGCGCGTAACGTCCTCGGTCTCACTTTCGTCATCGCCCGCGGGACGCTCCGCGGCCGATTGCCGCTTCGACCGATCGCCTTTTTCCCAGGATGTCCTTTGCACCTCGAGATGGTCGACGACCTCGCCGATGCCCGCCACGTCCTGCAACAGCTCGGTCACCATCTGATGCTGCCGCTCGCTCGGCACCGTGCCCTCGAGGTGTATGACGCCGTCGCGGCTGGAGATATGCAGCTCGTCCATATCGACGTTGCCGGCATCGCGCACCATGTCATTGAGCGCCGCCTCGATCTCTTCGTCGTCGAGCAAGCTCAGGTCGGCGGGCAAGCCGCTGCCCTCGGCGACTTCCTCGCCAGCGGAAGCGCCTCTGCCTTCGTGCGCGCGCGCGCAGTCGATGCAGAGCCGCGTGGTCGGAACCGCGCGCAGCCGCGCCAGCGCGATGTACCTGCCGCACGAAAGGCATTTGCCGTACGTGCCTTGGACGATTCGCAGGAGCGCTTCGTCGATCTCCTCCAGCGCCTGGCGATCGCGGTTGCTCAGATGTTCGAGCACGGTCGCGATCCGGTCTTTTTGCGCCTCCTCCTCGAGTTCCGCTTCCTGTTCTTCGGTGATATTTTTTAGCTCTCCTTCGGTGTTATCGACGCCGCCGACGATCGCGAGCCGACGCTCATGCAGCTCCTCCGACAGCGAGTCGATGATCTTCTTTTTTCGGGTATTCATGTTGCCTCCTTAATAACAATATTGCACAGCCTTCCGCTTTACGCGGCCCCGCTTCCCGTCCTCCGGTTTGGCGCGATCGAATCGGCCTCGATGAAGATGTGCTTCACTTCCGGATGGCGGTCGTGAATTTTTTTCTCCACGCGATCGACGGTGCGCTCCAGCTCCGCAGCCGATAGGTCGAGGCGGAAACGGATGTCCATCGCGAGGAGAATCGTCTCGGGGCCGAAATACATCGTCATCGCGCGGTTCACCTTGAGGACTCCGGGCTCGGACTGCGCGAGCCGATGGATATCGCGCAGCATTTCGGGATCGACCGCCTCGCCGACCAGCAGGCCTTTGCTCTCGTAGGCGAGCACCACCGCAACAGTCGCGAGGATCAGGCCGATCACGATTGAGGCGCCGGCGTCGAAATGGGGATTTTGCAGCCGGTGCGCAAGGAAGACGCCGATATATGCGACGACGAGTCCCAATATCGCCGCGCCGTCTTCGAAGAGAACGGCGAACGTCGTTGGGTCCTTGCTCGCGCGCACCGTGCGCCAGATGCCCCGCTCGCCCTTCTCGGCGATGAATGCCTTGCTCGCGAACATAAACGAGATGCCTTCAGCCACAAACGCGAACCCCAGTACTGCATAGTTCCAGATCGCATTTTGAAACTCGACCGGATGCCACAAATGCAGGATCCCTTCGTAAATCGATACGCCGCCGCCGATGCCGAAGATTACGATGGCGACGATCAACGTCCAAAAATACAACTCTTTGCCGTAACCAAACGGATGCGCGGCGTCGGCGGGCTGACGGCTCAAACGACGGCCGAGCAGCAGCAGCGCCCCATTGCCGGTATCGACGAGCGAATGGACGCCTTCGGCGACCATCGCCGCGCTGCCCGTGAGCGTCGCAGCGACGAACTTGCTCGTCGCGATCGCGAGATTGGCGGCGATCGCCGCGTAAATCGCCGTGGTGGATTCCGGTTTCACCTGCGTTCACGGAAATACCACCGGTACACACATCGCTGGTCCCGCCAGTGCCATAGAGAATTAGAGTACCGTCGCGCGTCGCGCAGGAACAATAAGGCTAACACTCAATTCAGTAAGGGAATTTACCCGATACCGGTTAAACGCATCGGAAGCGTTAGCGCATTTTACGCGCTTGCGGGGATTACTCCCGCGCATTTACCCGATTGGAGGATTTCCGAAAGTGGAAAGGGAGCAATGCCCCGACTATGCAGCAGCAGCCATGCTTGCAACAAAAATAAGAGTGCGCCGATGCGCGCGCAAACACACCAGGAGCGGTACTGCAGAAATGAGCAAACGGATTTTGATCACCGGCGGCGCCGGTTTTATCGGCTCGCACGTCGCGGATGAACTATTGGAGCACGGCCATCGCGTTACGGCGATGGACTGCATGTCGGCGCAGGTTCACGGCGAGTCGCAGGCGCCGCCCGCCTATCTCGACAAAGACATCGAAATCATCGTCGGCGACGTCCGCGATCGCGACAAGCTCGACCGCGCGCTGCGCGGCGTCGACGCGGTCTATCACTTTGCCGCCGCCGTCGGCGTCGGCCAGAGCATGTATGAAGTCGAGCGCTACACCGGCGTCAACGACCTCGGCACCGCGGCGCTGATGGAGGCACTCATCAAAAGCCCGGTTGAGAAATTGATTGTTGCGTCGAGCATGAGCATTTACGGCGAAGGACTCTATCGCGGTGTCGACGGCCGCGTCCGCTCGGCGCCGGATCGCACCATCGACCAGCTCAAGCGCGGCATGTGGGAGCTGCTCGACGAGGAGAAGCGGCCGCTCGTTCCGGTTCCGACGCCGGAAACGAAAACGCCGTGCCTGAGCTCCGTGTACGCGCTGTCGAAGTATGTGCAGGAGCGGATGTGCCTGATGATCGGGCGCGCCTACAATATACCGACGGTCGCGCTACGCTTCTTCAACGTCTACGGTCCGCGACAGTCGCTGTCGAATCCGTACACAGGCGTGCTCGCGATTTTCGCTTCGCGCTACCTGAACGACAAACCGCCGTTGATTTTCGAAGACGGTCTGCAGAAGCGCGACTTCGTCAGCGCGCACGACGTTGCGCGCGCGTGCCGGCTGTGTCTCGAGACGCCCGGTGTGGAGGATCGCGTCTTCAATATCGGCAGCGGCCGCGCTTATACAATCCGCGAAATCGCCGAGTGCATGGCGCACGCTCTCAATAAAGAGATCGAACCCGTAATCGTCGGCAAATACCGCATGGGGGATATACGCCACTGCTTCGCCGACATAAGCCTCGCGCGTTCGATTCTCGGCTACAGTCCGAAGGTCGAGCTGGAGGACGGCATCTTGGAATTATCCGAATGGCTCGAGGGCCGCGCCGCCGACGATTATGTCGAAACGGCGAGCGCGCAGCTGGCGATAAGAGGACTGACGATATGAAAAGAGGCGGGCCAACCGCAGGCCATAACAATCGACACACCAACGGTAGGGCTTTCCATGTGGGTAGCGAGAAGAAGGATCACGCCGTCGAAGCTCAAGTCATTAGACACAAGAGTTTGCACGCGCCGGACAGCGACGGCACGCGCGGCGCCAGGATCGGCTGCGTCGAATATTTCCGTCTCGGCGACAAGCACGGCGTGGAAACGGCGCTCGCCGAGCTGCGCGCCTTGAAAGTCGCGGACCTGCGCACGCTCGTCTCGTGGGCGGATTTCGAAACGCCCGAGGGCGAAGCCTGGTACAGCTGGCTGCTGCCGCGGCTCGCCGCCGAGGTGAACGTCGTGCCGTGCGTCCTTTATTCTCCCCCTTCCCAGGCGGTGGCGCCGCGCGTTTCCGCGCCGCCGTGGGACCCGAAGGCGTACGGCGACTTCATCGACGTCATCATCACGCGGCTCGGGCGCTGCTTCGAATGGATCGAGCTGTGGAACGAGCCCGATCGCATGGGCGAATGGGACCGCACGCTCGATCCGCACTGGCAGACGTTCTGCGCCATGATCGGCGGCGCCGCTTACTGGGCGCAGCGGCGCGGCAAGCGGACGATTCTCGCCGCCCAGAGCGCCTTCGACCCGAACTGGCTCGAGCTCATGTTCCGGCGCGGCGTGATGCACTTCATCGACGCGGTCGGCATTCACTCGTTTCCCGGCATTTCCGAGACGAACTGGGAGGGATGGCCGGCGCTGATCCAGAACGTGCAGCAGCTCCTGGATCAGCACCGCTCCGGCGCCGAGATCTGGATCACCGCTACGGGATATTCGACCTGGCGCCATGACGAATACGAGCAGATGCGCGCGTTCGCCGATACGCTCGCAGCGCCCGTCGAGCGGATTTACTGGTACGCGGCGCGGGATCTGAACCCCGAGTTGTCGACACGCGACGGCTTTCACGCCGACGATCGCGACTATCACTTCGGACTTCATCGCAGCGACGGCGAGCCGAAACTGCTCGCGCGCATGTGGGCCGACGGCGGCCTCGACGCCGTCGGCAACGCGCTCGAGCCGCAGTCGGTCAAAAAACGCGGCGCCAAGCCGAGCCCGCCGGTCGTTATCACGGGCGGCGCCGGCTTTATCGGCGTCAATCTCGCGCATCGTCTGCTGAACCAGGGCGAGCGCGTGCTCGTTTTCGACAATCTCTCGCGCCCCGGGGCGGAAAAAAACCTTCGCTGGCTCCTCGATGCGCATCCGCAGCGGCTGCAAGTGGAATTCGCCGATACGCGCAATCCCTATGCCGTCCGGCGCGCCGTGCGCAACGCGAGCCAGATCTATCACTTCGCGGCTCAGGTGGCCGTCACCACCAGCCTCGCCAACCCGCGCCACGATTTCGACGTCAACGCGCTCGGCACGCTGAATCTGCTCGAGGCGCTGCGCGGCTCGGACGCGCCCGCGCCGCTTATCTTTACTTCGACGAATAAAGTTTACGGCGGTCTCGATGATGTGGAGCTCGCCATGCAGAACGGCTCGTATCAGCCTGTGCACGCGCCGCTGCGCGAGAGCGGCATCGACGAGTCCCGGCCGCTCGATCTCCATAGCCCATACGGCTGCTCGAAGGGCGCGGCCGACGAGTACATCATCGATTACGCGCGCACCTTCGGCCTGCAAGCGCTCGTTTTCCGCATGAGCTGCATTTACGGCCCGCATCAAATGGGCAACGAAGATCAGGGATGGGTCGCGCATTTTTTGATCTGCGCGCTCGAGGACCGGCCGCTCACGATTTATGGCGACGGCCGGCAGGTGCGCGACATCCTGTATATCGACGATCTCGTCGACGCTTTCATGGCGGCGCGCGCCAGCATGAAAGCTTTGTCGGGACAGGCGTTCAATATCGGCGGCGGCCCCGAGCGGGCGATCAGCCTGCTCGATCTTCTCAAGATGATCGATGAGCTCCACGGCGCGCGGCCGCGCATCGAGTTCAGCGAGTGGCGCCCCGGCGATCAACGCTATTATGTCTCGAACACGCGAAAATTCCGCAGCGCGACGGGCTGGCGGCCGAAAGTGAATCCGCTCGAAGGGGTTAAGCGGCTGTATCAATGGCTGAGAACCGCGCGCGCTCCCGAACGCGGGACGCGCCGGTGCGGGATTGTCCGCCGCGGCGCCGCCCGCGCGGGCGTTTCGGCCGATTCGCGGGTTTAGATGCGCCGGTCCGATCGAAGCATGTTATCGCAACGGGAATCAACGGGTAGAAAGGAAGGCGAGCCGGAAGCCGAAATGCGCATGCGCGCCGTGCGCATCGTCGCGCCGCGGCGGGCGGAAACCCTCCAGGTGCCGCTGCCGCGGCCGGGGCCGAACGAGGTGCGCGTCCGGCTCGAAGGCTGCGGCGTATGCGGCTCAAATCTGCCGGTTTGGCAAGGCCGCCCTTGGTTCGAATATCCCTTGCCGCCTGGCGCGCCCGGTCACGAAGGCTGGGGGGTCATCGACGGCGTCGGCAAAGACGTTGTCTCGGCGGCGCCGGGCGATCGCGTCGCTTTTCTCTCCGGCCACGCCTATGCCGAGTACGATATCGCGCAAGGCTCGGAGATCGTCGCCGCGCCGCCGGGCACGGCAATATTTCCCGGCGAGGCGCTGGGGTGCGCCGTCAACGCCTTTCGCCGCAGCGGCATCCGCGCCGGCGAGACCGTGGCAGTCGTCGGCGTCGGCTTTATCGGCGCCGTCATCGCCGAGCTCGCGTCGCGCGCCGGCGCGCTCGTCATCGCGCTGTCGAGGCGGCCTTTCGCGTTGGACATCGCGCGGAGCGCCGGGGCTTTGGCGACGATCGGCCTCAAAGGCTCCGACCCGGTTGCCGAGTTCATGGCCATTACCGCCGGCAAAGGCGCCGACTGCGTAGTCGAAGCGGCCGGCGAGCAGGCGGCCCTCGACGTCGCGAGCCGCATCACGCGTATACGCGGCCGGCTCGTGATCGCCGGATATCATCAGGGCGAGCGCAAGATAGACATGCAGCTGTGGAACTGGCGCGGCATCGACGTGGTGAACGCGCATGAGCGCGATCCGCGGATTTATGTCGACGGCATGCGCGCCGCGGCGGCCGCCGTCGCCGAAGGACGCATCGATCCGTCTTTCTTGTACACGCACGCGTTTTCGCTGGACGATTTTCCGGCCGCCTTCGCGGCGCTCGAGGAGCGCCCCGAGGGGTTTTTGAAGTCTTGGATTCGCGCGTAAAAGCGCTAAGAACTTTAGACGCGCAAAGAAGATGAGAGGGGGACAGGTAAATGAGCGGGAAAAAGATCAAAGTCGCGATCCTCGGCGTGGGCAACTGCGCTTCGTCGCTGGTACAGGGAGTCGAGTTTTACAAAAACGCGCCCGACGACGCTTTCGTCCCAGGACTGATGCACGTCAACCTGGGCGGCTACCACATTCGCGATATCGAATTCAGCGCCGCGTTCGATATCGACGTGAACAAAGTCGGCAAAGATCTCTCTGAGGCGATCTTCACCGCGCCGAACAACACGTATAAATTCTCCGACGTTCCGCGTCTCAACGTGCCCGTGCGCCGGGGCATGACGCACGACGGCATCGGCAAATATGTCTCGGAAGTCGTCCGCAAGGCGCCGGGCACAACCGACGACGTAAGCCGCATTTTGAAATCGACCAAGACTGACATTGTCGTATCGTATCTGCCCGTCGGCTCCGAGATGGCGACCAAATGGTACGTCGAGCAGGTGCTTGACGCGGGATGCGCCTTCGTCAACTGCATCCCCGTCTTCATCGCATCGCAGCCGTACTGGCGCCGCCGCTTCAAAGACCGCGGGCTGCCGCTCATCGGCGACGACATCAAGTCTCAGCTCGGCGCGACGATCACGCACCGCGTCCTTACGCACCTGTTCCGCGATCGCGGCGTGCGGCTGGACCGGACCTATCAGCTCAACTTCGGCGGCAACACCGATTTTTTGAACATGCTGGAGCGCGAGCGGCTCGCGTCGAAAAAAATCTCGAAGACGAATTCGGTTCTGAGCCAGCTCGATTATCCGATGAGCACCGCGAACGCGCACGTCGGCCCGAGCGACTACGTGCCATGGCTCGAAGATCGCAAGTGGTGCTACATCCGCATGGAGGGCACGACGTTCGGCAACGTGCCGCTCAACTGCGAGGTCAAGCTCGAAGTCTGGGACTCGCCGAACTCCGCCGGCGTCGTCATCGATGCGGTGCGCTGCGCCAAGCTGGCGCTCGACCGCGGCATCGGCGGCGCCGTCATCGGACCGTCGAGTTATTTCATGAAGACGCCGCCGCAGCAATTCGATGACCACGAGGCGCGCCTGCGCACCGAAGCGTTCATCCGCAACGACGAAGAGCAGGCTGGAAAAACGGCGACGAAAATCGGCAGGGCAAGAGCTTAAAAACAGTTTCAAGTTTCAGGTTTTAAGTTTCAAGACGACAGATCGCCTTTCGCACACCCTTCTTCATGAAACCAGAAACTTGAAACCAGAAACCGCCCGGCACAAACGCAGCGATGAAACTCGTCATTTTCGGGCTCACGATAAGTTCTTCTTGGGGAAATGGACACGCGACGCTTTGGCGCGGTCTGTCGCGCGCACTCGCGGCGCGCGGGCACCGGACCGTCTTTTTCGAGCGCGACGTCCCCTATTATGCGGCGCACCGCGACCTGTATGAGCTTCCCGGCGGCGAGCTAAAAGTTTACCCCCATTGGGCAGTGGCGCTGCCCGAGGCGCGCCGCGCCCTCGCGGACGCCGATGCCGCGATCGTTACGTCGTATTGCCCGGACGGCGTTGCCGCGGCGGAGGCGATTTTCGATGCCGCCGCGCCGCTCTCGGTTTTCTACGATCTCGACACGCCGGTGACGCTCGACGCGATCGAGCGCGGCCGCCGTGTCGACTACATCGGTCCGCGCGGCCTCGCCGATTTCGACCTGGTCCTGAGCTTCACCGGCGGCGGCGCGCTCGACGCGCTGCAAACCTCTCTCGGCGCGCGCCGCGTCGCAGCGCTCTACGGCAGCGTCGACGGCGACGTTTACCTGCCAAGCGCGCCGGCGCCGCGCTACGCCGCCGACCTCTCCTATATCGGGACGTACGCCGAAGACCGCCAAGCCGCGCTCGACATGCTTTTTTTGGAGCCCGCACGCAGGCTTCCCGGATTTCGCTTTCTTATCGCGGGCGCGCAGTATCCGCAGGATTTCCCCTGGAGCGAAAATATCTATTTCGTGCGCCACATCGCGCCGCCCGAGCATCCGGCGCTGTATTCGTCATCGCGCTTGACGCTCAATGTCACGCGCCGCGCGATGGCGCGCATGGGCTACTGCCCGTCGGGCCGTCTTTTCGAAGCCGCCGCTTGCGGCACGCCGATATTGAGCGACGCTTGGGAAGGTCTCGATGATTTCTTCGCGCCGGGCGACGAGATCCTCGTCGCGCGCAGCAGCGAAGAAGCTATGGATGCCTTAACGATGAGCGATGAAGAGATGAAGCGCATCGCCGCTCGCGCCCGCGCACGCGTGCTTGAAGAACACAGCGCCGCGCGCCGCGCCGGCCAGCTGGAAGAGCTACTGGGAGACGTAAGATCGCAGGCGCGCAAAGCCGCGTCGTCCAAGGCCGCGCCGCGCCGCCTCGAGGCGGAGAGCTGAATCATGTGGGGCGTCATTCCCGCCGCGGGCGCGGGCAGCCGGATCCAGCCGCTCGCGTTTTCGAAAGAGCTGCTCCCTGTCGGCAGCCGCGCCGACGGCGCCGTCGAGCGCCCGCGCGCGGTCAGCGAATATCTCGTCGACCGCCTGCTTGCCGCGGGCGTGGATAAAATCTGTTTCGTCATCGCGCCGGGAAAATCCGACATCATGGAATATTACGGCGGCGGCGTCGGCTCCGCCGATCTTTGTTACGTCGTGCAGCCGAATCCGTCGGGACTTTGCGACGCGATCTTCCGGGCGCTGCCGCTCATCCGCGCCGATGAAACGGTCGCGATCGGTCTGCCCGATACGATCTGGTTCCCGTCCGACGGGCTGCGGGCGCTCCCCGCCGGGCGGCTTTCGTTCCTGCTTTTTCCCGTCGAGCGGCCGGAGATGTTCGACGCCGTGGTCGCCGACGGGGACGGCCGCGTAAGCGAGATTCAGGTGAAGCAGAAAAATGCCGCGTCGCATTGGATCTGGGGCGCGTTTCAGATGCCCGGCGCCGTCCTGCAGGAGCTTCATCGTTTGTGGCGCGAGCGTGACGAGAGCGATGTCTATATCGGCACGTTGGTGAACGCGTATCTCGCCGCGGGCGGACAGGCAACCGCCGTCCGCGCCGGCGAGGCCTACGTCGACGTCGGCACGCTCAACGGCTATCGCGAGGCGATCTGGCTGCTCAATCAGCGCGAGCGCAAGCCGGCGCGCGCCTACGGAGGCAGCGGGTCATGAAGCGCGCCTCGATGAACGGACTCACCGCGGCGGAAGTCGCGCGCCGCGTGCGCGAGCTGGGGCCGTGGTTTCATAACCTCGAGCTCGCGGGCACCGCGACCGCGCCGGATCATTTTCTCGGCGACTATCCGCGCGTCAAATGGCGGCGTTTCGCGCACGCCCTGCCCGACGATTTGAGCGGTAAAAGCGTGCTCGACATCGGCTGCAACGCCGGCTTCTACTCGATCGAGATGAAACGGCGCGGCGCCGCGCGCGTCGTGGCGATCGACACCGAGGACGAATATCTCGCGCAGGCGCGCTTCGCCGCCGAGGTGAGCGGCGTGGCAATTGAATTTTCTAAAATCTCCGTCTACGACATCGCATCCTTGCGCGAGAAGTTCGACCTCGTTCTGTTCCTGGGCGTCCTCTACCATCTGCGCCATCCCCTGCTCGCGCTCGATCTCATTTATGAGCATGTCGCGAAGGATTTAATGGTCTTTCAGTCGATGCTGCGCGGCAGCGCGGAAGTCACGCCGCTGAGCGACGATTACGAATTTTTCGAGGACGGCGCGTTCGAGCAACCCGGGTATCCGAGCCTCTATTTCGTCGAGCGCAAATACGCGCACGATCCGACCAACTGGTGGATCCCCAATCGCGCCTGCGCCGAGGCAATGCTCCGCGCGGCGGGCTTCGAAATTCTCGACCGGCCGGAGCGCGAGGTTTACGTCTGCCGCCGCGCCGAGCGCCCTTCGCTGGAGTCCTTATGATCGAAGCCGTGATGCTCTGGAATGAACCGAACAACAAATCGCACTGGGATTTCGAGATCGATCCTGAATGGCGCACGTACGCCGCGATGGTGAAGCTCGCCGCCGAGGCGGTCGCGGCGGAGAACCCGCGCGTGATGCGCCTGCTCGGCGGCATCTCGCCGATCGACGCGAATTTCATCCGCAACATGATCGGGCACGGCGCGCTCGATCGCCTCGATGCCGTCGCGCTGCACGGCTTTCCGCTCGACTGGAACCACTGGACGATTCACGAATGGCCGGACAAGATCAACGAGATCCGCGCCGTGACGGATCTGCCGATCTGGATCTCCGAAGTCGGCGTGTCGAGCTTCGGCGCCGAAGAGGTGCAGGAATGGGGTCTCAAGCGCACGGCCGAGCTCCTCGCCGGCAGCGCGGAGCGCATCCACTGGTACAGCCTCTTCGACCTGCCACGCGCGTGGCCCGCGACGACGCGCCACCGCGAGGCGGAAGGCTCGTCGTATTACCGGCATTTCTACATGGGACTGCTGCGCGAGGACGGCGCGCCGAAGCTCGCGCTCGAGCATTTCAGCCGCTACACGCCGGAGCTCGGCGTGTGCCAATGGTTTCACTTTCAGGATCATCGTCTCGACGACGCGGTGCGCTGGCTCAAAAGATTGGGCGTGCGCTATCTGCGCACGGGGCTCAGCTGGTCCGATAGCCTGCGGCCGGACGCGCTCGAATGGTTCGACCGGCAAATGCGCGCGCTCGAGCCGTTCCACGTGACGCTTACCTTCTGCTTTACGCCGGAGAGCCGCGGCATCCGGCCGCATCACACGAGCCCGCCGAAAAATATCGCCGAGTACGCGGATTTCTGCGCGCGCATGACGCGGCGCTATGCGCCCGGTGCGCGCGCGACCGCGCGCTCCGCCGGAGGAGTGAGGGCAGGTTAGCATGCGGCGCGGCGCGATCGAATTACTCGAATGGCTCGCGACCGGACGCGGCAAGCGACCGGCTCTCGTCGTCGTCGCCGCGCATCCTGACGACGAGAGCATCGGCGCCGGCGGACGTCTCGCGCGCCTCGCCGCCGCCCGCTTCATCTGCGTGACCGACGGCGCGCCGCGCGGCGGCGTCGACGCCGCGGAGGCCGGCTGCGCTTCGCGCGAAGAATATGCGCGCGTCCGGCGCGCGGAGCTTGCGACGGCGCTCGCGCTCGCCGGCGTCGCGCCGCCGAATCTTTATCAGATTAAAGTCGTCGATCAGGAAGCCTCGGCGAACCTGGTAGCGCTCGTCCATATATTAGCCGCATTTCTGCGCAGCGGAGCCGCCGACGCGGTCGTGACGCACGCTTACGAGGGCGGCCACCCGGACCACGACGCGACGGCGCTCGCGGTCCGCGCCGCGTGCCGGCTGCTGGCGAAGACGGATCGACCAGCGCCCGCGATCCTCGAGATGACGTCTTACCATGCCGCTGCCGGCGGCGGCATGGAAGCGGGCGCTTTCCTGCCCGCCGACGGCGATGTCGCGAGCGACGTCCTCACCGGCGAGCAGCGCGCGCTGAAGACTGCTCTCTTTGCCTGCTATGCGACGCAGCGGCGCGTGCTCGGCGATTTTCCGATCGACGTCGAGCGCTTCCGCGCCGCCCCGGATTACGATTTCAGCCGGCCGCCGCACGCCGGGAAGCCTTACTACGAGCATTTTTCCTGGGGCATGGACGGCGCGCGCTGGCGCGACCTCGCTATGCGCGCGCTGGGGGAGCTTGGCCTCGCATGAACCTAACCGTCCTCAACATCGCGTATCCACTCGCGCCCGTAGGGCCGGACGCCACCGGGGGCGCCGAGCAGGTTATGACGCTCATCGACGCCGCGCTCGTCAGCGCCGGACACACGTCGATCGTGATCGCAGAAGACGGCTCCCGCACGGCCGGGATTTTGAGAACGATCGCCCGGCCGCGGGGAAAATTGGGCGCCGAAGCGCTGCGGCGCGCCGAGGACGAGATGCGCCGCGCAATCATGGAAACGCTCGACGCGTTCGCGGTCGATCTCATCCACTTTCACGGCATCGATTTCCACGCCTACCTGCCGGATGCCGGCGTGCCGGCGCTCGCGACGTTGCACCTGCCGCCGTCGTGGTATCCGGCGAAGATATTCGCGCTCGCGCGGCCCGATACTTTCCTCCATTGCGTCTCGCAGGCGGAAGAGCGCCAGTGCCCGGCGAGCGCCGGCCTTTTGCCGGCGATCGAGAACGGCGTTCCGGTCGATCGGCTGCAAACGCATTGCATGAAAGAATCGTACGCGCTGGCGCTCGGCCGCATCTGCCCGGAAAAAGGCTTTCACCTCGCGCTCGCGGCCGCCAAGCGCGCCGGCGTGCCGATGGTGCTCGCCGGCCCGCTCTTCGGCTACGAGACACACGAAGATTATTTCCGGCGCGAGATCGCGCCCGCGCTTGACCAGAATCGCCGCTTCATCGGTCCCGCGGATTTCGAGCGCAAGCGGCGGCTGCTCGCGGCGGCGCGGTGCCTGCTGGCGCCGAGCCTCGCGCCCGAAACGAGCTCGCTCGCGGCGATGGAGGCGCTCGCCGCCGGCACGCCGGTGATCGCGTTTCCCTCCGGCGCGCTCGCCGACATCGTCGAGGACGGCCGCACCGGCTTTCTCGTGCGCGATGCGCGCGAGATGGCCGACGCGATCGGCGCCGCCGATACCCTCGACCCCGACGCGTGCCGCGACGCGGCGCGCCGGCGCTTCTCGGCCGAGCGCATGACCGGCCAATATCTCCAACGCTACGCGCAGATCGCGCGGCGATCGCCGCAGCGCGACAGCGGAGCCGCCGCATGGACGTAGAGATCGCCACCACAACCGCACGCCTGGAAGCGCTCGCGCCCGAGTGGGCGGAATTGTGGGAGCGTGCCTCCAATACGACGCCGTTTCAGCATCCGGCGTGGCTGATTCCGTGGCAGCGGCATTTCGCCGACCGGGATGCCTTTGTCGTCGCTGTGCGCGGCGACGGACGGCTCGCCGCGCTGCTCCCGTTCGTCCAACACCGGGAGCGGCTCGCACTGATGGGCGGCGGCGTCAGCGATTATCAAGACGGCGTTTTCGATGAATCGTCGGCGGCTCCGGCGCTCGACAGCGCTCTCAAAACGCTATCGCATTGCCGGGTCGCTCGGATCGATCTCGACCGCCTGCCCGGCTTCTCCCGCTGGGTGGAGACAAAACCGTGGACGCCGGCAACGGAAGCCGATGAAGTCTGTCCGGTCCTGCGCTTGGACTCACAGGGGGTCGCTGCGTCAATCCCACCGCATCAAACGGCGAATATCCGCTACTATCACCGGCGCGCGGAGCGCCTAGGCGAAGTCGAATTCGCGTGCGCCGACGCGTCGAACGTCGATGCGTTCTTGGACGACCTGTTTCGTCTTCACGCCGCAGCTTGGCGCGCGCGCGGAGGCCGGGGCGTCCTGGCCGATCCGGCCGTCGAGCGCTTTCATCGCGCGGCGGCGCCGCGGCTGCTCGCCGCCGGCCTGCTGCGGCTCTACCGGCTTCGCGTCGGCGCCACCGCTGCGGCCGTCTTGTATGGGTTTGCCGACCGCCGCCGCACTTACTATTACCTCGGCGGCTTCGAGCCGAGGCTGCGCGACATAAGCCCCGGCGCGCTCATCCTCGGCCACGCCATCGAGCGGGCGATTGCCGAAGGCGAGGAAGCCTTCGATTTCCTCCGCGGCGGTGAGCGCTACAAATATTTCTGGGGCGCCGAGGACCGGCCGACGTTCCGGCGCAGCTTCCGGCGCGCGCGTCAAACGGAGGCGGCGGCGTGATGATTTTCTTCGACATCGACGAGACGCTGCTCGATCAGCGCAGCGCCGAGGCCGCCGCAGCCGTCGACTTTCTCGACCGCTACGGCCGCTGGCTCGATCGCCCCTATGCGCTGCCGGAGTTCTGCGGCGCGTGGCGCGCGCTGAGAGAAAAGCACGTGCGGCTTTTCTTCGACGGGCTCGCGCCGTTTCAAGAGACGCGCCGCCGCCGCATCCGCGAGCTTTTCGGCGCGCGCGCCGAGCGCATGAGCGACGCGGAGATCGACGGCGTGTTCGACTTTTACGAGCAGCGCTATCGCGACGCCTGGTCGCTGTTCGCCGACGTGCTGCCGGCCCTTGAGATGCTTGCCGGTCACACCTGCGGCATCATCTCGAACGGAACGGCCGCTCAGCAGCGGCTGAAGCTCACCGCAACCGGCATCGCGCGCTATTTTCCGATCGTCGTCGTCTCCGAAGAAGCCGGCGCGGCGAAGCCCGACACGCGCATTTTCCGTGCCGCGTGCGAGCAGGCGCGAACCGCGCCGGAAAACTGTTTTCATATAGGCGACCGGCTCGACCACGATGCGCTCGCCGGCCGCGCCGCGGGCATGCGCACGTTCTGGCTCGACCGCAGGGGCGCGGCGCCGCGCGCGGACATCGACGTCGTTCATTCGCTCTTCGACGTCTGCCGCAATCTCGAGCTAAGGAGGGCGGGATGACGCGCTTCTTTCTCATACGCCACGCCGCGACGGCGCTGATCGGGCGGCGCATTGCCGGCCGCCTCGACGGCGTCTCGCTCACCGACGCCGGCCGCGCCGAGGCCGCGCGCCTAGCGCAGCGGCTCGCGGCGGAAGACATCGCCGCCGTCTACACGAGCCCGCGCGAGCGCGCGCGCGAGACGGCGCGCCCTCTGGCGGAGATGCTCGGCCGTGAAGCGGTCGTGGCGCACGAAATCGACGAATTGGATTACGGCGAATGGAGCGGCAAGACGCTGGCGGACCTTGCGGAGATTCCGCGCTGGCGCGATTTCAACTCGGTCCGGAGCATGACGCGCGTGCCCAATGGCGAGACGATTCTAGAGCTGCAGGCGCGCTTGGTCGGCTTCATGGAGCGCCTGAGTGCCGAACATGAGAGCTCGTCGGTAGCGCTCGTCACGCACGCCGAGCCGGTGCGCGCCGCGCTCGCCTATTATCTCGGCGTGCCGATCGATCTCTCGCTGCGCTTCGACGTCGATCCGGCATCGGTCAGCATCGTCGAGCTGCACGAGCATAGGGCCAAAGTCCGCTGCGTCAACTCGGCCGAGGCAATTCTCAGATAGGAGGAAAAATGTTCGAGCCCGAACCGAACAACGGACATACCGAAAACGATGACAAAAGGCCGCGCCCGCGCCTCGGGTTTCTCGGCGTCGGCTGGATCGGCCAGCACCGGCTCAAATCGATCGCCGAGGCGCGCCATGCCGAGATCGTCGGCCTCGCCGACTTGAATCCCGGCGTCGTGGCCGCGGCGGCCCTCGAAGTCCCCGGCGCCGACGTGCGCGAGTCGCTCGAGCAGCTTCTCCTCATGGACCTCGACGGCATCGTGATCGCGACGCCGACCGCGCTGCACGCCGAGCAGGCGATCGCCGCGCTCGACGCCAACATGGCCGTGTTTTGCCAGAAGCCGCTCGCGCGTACGGAGCGCGAGACGCAGAGCGTCATCGACGCCGCGCGGCGGGCCGACCGGCTGCTCGGCGTCGATATGTCGTACCGCTTCGTTCGCGGCGTGCGCGAAATCAAAGAGCGCATCGACGCCGGCGCAATCGGCGACCTGTACGCGATGGATCTCGTCTTTCATAACGCCTACGGCCCCGACAAGTCTTGGTATTACGATCCCAAGCTCGCGGGCGGCGGCTGCCTGATCGACCTCGGCATTCATCTCGTCGACCTGGCGCTTTGGATGACGCGTGCCAACTTCACCGAAGTATCGAGCCGCCTCTACGCCCAAGGCAAGCCGATCGGCCCGGAAGCGCACCGGCTGGAAGATTACGTCACCGCGCGACTCGGCCTCGACAGCGGCGCGACGGCGAATCTCGTCTGCTCGTGGCATCTCAACGCCGGCGCCGACGCCGTGATCGGCGCTTCGTTTTACGGCACCAAAGGCGGTCTCTCGCTAAGGAACGTTAACGGCTCGTTCTATGATTTCATTGCCGAGGAATTTATCGGCACGGAGCGCAAAGTTATCGCCACGCCGCCCGACAGCTGGGGCGGGCGCGCGGTCGTCGACTGGGCCGGGCGGCTCGCAGAAAGCCGGGCGTTCGATCCCGCGATCGAGAGCGCGGCCGCGGTCGCCCGCGTGATCGACGCCATTTACCAGAGGAACGAATGAGCCTTGCCGGCCGCGCACCGTCGCCGATCTTCATGACTGCCGACGCGATCGGCGGCGTCTGGACGTACGCGCTCGAGCTCGCCCGCGCGCTCGGCGGCTTCGGCGTGGACGTTGCGCTCGCGACCATGGGCAGAGCGCTGAGCGCCGGCGAAAAAAAAACCGCGGGGGCAATTCCGAATCTGACGGTCTTCGAGAGCGCCTACAAGCTCGAATGGATGGACGATCCATGGAACGACGTCGAGGCGGCCGGCGAATGGCTGCTCGGCCTCTCCGACGAGATCGAGCCCGCGGTCGTGCATCTCAACGGCTACTCGCACGGAGCGCTGCCATGGCCCGCGCCTGCGCTCGTCGTCGCACATTCCTGCGTCTACTCATGGTTCGAAGCGGTGAAAAGAAGCGCGCCGCCCGCGGAATGGGACGAATATAAGCGGCGCGTTTCGGCCGGCTTGGCCGCCGCCGATCTCGTCACCGCCCCGAGTGGCGCCATGCTCGCGGATCTGAATAAGCACTACGGCGGCTTTGCCGCCGCTCCACCTGTATATAACGGCCGCTCCGCGGCGCATTTTAAACCGGCCGCCAAGGAACCTTTCGTTTTCACCGCCGGCAGGCTGTGGGACGAAGCGAAGAACATCGCCGTGCTCACGGAGGTTGCGAAAAATATCGCCTGGCCGATCGTCGCAGCGGGCGATAGCGCAGCGCCGGGCCGCAAAGCCGCCCGGCTCGACGCTTTGAAACTGTTGGGCCGCCTCGACCAAGCGGCGCTCGCCGCGCAGCTGGCGCGCGCTTCCATTTTCGCCCTGCCCGCGCGCTACGAGCCTTTCGGCTACGGACCGCTCGAAGCCGCGCTTGCGGGCTGCGCGCTCGTATTGGGCGACATCCCGAGCCTGCGCGAGATCTGGGGCGGCGCCGCCCTGTTCGCCCGGCCGGACGATGCCGACAGTATCGCCGCGGCGATCGGGCTGCTGATCGACGATGCCGCGCTTCGCCGATGGTTCGCCGAGCGCGCGCGCGCACACGCGCTTGCGTTCACGCCCGAGCGTATGGCCGCGGCCTATGTCGGCCTCTACGAGCGCCTCGCATACGATCCAAGCCGCCCGGCCGCGGCAAAAAAAAATCTTTCTATGAGAGTCGAGTAAATGAAAATCGTTCTTTTTTACCACTCGCTTTTGTCCGATTGGAACCACGGCAACGCGCATTTTCTCCGCGGCGTGGCCCGGGAGCTGAAAGAATGCGGCCACGAGATCGCCATCTACGAACCGAAGGATGGCTGGAGCCTCAGTCATCTCATCGCGGAGCACGGCGAAACCCCGATAGAGGAGTTCCGGCGCGCCTACCCCGGACTCGAAAGTGTTTTTTACCGGCCCGAGAGCCTCGACCTCGATGCCGCGCTGGCCGGGGCAGATCTCGTCATCGCGCACGAATGGAGCGAGCCGGCGCTCGTGCGCACGCTCGGCGCGCACCGCAAGACGCGCGGCCGTTACGCGCTCTTCTTTCACGACACGCACCATCGCTCGGTTACCCAGCCTGAGTCGATGGCGGCGTACGATCTTTCGGGCTACGACGGCGTGCTCGCCTATGGCGCGGCAATCGCGCGCATCTATAAGTCGCGCGGCTGGGCGCGGCGCGTCTGGGTATGGCACGAGGCCGCCGACGTGCGGACCTTCTATCCGGTCGAGAGCGCCGAAAAAGACGGCGATCTCGTCTGGATCGGCAACTGGGGCGACGGCGAGCGCACCGCCGAGTTGGAGGAATTTCTTCTCGAGCCCGTTCGCGCGCTCGGCTTGAAAGCTCGCGTTTACGGCGTGCGCTATCCCGCCGCCGCCCTCGACGCGCTCAAGAAATCGGGCATCGAATACGGCGGCTGGGTCGCGAATTATCGCGTGCCGGAGATTTTCGCGCGCTTTCGCCTGACCGTGCACATCCACCGCCGCCCTTACACCCACGCGCTGCCGGGCATTCCCACGATCCGTCCGTTCGAGGCGCTCGCCTGCGGGATGCCGCTCGTCTGCTCGCCGTGGCGCGACAGCGAGGGGCTCTTCACGGATGGAGAAGATTATCTCGTCGCGGCCGACGGCGCGGACATGAAGCGCCACCTGCGCGCGCTGCTCGACGACCCCGATCGCGCCGCCGCGCTAGCGCGGCACGGGCGCGCGACGATTCTCGAGCGCCATACGGCGGCGCACCGCGTCCACGAGTTGATCGCCATCTATGCGCAGACGAGGCGCGCCGACGCCGCGCCGTTGCGCTTCTCGGCGTGAGGCGACCGGATGAAGATCGCGTTTTTCGGTTCGAGTCTCGTGTCCGCCTATTGGAACGGCGCCGCGACCTACTACCGCGGCATTTTGTCCGCGCTGCACCGCCGCGGTCACCAAATTACTTTCTACGAGCCCGACGCCTGGGAGCGCCAGGCGCACCGCGACATCCCCGACCCGCCGTATGCACGGAGCGTTGTCTATCCTGTGGGCGACGAGAACGCAGTGGTAAAGGTCGTTGAAGACGCCGCGCGCGAGGCGGACCTGATCGTCAAGGCGAGCGGCGTCGGCATATACGACGAATTGCTCGAGCGCGCCGTCGTCGAGCTCCGCCCGGAGCGCGCGCTCGCGGCCTTCTGGGACGTCGACGCCGCGGCGACCCTCGACCGCATGCAGGGTGATACCGCGGATCCGCTGCGGCCGCTCATCCCGCGCTTCGATCTCGTCTTCACCTACGGGGGCGGCGACGCCGTCATCCAGGCCTACACGCGCCTCAACGCGAAAAGCTGCGTGCCGATCTACAACGCGCTCGATCCCCGGACCCATCATCCGGTCGCGGCCGACCCGCGCTTTCAGGCGCGGCTCGCGTTTCTCGGCAACCGGCTCCCCGACCGCGAGGAGCGCGTGCGCGAATTTTTCTTCAAGCCTGCGCAGGGCAATCCCCAGCAGGATTTTCTCCTCGGCGGCAGCGGCTGGGAAGGCGCCGCGGCGGACTATCCCAACGTCAAATACGTCGGGCACGTCTACACGGCGGACCACAACGCCTTCAACTCGACGCCGCTCGCCGTCGTCAACATCTGCCGCCAGAGCATGGCGAGCTACGGCTACTCGCCGCCGACGCGCGTCTTCGAGGCCGCCGGCGCGGGCGCATGCGTCATCACCGACGACTGGGAGGGCGTCGATTACTTTCTCGAGCCCGGGCGCGAATGCTTGACCGCGAACAACGGCGACGAAATCAACGACCATCTGCGCGACCTCACCGATAAGCGGGCGCGCGAGATCGGCGCCGCGGGGCTCAAGCGGGTGCTCGCGGAACACACGTACGACCGGCGCGCCGTCGAGGTGGAGGACGCGCTCAAGAGGCTGGCGGTATGGGGTCACTCAAAATCGTCATTCTAGGACTGTCGATCACTTCGTCGTGGGGCAACGGCCATGCGACGACCTATCGCGGCCTCGTGCGCGAGCTTTCGGCACGCGGCCACAATGTGCTGTTCCTCGAGCGCGACGTGCCGTGGTACGCCGCCGCGCGAGACCTGCGCCGGCCGCCGCACGGCCGTACCGAGCTTTACAAGACGCTCGACGATCTGGAAGAGCGGTTCACAGACGATGTGCGCCGCGCCGATCTCGTGATCGTCGGCTCGTTCGTGCCGGACGGCATCGCCGTCGGCGAATGGGTGATCGAGAACGCGCGCGGCATCACCGCGTTCTACGATATCGATACGCCCGTCAGCCTCGCTGCGCTGAAAGAAGGCAAAAACCAATATCTCAATCCGGCGCTGATCCGCCTCTACCGCATGTATCTCTCGTTCACGGGCGGGCCGCTGCTCGAAAAGCTCCAGAAGGAATACGGCTCGCCGATGGCGCGGCCACTTTACTGCTCATTCGACCCCGACGCCTATTTTCCCGAGACGCGCCGGACGCGCTGGGACTTGGGCTACATGGGAACCTACAGTAGCGACCGTCAGCCGCCGCTGGAGGCGTTACTGCTCGAAGCGGCGCGGCGGCGGCCGTGCGCGCGCATGGTCGTCGCCGGCCCGCAGTATCCCAAGCGCATCGCATGGCCGGCGAACGTCGCGCGCATCGAGCACCTGCCGCCGGCGAAACATCGCGCGTTTTACAACGCGCAGGCGTTCACGCTGAACCTCACGCGCGCGCACATGATCGCGACCGGCTATTCGCCGAGCGTGCGGCTCTTCGAAGCGGCGGCGTGCGCCGTGCCGATCATCAGCGATTACTGGCCCGGGCTGGGGGAATTCTTCGAGCCCGAAAAAGAGATACTGATCGCGTCGTCGAGCGACGACGTGCTCCGCTACCTGAGGGATATTTCCGCCGCGGAGCGGCGCGCGATCGGCGCGCGGGCGCGCGCCCGCGTTATGGCCGAGCACACCGCCGCGCACCGCGCCGCGGAATTGGAAAGCTACACGCTGGAGCTTTTGCGCGCGTGAGCGCGAGTCCGCCTGGTGAGCCGCTGAATCTCTTCCCGGAGTCGTCTGTTTCGATTCAACAACACTTCGTTCTTCTTGACCAGAGAGCGCATCGCTTCCACCGCTTTTTCTGCGGTTTGGAGCGCTTTGATCCACGACATGGCTCTCGGCGGAACGGATACGCTATTCATTTCGCGTAAACTCCTGATTTTATTCTACGCCGCGTCGGTCAGCAGTGCGCCGCTCTGCCACGCGAGCTCGTGATACTTGCCCTTCGCCGCGACGAGCTCGTCGTGCGTGCCCATCTCGGCGATGCGCCCGCCGTCCAATACGCAGATCAGATCGCAGTCGCGGATCGTGTTGATCTTGTGGCTCACCAGCACGATCGTGCGCTTGCCTTTGAGCCTTAGCAGCGTCTCGGTAAGGTGGTTCTCGTGGAGCGCGTCCTGCGCGCTCGTCGGCTCGTCGAGGACGAGGATCGGCGCCTCGGTCAGAAGCGCGCGCGCGACCGCGAGGCGCTGGCGCTGGCCGCCGGAGAGATTCTGCCCCCCCTCGGTGAGCGTCGTGTCGTAGCCGCGCGGCAGCTCGGCGATAAAGCGGTCCGCGCCGGCCAGGCGCGCGGCGCGGCGGATCTCCGCGTCGCTCGCCTCCGGGCGGCCGTAGGCGATGTTCTCGTAGATGCTCGTCGGCAGGATGATCGTATCCTGCAGCGCGAGCGCGATGTGCCGCCTGAGATCCTTCAGGCGCACTTTCTTGACGTCGCGGCCGTCGAGGGTGACGCGGCCGGCCGACGGATCGTAGAAGCGCGGCAACAGATTCAGCAGCGTGCTTTTGCCCGCGCCGCTCGAGCCCACGAAGCCGACGCTCGTGCCGGGCGGAATCGTCACGTTGATGTCGCTCAGCACGGGCTTTCCCCCGACGTACTGGAAATGCACGCGCTCGAGGGCCAGCGCGCGCGGCTTGCGCGGCAGGCGGAGCGCGTCGGGCGCGTCGGCGACCAGCGTATTCTTGTCAAGTTCCTCGAAGATGCGCCGCGTCGCGACCAGGCCGCCCTGCAGATTCATTCCGGCGCCGGTCAGCTGGCAGAGCGGGTCGTACATCATCCCGAGATAGCTCATGAAGATCATCAGTTCGCCGGGCGTGAGCACGTGCGTATAGACGAGCCAGCCGCCGTAGCCGAGAATAAGCGCGCCGCCGGAGCCCAGGATCGCGCCGATGCTCAGGGCATAGCCGACCTCCTGGCGCGTCATGCCGAGCCAGGAGTTAACGCAGCGCTCGGCCGCGGAGCCGAAGCGCGACAACTCGTCGTCCTCGCGGCAGAACGCCTGCGTCAGGCCGATCGCCGACATCGAGCGGTGCGCGGCGCTAAGAAAATCGCTCTCGGCTTCCTTTGCCTCGGTCGACTTCCGGTTGAAGCGCCGTCCGAAGACGATGTTGATGAGCATGAGCGGCGGCACGACGAGCAGCGCCGCGAGCGTCAGCGGCACGCTGCGCGCAAAGAGGATCGAGAGAATGATCGCCATTGTCACGAGGGCAAAGCTCACGCTGATGAGAACGCCCAGCACCATCTGGCACCCGAGCGTGTCGCTCGTAAGGCGAAAAACCGAATCGCCCATCGGCCGCGCGCGGTGATACGAGAGATGCATATGCTGGAGCTTGCGGAAGAAATCGTGCCGCAAGCGAAGCACGCCGTTGTAATTGATGCGCGCGCCGAGGAGCTTTTTAACCACACCGATGAGTTCCTGCACGAGCCGCAGCCCGAACGCCATCGCGGCGAGGCCGGCGATCTGCATCAAAGGCTCACGCGGCAGCCAGGCGAGAAAAAGCCGATGAATATAGTCGTGCCGCGCGGGCGACCCGACCAGCGTGTCGATCAAGACCGCCAGCGGCCAAGCTTGAAGGATGCTGATCAATACCGACAACGTCATTAGGCAGATGAGAAACACGATCGCCTTCGTATCGTCGCGAAAATAGGACAGGCAGCGCAGCACGTGCCGGCGGTCGGCCTTGCTGCCGAAGCAAAAGAATAAATGAAGAGCCTTCTGAATCATGTGGTTACACCTCACGATGAAAATCCAAACGCTGCGAAGCTGAAATGGGGGTGACGGAGCAGGAAGAAACCGGAAATGACCTTCGGCGTTCTCTGATGTTCCCGTGAGGGTAATGAACGGCGGTCAGAAATTCAAGGTAAATACCTGAGGCAAGTTACTAAATCTGTGAGGGAATCCCCTAAGCGGATTAAGAGCGGGACGAAAAAAAAAGCGGCCGGAACTACCGGCCGCTTTAGGAAGCCTATGAATTTAAAGGGTAATCAGCGGCGGCGCACGTCGGCGTCGCTCTCGTCGCGCGTGTTGCCGTTGTAATCGACGCCGGGAACGGTCGAGAGGGTGGTCGTCTCCTCGATGAATTTGCCCAGCTCGCGGTTGAAGGCATCGGCGGATTCGAGGTTGACCAGGTGGCCGGCGCCGGGAACGATCGCGGCCTGCGCAACCGGCATACGCTCGCACATTTCGCGGAGCATTTCCGGCGGGGTCAATGAATCTTCCCCGCCGGCAATGCAGAGCACGGGACAGCGAATCTCCGGGAGGATCGACGAAAAGTCCGGCCGGTCGGCGATGGCGCGCAGCATCGCCCCAACGCCGGCAGGGCTGTTCTCGCGCGCCATCGCTTTCAGGCGCGACATGAGCTCGGGATGCGCGCGCTGCGTGCCCCAGCCGAGCAGCTTCGGGATATACTCCGATGCTGCGGCGTCGAGACTGCCGCATTCGACCTCCGCGGCGAGGCGGCGACGGTCGAGCGCCGTCTGCTCGACGCCCGGCGCGGCGACGGCGGCGGCGATGACGAGCCCCTTCAGACGGTTCCCGAGCGGCGCGATCATATCGAACGCGACATAGGCGCCGGAGGAAATCCCCGCGACCATGACCTCGTCAACGCGGAGCGCATCGAGCAGCTCGACGACGGCTTGGCCGTAGTCCGACAACGAGCGCACCTCCTTCATCGGGCTTAAGCCGAAGCCGGGGAAGTCGGGCGCGATGAGCCGCGCTTGGCCGGAAAGACTGGCCAACTGCGGCTCCCACATGCGGCTGTTGAACGGCAGCGCGTGCAGCAGCACGACGGCCTTGCCGTTGCCGGCGTCGCGCGCGTAGAGGCCGGTCGTCCGGTCGGCGGCCTGCCGGTCGTTCGGAGTCTTTCCCTGGACATTCGTCTGTTCGTCTGCGCCCATATTCAACCCCTCCGCTTATTTCTTTTTCTTCTTCCTCGACGAGGAGGATTTCTTTTTTGCGCTCCGCGACTCGTGCTCGCGGCGCTCGGACGCGGCGTCGTCTTCCGCCGCCGGCAGCGCTTGCGCCTCGCTGAGCGTCAGCGTCTCGAGCCAGCCGCGCACGTTTTCCAGGTGCTCCTGCTCGGATTCGAGCGCTTTTTCGAAATCCTCTTCGAGGTCGTCGCGGCCGAGGCTGGTTGCGAGCGTGATGAGCATCTGCCAGCCGTCGTTGTCGGCGAGCTCCGCGTTGAGCATCGCCTGCAGCGTCTGCGCCATCGTCGTGCGAGGGTCGCTCACCACCTGCAGAATCCCGTGCGAAAGGACGCCGACGATGTCCGCCGACGGCGTCTGCACGGTCGCGTCGCCGCCCATCTCGGTGATGACACGCTGGAGCATCTTGAAGTGCTCCATCTCCTCGTCATGGATGTGGCGCAGGTCGGCGACCGACGGGCCGCCCTCGCTGTCGCCGATCAGCTCGCATTTTTGTATCACCCCTTCGTACAGGCGCGTGCCCTGCCGCTCGAAGGCGAGGCGCTCGCCCAATTTATCGAGCAAGAGCGATAGGGCCTGTCCCGCATCGGTCGCTCCTTCCGCCTCCGCATCGGCGGCTCCGGTAATGTCGCCTTCGGCGACCGGCATCGGCTTGGAACCGATCGGCAGCGCCTCTTCCACATATTCGGCGCGCTTCGCGGCGATATCGTCCAGGTCGCCGTCCGGACTCGGCTCGGCCTCTTTGGCGCCTTGAATCAATTCGGCGCTGAGCTCCGGATTCGTCATGATGCCGGTTCGGTTGAGCAACATTTCCTGTTCGGTCGCTTGCGTTTTCATCTTACCTGCTCCTTATTTACGATTTACGCGATTTTTTTCTGCAGCCGCTTGATATCGGGCGTCTCGTCGGCGAGCTCGGTGCCGGGCTTCCACTTGTAGCCCGCCGCGACGACGTCGGAAGGCGAGCCGTTGGAGTTCATCTGCTCGCGATAGACAACGGAAGGAGAATCGTCCTTCTCTTCTTCTTTCGGTATGAATTTCGACCCGCGCGCGCGCAGATCAACTTCCTTCGCGAGCGTCTCACGCACGAAATCGCGGTGGCTCTTGTACTCGATCGGCTCGGGCAGCGAGCCCGGCAGGAACTCCGCGGGATCGCGCTTCTCGTGCTTGCGAAAGACATCGAGCACGAAATGAAGATGGCCGAGCTCGTAGTCACAGAAACGCTGCCAGATCGCCTTCACGCGCGGATTGCTCTCGTACGTGAGGCAGCTGAAGTAGTTATAGATCTCCGCCGCCTCGTGCAGCAGCCATTTTTCCAGCCAGGTCTCCTCCGGATCGATGATCGACTCGTATTGCGTCACGTGCTGCTCCTCGATTGAGGCGATCTCGGCGTAGAGCTGGCGCGCGAGCGGATCGGCGAACATCGGCCCGATAGTCATATAGTAGTCGTGCGTCTGGTGCTCGCCGGCCATGATCGTCGCCGCGTTCAGCTTGGTGATCGGATGGGCCTGCTTGCGGTCATAGGGCTTGCGTAAATCGTCTTCCGGCGCGCGATGCTCGACCGAAGTCGGCCGCCCGGGCAAAATATCCGTATAGCTCTGCAGAAGGTTGTTCGAATCGCCGCCGCCGACGCGGTCCATCAGCGCGGAGAAACGGTACATGTGGTCGAAATCTTCGAGCAACCCGAAACGAAAAACCTGCGCGAGGTAAGGATCGGGCTCGTGCTGCGCGACGCTGGCGGTGACTTCGATCGCGACTTGCTCGAATCCGATCGTGGTCTCGAGCGGCGATAGGTCCGCCGGCAAAAGCCAGTTGACCATCGTCTGCTGGTGCTGCTCGACGCGCCGCACCTGTGCGAGCGCGAGCTGAAGCTCTTTGTTCATGCGCGCGCAGGCGTGCTGGAAGCGCAGCGCCTCGGACTCGATGCCGTTCATCAGGATGATGCGCACGCGGGTGAACGCGTCGTCGTCGAGCTTGCTCGTCGGCGCCTGGACGATGTCGCGCCAATTGAACTTCTGCCGGTCGAGGGGCACGCCTTTTTCCTTCATCAGATCGAGACTCATGTTGCCGTCCTTTCTTCTCCCGAAATTTTCGTTCTCCCGAAATTCTGTTGACAGCTTCGCTACTTCACCCTAGCCGACGACGCCGTGCCGGCAACTCCGTTCGATGCCGGAGCGGCGTAACGAAATGCGCTCAATGATGCGTTTCCGCGCCGGCCTCGCCGTTCGCGCCGCGGCCGACGGTGTCGGCCACATACGCGCGCCGCCGCCCCATCGGCTTCGACTCGCCCGTCGTCGTATCGTGCTTGGTCTGGTGCTCCATCTCGGCGTTGATTTCGGCTCCGAGGAGCACGCTGTAGACCGACAGCAAGAGCCACGTCATGAGAATCACGACAACCCCGAGCGCGCCGTAGGTCTTGTTGTAAGAGGCGAAATAGCTGACGTAGAGCGAAAACAAGGCGGACCCGGCGACCCAGAGGATCGTCGCGACGAAGGCGCCGGGTGTGATCCAGCGCCACTTGGGCTCGGCGCGGCTCGCCGCGTACCGATAAAGCACGGCGAGCGCGATGATCATTGCGATCGCGAGCAGCGGCCAGCGCGAATAGCCCACCACCTGGGTCACCGTCGGGTCGAGATTGAAAGATGCGAGCACCGCCGGCACGCCGGCGATCAGCGCGAGCAGGACGAAAAGAAACAGAATGAAAGCGAGCGTCAGCAAAAGCGCCGTCGCGGTGCGGCGGATGAAGCCGCGCTGCTCCTTCTCGTCGTAGACGATGTTGAGCGCCTCCATCAGCGAGCTCATCCCTTTCGCCGCGCTCCAGAGCGCGAGCGCGATGCCGACGAGCGCCGCCCAGCCGAGGCCGTTGCCCGCCGAGCCGGCCTGCACGATGCGCTGAAGCTCGGTATTGATAAGTCCGGCGGCGTCGCGCGGTAGAACCTGCTCGACGACGCTCATGTGTTTTTGCAGGCCGGCGGGATCCATGACCAGGCCGTAGATCGATACCGTCGCGGCGAGGCCGGGAAAGAGCGCGAGAAACACATAGAACGCGACGCCGGCGGCGACGATCGATATATTGTCTTCGCTGATCTCGTCCTTGATGCGGAAAAATATGTCCCGCCAGCCGCGCGCGGGAATTTCGCGCGGCCTCCGCGCCTCGCGGCCGCGCTCGTCTCGATATTCGTTTGCAATGGTCATCGTTGGCTCCATGAAAAAATATAGGGATCAGGGTAATGAGGCGCTGGTATTTGGAGAGTATCGACGATCGGCACATGCGATAACTCGGGTGAATTACGGCATCGAATGCCGGATTTACTGGAAGAACGTATCGCCCGAAGCCGAAAGCCGCTACAAAAAACCGATGGGCCTGACCGAGATTCTGACCGCGCAGGGAATTTATTATTTTCTCACCGGAGTATGGCCGGTCGTGCATATCCGCTCGTTTCTCGCGGTGACGGGCCCGAAGACCGACCTTTGGCTCGTGCGTACAGTGGGACTCCTGATCGCCGTCGCGGGCGCGGCGATGATGCAGGCCGGAATCAGCCACGAGTTCACGCTCGGGATTCTGATTCTCGCGACGGGCAGCGCGGCGGCGCTGACCGCCGTCGACATTGTTTACGTCGCGCTCGGGACGATCGCGAAGATATACCTGCTCGACGCCGCGCTCGAAATCGCGCTGCTGCTCGCCTGGGCGGCGGCGCTATTTCACGCCGGTTAACGTCGCGTAAAATCCCGCGAGACCGCTCAAGATATACTGCACGGCGAGCGCCGCGAGCACGATGCCGAGCACGCGCGTGACAATGTGGACTTTGCCGGCGCCGAGGCGCGCCATGACGCGATCGCCGGCGACGAGCAGGCCCCAGGAGATCGCGTAGACCGCGACGATGACGACCGCGAAAAGCGCCAGGCGCGCGGGATCGCCGCGCGCTTGGTTCGTGAGCAGCAGTACCGACGCGATCGCGCCGGGGCCGGAGAGCAGGGGGATGGCGAGCGGAAAAATCGCGATGTCCTCGCCGGCGAGGCGCTCTTCGCTCACCTGCGGCGCCTGCAGCCGCGTGCGCTGGCCGAAAAGCATCGGCACCGCCGCGATGAAAAGCAGAACCCCGCCGCTGATCGCGAACGCGTCGACGGTGACGCCGAGATAGCTGAGCAGCAATCCGCCCCCTAGGAGAAAGAACATCGCAATGCCGAAAGCGGCCACGACGGCCCGCGAAAGCGTCGCGCGCTTGCGGGCATTGTCGAGCTCGGCGGTGAGGGCGACGAACATGGGCGCAACGCCGAGCGGATCGACGACGACGAACAGCGTAACGAACGCGCGCAGACCGAATTGGAGCAGCCCTTCGTCCATTAACATATGAGAAACATATAAACGACGGCCGCGTCCAGCGCCCGGTAAACACCCTATACGAAATTCAGGTGAACACCGGACATAATGGTCCTGCTTTCGTTCAGATTTGTACCAGCCGAAAAACGGGCCAAAGCGCGAAAACTCCAAAACAAGCGCCGTTCTCGATGGTTACGCCATTTCTAGTCATCAATGGACAAAGGCAACACTATAGGAACATGCTTTGCATTTAAGTTCCACAGCCTGCTCATCTTCGCGTGATGCTTGCAGAATCGGGGCGAGGCAAACGCCTGGCGGTCAATGGCCGACGCGCCGCACCGCGGCAAGGAGAACGCAATCGCATTCGAATTCAAATGGAAGTTGCTCGCCGCCACGCTCCTTGCGGCAGCGATGGAATTTTTCTGCGCCGCGCGTGCTTTCGCCGTTCCCGCGACGCTGCTCGACGACGCCTATACCTCGTCCTCCAAACCGAACGGCACCTTCGGCTCACAGAGCAGAATACTCGTAAATCCGTCCGCTACGGGCTTCATTCAATTCGGCCTGTCGAGCCTGCCCGGCGGCACGCTGCCGGAGCAGGTATCGAAAGCCACGCTGACACTCTACGTCAGCGCCGATTCGGTAAAAGTTCCGGGATCATTTTCCGTGAGAGCGGTCGCCGCTGCGTGGGACGAGCTCAGCGTCTCGCACGCGACCTCGCCTGCGCTCGGCGCGACGGTAGCGGGTAACGTCCCCGTCGACGCGACCGACGAAAACCAATTCGTCGCCATCGACGTTACGAGCGTCGTCCACCAATGGCTCGGCGGAGTTATTCCCAATCACGGCTTAGCCCTTGTCGCCGACGGCGCAACGATCTTATCGTTCGACGCGAAGGAAGGCTCCTCGACGGCTCATAATGCGCAGCTCGAAATAACGCTCGTGGGATACTCAGTCGGCGGCGCGACGGGAGCTACCGGGCCGACGGGAGCTACTGGGCCGACGGGCGCAATCGGCCCCACAGGAGCGACCGGCCCGAGTGGGGCAAGCGGCGCGGCCGGCGCCACAGGGGCTACGGGAGCGACCGGTCCTACGGGTCCGACGGGTGCCACAGGCGTAATAGGACCGCCGGGCGCTACTGGAGCCACCGGCCCTCAAGGAAGCACCGGCGCGACCGGCGCGACTGGCGCTGTTGGCGCGACCGGTCCGCAAGGCACGACCGGCAATACCGGCGCTGCGGGAGCTGCTGGCCCGACCGGACCCACCGGAGCGACCGGAGCCGTCGGCATCGTATTCGAAGGCGTATGGGCTAACGCAACGGATTACCAAGTCCGCGACGTCGTCACGTACTTGGGCGAGACCTGGCTGGCATTATTCGATCACACGAGCAACACAAACGATTTCCCCGGCGGCAGCGACGACTGCGGCAACGGCTCGCAACCGTGCTGGTCGAAGCTCGCCGCCATAGGCTCGACGGGCCCGACCGGACCAACCGGCGCAGCCGGTGCGACGGGAGCAACGGGGCCGATAGGTTCGACAGGAGCAACCGGG